>Ga0181595_10000002_pt1 | contig 325163 bp, 312 predicted proteins | sample 041ome_7_FD_145604 | JGI IMG/M metagenome (GOLD analysis project Ga0181595, IMG submission 145604) | Coastal salt marsh microbial communities from the Groves Creek Marsh, Skidaway Island, Georgia - 041401AS metaG (spades assembly) | ecosystem: Environmental > Aquatic > Marine > Intertidal... | reverse complement strand
GGTTTGTGCACCGTGAAAGTGGCGAGTGGCGAGTGGCGAGTGGCGAGTGGCGAGTGGCGAGTGGCGAGTGGCGAGTGGCGAAAAAAATAATGTTTTTTGATTTTTCTTGTCAAGGCTTTCCCTTACTTAAGGTATAAATAATTACTTCTGATATTCTTCTTTCCTTGAGCCCCCTCGTTACTTGCCACTCGTCACTTTTATAGGTGTTAAATTATGAAATCTATTTCCTCGATCATATTCCTGATGCTGGCCATTGCCCCTGTCGCCTCAGCCCAGGGTCCGGGTGGTTTTGGTACGCCAGCACCTCCACCGCTATTTGCCGACTGGAATGAGTGGATTTTTAACGATACAGCGCAGGAAAATTTTGTGCTTGTTCGTGACGGCGATAATATAACCTTGCGAGTCAGTGGCGAGCAGGGCTGGGTTCAGTCTGCGCGGCAATACAGCAACTTTGTTTTGCGTGGAGAAATACGTTTTCTGGAAGCTGATTCTGACAGTGGTATTTTTCTTCGTGTTGAACCGGGTACTGATTTTATTCGCGGCTGGCCAGGGGACGCCTATCAGGTTCAAATTCGAGAAATTTCTGTAAACGAAGGTAACAACCCACTTCCCCTGTTGAATCTGTACAGGCATCGTGTAGTGGATGGCCGCTCAGTTTACCAGCGTGACCGTGTGTTTAATCTGTATACCGGCGTGGGTGAGTGGCAGCAAATCGAAATTATTCTGAAAGATAATTTTCTCACAGCCAGCCTGAATGGTGAGATTGTGTTACGCGCTACTGATATCGAAAACGCCAGTGGCTACATTGGCTTTCAAAGTGAAAAAGGAAGCATTGAATACAGGAACCTTGAAATTGAAACGCGATAATTTTAACGAGCTTTTCAACAAGCTGCTGAGTGAGCATTCTGTAAGCTCCACTGATCCCAACATCGACCAGAGTAATCTGGGAGTCATTACGCTGTTGGCGGAAACTTTTGAGCACCTGGGTTTTGCCTGCGAACTGGTGCCCGTGCCTGGCAAGCATAAAAAAGCCAATCTGATTGCTACACTCGGTTCAGGCCCTGGCGGCCTGGTACTTTCCGGCCATACTGACACCGTCCCTTTTGATGAAGCCCTTTGGGACACTAATCCCCTGGCGATGACAGAAAAAGACGGGAAATTTTACGGCCTGGGCGCAACGGACATGAAGGGTTTTTTTGCCGTTGTGCATGAAGCCGTTCAGGAATTCCTGGAAGCCGACCTGAAACAACCCCTGATCATTGTTGCTACCGCTGATGAAGAAAGTACCATGGCAGGGGCGCGCACTCTTGCTGCCCAGGGAAACCTGAAAGCCAGGGCTGCAGTTATAGGAGAGCCAACCAGTTTGCGCCCCATTCATATGCATAAGGGCATCATGATGGAATCCATCCATGTGCAGGGACAAAGCGGACATTCTTCCAACCCTGCCCTCGGACGCAATGCGCTGGAGGCCATGCATGACGTAATCGGCGCCCTGCTCAAGTTTCGGCAACAATTGCAGGTGGGTTACAACAATCCCCATTTCGTCATTGATGTCCCCACCATTAATCTTGGCGTCATTCATGGAGGCGACAATCCCAACCGCATCTGTGGTCATTGCGACCTGGCCTTTGATGTCAGGCTCCTGCCCGGCATGGCTTGCGATGTCATACGCGACAGCATTGATGCCATAGTGGTGCCTATAGCCGAGAGTCACCAGGTGGATATCAAACTGACTCGGCTTATCCCCGGTGTAGACCCATTTGAAAACAGGGAGAGCGATCTTGGCAAAGCCATTGAAAAACTGACCAGGCATTCCCCCGAGAGCGTGGCTTTTGGTACCGAAGGCCCCTTCCTGCAGCAGCTCGGCATGGACACTATCATCATGGGCCCGGGCAGTATCGACCAGGCGCATCAGCCCAATGAATACATGGCACTTGATCAGGTTAAGCCCTGTATTTCGGTATTGGAGGAGTTGGTTAGGCAGTATTGTCTTTGAGTCACAAGTTACAAGTCACAAGGTACGACCCGTTAACCAGATCTCCTTTTCCCAGCTGAATTGATTATTTCGATATTAGTGAATCTACCGGCTTCAATTTTTTCAGTGGAAAATACCTGCAGGTTCGACTGTTATAGCTTGTGACTTGTAGCTTGTGACTCCCACGCCAAGCGGGGAAAAATCTTTCGATTTTTCAGTCATTTCCGTTACAATACCCGCCCTTTTCAGCCCAATGGGCAGGAAATATGGAATCTGATAATTCTCAAAACGTAAATCTGTTTCGACAGGCTTTACCTTATATCAACGCCTACCGCGGGAAGGTGTTCGTTATTCTTTTGCCCGGGGAAGCGCTCGCTCACGCTAACTTTTCCAACATTGCCCATGACATCACGCTGCTAAATAGTATTGGTGTAAAACTGGTACTGGTGCATGGCGCACGTCCTCAGATTGATGCGGCCTTGAAGACGGCAGGACTCAATGATGAAAAGCATGATGATGTGCATGCCCAACTACATCATCAATTACGCGTGACCGATGCGGCCAGCCTGGAAGAAATTAAAAAAGTGGTTGGCAATCTGCGAATCAACATTGAGGCTAAATTTTCTGCCGGCCTGCCCAATTCTCCCATGCATGGTGCTGACATCAGCACGGTCAGTGGCAACTACGTAATTGCGAAACCATTTGGGGTTCATAACGGTGTGGATTACCAGCATACGGGAGAAGTCAGAAAAGTAGACTCTGATGAAATTACTCGGCAGCTGGGAGCAGGGAAAACCGTCCTGCAATCCAATTTGGGTTTCTCGCCTTCTGGTGAAATATTTAATTTGAAAGTCGAGGAAATTGCAGCCAGCATTGCCATCGCCCTGGCTGCCGATAAATTGCTTATCTATTCTGCTGAATCAGGCATTCTTGATGATGATGGCGAAGCAATCAGTCAGCTCAATGCAGAAGAAGCCCTATCCCTGGTTCAGGAAAAAATTACCAGCAAGGGTCTTGATCAGCAACTGTTGAATCTGGAGCTCGCAACAAAGGCCTGCAAAGGCGGTGTTAAACGCGCACAGGTAATTTCCTATGTTGAAGATGGCGCCTTGCTGACCGAACTGTTTACAAGAGATGGCACGGGGACTCTTATCACGCAGGAGAATTATGAATCCATCAGGCATGCAACCATTGAAGATGTAGATAGTATTTTTGAATTAATCTCTCCGCTGGAACAGGCAGGTATATTAGTTGAGCGTTCCCGGGAATTACTGGAAACTGAAATTGAACAATTCAGCGTTATCGAGCGAGAAGGCATGATCATTGCCTGCGGCGCACTTTATCCTCAGGAAGATGGTAGTGGCGAGCTTGCATGTCTGATCACCCATCCGGATTACAGGAATAACAATCTTGGCCAGACAGTGTTGGATCACATCGAAAAAAATGCCAGAAAAGCTAAATTGAAATCCCTGTTTGTGCTGACGACGAAAACACCGCACTGGTTTCAGGAAAGAGGCTTCGAGGCAAGCGATATTGATGCTCTACCTGAAAGCAAGAAAAGTCTGTACAACTACCAGCGCAATTCAAAAGTATTTAAGAAAGCCATTTAATTATTTTCCTAGAATGATATAAGCAACCAAGTTACCGAGAAGTCGCCATGAAAAACCTTAATAAATACAGCCGCACCATTACCCAGGATCCAAGCCTGCCTGCAGCTCAGGCTATGTTGCATGCTATTGGGTTAACCCGTGAAGACCTGAACAAGGCGCAGATCGGTATTGCCAGCACCGGCTGGGAAGGCAATCCCTGCAACATGCACCTCAATGATCTGGCCAAGGTGGTGAAACAGGGTGTGCAGTCAGAAGATCTGGTGGGGCTTATCTTTCACACTATCGGTGTCAGTGATGGCATCAGCATGGGCACCGATGGCATGCGCAATTCCCTGCCCAGCCGCGACCTGATTGCGGACAGTATTGAAACTGTGGTCAGTGCCCAGTGGTATGACGGTGTTGCCGCCATAGTCGGCTGTGACAAGAATATGCCCGGCGCCATGATGGCCGTGGCGCGATTGGACCGCCCCGCCATTATTGTCTATGGCGGTACCATCAAGCCCGGCTGTTACAAGGACAAGAAACTGGATGTAGTATCTGCCTTTGAAGCCTATGGGGAATTCAATTCCGGACGTATTGATGTCACCGAATTTCAGGGCGTGATCGAAAATGCCTGCCCGGGTGCCGGTGCCTGCGGTGGTATGTATACCGCCAATACCATGGCCTCTGCCATCGAAGCTTTGGGCATGTCCCTGCCATACAACTCCAGTTACCCGGCAGTTTCCGGCGACAAGGAAGACGACTGTCTGCGCGTTGGCCCGGCTCTGCGCCACCTGCTGGAAAATGACATCAAGCCATCAGATATCCTCAGCAAAAAATCCTTTGAAAATGCCATCACCGTGGTTACCGTCCTGGGCGGCTCCACCAATGCCGTACTCCACCTCATTGCCATGGCAAAAGCGGCCAATGTGGAATTGAGTATTGATGATTTCCAGCGCATCGCCGACAAGACGCCCTTCCTGGCCGACCTGAAACCCAGCGGCAAGTATGTAATGGAAGATCTGTGTGAAGTCGGCGGCGTTCCGGCCGTCATGAAAATGCTGCTGGCTGCCGGCATGTTGCACGGCGACTGCATGACAGTAACCGGCAAAACCATTGCCGAAAACCTGAGTGAAGTCCCTGACCTCACAGAAGGTCAGCAGGTCATTCATCCGCTGGACAAGCCGCTGAAAGAATCAGGTCATATCCGCATTCTCTACGGCAACCTTGCCGAGGAAGGGGCCGTGGCCAAGATCACCGGCAAGGAAGGCCTTAACTTCACCGGTCCGGCAAAAGTTTTTGATGGCGAGGCCGCCGTAAACGAGGCCATCCATGAAAAGCAGATCATCGACGGCGACGTTGTGGTGATTCGCTATTGCGGTCCCAAGGGCGGTCCTGGCATGCCGGAAATGCTCAAACCCACCAGTGCCCTGATGGGTCAGGGTTTAGGCAAATCAGTCGCCCTGATTACCGATGGTCGTTTTTCCGGTGGCACTCACGGTTTCGTGGTTGGCCATATTACTCCGGAAGCCCAGGTCGGTGGCCTCATCGCCCTCCTGAAAGACGGCGACATCATTACCATTGACGCGGAAACCAACTCACTGCAAGCCGATATCGATGCTGCAGAAATCGAGAAACGCCGCGCCGCCTGGAAACAGCCGCCATTACCGGCAACAAAAGGTGTGCTCTACAAGTACGCCACCCTGGTGAAAAGCGCTAGTGAAGGCTGCGTGACTGATTGAGGGAGTTACCGTTGATCACAGCACATCAGAGAATTTCAAGCACCACATCCGCCAGGCCTTCCCGGTGATCGGCAATGCGGCCAAAAGCAGAGTATGACAAATCAATGATGCGGCCCTGGATAAAGGGGCCGCGGTCATTGATTCTCACCAGCACACTGCGCCCGTTACTGACATTAATAACCCGCACCCTGGTATCAAAAGGCAGCGACTTGTGGGCCGCTGTCATCTCATACATATTGAAACGCTCCCCGTTGGCCGTCAGCCTGCCCTGGTATTTGTCTGCATAATATGAAGCAATACCCGCCTCACTGTAATCATTCGGCAGAAACACAGGCACCCTGAATGTAGCCGCAGCCGTTCCCGGGTATCGCAGAGTCACCTCCATATTGGCACAACCCGCCAGCACACAAGTACTCAGACAAATCAGTAGAAAGCGTTTCAAGGTGATTCTCCTCTTTCCTTTTTCTCGTTGTTTTCGGAGACCTTAGAGGCTTGAATCTGAATTACACCTGAATGCTTTTTACCCAACTCAAAGAAATGTGATGCAAGACAACCTTTTGTTCACGATGAAGAGAAAACTGCTTTCACAATTCATTTTCTATTCATGTTTGAGATTCTAAACAGGGCAATGGGACTAAAAACACTGGAGTAAAGATTTGCGTGGAGGCAATTATTTGACGAGAGCCCCTGCATCCACTGTTGTTATACACAAACCGGTCAATCCACAGCAACATCCGAAGTTTGCCAATATGGTAAAAAATTTGCGCCAAACCTTAGGTAGGATCTTAAGATTATCATCACATTTTGTGACTTTCCCACGGGCCATGGTAAACAGGACCCAACATATTTATGCAGTCAGCAATTTTGATGAAACAGTAAATTTCTTCACTGAAATGCATTGTTTTACCCTTGAAAACCCAAAAGTCAGTCGGGCTTTTCTCAAACTGGATACTTTTTCCTAATAGTTGGTGCCTATAGGGGCGAAGTACCAGCTAAAGAGACACATAACCATTTACTCATTGCCTGTGTAAATTGCGCGGGAAATAGTGATTTATACAGGCTATATCAATAGCGTGATGTGTAAATTCGCCAACGAATCACCAGTAAACCCCGGGGTTTAAGCGAATTTAGAGTGGATACTTCCTGGAGACAAGGGATATTAGTTGAGCAGGAATTCACTGGATAAAATACTCGAAACGGCCTTTTCAGCATTTATCTTTGTCTAAAATCTATAAAACCTGGATTTTATTCCTGCCTTACCTTGCGTAGAAATGCGCCAAGTCCCTGTGCAAAGCACCAGATAAGAGATAGACTGTCGGTATAGTGATTCTGCAAATAGTAGAATCATGCTTTAATAACACATGACTGGCACCAACGTTCTATTAGAATGGACGTTTTAGCCGGGCAGTGTCAAAGCTACTTTCGTGATGGTGATAGCGAGAATAGTCATTTTGTTCACCACCAGAAGAAGATTTTATTATGAGTAAAGGTACAGTTAAGTGGTTTAATGCAGATAAGGGTTTTGGATTTATTACACCGGAAGATGGGGGTAAGGATCTTTTTGTTCACTATTCAGAAATTCAGGCTGGTGACGAATACGCAACATTGAAAGATGGCCAGGAAGTAGAATTTGAAGTTGGTCAGGGCCAGAAAGGTCCATGTGCAAACAAAGTTAAACCTGTTTAATTTTAACGCACTAATTCAGTAACAAGCTCTTTTATAGCGCCCTTCAAACTCCGTTAACGGTTTTACCGTTAACCCAGATTGAGGGGCGTTATGCATTGGCATCTGGCAAAATCCACGTGGTACCAGGTAGATGCATTGCCAGAGCCAGTAATCCAGGATAAGCGATACAGGCCTGTCTACTGTCCTTTTCCTACGCTCCATAGATTTTACTGGTTGCCCTGTTAGCTTTAAAATTCCCTCCATCGCTACTCTGAAGCTTCCGCCCTGCCAAAAAATTGTTTTGTAATGCCTGCGGTATTTACCCCTTTCATCGGAACAGAACCTCACTCGATCATTATGGTATCAATGTCAATTGTCTTGAGAATGCTGACTTTGGTGATGTACCTGTGAGCGCTACTGGTGGTATTGGAATGCTATAAAAATCCACAGTATCATCTCTTGCTTCTCTATTTAGTCTGGGAATTAGCGGAATAATTTGTTTAACTCTTTACTGTTAAATAGAACAATAACAACATCACAATAATAACAGGAGACTTTCAGTGAAAAGAATTTACCTGCTCCGACTCACCCTGGCTTTAGCCATACTTGCCCCTGTCACCAGTTTTGCCCAGATCAGTTGTACTCGTGGCGGATTGCAAAATGCTGTTGATCTGTATATTGAGGCACAATCAAGTGGCGATATTTCCAACCTGCCAATACCAAACGGTGCAGGGTATTGGGAGAACGAGGAACGTATAGCGCTGGATGAGGGGCTGATCAATACGGCGATGGAAATTGACCATCATATGAGTCTGTTGGACGAAGATTCCTGTCAGACCTTTACTGAAGTGATAATTACAGATGAAGAAGCGCCTTATGTGCTTGGCACTCGCATGCGCATCAACCATGACAAGATCGCCGAAATCGAAATTCTCTGGACCACTACCGATTACTGGCTCTTCAATGCCGATGCCTATCTGGAGCATTCATCAGCCGAAGACTGGGGACCTATTGTCGCCGAAGAGCGCGCTTCCAGGGGGACTCTGGTCTCTGCTGCCAATGCTTATCTTGATGCTTTTCTTGAAGGAAAAATCGATCTTGTGCCCTGGGGCTTTCCCTGTGTGCGAGTGGAAGGTGGCATGTACACAGGAAAAGGCAGCCCGGATGACAGTTGTGAAGTTGGCGTCCCTGCCGGCGTCAATATAGCCAATCGCCGTTTTGTTGTGGACGAAGTTATTGGTTCAGTAGTTGTCTATTGTACCTTTGGCGCCGGTGCTCCAAACGGTGGCAGTGGTTCTGCTGATACCCATTTATTCCGGGTGGAAAATGGCAAATTGCGTTATGTGCATACCTTGACGCACCTGCTGATGTCCGCATTTCAAGGTGGCAATTAATTCCTTGCAACAAGCTGGGCAGGACTGCAGCCAGACCATAAGCAAAAAAGAGGTGACATACCATGTTAATGCTCATGCTGGTTTTTGCCCTGCTCCTGCTCATTGCCGGGGTCATACTCCTGATAAAGCCGGATTACATTCTTGATTTCATCGACAGGTATTCGGATAGCTGGGGGCTTTACAGCGGCGCTATCATTGTCCGGCTGGTTTTGGGCTTGTTATTGATTTACCTGGCAAGCCTTTCACGTTACCCAATGACTGTAACTGTCATAGGCTGGATAGCCATACTTGCTGCAGCGGTATTCTTGCTTATGGGCAAACAAAAGTTTACTTCGATGCTGAAATGGGTAACCAAAAAAGTTAAACCCTGGGGCCGGGTTGGCGGCATAGCCTCTCTCCTGTTCGGCGCCTTCCTTCTGTATAGCTTTGCCTGACCTGATACAACCCGTCTCCATGAGTGAAATTCAAATAGTTAATTATGCGCAGTACAATCTTGTTATTCATGACATCCGTCTTCGTGTCTTTACCGAAGAACAGGGCGTGGATCCAGCCCTTGATTTTGACGGTCAGGATGACGACGCTTTTCACGTTATCGTTATGCATGAAAACACTCCGGTTGGCACTGGCCGCATGTTGCACGATGGGCATATCGGCCGCATTGCCGTTCTACAGGAATACCGAAAAATGGGCTTTGGTGCCAACATTGTCGAAACACTGATCAAAAAAGCCCGGGCAGAAGGTCATGCCAGGGTATTTCTGGGAGCGCAGGTAACGGCCATGCCATTTTATGAAAAGCTGGGTTTCAGGCGCGACGGCGAAGACTACATGGAAGCCAACATCTTGCATACGCCAATGGCAATGGCACTTGAATATGAATAAAACCATGAAAGTCAGACTGGCCAGTACTGAAGAAGATCTTCTTCAGGCGGCCAAAGTCCTGTTGCAACTACGCCCCCAGTATGACCTGCCAGCAATCCTGGCACAGATCAGCAAACAACAGGAAGCGGGATACCAGTTGGCCATCGTGGAACACAACAACACCGTTATTTGTGCAGCCGGTTTTGTCATTACAGAAAAACTGGCCTGGGGCAAATACCTCTACGTGGACGATCTGGTGAGCGATGAGCATTCCCGTTCTTTGGGGGCAGGCAAGGAAATAATCACCTGGTTAAAACACTTTGCCCGCGAACAGGGTTGCAGGGAGTTACATCTGGACAGCGGCATGCAGCGCAAGGACGCACATCGTTTTTATGATCGGGAAGGTTTTGATCGCACCGGTTATCATTTTGCTGTTATTAACCTGGAAGACTGATTTGCCGCTGGTTAGCCTGAGTGGAACCTGATCTCCACACCTTGAATTTTAAATACTGGGTTATACTTTCCGCTTCTTTTAATCTGGATTTCAATAAATGAGTTCTGAAGAAAAAAACCTGGTCCTTATCGGCATGCCAGGCTCCGGCAAGAGCACAATCGGCGTCCTTCTCGCCAAAAAAACCTCTCGCGATTTTCTCGATACCGATGTTGTCATCCAGAGCCATGAGCATCGATCACTGCAGGATATTGTCGATAAAGATGGCTATATGGCGCTACGGGAAATCGAGGAAAAATGGGTAACTACCCTTCATGTTGAAAACACCGTCATTTCCACCGGGGGCAGTGTTGTATACAGCGAAAACAGCATGGCGCACCTGGCGCAAAACGGCATTATTATTTTCCTGGATGTAGCACTGGAGACACTGCAACAACGCATTACTGATTACGACCAACGTGGAATTGCGCGCCGACCCGACCAGAGTTTTGAAGAGTTGTTTGAAGAACGCTCAAAACTTTACCAGCGCTATGCGGATATCACCATTGCTTCCGGCAAGCTTAACCAGGATGAAGTTTGTGCCTCAATACTTTCTCACTGTTGACCATCTGTAAAACCTCACTTAGATTTTTTTTTCTTCCCACATCAACATCAACCGGTAGTTGTCACCATTGAGACATATCAAGCAGTAATTTTTTTATGTTTAATTCAGGTCGTTCTGTTTGTAAATAAAACCCGGGTCAGGTTTAATTTACCGGACAAAATTTGGAGTTAACTAATGGCACATTTCCCAGAGACACGGGCTTTCACTGGCATACTGAACATGCTGCGTTTCGAAGGCGATATTCTAGATTGCGAAGTAGAAGGTGAAATTCCTGCCCAGCTTAATGGCACCTTTCATCGGGTTCATCCTGACCAGCAATTCGCGCCTAAATTTGACGATGATCAGTTTTTTAATGGCGACGGCATGATTTCATTGTTTCGCTTCAGAAACGGCAAGGTGGATTTCAGGCAGCGCTATGCCCAGACTGATAAATGGAAACTGGAAAGACAGGCTGAAAAAGCCCTGTTTGGCGCTTATAGAAATCCCCTGACTGATGATGAATCCGTGAAAGGCCAGATTCGCAGTACTGCCAATACAACTCCAATCGTACATGCCGGAAAATTATTTGCCCTGAAAGAGGACAGCCCTCCCCTGTTAATGGATCCCCTGACCCTGGACACTTTCGGTTTTACCGACTTTGACGGCAAGATGACCAGCGAAACATTTTGCGCTCATCCCAAGATCGACCCCATCTCCGGCAACATGGTGGCCTTTAGTTATGGTGCCAAGGGACTATGCACAAAGGAATGCACGTATATGGAAGTGAGTCCGACAGGAGAGCTGCTCAAGGAAGTCTGGTTTGATGTGCCTTACACCTGCATGATGCACGACTTCGGTGTTACCGAAGACTATGTGGTTTTTCATCTGGTACCAATTATTTGCCAATGGGAAAGGTTGGAAAAAAACCTGCCCTACTTTGGTTTTGATACCACGATGCCCGTTTATCTTGGCGTGCTGCCTCGTAACGGCGAAGGCAGCGACATGAAATGGTTCAAAAGCCCCAATCTGTTTTGCTCGCATGTAATGAATGCCTTCAATGACGGCTCAAAAGTTTACTTTGATGTGCCTGTTGCCAAAAACAATATGTTTCCGTTTTTCCCGGATGTGCACGGCGCGCCCTTCAAGCCGGATGAGGCTGCTTCCTATATGACACGATGGACTGTGAACTACAACAGCAAGGGTGATGAGTTTGAGAGCTCGGAAAAAATGACCAACATGGTGGGAGAATTTCCTCGCATTGATGACCGCTATGCCACCCAACAACATGATTATGGCTGGCTCCTGGTTATGGACCAGAACATGCAATTCAATGGCCCCGGCGGTCGTGCCTCCGGATTGATGTTAAACAAACTTGGCTACATGGACTTCACAACCGGCAAACAGTCTGAATGGTGGTGTGGCCCCGACAGTGTTATCCAGGAGCCCTGCTTTGTACCAAGAGCACCAGACTCACCCCAGGGTGATGGTTACCTGATAGCTCTGGTAGATGATATCGTCAACAATTATTCACAACTGGCAATTCTTGATGCACAGGCTATAGAAGAAGGTCCTATAGGCGCTGTAAAACTACCCTTCCGTTTACGTCAGGGCTTGCATGGCAACTGGACCGATGAACGAAAACTCAGTGTTGCATAACGATGACAACAGTTACCCGATCAGACCACAACATTACTTACCGTCCGGCACTTAAACAAGACGCCCGACGAATAGCCGAGCTGTATTCCATTGCTTCAGAGGGTGTTGCAAATTATGTCTGGTCAAAACTGGCCGAGACTGAAGACAATCTGCTGGATATCGGACAACAGCGTTACGAGCGTAAAAATACCGTCTTTAGTTATGAAAATACTGTTGTAGCTGAAGTTGAAGGGATAGTTGTGGCGGGCCTGCTGGCGTTTGAAATGCAGGGAGAAGATGACTATGTGGAAGAAGACCCCGTACTCAAACCGTTTTGGTTGTTGGAAGAAACTAACAGCTATTATATTGCCGGCATAGCCGTGGACGAATCCTGGCGCCAATTAGGCATTGCCAATACCCTGATGCGCATGGCTGAGGAAAAGTGCCGGAATCTCAGCCTCGGAAAACTTTCACTCATCTGTTTTGAAAACAATACCATTGCTTATGAGTTTTACTTGCGGCTGGGTTACCAGGAAGTTATGCGTAAAGCTATCGTCCCGCATGAGATGATTCATTGTACCGGGGATGCACTGCTACTCGTTAAAGCTCTCTGATTTTCCCCACAGCACATAGCTCATTGATTGCTTATTAAGCGCACTTTCTTTTTTGATAGTATGTCTGGCAAAGAGTTTTTATTTGGATAAAACTTTTAATCACAGGAGATCTGCTTTCTTAAAGGAGAGATGACAATGCAAAAGCCAATCAGATTCATAAAACCAGTTTCACTTATCCTTTTTTCACACCTGATCTTTGTGCAGGCCTTTGCACATGTTCAACTGGATATTGCCCAATACAACTCTTCTGACCAGCTTATTTTTCCGGCAAACACTGATACCTGGGTACACCTGGGCAGTTCATTGGGTAGCGAATATGGTGAAGAGCCTTTTGATCCGGCAAACCCTGGCTCAATTGGAGTAGTCCAAATGGAGCCCAATGCCTACCGCTACTTCGTTGATAATGGCCAATATGCAGATGGCACGATGTTCCTGCTGTCGTTTTATGCCAGCGAAGCAGAATCAGACCCGCAACTACCCGGCTTTGTTCAAGGCGCACTGACCCAGAAGGAAATTCATGTCATAGACAGCGCACGTTTCAGTGAAGGTCGTGGATTTTTCCTCTACCAGGCAGAAACTACTACAACCACCGCCTCTACCAAGCTACCCAACAACAGTACCTGCGTGGTCTGCCATATGGCAGAAGGGAAATATAATGGGACCTTTACACAGTTTTATCCCACAATCAGAAGTATAGCTACAGATTGATATTTTTTTCATAATTAATAAATATTTTATATTAGTTAAATTATATCAATATCATGGTTGCGTAAAATGGCACTATGTAAAGATTAAAAATATTCGACTATCAGCCCTGTGTGAATCACCATCTACCAGGGGATTTCACTGCCATCGTAATTGAAAAACCGCCCATTGGTAGTTTGGTCCAGCCCATCTATCACCTGCATCAAGCCTGTGACACTGGTTTGTGTGTCAATAAGACCGTTTGGACCGCCCATATCCGTTCTAACCCAACCTGGATGCAAAGCCGCAACTGAGAAACCTTCTTTAGTCAGATCTATGGACAAACTTTTAACCACCTGATTCAGGGCTGTTTTGGAGGAACGGTAAACATAGGTAGAACCGCTGCTATTCTCTGCTATAGAGCCCATCTTGGAGCTCAGATAGACCATCTTCCCGGGGCTCTGCTGATCCATAAATGGCAACAACACTCTGGTAAGCAGCAAGGGTGCAATGGTGTTTATCCGGAATACTTCCAGCCATTCCTCTGGATCCACTTGATCCAGGTCCTGTTTTTGACCGTAAACACCAGCATTGTTGATATACAGGGAAATAGAGCGCCCTGCTAAATGTCCAGCCAGGGCCAAAATAGAGTCTTCACGACTGACATCCAGGGCTATTATTTCAAGTTGTGGGGATTTTAATTGCAGTAATTCTGCGGCTTGTTGGGGTACGCGGGCGCAAGCAATTACATTTTCGCCTCGTGCCAGGTATTGCCGGGTAAATTCCAGGCCAATGCCCCTGTTTGCACCTGTTATCAATACTGAATTCAACTCTGTTCTCCTGAAAATTATGGGTAGAACTGCCTGTTTTTTTCCGTTTTCGGGTGTAACATTGAAAGCCGGTTCCGGTCTGAACCTGATATGTAAGGCAGATAAGTCAGTTTGGCAGATTAGCAGGATTAAATAGATTAATTAATAGAAGGTTCAGACAATCTGCTTCATCATTTTAATGATGAAAATATGTTTAATTCACTTTTTGATTTAGGTAGATTTTCAGTGAGCAATAATCTGAATGAATACTACAGAAAAATTCATTGGCAAAAGTGCTGACGCCCTGATCAGGGTGACAGGCTTGTTATTTATTTTTCCCCAATTAATTAAAAAACTCACCCTCCTGTTCACTATCATTGGCCTGGTTCAGGCAAGCTCAGTTAGTGGACAGCCAACTAATGATCTTAAATCGCTCTTCTTTGAAGGGATATATCCCGACAACGAAAACCAGGTTTTATTATCATCGGCCGGAAGATATCCAAACAGTCCTGCATCCAATGGCATCATGAGACAAGCTCCTCAAAGCCTCGATAGAAGCTCTGTACTCGAAAGCATTCGTAATTATGAAGACAGTATTAGCACCATGATCGAAAACACTGGTTCATTCGCACCAGCTCTCGCACAGGAATACATGGCTCTGGGTACAAGCTATCAACAGGCCGGGGATGATGAAAGCGCTATCCAGGCTTTTGAAAACGCCATGTATGTACAACGGGTCAATGAGGGGCTGTTCACCATGTCCCAGATAGAAGTTGTCAGGAAACTTATCGAAGGCTACAAGCAATCCCGGAATTTTTCAGAAGCTGACAGGTACCATGAATATTTGTACTACCTGATGGCACAAAATCTGGACGACGATGATGATGAATTGCTGGCTGCATCACTGGAATGGGCAGACTGGAATATAGAAGCATTTCGCAGAATGGCCTTTGGCAGGGAAGAAGGGCTGAGTATAAGAGGTGATGTACAAAGTGGCCCCTCACTTATGTTAAGGCGAGGCGACCTTGTACCAGTGGAAAACGACCAATTCACCGAACTTATGTTTGTCCCCAGGTCTGCAATGCTGGGCAACTCAAGCGCAATACCAGTACAATCCTACAGAGCCGAAGAAATTTTTGACCCCCGCCTGAGAAACGCCGGCGACATTCTGGAAAAGCTCCTGGAGAGCAGGCCGGATGATCCGGATATATTAAAAAGACAAGCTAACATTACTTACTTGTTTAAATCACAACTGGAATCATTAGTCGGTGAGAGCATCTATGGGTCATACCTGAGGCTTACAACAGCAAGGCTAACACGTTCTGTCTCGGTACTCAGGCGTGGATATACGGATAGCCGGGACAGTCTTACCGCTATAGCAGAAGCCAAAGTAGAGGACAGTCCCATTGAGGCTGCTAATGCCTACATTGACCTGGGTGACTGGGATTTGCTTTTTGATCGCTTCCAGCGAGCAAAACAATCCTATGCCAAGGCCCGGGAAATACTGTTGGCTGAAGGGCACTCCGAACAGGAAGTAAGTGAATTTATTACACCTGAACCAGCGCTTTTTATTCCCGGCTATATTTCCTATGAGGATACGCGACAGTTTCAGGGTATCCCGGAAGAGCTGGATATACCTTATATTGGCTTTATAGATATTAACTTTAATAAAAACAGAAACGGTTCACTGCGAAATATACAAGTACAAGGTGTTTCTGAAAACACCGGGCAGCGCATAACCCGAAGGCTCTTAACGCTGCTAAGAACAGTTAAAGCCAGACCATTATTTGTTAATGGGAACACTGAAGCACAAGATGATATTAAAGTAAGGTACTATTATTCATATTAAAGAAGATTGTTAATATTCAGAGTGAAAGGCATTTCTGAAAAAATAATGAATTCAGTAAATATAATCAAAGCAGGTTATTCATCGTACTCCCGCCTGAGCGCAAGAGAGCTTAACGGCGCAGTTTATTTGGCCTTTATTCTTACCCTGACTTTTTCCAGCCTCTTTTCAAATTATACATATGGGCAAAACATTGATGATCTTAAACTTCTGGTTTTTGAGCCTGTATTAATCGAATCCATAGTTGAGCCAGAAGCAGGTATTAATGATTCTTCTGATGAAAGCTCCGCAGTAACGGTCCGGGAAATCACTTCACTACCAAGTTCCGAAAATCCGTCTTCAGTTTCCGAATTTCTTTTCAAGGCCGCAATGGCAAACACACAGACGGTAATTGAAGGTATAGAAAGCGATATTTTCGACTACGAAGAGAAAGTTAAATCCCTTGAATTACAAGGCGGGGCCTATGAGCCAGAACTCAGTGAGGAGCTTCTGTCATTAGGAACGCTTTACCAAAACCAGGGCCTACATGCTCTGGCTATAGAGCAACTGGACAAGGCCCTTCATATTAATCGGGTAAACCTGGGGTTATTTAATCTTGAGCAGGAAAAAATCATTGAAGAAAAAATTGAAAGTTATGTGGCGATGGGCGACATCATTGCAGCAGACCTGCAACAGGAGTACCTGATTTACCTCAAGCGTAAGATTTACGGCAACACTAGTGTGGAATTGCTTCCTGCTCTAAATAGCTACGCAGATTGGAATATATTCGCTTTTGATTCCAGGCTTGCTACGGATTTCGCACTTAATTTTTCTGCTGAAGCAAATATCAATACTGAAAACCAGGTAAATAATTCATTGCCTCAAGAGGATGTTAAAACTGTAAGGCTTTTAAATGCCCAGTATGTTTACCGGACTATTATTGATATTTTGTTGAACAATTTTGGCCTTTCAGATCGGCGTCTGCTGGACATGGAAAAAAAGCTGGCTTTAACAAATTATTTCTTCGCCACGAACCTTGCTATCAGAAACGAAATTAACAGTGGCAAAGTTTCCACCCTCACCATGGATGCTTCCCAAGGTTACTACAACATGCCTCGCGCATCTTCCAATTCAATGGGTTACAGACGTGGCCGTGAAGCTCTGGAAAGACGTATTGATTACATGAAGAATATGGAGGGTATTTCTCCTACTGAAATTGCACTGGCCCAAATCGAACTGGCCGACTGGTTATTGATTTTCAATAAACGTACTGAGTCACTCGATATCTACCAACAGGTATATAACGAATTAAAAGCATCAGGTACTGACCAGGATAAAATTGACACAATTTTTAGCCCTGATTTGCCTGTTCAAATACCTGTATTCATTGATTATCAGTATTCCCGGGCAGCATGGAATATCCCGGAGGACATTGCACTGGAATATAAAGGTTGGGTAGATGTTCAATTCAGAATCAACCGATTTGGCCAGCCACAGGATGTGACTGCTCTTGGCCGTAGTGAGGACACCATTGAGACTATAGAAATACGCCTGCTCAGGCAGTTAAGAAATTCCAGCTCTTTCAGACCACGCTTTTGGGATGATCAACTACTCGAAGACGATCTTATCGAAGCCCGTTACTACTATAGTTTTTAAGAACAGTTTTTGAGAACAGTTTTTAAGAGTAATTATCGAAGAACAGCGTTTTAAACCACCAGGTCAATTTCTGTTTCATCCAAAGCGTTTAGCTCTCCAAAAACCTTCAACCCAACATTAGCCTTTAGCCCAGCATAAGCTTTTTGCCAATAAAAAAGCCGGATGAAGATCATCCGGCTTTTTTTAATACAGCGCTGGTTAAACCAGTTTATAACCCAACTCAAAAAGCGGCATCTTTCTGATGCGTTCGCCTGTCGCGTTATAAATCGCATTGGTTACTGCAGCCAGTACTGGCGGCATGGAAGGCTCGCCCCCACCTGTTGGTGAGAATTCTTCTGGCTCCAGGAAGGCTACTTCCAGTTCAGGTGTCTGAGGCATTCTCAACAGTGGGTACTGGTGGAAGTTCTGCTGCTGAATAACGCCATTTTCAAAAGTGATCTTGGAATTAAACAGTTGGCTGATGCCATCAATAATGCCACCTTCCAGCTGGTTTTCAGCGCCACTAAGATTGTGGATGAAGCCAAAGTCGGCAACGGCCCAAACCTTGTGTACTTTTACTTCCTTGTTGGCGCTAACACTGACGTCAGCTACCTGGGCCACATAACCACTGTGACAGAAGTAGAAAGACAAGCCTTTACCACGACCAGGCTCACTGGCACCCTGCTCATATCCAGACAATCTGGCTACTTCGCTGATGACATTGGCGGCACGGCCGGTATGCATTGATTGTGGGTTTTCAGGAATGGCCAGGCGCGGTTCACCAAGCGTATCCAGCATGAATTCAACATGACTTTTGCCTGATGCCACTGCCAGTTCATGCATGAAGCTTTGGAAGCTAAAGGCAATGGCATTTGAAGAAGGCGCACGCATTGGGCCAGTTGGAATAGCATTGTGAAACATGGTTTGTGACAGTTTCACATTGTCAGTCAAATCCATCGGAAATACGTTTGGATTCAAATCCGCACTGGTCATTGGTGCCGTATCATTGCCCGTAGAGGTGATGAAATGATCCTGCCATGCAGTCAAATTGCCGACTGAATCCAGACCAGCTTTGTAAGAATGGAAACCGCCAGGGCGGAAATAATCACCACTCATGTCATCTTCACGTGTCCACTGCAACTTGATAGGCACGCCTTCCATTCTACGAGCGATGGCAACGACTTCAAAGACATAGTCATTGGCCAGTTTCCGACCAAAGCCACCACCAATACGGGTTTGATGAAGTACAACCCGTTCTGCGGCTTCTTCAGCGGGTATACCAAGGAGCGCGGCAGAACCTGTTTCTCCACTTTGTGGAATCTGTGCTGGCGCCCAAATTTCTACTGACCCGTTTTCGTACTTGGCAACACAGGTTTCTGGTTCAAGTTGGGCATGGCTCACATAGGGGTATTCATAAAAGCCTGACACTACTGTCGCAGCATTCTGAAGTACGCTATCTACGTCACCTTTATTAGCACTTACACGGGTAGGAGGGCTGCCTCTGCCATTTAGGAACTGATTAATCATCAATGGCTCGCCTTCCTGATCTTCCAGTGCATAAGCACGTTCTACCAGATCAGACCAGCTGGCAACTTCTGCGTTGCTCAGATCCCATTCAATTTCAAGTTCGCGCTTGGCTTTAATGGCTGTCCAGGTGGATTCAGCGACAACGGCTACACCGCTGAACATATCGCCGGCACCGGGGCTAAATACTTTTGGTGTGCCGTTTTCATCAATGATGAAGGCATCAACGACGCCAGGCAGAGATTTAATATGATCTTCATTGAAGGACAGTGCTCGACCGCCAATCTGCGGACACTTGGTATAGGACGCATAAAGCATGCCGTCCATACGAGTGTCAGCGCCAAAGAGAGGTTTACCTGTAACAATGTCAACGTTATCCACACCAGTAAAACGACGGCCCAGTAATTTGAACTGATCCTGCGTTTTCAGTGTCAATGAATCCGCCTCTGGCACAGGCATGGTTGCTGCCAGTTCAGAAAACTCACCATAACCCCACTCACGACCGGAAGTAACATGCACGACCTTGGTATCACTGGTGGAAAGTTCGGAAACGGGTATATTCAGCTGCTGTGCCGCAGCTGCCAGAATCATTGCTCGAGCAGTAGCGCCAGCCCGACGCATAGCCATCCAGTTCTGAGGAGTGGATAAAGAGCCTCCAGCAAACTGAGCCCCATATTTAGAGGCATCAATGTCAGCCTGAACAACGTCAACATCTTCCCAGGCACAATCCAGTTCTTCTGCAATAATCAGTGGCAGGCCTGTTTTGATGCCCTGGCCACATTCCGGATTCTTGGAAAAAATGTTGATCCGGCCATTTGGCTGAATCTGTACATAGGGGCTAAGCGTAGTGGTTTCAGTGCTGCCCGCCTGTGCTTTTGCCTTGGGGCTTGACCCCATCGCCAGGCCAATGGCAAGTCCACCGCCAGCAATAGTGGAAATTTTGAAAAATTCACGGCGGCTGACTTCGGGTATACCGATGCCAACAGATGGCTCTTTCGCAACTTCCTGGAAAAATTCCGGCAGTTCCGGGGAGAATTGGTCGTTTTTAATCAGTTTCATGCCTGCTCTCCAGTCTGAGCGGCATCATAAAAGGCCGTGCTGTTCATGTTGGATGCAGCAGTCTTGATCGCCTGACGAATGCGGGTATATGTGGCACATCGACAGATATTTCCTGACATGGCAGCATCAATTTCGGCATCACTTGGGTTGGAGTTGGTCCGCAATAGTGCCGTTGCACTCATGATTTGACCTGCCTGACAGTAACCACACTGGGGCACATCAATTTCGACCCAGGCTTCCTGAACAGGAGTTAAAGTACCATCTGCTGCAGCCAGCCCTTCAATGGTGGTGATTGCCTGGTTAGTCAGGTTACCCACCGGTATCTGGCAAGAACGTACCGGAGCACCATCCAGATGAACAGTACAGGCTCCACACTGGGCGATACCACATCCGTATTTGGTGCCTACAAGACCGAGCTCATCGCGCAATACCCAGAGTAGCGGAGTGGAGGGGTCGATCTCACCGATGTCCATTGTTTTACCGTTTATTTGTAAAGTTGCCATAACAAATCCCTTGGTTTTTTAAATGTTACTAATTAATTTTATGTAAGTTGGTAATACGTTGATAATAGCTTAATTATGTAAATCAGAACTGGATCAGAACAGGAAAAAGTGGGTCAAAGTAAACCACTCATTACCAAGAATCAAGCAGTATCTACTGAGTGTCCCGGGCCTGTTTCAGGCAATTTACTTGCCTTATTTGTGCAGTTTCAACAAGCTGTATGCTTCAGATCTGTTTACTCGCCAAGACTGGCCATAAGCCAGCCTTAAGAATCTCCAAAAGTATAACCCAAGGAAATCAGAATTACCCTACAAGCACATAAAATACAGCCAGGAAATTTAACCTGGACCAATGTCTGTCTCGCCATGGAGGCAAAAGCCTTGTCCACCCTAAATGGACTGGATTTACAGGAAAAAATTTCACCTGTTTTGAACATTGTCTATGCGAAAATCATGGTTATAAGAGGCCGACACTTCTCTGCCTGAATAATACCGGCCTTTGCAGGGTGAGCAGAAACTCTAAAACTGGTTAGCAAGCGCTAACTTTATTTACAAGGCTTTTATATCAAAGGCTAGTTATCAATTAAGGCAGCAGATTTATGGCGAATTCAGTCTTTTCTACACCCTTGATCACCCCCATCCTGAGGGGAATTGCCAATGGCTGGCTGAAAATTCTGGGCTGGGAGGTCAAGGCCTCGGGCTTACCGCAACCCCCATACGTCTTTATAGGCGCCCCACATACCAGCAACTGGGATTTCCTCCTATTGATTGCCGGTGTCCTGAATCAGGGCATGGATATCCACTGGATGGGCAAACATGCCCTGTTTCCTCCAGTGCTGGGTGCGGTTATGCGCTGGATGGGGGGAATTCCGGTGAATCGGGCCAAGGCGCATAACATGGTGTCCAGGATGGCCGCCTTGCTAAAAGAGAACCCCGATACCATCCTGTGTATTCCCCCGGAAGGGACCCGCAGCAAGGTTACGCAATGGAAAACCGGCTTTTATCATATTGCGCAACAAGCCGATGTACCGATACTGATGGCAGCCATCGATGCTGAAAACAAGCAGCTTATATTCCTTGGCGAGTTCAAGCCCAGTGGCGATATTGAGAAAGATCTTCCTGAGATCCAGGATTATTACCGGGGCATGAAGGGCATCAGGCCTGAAAATTTTGCTGGTGCCGAAGAATCAGACAATCAGTCAGAAGAAAAATAAGCCTTCACTTTCCGGAAAGCGCTTTGACTTCCTTGTGGCGAAAACAGTCCCTTGTATGATCGTTCACCATGCCGGTTGCCTGCATGTGGGCATAGACAATAGTCGGCCCAACAAAACTGAAACCCCGTTTTTTCAAATTCTTTGAAATGGTTTCGGCCAATTCGGTTTTAGCAGGAAGCTCCTTCATGCTTTTCCAGGAATTTTGCAAAGGCTTGTTGTCCACAAACCCCCAGATGTATTTATTAAAGGTGCCAAACTCTTCCCTGACCCGGATAAAGGCTTGTGCATTTGTGACTGCTGCATTTATTTTCAATCTGTTTCGAATAATGCCGGGGTCATTCAACAGGGCATTAATTTTTCTTTTGCCATATCCTGCTACCACGTTGAAATCGAAACCATCAAAAGCTTCGCGGAATGCCTCGCGTTTTTTCAACACGGTAATCCAGCTCAATCCTGCCTGCATACCTTCCAGGATCAGAAACTCAAATAATTTTTTATCGGAATGAACAGGGACTCCCCATTCCTTGTCATGGTAAAGGTGATACAGGGGATCATCACCGGCCCATGTACATCGAGTAACTGGCACTGACTATGCTCCGCTTAGAAGGTCGCGCATTCGGGGATTCAGGGGGCTACCCTGAGTTGACCCATCATACCAACTTCAGCGTGATCGAGAATATGGCAGTGATACATCCACATTCCAGGTCGCTCATCAAAATATACGGCCAACCTGAGCTCAGATTCCACTGGAATATCCACTGAGTCCTTCCATTCAGGTACGCGGCTGTCATCATCAATCACCTGGAAAAAATATCCGTGCAAATGAAAAGGGTGATTGAATTCGGTATCGTTGCGTACAGTCCAGATGTGCGTTTCTCCAACCCTGGCTTCGATTGGTTGCACGTCCCAGTAGGGAATACCATTTATACCCATTTCTACAGAATTATCATCTGGAAAGGTAATAGTCAGATCGATTAACAGTTCCCTGGCGTCTGAAATATCAACAGGCTCTATAGTTCGAAGCGCAAAGGGAATAGGCTCTGGCTCTACAGCAGGTAAGTCCACCGTCTCAATCCTGATCATATTTTCCTAAAAGCGGTTAAAGGTGCTGCCATAACCCCGTTCAGTGGGATACCACTGAAACCAATCAATAGTGCCAGGCTCATCTTGTGGATTGAATACAAAATCAACTCGCTCCGAGGGTACCAGCTTGATCTGATCAAGTGTTTCAGAATGCTCAGCCAGGCCATTGTCACCGCCAAGTCTGATCAGGGGCCTGCGATTGTAGCGAATGGTGTAATAACGGGTTCTGGCTGTATTGATTACTCGCCAGCGTTGTTGTTTCCCTTGCCGGACTTTAAGCGTCGGTTGCACTTTGCCGTTAACCAGCAAAACTCTACCTTCACGCCCAAACAGATCACTGAATGCGCCGCCTGAATCTGTCGGCAGAAACTGTCCGTTTTCGTCCAGGCTCATGTCTGAGAAAACCAGAACAAGGTCATCTCCAAACGCTTCCGGATCTGAAGGGTCCTCGACCACAATGGGTCCATACATCCCCCAGCCAACCTGCGCGGCGGAACTGATATGTGGGTGATACCAGTAAGTCCCGGCATCCCTGAGGATAAAGTCATAAGTGAACTCACCCCCTGATGGAACGGGGTCTTGTGTAACACCTGGCACGCCATCCATGTTGTTAGGTACTCTGACACCATGCCAATGAATACTGGTTGCATCTGGTAAATTATTTTTAAAATGAACAATTAAGCGGTCGCCAATTTTGGCCTTGATCGGTGGTCCGGGTAGACTGCCACCGTAGGTCCAGACCGGCGTTGTGGTTCCTGGCACAATTTCCATATCGGTAATTCTGGCTTCAAGTTCAATTTCCAGGATATTCGGGTCGGGCTTGATATCTCGCGGAATCGCCAGAGCTAGGTCTTCATCCCAGCCTTCGGGCTGTTCCACTTCACTGGCCCGCAATACAGTACCAAGAGGAACAGCATCATTCCCATTGTTAACGGCACACCCGGCTAGCAGAAGCATGACCGGTAAAACAGTTTTGGAAAAATTAGTCAGAAAATTCATAAGCACCATTATATAGACCCGACGTTGTCATTCAGCTTGATATAACACAAGCTGTAAACATAAAGGCTCAGGTAGGCTTAATCTGCTTCAAGTGCCTTAGTACCGACAACCAGGCTCCAGCCAGGCCAAGAAAACCAGCGACGACCAGCATAGCACTTACATCACTAATCGAAAGTCCCGAGAGGGAAAAATCACTTCCATATAAAAGCATCAAATTACCAAAAGGGCCAGACAACAAAAAAAACGCCAGCATTGAAAGCAACGCCGCAATCATCCCGCCGCCAACACCGTACCAGATGCCTGTATACAAAAATGGCCTGGATACATAGGCATCTGTCCCGCCAACAAGTTTCACCACGACTATTTCATCACGCCGGTTTTCAATCGCAAGTCTCACGGTATTTCCCACTGCCAACACCACACCCAGACACAAGAGCAGTGCCAGTCCTGTCGCCATGCGCTCTGCCAACGAGATAATGCTATACAGGCGTTGTATCCATTCAAGATCCACCTGGGCAGAATCCACATCCGCGCGTGATTCCAGGTTCAAGGCCAGGTCTGGCAGGGAAGGCACGTTTTCCATATCCGGCGTTACAACCAGAAGTGCAGGCAGCGGGTTTTCATCCAGTCCTTCCAGGGCATTACCAAAACCTGAACCAAGTTGAAATTCCTGCAAGGCTTGTTCAGCAGTTATCGCAGTGACTTGCGCCACTTCTGCCATGGCAGCTATTTCATCCCTGCTTGCCTCCAGTCTTTCATTGCTGATATCCATGATCATGAACAAGGAGATATTGCCTGCTTCATCAACACTGGTATTTAGTTGCTGAAGGTTTTGCAGGAAAAGAATCAGACATAAGGGCAGGGCAAGGGCAATACCGATAACTGACCAGGTCAGAAAACTTGAACCCGGTTCGGCAAGCAGTCTGGATAAACTATCTACCGCCACTTCCTGGTGTTGTTGAAACCACGATCGATTGGCTGTGTAAGATTTTGTACTGCCAGAACTGGTCTTTTTTGCAGGCGGTTTTTTACTCATCCCGAACCATCCTGCCATTATCGAGGGCGAGTACTCTATGCTTGTCAGTGTCAATCAGGCCAAGATCATGGGTCGCTATCAACACACTTGTCCCTACCTGGTTAAATTGCTCAAACAGATTCATGATTTCTGCCGAAAGGTCCGGATCCAGATTCCCGGTTGGTTCATCTGCCAGCAACAGAACCGGTTTGTTGACCACGGCTCTGGCAATCCCGACCCGCTGTTGTTCGCCACCGGATAATGCAACAGGGTTTTGATTTTCCTTTTTCAGCAGGCCCACTTTGTCCAATGCCGCCCTGACACGACGGGAGGCGTCATTATTACTGTAGCCTGCTACCAGTAAGGGTAGAGCAACGTTATCAAAAACAGAGCGATCAAAAAGTAATTGGTGGTCCTGAAAAACCACACCAATGTTGCGTCTGAAATAGGGAAGCTGGCGCAGGGACATGCGATTTAAATTCTGACCGTTGACGATGACCTGTCCTGCACTGGATTTTTCCATCAGCATGACCAGTTTCAGCAAGGTGCTTTTCCCGGCGCCGGAATGGCCAGTAAGAAAAGCAAATTCACCTGCTTCAAGATGAAAATCAACATTCAGTATGGCTTCATGGCCACCGGGATATCGCTTGCTGACACTGTCGAATTTGATCATTAATTAATAATCAGACAGGAGAGTTAACCCTGTCCCTGGTCAAAAAGCGCGGCAACAAATTCCTCGGCATTAAAGGGCCTGAGGTCTTCTGCTTTTTCGCCGATACCAATATATCGAATGGGCAAGCCGAAATGTCGTGCGATCGCAAAAATCATTCCTCCTTTGGCGGTCCCGTCTAGTTTGGTCAGGGTAATCCCGGTTATCTTGACCGCCTTGCCAAAATGCTCAGCCTGGCTCAGTCCGTTTTGTCCTGTCCCGGCATCCAGCACCAGCATAATTTCATGGGGAATATCTTCATCCAGTTTTTTCAGTACCCGAACAACTTTTTCCAACTCCTGCATGAGGTTGTCCTTGTTATGCAGGCGTCCGGCAGTATCGGCAATCAACACATCAACATTTCTGGCTCTGGCTGATTCATAAGCATCAAAAATTACCGAGGCGCTGTCCGCACCGGTATGCTGGGCTATTACCGGTACATCATGCTGGTCACCCCAGGCCTGGAGCTGTTCAACAGCGGCGGCCCTGAAAGTATCACCAGCTGCCAGCATCACTGAAAGATTTTCTGCCTGAAATTTTCGCGCCAGTTTGCCGATGGTTGTCGTTTTACCAACACCATTGACACCTACCATGAGAATCACAAATGGTTTGCCTGTTTTACTTATCTTCAGAGGTTGTTCACAGGAAAGGAGAATGCCCTGCAACTGATTCTGCAAGGTTTCATAGAGAGCACCTGAATCCTTGAGCTGGCTTCTCTTCAGGCTGGCAGTCAGCTCGTCAATAATGGCAGAGGTTGCTTCGATGCCGACATCGGCTAAAAGTAACTGGTCTTCCAGTTCTTCAAGCAAGTCTGCGTCAATAGATTTTTTTCCTGACAATAACGAAGCAATACCTTCACCAAGGTTACTTCGGGTTTTTTGCAGGCCTGTCCTGAGACGATTAAACAGAGATCCGTTGCCGGATTCTATTTGTTCGCCTTCATGGGCTTTGTCTGGCTGTGTTTGGTTTTTTTTGCCAAATCCGAACATTGGAAGTTGCTGGAAAATGTAGTGAATCTGAGGCTCGCTATGCTATCAGCACTGCCTCTGCTATACCACAGAAAATCTGGCACAATGGCTGACTGGAGCGCTCGTGTGTTCTCATTTTATTGAAATTGTTACACCTGTTTATCCAGCCATTGACGCAATAATTGACGCAAAAATTGATGCAAAAATTGTTGTAAAGTTTTTAAATAACCTGTTATTCCAATAACACATTACCCTGGACAGCATTACCTGATAGAACTATGCAAAATTCGTTTCGTATAATTGCCGGCACCTGGCGCAGCAGAAAGCTGACATTTCCAGGAACTGTGGAGACCTTGCGGCCAACAAAAGACAGGGTCAGAGAGACTCTGTTTAACTGGCTTCAACAAAAAATTATTGGAACCAGCTGCCTTGATCTTTTTGCCGGCAGTGGAGCTCTGTCTTTTGAAGCGCTATCCCGACAGGCAGGAAAAGTAACCGCAATTGACAACTCTCCTGAAGCAACAAGAATGATGACCGAAAACTGCAAACTTCTTGACTGTAACAACATGGAAGTAATCACTGCGGATGCCATGCTTTGGCTGGAGCAGTATGCGGGCCAATTTCAATTTGACATCATCTTTCTGGATCCCCCCTTCGGGGAAAATTTGCTTGAGGCCTGTTGCGCTTTACTGGACTCCGGAAATTATCTCGCAACCGGCGCCCTGGTCTACCTGGAATCGGCTTTCTCGCTCGAAGAAATCAATTTGCCATCACACTGGAGTCTGCTGAAACACAAAAAGGCCGGACAAGTTCATTATGGTGTATGTGAGCACATTATCCTTTAGAATAATGTTTTCCCTGGAGTTAAAAACTTTTAATGCTTGTTTCACATAGAATTGATCATGAGAACAAGGTAATCATCACAACCTTTGCCCCTGAAGAAGTCGATTTAAAACTTTTCCTTGATGCCTTTACCAACTACCAGGAAGAACTTAAATACCTTCCTGACTTTCAGAAATATCACGAAGTCGTTGATTTCAGACCCATTACCAATATCAATATTTCTGCTGCCGAGCTAAAAGAATTTAGCAATTTAACCCTGGCCAAAGACACTAATGATGAAGTGACTCGCCTCGCCTTGCTGGTGGATTCCAAGCCGGCGTTCACCCTGGCAAAGGTCTACGAAATGATTAGAAACTTCAGCCCAAACTCAAAAAAACAGGTGAAGGTGTTCAAGGAAATGGATAGCGCTTTGGAATGGGTATCAAATAAACCCAATGCAAAGATTAACAGGTCGGCCTGAAGTTTTTTATTGTTACCTTTTTAGCCCTGGTTTACGGTTCCTTGTAAAACACAAATTCAATTTCGATACTTGCCTTCAGCGGTAAAGCATCAACTCCCACAGAGCTTCTTGCAGGTGGCGGCACATCAATAGAATTAAAAAGAGCTTCCCATGCCGCATTGAATTCCGGAAAGTTGTCAAAGTCAGCAGTAAAGACCCGCGCAAAAACCAGGTGCTGCCAACCCAGTATAAATTCATTCATTAAGACCTGCAGGTTTTCCAGAATCTTTTCTGTTTCCTTGCCGGTGCCTCCAGATACAAGTTCCCCATTGTCGTTATCCAGCGCAATCAGGCCGCTGCAATAGTAATGAGATCCAGCCTTGACCAATTGGCTGTATTTGAATTTTGGTGAAAGCAATTTTTTTGAAATCAGGTGTTCAACCATTAGGGATTACCTGTGCAGTTTGATTAAAAAACCAGATTGTAGAAAACAAGAAACAGAACAACTGGCACGCCATAGCGCAGCATGTTCATCCATGCCTTGAACCAGTGGCGGGTTTTTAACAGTTGTAATTCTTCCATGGCAATTGCATCGGGAATTACCCAGCCAACAAACAAGGCCGTGAGCAGTCCAGTAACAGGCAGCATGATGTTACCTGTCAGGTAATCGAATAAATCAAAGAAGGTTTTTTCAACCCCCAGAAAACCCAGAGGGTGAAATGCCTGCAACTCATTCAATGACAAGACCGGCAATAAACCGATGCTCCAGATGATGCATCCTGTGACCAGGGCGGCTTTTTTTCTGGTCCAGTTGTCCTTGCTATTGAGCCAGGCAACGGGAACTTCCAGCATGGAGATCGATGAGGTAATTGCGGCAAAGGCGAGCAGGATAAAAAACAGAGTGCCGAAAACGAGGCCGCCGGGCATGTTGCCGAAAGCCAGTGGCACTGTTTCAAAAACCAGTGCAGGACCGCCACCGGCATCCAGGCCATAGGCGAACAGTATCGGGAAAATAGCCAGCCCCGCCAGCAAGGCAACTGCTGTATCTGCAGTGACAATTATCGCCGCTGAATCAGAAATAGAATCACTTTTTTTCAGATATGAGCCATACGCCATCAATGTGGTCGCGCCGACACTGACAGAGAAAAATGCCTGCCCAAAAGCATCTATGACAACATCTGCATTGACCCTGCTGAAGTCCGGAGTAAACAGGTAAGCAGCGGCGGCAACAAATTCTCCTGCAAACATAGCGTAGAACACCATGCCGAGCAGAATCAGGAACAACAAAGGCATCATCCATTTCACTGCCTTTTCCAGGCCACCGGAAATACCATTAGCAGAAATATACACTGTAATTGCCATGAACAGACTGTGCCCAAACAACACAGTGGGCCAGCTGTTATTAAATCCTGATGAAACATCTCCGGCTTCTTCGGGCGTAATATTCCTGAAAGCACCCATGGCATTTTTCACAGCATAAATAATCGTTTCCCCGCCGATCATGCTATAAAAAGAAAGTATCAGGCTTGCGGTGATAATGCCGAAGAAGCCGATAATGACCCACCAGGGACCAGCACCGGTTTCTGCAATAATTTTTTTCATTGATTCAGTCGGACAATCCTGGCCCCTGCGACCAAGCATGAATTCCCCAATAACCAGTGGCAGAGCCAGGAAGAATACAGCCGCGATATATATAAAGACAAAAGCGCCGCCGCCATTCTCACCAGTGTAATAGGGAAAACGCCAGATATTGGCCAAACCTACTGAAGAACCAACAGCTGCCAGGATAAACATCCAGCGTGATGACCAGTTTTCGTGTTGCTTTGTTTGCTGCATGGGTAGCTACCTTACCTGCTTGTGTCCTTGTACTTCCTGCATAAAAAATTATTGAAGCGCAGTGCTTTAGCTGTCTTTAAATCACTGTGAAGCAGTTGCAACAATAACAGATTGCTTCTGCTCGTCTACCCCCGGGAAAATGAATATTTACAGCCCCTTGGGGTATAATTGCGCCCTCATCCAATCCATGGATTTCAGACATGAAAACCGTTGTATATCCGGGTACCTTTAATCCCATCACCAATGGTCACAGCGACCTGGTTGAAAGAGCTTCAAGAATTTTTGACAAAGTCATCGTCGCTGTTGGTTCAAGCAAGCTCAAGTCGACATTTGCTCCCCTGGAAAAACGGGTAGAAGTGAGCAAGGAAGTCCTCAGCCATATCAACAATGTTGAAGTCATAGGATTTGATGGCTTGCTTACTGACTTTGTGAAATCTCAAGGGGCCAGTCTGATCCTGCGTGGTTTACGCACCGTAGCGGATTTCGAATATGAATTTCAGTTGGTGGGAATGAACCGAATTCTGGCACCGGATATTGAGACCATTTTCCTGGCACCTGCAGAACAGTATTCCTATATCTCATCCACCCTGGTCAGGGAAATTGCCGCCTATGGGGGTGACATTTCTGAATTTGTCTCGCCGGTAGTGGTTAACGCCATGAAGGAGTTTGCCTGATGGCATTGATGATCACAGACGACTGTATCAATTGTGATGTCTGTGAACCCGAGTGTCCCAATGACGCCATTTCCATGGGTGTGGAGATTTATGTCATTGACCCCGCACTATGCACAGAATGCGTTGGGCACTTTGAAACTTCTCAATGCGTGGAAGTCTGCCCGGTTGACTGCATACCTCTGGACCCCGATCACAAGGAGTCGCAGGAAGCCCTACTACAGAAATACAAAAATCTTACAGGAAAAACCTGACCCCGCTATTTGCCTAGCGACCGAAGGAGGGATCGCAGTCGTACGGGTAAACATGCTCCCCAGGCACTTTACGCCATGCCATATAGCGTGAGGCCTTGCCTTTAAACACCGGGGGATCTTCATAAACCTGGGTCAACCACAGTGTCTGTCCATCTTCGCTCATTTTAAAACGTTCAATCATGTGAATATCTTCACTGTGATTAAAACCGTTATTCATAAATGTTGATTCCGAGAAATGTGTCGACTCAACTACCAGTTCATCTCCTTCCCAATGCCCAATGGAATAACCATTTTTGGAATGGGGCTGTTCTTCGCCGGGCCGCTGCCGACCATCCATGAAAATGATACGCACCATGTCAAAATATTCCATCTGGAAAACAATCATGTCCCTGCCCTGATGAATCTCCATCGGGAAAGGTGCCTGCATATAAAAGACGGATGATGGCGGCATGCAGGAATAGCTGACGCTGAATTCAAAATCAAAATCATAGTCACGGATTTCTGCCAGCGCCCGTTCGGTCAATTCCAGACCGCCATAATCCCCTTCGGACAATTCACCGCCCCCTGCATCGTTAATAAACAGGGCATCCTCCGGTAGTTTTTCAAACAACTCTGTGCCCGATGGAGTCTGCTCAAACCGTACGGTCCAGAATCCGCTCAGGTCTGGCGCATCAGCGGCAGTTGCAAGCAGAGGTAGCAAAAGAAGTATTGCCGATAGTTTTTTAAGCCAAATATTTTTCATAGTGATTCCGCTGCTGTTAATCCTGATCTAGATTGATGCCTGCCTGTGTTGCCAGCACTGAACCATCAGAAAAAGTGACTGTGCGTATGCGCATGTAATAGTCATCGTTACGTGCCGGCCAGCCTGTCACCGTGACCTCGTCGCCAGCTTTCATTGAACTTTTGGACCAGCCTCTTCGGCGCAAAATACTGGGCGAATTGGTTTCTGCTCGCCAGGCCTGCTTTACGCCATCGGCATTGATAACGGAAAATTCCAGCACCCCATGGGGGTTTGCGAAGCGGAAGCGGTCAACGGTGCCGCTGACAATCACTTCACCATCAGGTACGAAATGCACAGGAAAAGAGTGGTGCGCTACAGCAAATTCAAAGCTCAAAAGCAGCATGCAGCTGGCTCCAAGCTGTAACAGCATTTTAAATAGGGCTTTCATGGCTTTCCCCCTCAGGAAAAGTTGCGCGCAAGGCGCTTGATTAGTCTTTAATAAAGACTTTTATATTAACGCTGACATTTCGTACAGTAAACTGTCGAGCGTTGTCCCAGGCGAATTTCTTTCAATAAACTCCCGCACTCAACACAAGGCAGCCCTTTACGCCCATAAACAGCCAGCGCTTGTTTGAAATATCCCGGCTCGCCATCACTGCCTGAAAAATCTCTCAATGTAGTGCCCCCTGCCTGGATGGCCTGGGCCAGGATGTCTTTTATACAGGTGACAAGAGATTGATACTTTACCAGTGACACTTTACCGGCAGCACACGTAGGCCGAATACCTGCGCGAAACAGGGCTTCATTGGCATAGATATTACCCACTCCGACTACCACGTGACCGTCCATAATGAATGTTTTTACAGCAGCTTTTCTCTTCCTCGACATACTGAACAGAACATCTCCGGTAAATTCATCAGCCAGGGGTTCAGGTCCAAGGTTGCATAGTAGCGGGTGCAACAGCTCATCCTGAACCCAGAGAATGCTGCCGAATTTCCGTGGATCACGAAAACGCAGGGCATGTCCTCCCTGCAAGCGAAAATCCACATGGTCATGTTTCTGCACAGGTGCTTTACTGGAAACAATGCGCAGGCTGCCTGACATGCCCAGATGGATCATCAAGGTCCCGTTAGTAAATTCAATCAGCAGGTACTTGGCGCGACGCTTAACTGACAGGACTTTTTTATTCAGCAGCAGGGAAGGAAGTTGCTCCGGAACAGGCCAGCGTAATTTTCGTTCCCGTAATTCCACTCCCAGGATTTTTTTCCCAAGAATATGCGGCTCTATTCCACGACGGGTAGTTTCAACTTCAGGTAGTTCTGGCATACAGTCCTTCTGGTTAACGACTCACGGTATAATGCCGCCACTTTAATTGGCAGTATGTATGGAGCAGGGTCATGATTCTGGGTGTTGATACGGGTGGCACCTTTACTGATTTTGTCTTGCTCACTGAGCAATCCGGCAAGGCGCCTGACCAGGGTGATTCAATCCTTACCCATAAAGTATTGTCGACGCCTGATGCACCGGAGCGGGCAATTCTACAGGGCATCAAGGAAATGGGTCTATCCCGGGATGTCCGTGAAGGCAAAGTAAAAATTATTCATGGCAGCACGGTTGCAACCAATGCCGCTTTGGAAGGCAAAGGTGTCAGTACGGCATTTGTTACCAATACCGGTTTCAGGGACTTGCTTAGCATCGGTCGCCAGACCAGACCGTCTCTATATCATCTCGAGACACCGCCAATCGCCCCTTCGGTTCCTCGTGAATACTGTCTGGAAGTCCCTGGCCGGATTGATGCCAACGGGGATGAGCTGGAAAGTCTCGACAAGCACGCTCTGCAGCAACTGGCAGAGACTTTAAACACGCTGCAACCTGATGCTGTTGCCATCTCACTGTTGTTTTCCTTTCTGGACAATCGCCATGAACAGGCTATTGCTGAATTTCTGGAACAAACCCTGGATTACGCTCCATTTATTACCTGCTCCAGTGAGGTCCTTCCTGAATACCGCGAGTACGAACGAGGTATTGCAACCTGGCTTAATGCGACCCTCGGACCTTTAGTTAGTAATTACTTACTAAGGCTAAAGGCCTCGACACAGCCATCCAGATTATCAGTAATGCAATCCTCAGGCGGAACCATTGCAGCTGACCAGGCCGCCAGAAAATCAGTAAACCTGTTACTTTCCGGGCCAGCTGGCGGGCTGGCTGCTGCCCGTTTCATGGCCAATTTAAGCGGGCAAGCCAGGTTGATGACCTTCGATATGGGGGGGACGTCTACGGATGTAGCTCTGCTGGATGGCAAGATAGGAATCACTAATGAAGGCAGAATCGGGGCTTACCCGGTAGCCGTACCCATGGTGGATATGCATACGATTGGGGCAGGCGGCGGCTCCATAGCGAGTATCGATGCGGGCGGGCTTTTACAGGTGGGACCACAATCCGCAGGGGCGAGCCCAGGGCCTGCCTGTTATGGAAAGGGGGGATCCCGGCCCACCGTAACCGATGCCAATCTGATTCTCGGTAGACTGCAACCGGATGCCTTTCTCGGAGGCACCATGCAGCTGGATCCCGAAGCAGCCAGAGCGGCTATAGCACCCCTGGCTAAAGCCCTGGAACTTGGCATTGAAGAGGCTGCGTTGGGTATCGTGCAACTGGCAAATGAGCATATGGCCCGGGCGCTGCGGGTTATTTCGGTGGCAAGGGGGTTTGACCCGAAAGCCTTCAGGTTATGTTGTTTTGGCGGAGCCGGAGGTTTGCATATTTGCGCCCTGGCGGAGGCCATGGACATGGATGAGGCGATGATTCCTGTTAACGCTGGCGTGCTTTCGGCCATGGGGATGCTACTGGCACCCATTGAAAGACAGCTCTCGCAGACTTACCAGGCGCTGCTGCCAGATCTGGAGCCAGCTGAATTGGAGAGCATTTTTTCAGGCCTGGAAGCGCGAGGGCTGGGGCAACTTGAAGAGGAAGGTGTCCCGGGCACCCTTTCGGAGATAGAACGCAGCATGGATTTGCGCTATGCCGGGCAGTCTGCCAGCCTGAATATTACCTGGGCCAGCATTGAGCAGGTTGCAGAAGACTTCCATTTCGCCCATGAAAAGCGCTATGGCCACAGACTTGCCACACCAATAGAACTGGTCAATATACGGGTTAGTGTCAGGGCTTCAAAGGCACCGCCAACCCTGGTCAAAGCCAGTGAAACCACACCAAGCGGGGATGAGCTTATCAGCAAAACCTTGTATGGGATTAGCACGTCGGTCCCCGTAATAAATCGTGCTGACCTGTGTGCTGATACCCCTGTTCGCGGGCCTGCCCTGATTCTGGAGAGCAACGCCACCACCTGGCTGTCTCCTGGCTGGGAAGTCAATTGTGATGAATTTGGCAACCTGATGTTGCAAAAAGGCCGATAAAAAGCACTAAAAGTCACGTTAATCTCTTAACTCACTCAAGCCCTTACGCCCGGGTGTTTTAACTGAACCTTTTTGCCCGGAAGGCTTTCAGTTGCCCGGACAAGTATTCAGGACAGATTCAGCATGAAACAGGCACAATTCCTGACTAAAAGTAGGGTATAACACCTGCCGAAAAAATTCGGCAAAACGGTTGACCTGACTGCAATGAAGGCGGAGGATAGTCGGTCCTAACCTGTTCCGGAGCCATATATTTAAGGCTTTTCAGCTACTTTTTTTGTTTGGTAAAGGTTGGTGAGGGTTTGGAGAAAGTTTGGAAAAGTAAGGAGGTCTGGCCTCCAGGGTAAAACAGTTAACATGAAGATTTACACAACATTTTTTAACTCACAAAATTTGCGCGTGCTGATTGCTTTGTCAGTTGCATTTATTGTCGGCTGCCAAACCTCGTCCAGCTCTTCCTCGTCATCTTCCAGTATGCCCAGTATGCCCAGCATGCCCAGTTCTTCTTCAAGTTCTTCAAGTTCGTCGCCGAGCATGCCGAGCCCTTCATCCAGTTCGTCCAGCTCTTCACCAAGCTTGCCAAGCCCCTCATCCAGCTCGTCCAGTTCCTCACCGAGCATGCCCAGCTTGCCATCATCAAGCAGCTCAAGTGATTCCAGCACGGCCAGTTCATCCCAGTCATCCAGCCAGCAATCCGGTCAGGAAGGCAGCCAGGATTCTTCCCAGGGTGGTTTTGAATCATCGCCCCAGGTAGCTGGCAACCAGGGTCAGGAATCTGGTAATCAGGGCAACGAGGGCTTTGAAAACGCAGGTGCACAAACTTCTGGTGATTCAGGTGACCAGTCCGGTAATCAACAAGCAGGAACACAAGGTGGTCAACAAAGCGGTGCGCAAGGCTCTCAACAAAATGGCGGCTTTGAAACAGCTGGCGGCGGTTCGCAAAATGGCGATGACCCCTTTGGGGATCTGGCGGAAGGTCGCGGTCAGGTAATGACTGCTGCAGAACGACGGGCCGCTCTTGATGAGCGCCTCAATGAAGGCTTTGCAGAATTTGACGGCATGATTCTCGGTGAACGGGAACGGGTTCAGGCTCAGGCCGATGATGCAGGCAGTGGTGTAATGTCAGGTGGTGCTGGAGGCGGCGGCGGTGCTGGCGGAGAAGGTCAGGGTGAGGGCGAAATTACTATCGCTTCAGCTGAAATCGGCGGGCCCAGCTCAACCGGAGGCGGGGTAATTCTTGGCAGACCAACCCGGGAAGGGGAGTTCTCCAATCAGAACCAGGAAACTTTTCCGGTTCCCGAGGACATTCCCAACGGCAATAACGATGATGTCGTTGCCAGACAGCTCAGGGAAGCAGCCATGACAGAACCGGATCCCGAATTACGTGAAAGACTCTGGGATGAATACCGCGCCTATACGGGTCTCAGTACTGATTAATTATTCCACAACAAGCCGGTTTACATGACTTGAGAAAGAATGTTTCTACCCCATAATCGGTTTAAGCGATAAATACGTATTCAAAGGCTAACAGGAAACCAAAGAGCAAATTGAGAAGAAAGGAAAATGACAGGTATCCAGGCATGAGTAAAATATTTCAATCTCTATTTCTTACATTGTTAATTTTCAGCATCTACGGCTGCTCTACGCAGAACGTAAAGAGCACCACGTTCACCCCGATTGTGAGTGATGACGCCCTTACGCCTGAAGATGAGCTTCTGGATATTGGCATTGCCATTTTTAATCCGGGCCTTGATGACATTCCCAGCAATCGTGAGGAACTTACTTTTTCCGATGTGCGCCTGGCTGAGACCTATTTCGCCTCCTTTGAGCTGGCACAGGCATTACAAAATAGCGGCAACTGGGGAGTGGTTCGGGTCGTACCAGGCGATATGAAAAGCTCTGACCTGGCAATTACCGGCACTATTTTGCAGTCCGATGGTGAAACCATGCGCTTGCAAGTGAATGTAAAAGACTCCACAGGTGCTACCTGGTTCAACAAGGAATATGAAGAAGTTGTCAGCAAGTACAGTTATGACCCGCGCATGCGTCGCAGCGAGGATGCTTTTCAGGGTCTGTTCAATAAAATTGCCAATGATCTTTTCGCGTTTAAAGATCGCAATATAGACAGCGAAGAAATAGCCAACATTCGCACTATTTCCCGTATCCAGTTTGCCAGAAGCTTTGCGCCTCAGGTTTTCGATGATTACCTGGAGGAAGGCCGGGGAGGGTTGCTGCAATTAACCCGGCTCCCGGCAGAGAATGATCCTATTCTTTCCCGAATTGAGACTATCCGGGAAAGGGACTACCTCTATGTCGATGCCTTGCAGGATTACTATTCCAATTTTGTGCGCCAGATGGAAGTGCCTTATACAGAGTTCCGCCGCATGAGCTACGACGAGGTCATGAAAATGGACCGCCTTGCTGCAGATGCCCGTCGCAACATGATCGTAGGTGTAGCTGCGATTGTCGGAGGCATTGCCGCAACGCAAAGCAATAATGCTACAGCGTATTATTCATCTCCGGTGATTCTTGCCAGTGGCGGCTGGTTGATCAAGGATGCTTTTGACAAGGGTGATGAAAGACAAATGCATATAGAGGCTTTGGCCGAGCTTGGAAATTCCCTGGAAATGGAACTTGCACCGCAAACCATTGAACTGGAAGAGCGCACTATCACCCTGTCCGGATCTGTCGAAGCACAGTATGAACAGTGGCGCGAATTACTGGCAGATATCTACGCCAATGAAGTCGGGGAGGCAACAAGCTCAGATTTATAGTAAAGGGCTCCATGTCCTGAAGCAGGACTATTTTGCTATATGGGCGCAGTAATAAATGGCCGATTCAGATTTCGATAAAATCACTCCTGCCAATATCAATCTGTCAGGAAATCCCACCGCAACCGACCCGGTACCCGAGGCTGAAACTCCTCAGCTGGGTGTAGAAGAACTCAAACGTTCAGACGAAGAAAAACGCAAACAGTCCCGCATACTTGCAGGTATTTTTTTCCTGCTGCTGGTACTGGTGGGCGGAGTCATCTTTATATTACCGAAATTCGTTTCTCCCCCTGACCCGGCAACCAGCAGAGTTGTAGTAGTCAGCACCCAATCCGATTCTGCTGCCCCCGTGAATGCAGTTTCTCCTTTTGATGAAGCCCAAAGGTTACGTCAGCGGGAAAACGCTCAAAGCGTATTGGCAGAACTGCTTGAGCTGCAGGAAAGCCTGGAAGAAAAGGAAGTGGAAGCCTGGGCAGGCATTGAATTCAGCCGTGTTTTTGAATTGGCCAGCATTGGTGACGAAGCCTACCGCGGCCAGGAATTTATTACGGCAGAAGAATATTATCAACAAGGCCTGGATATTCTGAAGTCACTGGAAGCCGGTCTGCCCGATGTGTTTTCCCGATACCTGGAAGCAGGCGAACAGGCAATTCTGGACGGCAACCCGGGTCTCGCTGAAGAGTCTTTCACTATTGCAGTACTAATCAATGCCGAAAGTGATGAAGCGATTAACGGTTATGACCGTTCACAGCGACTGGCCCAGGTACTGGAAGTGATATCCGAAGGAGAGGATCTACACGAGGCACTTCAATTTGAAGAAGCCAGGGAGAAGTATCAGCAGGCTCTGTCCATGGATAGAGACCATGTAGGTGCGCAAGCTTTGTTACAGCAGGTAAATACAGACATTCTGGATCGCGATTTTTCCAGTGCCATGTCCAGAGGATTTAACGCACTTGCCTCGGATAATCCCGAGCAAGCAGAAATTCAATTCAACCAGGCCCTGGCTTTGAAGCCTGGCTCGCCTGAAGCAAGCTCTGCCCTGGAGCAGACTTCCAGTCAGATGACGATGGCTGCAATCAATATTCAACTGGAAGCTGCCACGACTTTTGAAAGTCAGGAACAATGGCAGCAGGCGCTGGATGCCTATGACGCAGCTCTGGCTATCGACCCCAATCTTGTCACGGTGCGTGAAGGCCGCAGTGCTGCCAACAGCCGTAACAATCTGGATAACTACCTGGAGACAATCAGCGGTGATCCATTGCGCCTGGCTGAAGACAGCGTTTACCAGCAGGCAGTGGGTATTTATAACGAAGCCGTAAAAATTACCGGCAACTGGCCCAGGCTTGATGGCCAGCTGACTACCCTGCGAAATTTTCTGGAACGTGCAACTGAGCCAGTTGCTGTACAACTGCAATCTGACGGCTTTACTGACGTCACTGTTTACCAGATTGGCAATCTCGGTCAGTTCACCAACCAGACCCTGAGCCTGACCCCTGGAGCTTATGTCGCCGTAGGAATAAGGGAAGGATTTCGTGATGTCAGGGAAGAGTTCGTGGTGGGTTTTGATGGGCAAGCACTTGTCATCACCGTGCAGTGCGAGGAAGCAGTCCTGTAAGTGATGTTGATGCCAGGTAACACCAATTATGTCTGATCAGACTGACGAAACACTTAACCCCCCTCCTGGTAACGGCACTCCGGGCAAGGCAGGTTTTGATGAGCCCATCACACCGATTGACTTTACCCCGGTAGATAAAGCTTCAAGATCTTTCAGTTTCAGACCTAGTCCAATCAAAGTCGTTTTATCCTTCGTGCTGGTGCTCTTTGCCGGCGCAGCATGGTTTGTACTTTCTGCACGCTCGGTATTTCTTGATGTGACACCTGGCACCAGCCTGATCAGTGTCAATCACCCCCTGGCAGTGAAGGTTGGCCCGCGCTATCTGGTTCTGGAAGGGCAGCTACCTGTTAAGGTAACAGCGGAAGGTTATTATGATCTTGATACCAGTCTGGTAGTGACTGATGAACAGGCACAAACCTTTGTCATCGACATGCAGCCACTGCCGGGTTTTCTGACTGTCAGTACCGACAATATCGATGGCGCTAACGTGTCCATCGATGGCGACATTGTAGGAACTACCCCTCTGATTGATTTCGAGGTGGCTGCGGGAGAGCACAGAATTGAAGTGATGCTGGATCGCTATGAACCATTTTTTAACACGCTTGTAATCGAAGGCCGACAAACCAGACAGGGGCTTGATGTGGAACTGCTGCCAGCCTGGGCTAATGTCAATTTCAGCACAAATCCGGCGGGTGCAATGGTTTCAGTAGATGGCATAGAACGAGGTGAGACACCCCTGGCTGCGGAAATCCTGGAAGGAGCCCATGAGATATTAATCAAATTACCGGCACATAAAGCCTGGACTGAAAATATCAGTATCATCGCCAGACAGGATATCAGCATGCCATTGATTGAGCTTGAGCAGGCTGATGGTCTGGTGTTATTACAGTCAACACCCTCCAATGCCAATGTCACCCTGAATGGGACTTATGCCGGTCAAACGCCTCTGGAATTTAGCGTGGCACCCGGAACTTCCAATGAATTAACATTTTTCCTGAATGGCTATGAGGAAACCCGGCGCACCATAACAACGCGTCCAGAACAGGAAATATCCCTGCATGTCACCCTTGAGCCTATCACCAGCCAGGTAGAAATTAGCGTTATACCTGAAGATGCAGAACTGTATGTCAATGGTGAGTATCAGGGTAACGCCAACCAGACTATCGAATTGCTGGCTGCAACCCAGGCTCTGGAAATCCGTCGTGAAGGCTATGTCACTTATGAAACTGAATTTGTTTCACGACCTGGGTTAGATCAGAGGCTGGAAGTAAGACTTAAAACTCTTGAAGAGCAACGCCTGGAATCCATCCAGCCCTTTATCACCAATGCGGCCGGCCAGACCATGAAGCTCATCTATCCATCCAGTTTCCAGATGGGAGCCTCCCGACGCGAGCCCGGCAGGCAGGCAAATGAAGTGCTGCGAAACATCAACCTGACCAGGCCATTTTATCTGTCACTCATGGAAGTCACCAACGCCCAGTTCGCCATGTTTGATGGCGAACATTCTTCCGGTGTGGTGGAAGGCAGAACACTTAGTAACAATAATCAGCCTGTAGTAAGAATTAACTGGGATCAGGCAGCCTTGTATTGCAACTGGCTCAGCGCACAGGAAGGGCTTGCTCCTTTTTATACGGTAGAAGGTGATGCAATAACCGGGTTCAATCCCGAAAGTACTGGCTATCGCTTACCTACCGAGTCTGAATGGGCATGGGCTGCGCGTATTCAGGGTGAACCTGACAGTTTGTTGAAATTCCCCTGGGGGCCCGAGCTGCCACCCCCTGCCAACCATGGTAACTATGCAGATATATCAGCCGGCATTTTCCTGGGCAGAATTATTGCCAACTATAACGACGGTTTCCTTGGTACCGCGCCGGTAGGCAGTTTTGCACCAAATCCAAATGGCTTTTTTGACATGGGGGGCAACGTTGCTGAGTGGGTACATGATTATTATGGGTCGTCTGGCCAGATTGGAAACCGTGAGGAAATCGACCCTCTTGGTCCCAATGATGGCACTTACCATGTTATCCGGGGCTCAAGCTGGGCCCATGGCACGGTGACTGAATTGCGCCTGTCATTTCGTGACTACAACAATGAGCCGCGCGATGACGTCGGCTTCAGAGTCGCCCGTTATCTGGAATAATCCTGGATACTTTATTTAAATAAACAAAGATATTCGTGAAAAAGATTTTACTCATTGTACTCCTGGTTCTGAATTCGCCCTGGCTTGCCAGTGCAGAAATTCAGGATGAAAGCATTGTGGATATTCTGGATGAGCCGCAGCCAACTATTACTCTGGACGCGCCCTTCCCCGAGGATATTCAAAGTGAGAACGAGGACAATCAGACAAGTGACACAGAAAATAATCAGGAAGCTCGGGATGAAAATTTCATTCCCAGTGTCCGTATTGTAGAAGACCTGCCCGTGGCATTTCCGATAGATATCTGACAACTAAATTTTAAGGCAAATTTTATGAGACAACAGGGCATCATTTCAGATTTTATATACCAGGTATTTGCGCTGATCATTGCAGTGATCATGGTGCATGCTGTGTACGTGGCGGTGATACGACCGAATGCTGATGCCATCATGGACCAGCAGGCCGTCTTGCAGGAAGCTGATCCGGAATATGTCGCTGAACGTTCTCTCTATGTGGTAATGAAAGATTATGAGCAGGAGACTTGTATCATTCTCATGCTCTGGGCCATGTCCATTATTGGCCTGAAGATATATCGCAACAGAAATGAGAACCAGTTGTTACAACGCTCATTACTCAAATTATCAGAAGGTATGAGCATCCTCCCGGAAGATGCCCGCGATTATGCCCGGCCGGTGCAGGCACTGCCGCCCAATGAACGGGAGTTCCTCTTGCCCCGTGCTTTGCTTGCCGCCCTACAACGATTTGGTTCCACACGCAGTATTACTGACGTGGCCGCCGTCATTAAAGATATTTGCAGCACTGAAGCCGAGCGCCTGGAAAGTGAACTTACTATAGTCAGATATATCGCCTGGGCTATCCCATCCATTGGCTTCCTGGGCACTGTGCGCGGTATTGGTGAAGCGCTTGGCCAGGCTCACCGTGCAGTTAGCGGCGACATAGTAGGTGTTACGGTCAGCCTTGGGGTAGCTTTCAACTCAACCTTTATTGCCCTGGTTGTGAGTATTCTGATTATGTTTCTGCTTTATCAGTTGCAGTTGATGCAGGACCGCCTGGTGCTGGATACACAAAATTATTGTGACAATTATTTAATCAGGCACCTGCAGGTTCCGGAAAAGGATAATCAGGAGTGAGTGTGCACATCATTGAATTAAACGACCGCAATATCAGCCTGAGAAACCAGACGGAGGTTCTGGTTCAAAGTCCGGGCTTTGCCAATATCGTGGACAAGCAAGTGACTTTCGGTGATGAAGCGCGGCAGATCGCCAAGCTGCATCCACGCCACACCTATAATCAGTTCTGGTCTCAGTTGAGTCTGGATCCTCTTGTAAACAGCAACAATCATTTTCGCCACCAGGCGGATCTGGCGTTTGCCCATCTGAATGAAATTGCCAGCCAGCATGCGTTAAAAGACGAAGTCATTTTTGCAGTACCAAGCAATTACAACCGCAACCAATTATCCATCCTGCTCGGGCTGGTTCAGTCCTGTGAGTTTGATGCCGTTGGGCTGGTTGATATGCCTTTGTTATTAGCCGGGAAGATGGCTGGAACAATAGCGGGGAAGGATGGCGCCACAAGCCCGGCTGTGTATCTGGATATCCAATTGCACCAGAGTGTATTGACTACTTTTGTTCCAGGGGATGGCAATGTCACCCGGGACAAGGTAGTACAGATCCCTGGCACTGGACTCATTGCCCTGTTTGATGCCTGGGCCAATATGGTGACTGATGAATTCATCAAGCAAAGCCGCTTTGATCCGCAACATAATGCTGAAACAGAACAGTATGTACACAACCAGCTTGGCCTTTGGTTGAGCCAGGTAAAACAGGACAACGAAATCCTGATGGAGATCAACAACAAGGGTTCCGTTTACCAGGCACGCGTCAACCGCGGCCATTTTGAACAACGAGTCAGGAATATTTTCGGGCGAGTGAAAGAAGAGCTGGAAAGTCTGGCTGGCAATAATTTTTCACTTTACCTGCCTGATAACCATGCAGAACTTCCAGGCCTGCCGCTCTACCTGAACAATATTTCCAGAATAGCTGACGGCCAGTTGCTGGAAAACTGTTTGCAGCATATGGACCATATCCGTGGCGAACCAGGATCAATGAATTTCATTACCACCCTGCCACTTTCCGGACAAACACGTGATAAAAAATCTGACCTGCCTGACAGCGCTCCCTCACATATTCTGGTCAACAACCGCGCTTATCCCTTACCAACAATGCTGCAATTTGGTCCAGTGAACGGCAATATGCCTTCAGGCAGTAGCGTGATCCAGGTTGAGGCTGTTGGTGGCAGCGGCGACTTGAAAATTTCCCTCACGGATGACGGCGCACAACTTGATGTTCAGGGTGTTGGCAAGGTGCAATTAAATGGCAGCAAAGTCTCAGCAAGAGAATTATTGAAACTGGGCGATATCATCAAGCTCCCGGGATCAGATTCTTTATTGCAGTTAATTCAGGTGGAATAGGCATGGCACAAAGCAAGGCAGCCAAGCGCGAATTCAATCCCATCAGTCTTGCTTTTCTGGACGTCATGTCCTGTGGTTTTGGTGCTGTTGTCCTGATTTTTCTCATTCTTGATCACTCAACCAGTGTAAAGAACGAAGTTACCAATCCGGAACTGGCAGCAGAAATCAATTTGCTCAATGATGAAATCACCGATGGCGAAGTAAACCTGGTCCGGATCAGAAATACCCTCTCAGATGTAGACTTCCAGATGGTGGAAGCCCAGGGACTCGCCCGTTCCATTCAGCAGGAAATAGAAAATTTCCTTGAGGAGTTGGCGCAACTGGAAAACACCACCCTGGCCAAGGAAGAAAGTGTTGAAATGCTCAAGGCCGATATTCAAAATCTCGAGGAAGAGCTGGAGAGGCTGCGCGCAGCACAGGATTCATTCACCGGTAATTTCATTCGGTCTTATGTAGGGGACGGAAATCGCCAGTATCTGACCGGACTTATTCTGGGTGGCAGCCGTATCCTGGTTTTGGTGGATGTTTCTGCCAGCATGCTTGATAACACCATCGTCAATATTATTCGTCGCCGGAACATGTCCGATGAGACAAAAATCAATTCTGAAAAATGGGTCGGTATCCGCAAAATCGTGGACTGGCTAACAACGCAATTACCTCCACCCAGTCAATTCCAGATTTTCACTTTTAACGACTCGGTCAGCACATTGATTCCAGGTACAGAAGGGAGCTGGCTTGAGGTAGCAGACGAAGTACAACTCAATAATGCTGTAGAAAGGCTGGCAAGTATTATTCCGGTCAATGGGACCAACCTGGAAAATGTATTCAGGTCTGTCGCCACATTGGACCCCATGCCTGACAATATTTATCTGATTACCGATGGCTTGCCTACGCTGGGTTCTCGAGACAGCAATTTTTTCAGCCGGGGCAACAGTGATGGCAACCAGAATACTGTGTCCGGACGGGAGCGTGAGGAGCTATTTAACAATGCCTTGCGGGAATTACCTGCCGGAATTCCGGTCAATGTCATTATGGCGCCACTTGAAGGCGACCCCATGGCCTCATCCTTGTACTGGAAGCTGGCCGTCTCAACTGGCGGATCTTTTTTAAGTCCATCAAGTGATTGGCCATAGCTAAGGGACCAGAGGAAAGAAGAAAGAGGAAAGTATTAATTAATAACGACAATAAACAACTTTAAGATTAACAACATGGCTCGAAGAACAACTGAAACATTTAATATTTCCTTTCTGGATGTCATGTCCTGTGGTTTCGGGGCCATTATTCTGTTGCTGATGATTACCAAGTCGTCGGCACCAACGCCATTGGAAATATCCCAGACACCTGTTGAAGGCAGGGTTCTGGAATTGCAGCGGCAGCTTTTTGAAATTCGCGGAGAAACCAATATTCTTAACCGGGACCTGAATGCCAGGCATGAACAGCTGTCCCAGTATGAAGATCGCATTGCTCGCCTGCGCCGGGAATTATCCACCCTGAATGGACAATTCAACTCCACCAACCAGCAATCCACTGTTGATGACATCCTCGAAGGACAGCTCGCCATAGCGCGCCAGCAATTAACCGACGAGATGCGGCGCCTGCAGGCCAACATGGATCAGCTACAGTTGGATGATTCTGTTGGAGGAGTACCCGTAGACAGTGAATACATTATCTTCATCATTGATACGTCGGGCAGTATGTTTAACTACAGTTGGTCACGCATGCTCGAAGTGATGGTGGATACTCTGGACATTTACCCGGAAGTGAAAGGCATCCAGGTAATGAATGATATGGGGGAATACCTGTTTTCCAGTTTTCGTGGTGACTGGATTCCAGATACGCCAGCCAGACGGCAGGCCATCCTGCAACGCCTGAGAAGCTGGAACCCCTTCAGTAATTCAAGTCCTGTGGAAGGCATCACCGCAGCTATAAGAAATTATTACGACCCCGGCAAAAAAATCAGTATTTACGTACTGGGTGATGAGTTCCCACCAGCCAGCGGCTCTATTCGCGATGTTATTGAAACGGTTGATCGCATCAACGTAGAAGACAGTGAAGGAAATCGCCTGGTAAGAATCCACGGCATCGGTTTTCCCGTATATTTCTCACAACGATCGATATCAGAGCACCGTTTTGCGTTTCGCCACATTGATGCGAGAGCTGGCCAGGAAAAATGGTGGTACGTTTGTAGGCTTGAATGATTTTTATTGAATTTGATAATTTTCACAACTAATTGATTTAACTTATATTTTTTTGCGGCCCGGCAACGTATTGATGAATTTGGAAACTGAAGTACACTATGTAGCCCCCCTGTGGAAATAGTGAGTAAGGGGTCTGGAATTACTGTAATTGCCCCTCTATATATATGATATGTATATAAGATTTTTGTCTGTACCCTTGTAAGAAGCATGGCAAGAAGCATGGCAAGAGTCATGGTAAGAAACCAGGAAAATGCAGCAAACGATAATGACAACGATGAACAAATCAGTTCACTACAAACTAACCTGGCATACCCGGGTTACCCGAACAGTGCTTGTTGCAGTTACTGCATTGCTCAGCGCCTGTGCTGTCAGCACGATTAATATCAGCGGTGAGTTCCCGGCACCTCTGGTACAAAAATTACCACTGACGGTAGGTGTCATTTATGACGATGCCTTTACCAATCACAGCTTTATCGAGATTAATGACAATACAGGCGACGATCAGTACATCATCAATTCGGGTGCTACCCAGATTGAGTTATTCAATACCATGCTGCCGGCCGTTTTTGAAAATGTTATACACCTTGATAGCCTGGAGAGTGCCAGAACTTACAGCAATCTTGATGCGGTTTTTTTACCCGCCATTGAAGAATTCCAGGTAGGTCTGCCCCGGAAAACGCGCCTGAATGTTTATGAAATCTGGGTTAAATACAATATGCGTCTGGCCAAGTCCAATGGCGACTATATTGCCGACTGGGTAATGACTGCCTATGGAAAATCTCCGGAAGAAACCTTTCAGTCTGTAGATGATGGAGTCAATGACGCGGCAAATGTAGCTCTTCGTGACCTCGCCGCCAGTTTCACCCTGGGTTTCAGCAATATACCGGAAGTGAATGAATGGCTACGGTCAGAAAACGCGTTGTGAGAATAATATTCCAGCTAGCCATGACAATAGCATTTGCAGAGTTAATACCATGAATACGCAACAACTTTTATCTCTCACAAAAAGCCTGTTTTTCGCAACCCCGGCATTCTTGTTGTTATGCAGTTGTACTACTACTGAAATTGATGAGTTCAGGCAAAGCGCTACAGAAATCAATCAGGGTGAAAGCATCGTGATTCTTGGCAGGCGCCAGAACAATAATTATGAAACAGAAGAGGATTTTGTTTCCTGCGTTGGCGGTGTTGTCGCCAGAGGTCAGAATTCCATTTCCGTGGTTGAAGAGAGAGAATTTCTCGATGCCATGTTCCCTTTCTTTGAGCCTCGCACAGCACCCATGCGCACAGGCCACCTGGAACAACTTATGGCAATCGATGTTGCTGCAGAAAGAATTAAAGAATTTGGCATTGCTTACATTGTCTGGGTGGATGGTATTACCGAGCGCTCTGATCAGTCTGGCTCCATTTCCTGTACCATCGGCCCTGGCGGCGGTGGCTGTTTCGGTTTTGGAACCTGGTCAGACGATTCAAATTTCGAGGCAGAAATCTGGGACATGAATACCCTGACCACAGTGGGCTCGATCAGTACTGATAGTAATGGCCAGTCCTACATGCCTGCAGTAGTCATCCCCATTCCCTTGATTGCGAGAGTTGAAGCCAATGCCTGTAATGGCCTGGGCAGTCAGCTCAAGCAGTTTATCAACGGTACCTGATCGCTTGGTTCATCGTTTATTAAGCTTTTTCCCCTTAGGATGGTGTTATGGAAAACTTGCTTATTTTCTTGGTAAAAAATAGAACGTTTCGCGCCCTCTCGACGGGTATTTTTACCTGTTACTTTCTGATTGCCTGCGCCAGTAATCCTACAGGTGGCGCCAATTTTGTGTTGATGTCCGAAAATACCGAGATTGAAAAAGGCCGCGAATTGCATGCTGAAATGCTGCAGCAAAACCCGATTTATGACGATCCTGAATTACAGGCTTACGTTGAAAAGATTGGCCAGAAAATGGCAGCGATATCTCATCGTCCGGATCTGGACTATGTATTTACCATCATCGACAGCCCGGATATCAATGCCTTCGCACTCCCGGGTGGCTTTGTCTATGTGAACCGGGGGCTATTGAATTACCTGAATTCAGAAGCACAACTGGCCGCTGTTCTTGGCCATGAAATTGGTCATATCACTGCCCGCCATGCTGTACGTCAGCAAACTGCGGCCAGGTCTGCCAGCGCCGCTTCCATTGCCCTGATCTTTGCCACAGGCGTGGATATGAGGGATACAACCAGCCTGATAAGCGGCGCTCTGATTAGCGGTTATGGTCGTGACATGGAGCTGGAAGCAGACAGCCTGGGCGCAGAGTACCTTTACAAGGCCGGCTACAACCCGCTGGCCATGGTAGAAGTCATCGAGGTGCTGAAAAACCATGAAGACTTCACCAAGCGCACATCCAACAGAACTGCCGTTGCTTACCACGGCCTGTTTGCATCACATCCGCGCAATGACACACGCTTGCAGGAAGTCGTTGGTAAAGCAGGATCACTATCCGATCAGCAAACTCTTGAGCTTGACGAGGAAGAGTTCCGCGCGCAAATGACTGGCCTCATTGTGGGCCCAAGTCCGCAAAATGCGGCCGGCGGAGACCAGCGTAACCGATATTACCAAAACGTCTTTAACTACACGCTCATTTTCCCAGAAGGCTGGGTGAAGGAAGAAACCGCTACAACTGTCATCGGTTCAAGTATCGACAAGGCAAGTCAGTTGAAAGTAGAGGCACGCCGCTTGCAGAATGCCAAGGAGCCGCGCCTTTTTATTCGTGAAGATTTGGGAATTCCTGACCTGCAACAATCCGAGGCGCTGTCCCAATTTGGCCTGGAGGGTTTTACCGGCATCAATCCGGAAAACGGGCAACGCATAGCGGTTCTGTATTACGGCCCGCGCGCCTTCATACTTACTGCTAAAGCTGGTGAAGGGTATACAGACGAGAACCTGATGGAGTCAGTGAGCAGTTTCCGTCCCATTGCCCGCAATGAAACCCTGTTTGCCAATCCTATACAGATCACATACATCCAGGCTCCCGGTGGCCTCACTTATGCCGACCTGGCCAGGCAAACTCGCTTGCCTGAACACCAGGAAGACATGCTCCGCCTGCTCAATGGGGACTATCCTTTCGGTGAGCCGGAAACTGGTCAGTGGGTTAAAATAGTTAACTGATCAATCAGGCCTCAATCTATTCAGATTATTCAGGCCATTAATTCCTTTCAAACGGGTGATACAGATAATCATAATCCGGTTTGTGCAGGATGCCTTCTGTTGGGGTATCAGGCTTGAATGCTTCATGGCAGCCCTCGCAACTTGCCACCAGCACATCACCAGTACTGGCCAACAGTGTCTTGTCTTTATTTTTCGCCGCATCCAATGCCAGCATCGCGGCGTTGGTCATAGTGCGAGAGTAACTGGTCCAGGCCTCTGAATCAGCCCAGGAATCATCAAGTGGACCACTTCCGCCCAACGTAATCATGGGTCCTGAACCCGCCAGCTGTATGGCGTAATACTCAATGGTTTGCCATTCATCATCGGTAATTGTTCGCTGCATGGCACCGTAGTCCCAGATGTAATGTGCTGAATGATCTATAAGTGTAACCATCAAGGCATTGATGCTCACGGGTACGGCTATTTCCCTTTCTTCAGGGTGCGCCGTCAGGAACGAGGGAATAGAAAGTAATGACAGAATGATTGCAGATACACCTGCCAACGCCTGCTTGATCCTGCTGGTAAAAACCGGACTGTGAAGGAGTTTCATTTTGATGATCCTTTATAGGAGTAGAACCATCAAGTATTGCACCATGAACATGTTGAATTTTGACTTACGTCAATAACGCAGCGGATTTAAAAACAGGGTAACTCGTGATAACTTTATCAGAGGCTCCCTAACTTTCTATTACAAAACCCAGACACCAATTATGGCTAGCAACCTGCATGAATGCCCCCATTGCCTTGAGCATAAAATTTCCAGTTACCAGAAAATTTTTTCTGTTTCTTTTTCGCCGGCTATCTGTCCATCCTGCAAGCAGACAAGCAGTGTCTCAATTATCCAGGGTTTAATGACTCTCACTGCATGGATCATTCTCACCTGGGTTTTCATCGGCCTGACCCTGATGACAAGCATGTCGTTTTTCCTGTTAGGGACTATCCCGGCATTTATTGTTTGTGTAGACAGGTATATTCTCAAAGCGCCTTTAATTGCTAATGAAACCGCTTAGCCCCCGGATAATGTTGATTCCTATCACTGCATTGTCAGCGCTACAATGGCAGCCCCTAATAGCAGGCAGATCAATTTCATGAGTAGTCACTCTTCACTTCCACCCAGAATCATCGTGGGAATAAGCGGCGCATCCGGAATTATTTACGGCATTGAAGCTTTACATGCTTTAAGTGAGTTGAAAATTGAAACGCACCTCGTGGTAAGCAAATCAGCTGCCGTAACGCTGAGCCAGGAAAGCCCGCTGAAACTATCTGAGCTGACTGCCCTCGCTGACAAACATTATTCCAATTCGGACATCGGTGCCTGTATCGCCAGTGGCAGTTACCAGACCATGGGCATGCTTGTCGCGCCCTGCTCCATTAAAACCTTATCTGAAATTACTACCGGTGTGACCTCCTCACTCCTGAGCCGGGCAGCAGACGTGGTATTAAAAGAACGTAGAAAACTGGTGCTGATGGTCAGGGAAACACCCCTGCATGCCGGTCACCTTGAGAGCATGCTGAAAGTTACCAACATGGGTGCCATAGTGAACCCGCCGGTACCGGCTTTTTATACCGGGCCGGAAACCATAGATGATATCGTCAGGCAAAGTGTGGGAAGAGTACTGGATTTGTTTGAGCTGGATAGCTCGATGGTAAAAAGATGGGCGGGTAACCAGCCCAGGCAGCAGTCAGGAAAGGAATAAGCCTGCTGCCAGAAAAAACGCGGACGACTTACTTGATTTTGGCTTCTGTGTAGATCACGTGTTTGCGAACAACCGGATCAAACTTTTTGATTTCCATTTTGTCGGGCATGTTGCGCTTGTTCTTGTCCGTCGTATAGAAATGTCCGGTGCCGGCACTTGATACTAATCTGATTTTATCTCTCATTGTTTTGATCTCTTACCTGTTTATTAATAGCTTGTTCTATAATCCTTAGCCTTAGCCTAATCCCAAGCCTTAGACTTTCACGCCACGGGCACGAATATCCGTAAGCACCTGGTCAATACCAAGCTTGTCAATGATGCGCATTCCCTTACTGGTCAAGCGCAGTTTTACAAAGCGCTTTTCAGATTCAACCCAGAACCGGTGTGTATGCAGGTTCGGGCAGAAACGGCGTCGGGTTCTGTTTTTGGCGTGGGAAACATTATTGCCAGTAACAGGTTTTTTGCCGGTAACCATGCATTCTCTGGACATCGTATTGCCTCGTTAATATCTCTGTTTCGGGCATAGGTGCCCGGATAGAAAAAATCGGTAGAAAAAAGAGCGCGTTTTATAGCAGAACGGGTGCTGAACTTCAAGGAAAATCCCCTTGAACTACCCAACTTACAGCTTTCCTGGCACTTACATCAGGCCCTGCTCAGCCAGTGATTGTACCTCACCATCTCCTACAATCAGGTGATCCAGTGTCCGGATATCCACTTCCTCCAGCAGCCTTTTCAGCCGGTGAGTGATGCTGATATCCGCCTGGCTGGGCTCAGCGACACCTGATGGGTGGTTATGAGCAAAAATAAGGGCCGCCGCATTATGATGCAGCGCCTGTTTTACGACTTCCCTCGGATGTACTGAAGCCCCATCAATAGTACCCAGAAAGAGCTCTTCCTGGGCAATCAGGCGATTCTGGTTATCCAGGAACAGGCATAAAAAGATTTCTCTGCCGCGCCGGCCTAACTTGGACAAGACATATTGACGGGTAATACCCGAACTGGTGAAGGCGTCCTCCCTGATTAGCTTCTCCTGAATACAGCGCAATGCCAGCTCGCTGACGGCCTGCAATTGCGCATATTTACTGGGCCCCACTCCGGGCACTGAGCACAATACTCCAGGCGCAGCGCCAAGAATTCCCTTCAGGCTGCCAAACTCACTTATCAGACTTCTCGCCAGGTCTACCGCACTTTTGCCCCGGGTTCCGGTGTGCAGGAAGATGGCCAGGAGTTCAGCATCAGAGAGGCTGCCAGCCCCTCTGGCCAGAAGTTTTTCCCTGGGCCGCTCACTGGCTGGCCAGTGTGAAATTGTCATGCAAACATCCTCCTGATCTTCTCTAAGTCATTGACATATAATTGAATTTGGGCGGTCTTACTGATACTCTTTGCGCTCCTTTTAGCCTGGCTAGCGCTTAAGGACCCTCTGTTTGATTACAGATTAACTATAGTCCAGGTTCTGAAATCTGCCCGAATTGAACACGCATGCTCAGTCTTTCCAACAAACAAATCATCCTTGGTATCACCGGCGGCATTGCTGCCTATAAAGCAGCTGAACTATGTCGACTGCTGGTGAAAGCCAACGCTGAGGTCAGGGTGGTAATGACGCCGTCAGCGGCTGAATTTGTTGCGCCTCTGACTTTCCAGGCGCTGTCTGGAAACCGGGTGCATATGCAATTACTCGATGAAGAAGCAGAAGCTTCTATGGGTCATATTGAGCTGGCACGATGGGCAGACCTGATTCTGGTGGCACCTGCAAGCGCCAACTTCATTGCCCGCCTGGCCCAGGGCCGGGCTGAAGACCTTTTATCAACGCTTTGCCTGGCGAGCAGCGGGCCGATTGCTGTTGCTCCAGCCATGAATCAGGGCATGTGGAACAATGCCGCAACCCAATCCAACCTTGAACAAATCAAAGCCAAAGGGATATCCATTTTTGGTCCGGCTTCAGGGGAACAGGCTTGCGGTGAAACGGGTCTTGGCAGAATGCAGGAGCCGGTTGATATCGCCACCGCCGCTTCCGGGATGTTTGAAACCGGAGCGCTTTCAGGCGTTAACATCACCATTACCGCCGGCCCCACCCAGGAAGCGATTGACCCGGTTCGCTATATCAGCAACCACAGTTCTGGAAAAATGGGTTATGCCCTGGCGACAGCGGCCATGGAAGCTGGTGCCAGTGTTGTACTGGTCAGTGGGCCAGTTGCGCTCGAGCCTCCACCCAGAGTGAAGCTGGTGTCTGTGGAAAGCGCCCGGCAGATGCTTGATGCCTGCCAGGTAGTCCCGGGGGATATATTTATCAGCGTAGCGGCAGTTGCAGACTACAGACCTGAACAACCTGTTTCAGAGAAAATTAAAAAAAATGACGACACCATGGTACTGAACCTGGTGAAGAACCCGGATATCCTCGCGCTTATTTCCAAATCAGAAAACCGACCCTTCTGTGTTGGTTTTGCGGCTGAGACACACAAGCTGGAAGAATATGCCCGCAAGAAGCTGGCAGACAAACAACTGGATCTGATTTTTGCCAACAACGCGGCAGACACGTTCAACAGTGAATCTGCTTTGGCAACAGCCTACTGGAACAACAGTGAAAAAGCCTTTTCAGAAAGTACCAAGTCCAGTCTTGCCCGCGATATGATCGCTCTGATAGCCAGCAGATATCGGGAAACCCGCCCTTCTTAATAGTTAAAGAATAATAAAACAGTAGTAAACACGCTGTGGCAACACAAACCATCCCTGAACACATTTTTCGCGCCTATGACATCAGGGGAATTGTCGGTGAAGGTCTAGACGATCAGATTGTTACCTTGATAGGCAAGGCAGTTGCCACTGAGGCCCTTGAACTGGGTGAAAAACAGTTAATCGTAGGCGCTGATGCCCGCTTGTCCAGTCCTGCATTTACCAAAGCACTGCTGGAAGGAATCCTTTCCACTGGCTGCGATGCTGTCAACATCGGCACTGTTCCAACGCCACTTTTGTATTTCGCGACACATACCCTTGAGTCCCGCTCAGGGATCATGATTACCGGCAGCCACAACCCTAAAAATTACAATGGCCTGAAATTGGTCCTGCAGAACCAGTGCCTGGCTGCAGACCAGATTACGCGGATCAAGGAAAGAATCCAGCAGGGCAGGTTTATTACCGGCCAGGGTTCAACAAGTACTCTGGACATCCGTCCTGACTATATCAAACGCATCTGTAATGACATCGTACTGACCCGGCCAACTAAAGTGGTTATTGATTGTGGCAATGCCGTTGCTGCCAACTGTGCACCTATGCTCTACGCCGCTCTGGGTTGCCAGGTAATTCCTCTTTATTGCGAAACGGATGGAAATTTTCCCAACCACCATCCCGACCCAACGCGCCGGGAAAATCTTGAAGACCTGATCGCTGCAGTTGCTGAGCATCAGGCAGATCTGGGTATTGCCTTTGACGGAGATGCAGATCGCCTGGGCCTTGTCAGTAACAGCGGGCGCATCATTGATGCCGACAGCATGATGCTGGCCTTCATCAACGATATTCTGCCCGGTAACCCGGAAGCCGGAATAATCTTTGATGTTAAAAGCAGCCAGCAACTACCCAGACTGATCAACTCCCTCAATGGCAAGGCCATTATGTGTAAAAGCGGGCACAGTTTTGTAAAACAAAAAATGGTGGAAACCGGCGCCTTGTTGGGTGGCGAATATTCTGCTCACCTGTTTTTCAAACACCGGTGGTATGGCTTTGATGATGGCCTGTACGCTGCGGCTCGCTTTCTCGAACTACTGGATAAAAACCAGGGTACAGCCGATGCCTTGCTGGCAGCCTGGCCGGAGTTTTACTGCACCCCTGAAATACTCGTGGCGGTCAGTGAGGACAGCAAATTCAAACTCATGGCTATTTTGCTGGAAAATCTGGAGATCCCGGGTGCACGAATCAACCGGCTCGATGGCATCAGGGCAGAAACTGACCATGCCTGGGGGCTGGTTAGAGCATCCAATACCACGCCCAACCTGATACTGCGTTTTGAAGGCGATAGCGCTGAAGCCCTTGAACACATCCAGCACGTATTTCGTGAAGCCCTTTCTATTCACCTCCCCAACCTGCCCCTGGATTTTTAAAGGTACAACCCTGATCAAAGCAGGTAAGTTTTAAAAACTTGGGCTTACCTGCTTGATAGCCTATAATTGCTGTCCTTAATTGTTAGTAAGCATTTGCTTAAAACGTCAAAGCGACTATTGCCATGACTCTTGATCTTAGCGCAGCAACCAATATTGCCAGCGTACTGACCGAAGCCCTGCCGTATATCCAGCGATTTACCGGCAAGACTATCGTGGTTAAGTACGGCGGTAATGCCATGATTGACGAAGACCTCAAAAACAGTTTCGCTCGCGATATCGTGCTGATGAAACTGGTGGGTATGCATCCTATTGTTGTGCATGGCGGCGGCCCACAAATTGGCTCGTTACTTGAAAAACTGGGTATACAGTCAGACTTCGTCGATGGCATGCGGGTCACTGATTCTGCCACTATGGATGTGGTTGAAATGGTCCTGGGTGGCCTGGTAAACAAGGAGATTGTCAGTCTGCTGAACAAAAATGGCGGAAAAGCCATCGGCATTACCGGAAAGGATGGCGATTTCATTCGCGCACGCAAACTCAAGGTCACTCGCAAGACGCCGGAAATGAAAGCACCGGAAATTATTGATATTGGTCATGTTGGCGAAGTGGAGAGCATGAATCCGGAAATCATAGAGATGTTGAAAGAGAGTAATTTCATCCCGGTTATTGCACCTATTGGTGCTGACGAACACGGGACTACCTACAACATCAATGCAGATATCGTGGCCGGCAAGGTTGCCCAGATGGTAATGGCAGAAAAACTGATTTTGCTAACCAATATCGCCGGGGTTCAGGATAAAAAAGGCAAGGTGCTTACCGGTCTGACAACGGAGCAGGTCAATGGGCTGATTAGTGATGGCACCATTCACGGCGGCATGCTGCCAAAAATAAACTGTGCTCTTGATGCGGTAAATTCCGGAGTCACCAGTGCCCAGATTATTGATGGGCGTGTTCCCCATGCTGTCCTGCTCGAAGTGTTCACGGATGAAGGTATTGGCACACTGATTACAAACAAACTTGTGTAGCTATCAAGTCACAACATCCACCTGAGGCGAAGGTAAGCTGTTATGGCACGAGAAAAAGGGGCTAAAAAAGAAGCAATCCTGCGGGCATTGGCCCAGATGCTTGAAAATAATCCCGGTGGCAGAATTACCACCGCCACACTAGCCGCGGAAGTGGGCGTTTCCGAAGCAGCCCTGTATCGGCACTTTCCCAGCAAGGCGAAAATGTTTGAAGGGCTTATTGATTTCATGGAGGAGACCCTTTTTTCCAGGATTACCCGCATCCTGGGTGAAGGCTCCAATGCACTGGTCCAGTGCGAAAAAATAACTTTCCTGGTGCTCACCTTTGCAGAAAGAAATCCCGGTATCAGCAGAGTATTGAACGGTGATGCCCTGGTTGGAGAAACCGATCGCCTGCGTGACAGAGCAAGCCAGGTTTACAACCGGCTCGACACACAACTCAAACAGGTTTTTCGTGAGGCTGAATTAAAAGAAGGTTTGCGAACCCGCCTGAGTACTTCGGTCACTTCAAATTTATTGATCACTTTTATAGAAGGAAAAATCAGCCAGTATGTGCGTACCGATTTTTATCAGAAGCCAACAGACCAGTGGTCTGAGCAATGGTTGTATATCAATCAGGATTTATTTCGACGACCTGGCGAGTAATTCTGCGGTAAAAAAAATAAAGCGCTGGTTATTCCAGGTTCAGCAATTCTCTCAGGCGGTTAATATTGCGCTCGGCCGTCGCAAGCGTTTCTTCCTTTTCACCTTCAATCCTTGTTATCTGCCTGTTCAAACGATCTCTTTCTTCTGTGGCGGTTTCAAGCTGCGCCAACTGGTTTGCCGGAGCTTCTCTGCCAGCAACCTCATTGCTGTCAATGCGCTCCTGAATTCCTGCTATGTTTTCTTCTGCATCTTCAAGCAAGGCATTAAGTACTGTCAGCTGATCATTTAGTTCGCTCAGTGTGCTGTCACGACGCCTGACAATTTCTTCAGGAGCCCTGTATAGCCTGAGCAAAAGGGTATCCTCTTCCTCCTGGCGTCTTGCTGCTTCTTCTGCAAGCCGTTGCTGTTCTGCATCTCCTGCCTGGGCAGCTCTTTCTTCCTCTGTGAGCGTGCGGGAAATAACCCGAATTACCTGGCCTCTTTCATTAATAATTTCATAGCCATTTTTTACAAATTCCGCAGGGACAAAAGAGCCAATGATCTGATTTCCCTGATCATCCCGATAGCGATAAATATTTGCACCCTGCGCGTTAACCTGCAACGCCAGCAGCGAAGTCAAAAGCAGGGACACTGTAATAAAGCGTTTGATCATTTCCGAAAACTATCTCGTAATACGTTCTATAAATTAATAATTGTTAGCAGTAGTGTTAAGTGTTGTTTTTGCACACTGCAAATTTTTACAAACTTTCTATACTTTTTTATTCCTGACTATTATTCCTGACTATTATTCCTGACTATTATTCCTGACTATTATTCCTGACTATATTCCGTATTGTGCCTGGTAAGCCTTCATGTCTGCCAGGTAGGCGCTCATCACGGCGTCCTCTTTTTGTTCCAGATAATCAATTATCTGTTGCAGATTGATGATGCTTATTACAGGTATTGAAAATTCTTTTTCTATTTCCTGTATGGCCGAAAGCTCACTTTTACCTTTTTCCTGTCTGTCCATGGCAACAACAACACCTGCAGGAACAGCCCCGGCTGACGAAATAATTTCCATGGTTTCCCTGATTGCGGTACCGGCAGTTATCACATCATCTATGATGAGAACGCGGCCCTGCAATGCGGACCCGACTATATTTCCGCCCTCACCATGGTCTTTGGCTTCCTTGCGGTTAAAACACCACGGAATATCCTGCTTGAAATCCCTCGAAAATGCAATTGATGTGGCTGAAGCCAGCGGAATACCCTTATAGGCCGGGCCAAATAGAACATCATATTCAACATCCGAGTCCTTGATGGCTTTGGCGTAACAGGCTCCAAGAAAATCAAGGGCCCCGCCGGTATTGAACAGCCCGGCATTGAAAAAATACGGGCTTTGCCGACCAGACTTGAGCGTAAACTCTCCAAAACGGAGAATCTCATGCCCGGTAACATAGTTTAAAAACTGCTGCTGGTAATCCTGCATTAATACACCCTTACTAGATTCAGACACTTGTCGGTAAAGTAAGCTCCCGCGCCACCCTTCATTTACTGTGCGTCAACGACGGTTTTACAACACTGCTCTTCCAATTTAAGGCGCCAGGTTGCCCAGGGCAGCTTTCTGGGCATCAAATAAGTTAGCAATCCCACCGCGCGCCAGCCCAATCATGGCATTAAGATCTTCAAGACTGAAGTCTCCATCTTCACCGGTACCCTGGATTTCAATGAAACCGCCCGTGTCAGTCATCACCACGTTCATGTCGGTTTCCGCATTGGAATCCTCAATGTAATCAAGATCCAGAACCGGCAGGCCCTGATAGATGCCAACAGAGACTGACGCTATCATTTGCTGAAGCGGGCTTTCCTTTAAGCGGTTTTTTTCCAACAAAAATTGAATGGCATCTGCAAGGGCAACGTAACCACCAGTTATTGAAGCCGTGCGCGTTCCACCGTCAGCCTGAATCACATCACAATCAATCTTGATGGTATTTTCACCCAGGCTTTTCATATCCACGGCTGCTCGCAAGGACCTTCCAATGAGACGTTGAATTTCCTGCGTTCGCCCACTTTGTTTGCCGCGGGCGGATTCCCTGTCCATTCTTTCTCCAGTAGATCTTGGCAACATACCGTACTCTGCAGTTATCCAGCCCTGGCCCGACCCTTTAAGAAAGCGGGGTACACTTTCTTCAACAGACGCAGTGCAAATAACTTTGGTGTCACCAAACTCTACCAGAACAGAACCCTCTGCATGCCTGGTAAATTTCCTGGTGATTTTAATTTCCCTTAACTGGTTTGCTTCTCTGCCGCTTGGTCTGCTTGCTACTGCCATTACTACCTCTTGATTATAAAATCTCTTGATTAGGAAACGTATCAGAACTATCCCGATCATGGGTACTTACCCACGTCGAAATAGCCACGTGTTTACTTAGGGCTTCATATCGTGCTTTGCTGAACCACCCTCAGATATCTTTTCTACAGACATATCAATTTGAAAATCCTGGCTTCAGATTCAATATGCATGGCAAATCCGTTATAGTAAATCTCACTCTGGTTGACTGTTCGGATGTATAACACACATCAATTCCGCTATAGTTCGTTCCCACTTTCAGATTATTCCTGGCCATTATATGACAAGTAGTATGACCGCATTTGCCCGCAATCAGGCTGAATTTCCCTGGGGCACCCTGGTGTGGGAAATCCGCTCGGTAAACCATCGCTACCTGGAACCAGCCTTTCGATTGCCCGAGCAATTACGGCATATTGAAACTGGATTGCGGGATTTACTTCGCAAGACCCTTAGCCGCGGAAAAATTGAAGCGCAGCTTAAATTCATGCCTGGCATGTCCAAGGGCAACCAGATTCCAATCAATGAGCCTTTATTGGCGCAACTTAATGAGGCCATGGCCAGGGTTAGCACACTGACAGGCTCATTACCGGCTAGTCCACTGGACATTCTGAAATGGCCCGGCATCATTCAGGAACAGGATCAGGAGTCTAAAGTAATAGAGGAAGAGGCGCTATCACTGTTCAAGGGCGCTATCCAGCTCCTTGTAGAACACCGGCACAGAGAAGGCTCCGAACTAAAGCAGACAGTGGAAATCCGTCTGGACAGCATTGGCAACATCATCTCGGAAATACGCCAGGCCATGCCCGACATTCTGGATGCCCAGCAACGAAAACTGAAAGATCAGATCAGCGACCTGGCCGTGGAGGTTGATCCGGATCGCCTTGAGCAGGAGCTGGTGCTGATAATGCAAAAGGCCGATATTCTGGAAGAAATAGACCGGCTGGAAGTTCACGTGAAAGAAATACATCATATTCTGGCCAGGAAAGAGCCGGTGGGTCGACGCCTGGATTTCCTGATGCAGGAGCTGAACCGGGAAGCTAACACCATTTGTTCCAAGGCGGTGGTCACAGAAACCACACTGAATGCCGTGGAGCTCAAAGTGCTGATAGAACAAATGCGTGAACAGATACAAAACATCGAATAATGCCTAACCACTTTCAACAACAACTTTGTGTAACTGAATAGCCAGATGCCTCGCGGAATATTATTTCTTATCTCAGCACCCTCCGGCGCCGGAAAAACCAGCCTGGTCGACGCCATGTTGGAAAATGCCAGCTCCGGCAGCGGCGCGCATAAGGACAGCAAGTTGTGTGTGTCTATATCCCATACCACCCGACCCAAACGTCCCGGTGAAGAAGATGGCAAAAATTATCATTTCGTGACGGAAGACCAGTTTCAGCAACTACGCAAAGAAAATGCTTTTCTGGAAAGTGCAGAGGTTTTTGGAAATCTCTATGGCACCTCCAGGCTGTGGGTAGAAGAGCAACTTGAGAAAGGTTGGGATGTTATCCTGGAAATAGACTGGCAGGGCGCCTCGCAGGTTCAGACTCTGCTGCCAGATGCCGTCAGCATATATATATTACCGCCATCCCTTGAAACCCTGCACGAAAGACTGACCAACCGTGGTCAGGACGATAAAGAAGTAATAGAAAAGCGCATGGCCGAAGCGGTCAATGAAATATCCCACTTTGCCCAGGCGGACTTCATTGTCATCAATGAAGTCTTTGATAATGCCCTGGAAGACCTCGAAGCCGTCATACGCAGCGCCAAATTGAGCAGAAAACACCAGTTGATCGCCAATGAAGTCCTGCTAAACGGCCTGCTTTCCTGAACTTTCACCCCTATCAAAGACATGGACTTGATTGATCAGTCCAATTATAATGCCGCCCCCGGTTAGACCCGGCGTCACTTTTGCAACTAATTGGTAAAAACAGGTAACACTATGGCACGCATCACCGTTGAAGATTGTCTGGATAATGTTGAAAACCGTTTTGAACTGGTGATGATTGCCAGCAAACGTGCACGCCAGCTGCAAACCGGCGGTAAAGAGCCCCTGGTCAGCGAAGATAATGACAAGCCTACCGTGCTTGCCTTGCGTGAAGTTGCTGATGGCCTGATCGATGCCTCCATTTTGAGCAATATCCCGGAAGAGATGGAAGTCATCGTTGAGACTGAAGAAGTCGCGAAAAGCAACGATATCTCTATCGAAGAGGCTATGGATGCCGTGCTGATTCCGGAAGCCAGCGAAGAAGAGCCTGAAGCTGCCCCTGCAGTGGATGTGGATCCTGTTGAGGATGAGCAATAAGCGGTTCTGCCTGTTGCCCCTCCTCAAATAACCGCTTCAGCAATACTCTTTTTTGTTACAGTTTTTTTGAAAGTCAGGTAGTACCAACCGGTACTGCCTGAGATTGAATATTTCCTTTTCTGCCTTCATTTATAATAAGAATAACGATCCAGGCTAATGTCATGATTCATTGGCATGAGCTATCCGGTCAGGCTTATTAGTCAGGCTCATTAGTTGCCAAGAGCACTACAAAGCTGTTATTCAAGACAAGTAATGACGACAACGATTGATACCTTTGCAAAAGATTTGCACGACTACATGGGGCCTGCCCAGATAGATCTCGTGCGTCGTGCTTATTTCTATGCTGAACAGGCCCATGATGGTCAGTTTCGTCGCACTGGTGAACATTATGTAACCCATCCTCTGGCTGTCGCCCAGATTCTTCATGAAATGCATATGGACCACCAGAGTCTTATTGCTGCCATGCTCCACGACGTAATTGAAGACACGGGTATCGACCGGGATGCCATTGAAGGCCAGTTTGGGGAAACCGTTGCCAACCTTGTAGACGGTGTCAGCAAGCTTAACCAGATCGAATTTTCTACGCGTGCTGAGGCGCAGGCGGAGAATTTCCAGAAAATGGCCCTGGCTATGGCCAAGGATATTCGAGTCATTTTGGTAAAAATTGCTGACCGCATGCACAACATGCGCACTCTCGATGTGCTTAATCCCGAAAAACAAAAACGAATTGCCAAAGAGACCCTGGAAATTTACGCCCCCATTGCCAGCCGCCTGGGCATGCACGACATACGACTGGAATTTGAAGAAAGAGGTTTCAAAACACTCTATCCCTTGCGTGCACCACGCATTGATGCCGCCGTCAAAAATGTCAGTGGCTACCGCAAGGAATTGGTCTCTCAGGTTCAAACCGCACTTGAAGCCTGTTTAAAAAGAGAAAACCTGCCTGGCCGTGTGGTCGGCAGGGAAAAACATCTGTACAGCATTTACCGCAAGATGAAAGATAAAAAACTTTCATTCAGGGAAATCACCGATGTTTTTGCCTTCAGAATAATTACCGAGGAAGTAGACACCTGCTATCGCGTACTCGGGGCAGTTCATAGTCTGTACAAGCCAGTGCCAGGAAAGTTCAAGGACTACATAGCCATTCCCAAGGTCAATGGTTACCAGTCACTGCATACCACCCTCTTTGGCATGCACGGTGTACCCATTGAAATCCAGATTCGTACAGAGGAAATGGACAGGATGGCCAGCAACGGGATTGCTGCCCACTGGCTCTACAAGTCCAGCGAGGATGCCCCCAATCAGAGCCATATCCGGGCGCGCCAATGGGTGCAGGATCTGCTCGAAATGCAGCAAAATGCCGGTAATTCACTGGAATTCATCGAGCATGTAAAAACCGATCTCTTTCCCGATGAAATCTATGTCTTTACACCCAAGGGCGCGATTCTGGAATTACCAGCTGGCTCCACCCCGGTTGATTTTGCCTATGCCGTGCATACCGATGTTGGCAACTCCTGCGTAGCTTGCCGCATTAACCGACGCCTGGCACCACTGAGCGAACGCTTGCAAAGCGGTCAGACTGTAGAAATTATTGCCTCAGGCAACCAGCCCAACCCGGCCTGGCTGGGTTTCGTTGTCACGGGCAAAGCCCGAAGTAATATTCGCCATTTCCTGAAAAACCAGCGCCGTTCGGAGGCCATTGCTTTGGGTCGGCGACTGCTGAACAAAACCTTGTCCAGTTTTGGTTTCCACCTGTCCAATATACCCAAGGAAAAAATCGGTGGCTTGCTGGAGCAAACTGATTTTGAAGTATTGGATGACGTGCTGGAAGATATTGGTCTGGGTAACCGCATGGCCTACATCGTAGCGCGCAGATTAATACCCAATGATGATACCGAAGAGTTTCCTGTCAATCAGGACGAATCTTCCATGGCCATTCGCGGCGCTGAAGGCATGCTGATGACTTTTGCTAAATGCTGCCACCCCATTCCCGGCGATACCATTGTTGGCTATATCAGTGCTGGCCGCGGCATGATGGTGCATCGGGAAACGTGCAACAACGTGGCTGAAATCCGCAATGACCCCAAAAAATATGTGAACTTGCGTTGGGATCCTACGGTCGGGGGAGAGTTCACAGTGGAATTACGCGTTGAACTGGAACATCAACGGGGCATCATTGCCACTCTGGCCAATGCCATTACTTCCGCCGAAGCCAATATTGATAAAATTACCACGTCTGACCGCGACGCACAGTTCAGTATTGCTAACCTGGCAATCACAGTGCGCAATCGTGTTCACCTGGCGCGAGTGATGAGAAGAGTGCGGATGCTCAAAGCAGTGTCCAGTGTCGGACGAGTGAAGAATTAATTTCTGTCTGTTAAAACTTTGCGGGTTTTAAATTATTACAGCCTTCCGACGGCTTTTGCCTCTCACCTTTGCAGACACTCTGGCTTTTCCTTTTTCGCAGGCGGCAATGGCGCTGGAATCTTTAATCAGATCGCGGGCTTCAACAGCGGGTACCGCCTGACTGTAAAGGAAGCCCTGGATAACAGGACAGTCCAGGCTGTGTAAATAAGCGAGCTGGAATTCCTCCTCAACCCCTTCGGCGACCATTTCAATTTTCAGTCCCTTGGCCATATGCGCAATGGCTTCAATGATTGATTGCCCTTCGTTTTCAACCATCTCATGAATAAAGCTGCGGTCGATTTTCAAGCGGTGAATGGGCAGTTTTTGCAACAGGCTAAGAGAAGAGTATCCAGTCCCGAAATCGTCAATGGCCACATGGACGCCAACTTTATGCAGCTCATTGAGTTTCGCTACTGTGTGTTCAATATTATTCATCAATAGACTTTCGGTAATTTCGATTTCCAGTTTGTCGCCAGGGAATTGATTGGCTTTGAGCGCTTTGACAATAGAGTCGACAAAATTTGCCTGCTCAATCTGCTTGTTGGAAAAGTTAACTGCCAGCCTGTCTATAATCAGACCATCATCAAACCAGTGCTTTACTTCGGCTATGGCCTGGTTAAGAACTCAGTCACCCAGCTCAATGATAATGCCGGACTCTTCAGCAACCGTCATAAAAAACGCTGGGGACAACAAACCTTTTTCTGGATGGTTCCAGCGTAGCAGGGCTTCCACACCTGTAATCTCGCCATTGTTAGCACTAACCTGCGGCTGGTAAAACACTTCAAACTCTTCTTCCTTGATACCACGGCGAATTTCCGCTTCCATGTTCAACATCCGGCTATTGTTGATACTCATATCCCGGTTGTAGAGGTTGAAATTATTTTTCCCCTGTTCCTTGGTGTAGTACATGGCTGTGTCTGCATTCTTGATGAGTAAATCTGCGGTATTTCCATCTGCTGGATACATGGAAATACCAATACTGCCGGTAATAAACAGCTCATTATCATCGACAGTAAAGGGCTTCTTTATGGTTTCAATGACTTTATTACCAACAACATCGGCCACACTCTCTCCCTCCACATGTGGCAGCAAAATAATAAATTCATCACCTCCCAGCCTTGCCACCGTATCGCCTTCACGTAAACAGGATTTAAGACGGCTTGCCAATTGCTTTAACAGCTCATCGCCCACTGAATGGCCGAGTGTGTCGTTAACTACTTTAAAGCGATCAAGGTCGAGGAAAAGAATTGCCAGCTTGTCATCTTCACGCCTGGCATTGCTGATCGTGTTTGTCAGACGGTCATGGAACAGTGCCCGGTTGGGAAGCCCGGTTAACAAATCATGATAGGCCTGGAAATGGATCAGCTTTTCAGAAGCAAGACGCTCAGTAATATCCCTGGCCACCACGTAGGTGCCAGAATATTCTCCGGAGTAGACGACGCCGCTTTCATCACGGGTTTCATTTTCATAAACACCCATCGAATTAAGTTAAATGGCGATGCGGTTTCGAATCCAGCCAGGATGATTGCCTGCTCTACACATGAGCCATATTTCCGCATCTTTTGTAGCTCGTGATCCGGCTCGTCGTTCATTGAAACAGTGAGATGCGCGCTCCAGATATTCAGGATCGACAATGGTGGAAAAATGCGCGCCAATTAATTCATCCTTTTTATAGCTCAGTAAATCTTCTGCCCGGTCATTTACAAAAGCAAAATTGCCAACTTTATCGACGATGAAAATAATGTCGGGTGAGCTTTCGATCATGAAGCGATGCAGATGTTCAGATCGCTCCAGTTTTTTGCGCAGGGTATAGAGGCTTTTTTCCAATTCCAGTTTACGTATGGCGTGACTAATCGTGTACTGAAGCTCGTCAAACTTGAAGGGTTTTTTGATGTAATCAAAGGCGCCGAGCTGAAAGGCTCTGGTGACATATTCAAAATCCGTCTCGCCGCTCAAGATTACGACAGCCACCTGGATTTTATTGTCGTTGATGAATTGCATGACACGCTCGCCATTCACTTCAGGCATGTTCATATCCAAAAGGACGAGGTCAAACTCTTCCCCCTTTAAAGCAGCAATGGCTTCCTTTCCCCCCCAGGGCGGTAGCGACCTTATAGCCCGCGGCATCCAGCACGGCTCTGCTACTTTCAAGCATGTCCGGGGCATCATCCACCACAAGAATATTATGCTTGCTTGCCATTAAGGATTTTCCCCGGAATGTTTAATCTGGGTAAGGGGAAGGAGGACTGAAATTACAGCGCCACGGACTACTTCAAGGGTTCTCACAAAAAGGAACAAATCATCAAGCGCACATTTTTCCCGGCTTGAGTTAGCACCCTGCATGGCATTTATTTCAGCCAAGAGCCGTTCCGGTAAGAACTGAATTGCAGAAAGTTTAATCTGCCCTGGAGTTTTATCAGTAATATCAGACACCTGGTTCCGTTTTGTCTGGGGCTTTACTACGCCCGGATTTCCCTTAAAAAGCGCTTTATTCTATAAGATCATTCTAAATTCGTCATATATATTCTCCTTTATTCTCTTTCCAGCTCTGCTGTACTGTGAAAGTTACGGGCTGTAATATTGCCAACCCGGTAGTCAAAATTTCCCTGGAGAATCTTATGGCAAGTAAGCACCGTTTATTACATATCTTGTCGCTTTCTATACTCACTATGTATGGACCACTCCCGGCCTTGAGCCAGCCCGCCCCTTCTCCAGCCTTTAGCGCAGATACCCTGGTTGCTCCGCCAAGTCTTAACTGGGTAACCAACGGCGGCAACCTCTACAACCAGCGCTACTCCCCGCTAACGCAAATCAACACAGATAATGTGGGTGACATGAAGGCCGAGTGGCGCGTGCACCTGAACGGTTCTGGCAGTGGTCCCAATCACAGCGGCCAGGGCGAACCCCTGTTTTATAACGGCACCCTCTTTGTCGGCACCGGGGAAAACGACGTGTTTGCCATTGATGTAGAAACGGGCGACTTTCTCTGGACCTACCAGGCTAACCTGGATCCCAACCGGGTTAATGTCTGTTGCGGCTGGGTGAGTCGCGGACTCGGCATGGGTGACGGCCAGATATTTGTGGGACAACTCGATGCCAAACTGGTGGCGCTGGACCAGGAAACCGGCGCAGTTAACTGGGAAATTCAGACAGAAGACCCGCTGGGAGGTTTTGCCATCACTTCGGCGCCGCTGTATTACAACGGCATGGTCATTACCGGTTTTGCCGGCGGTGAACGCGCCATTCGCGGGCGCATCAAGGCTTATGATGCAGATAATGGTGAGTTGCTCTGGACCTTTTATACGATTCCGGGCCCAGGCGAATTCGGTCATGACACCTGGCCGCAGGATAGCGATGCCTGGCAATACGGTGGTGCACCGATCTGGCAGACACCGGCTCTGGACCCTGAGCTTGGCATGCTCTACTTCTCCACCGGCAATGCCGGGCCCGACCTGAACGGCAACGCTCGTGAAGGAGATAATCTGTTTACCGTCTCTATCGTGGCGCTGGACGCCAACACCGGTGAATATCGCTGGCATTTCCAACAGGTACACCATGATATCTGGGATTACGATTCTCCCAGCCCGGTCGTTCTGTTTGATGTGGAAAAGGACGGCATCATGCGTAAAGGCCTGGCGGAGGCCAGCAAATCCGGCTATCTCTATATCCTGGACCGCATTACTGGCGAACCCCTGGTCGGCATTGTGGAAACCCCGGTGCCCCAGATTGAGTCGCAAAAAACCGCTGCCACCCAACCAATCCCCATTGGTGATGACTTCATTCCCCATTTCATTGATGTGGCGCCCGAAGGTTTCACCCTGGTTAATGAAGGCCGCACGTTTACACCTTTTGACAGTGAAGGGGTCTTGTATAAACCCCTGGCCGGCGTGAATTGGCCACCCAAATCCTACGATCCCGAATCCGGCCTGCTCTATATCTGCGCCAATGACCGCATCGGCGGCGCCACCCAGGAACGGGAAAATTCAGCGCCGACCCATGACCAGACCTGGCTTGGTGGCGGCTTTCGTCTGCCGGATACACCATCCAGGGGCATCTTTGCCGCCATGGATGTCACCACCAACACCATAGCCTGGCGCCAGCAGTGGTCCTATGGCTGTTCTGCCGGTTCCATGGTAACTGCCGGCGGCTTAATCATTCACGGCCGTAATGACGGCCGGGTTGTGGCCCTGGATAAAAGTGATGGAAGTATGCTCTGGGAATACCAGACCGATACCGGGGTAAACGGCTCTGCGGCCACCTTTATGCATGAAGGTGCGCAATATGTCGCCATCATTGCTGCCGGCACCATGTATTCCGCCGGCAAGCACGGCGACAGCGTCTGGCTGTTTTCACTGGAGGGCAAACTCGAACAGGAAGTGGCAGAGGCGTCCGGCAATACTGGCTTGCGCCCACTGGCACAAGCCACTGAGCTTGCTGTGATAGAGCCCCCTGAAGGCAGAACACCTGATCTTGCCTCCGGCCAGACTATCTACAGGCAGTTGTGTGCATCCTGCCACGGCCCCAATGGTGAAGGCGGTGAGATGGGCGTTGAGCTGACGAGCAAAACCTTCACGCCAAGCAACATCATGACCATTGCCAACTATGGACAAAACACCATGCCGGCTTTTGGTTTTGCCTACACCACTGAGCAATTACATGATGTGGCGGCCTATGTCATCGAAAACGTCCTGGCCGATTGAGTTGAATAAAAACATTCGCAGCATAAGCTGCGAATGCAGTTTCTTCTTCACTTATGGCAGCCCGGGTTTTTTCCTCCTAGAATGAGGGCATGAGCAGTAAGCCCGCCAATCCCACTTTTAATCCTTCTCTGGATCTGCAAACCGTCCCGGTCACAGAACTGAAAGGTGTTGGGCCGAAACTCGCCGAAAAGCTCGCGGCCATTCATGTTCACAACGTTCTTGATCTGCTTTTTCACCTGCCCTTTCGCTACCAGGACAGAACCCGGATTACACCAATCGGCTCGGTACGCCATGGCATGGAGGCCGTTATCGAAGGAGACATTCTGGGTAGCGCTGTTGTCTTCGGCCGGCGTCGCAGTTTGCTGGTCAAGGTAGCCGATGGTTCCGGCATCATCAGCCTGCGTTTTTTCCATTTCAGTGCGGCCCAGAAAAACAATCTGAAAGATGGTGCGCGCATTCGCTGTTTCGGTGAGGGACGCTGGGGCAAAAGCGGTCTTGAACTTTACCACCCGGAATATGACATTCTTGCAGACAACAAGAACCTCGAGGATCGCCTGACCCCGATATATCCCGCCACAGAAGGCCTGCACCAGGCCAGGCTCCGATCACTGGTCGAGCAGGCTCTGGTCATGCTGGCCAAATCCAGATCATTGCCGGACCTGTTGCCGCAGGAACTCAGCAAAGAGTTGAAATTTATTTCTCTTGAGGATGCCCTTGCCTACCTGCACCGGCCGCCAGTGGATGCCTTGCTGCATGAACTGGAAAACGGCACCCATCCCGCGCAGAACCGTCTCGCCTTTGAAGAATTACTGGCCAATTATTTATGCTTGAGAAGACTACGTGAAGCCGCTGACAAACATAGCGCCCCGGCCATACCAGCAAGCAAAACACTTTCCGCATCATTGCTTAAAGCCTTGCCCTTTTCACTCACTGGAGCCCAAACGCGGGTGGCAAAAGAAATTGCCTGTGATATGGCAATGCCTACACCCATGCTGCGCCTGGTTCAGGGTGATGTGGGATCCGGTAAAACCCTGGTCGCCGTCATGGCGGCCCTGCAGGCAGTAGAGCAGGGCTACCAGGCCGCCATTATGGCCCCCACAGAAATTCTGGCGGAACAACATTACCTGAATCTTGAGCAATTTCTGCAACCCCTGGGTCTAACGCTTGTCTATCTCAGCGGCAAAATCAAAGGCAAACAACGCAACGCAGTGCTTCAGGAAATGGCCAGTGGTCAGGCCCAGGTGATTGTGGGTACCCATGCCCTGTTCCAGGATGAAGTGGCCTTTTCCAGGCTGGGCCTGATAGTCGTTGACGAGCAACACCGCTTCGGTGTGCATCAACGGCTCGCTCTTAGAGAGAAAGGTAACAACAATGCAACTGGCAGCGAAAATATCTATCCGCATCAGCTCATCATGACGGCGACACCGATACCGCGCACGTTAACTATGAGCGCCTATGCAGACCTGGACTGCTCCATCATCGACGAGTTACCGCCAGGGCGCACACCAGTGAACACCATCCTGGCTTCTGATACCCGGCGCGGGGAAATCATCGAACGCATTCGCCACGCCTGTGCCAATGGCAAACAGGCGTACTGGGTTTGCACGCTAATAGAAGAATCTGACGTCTTGCAGTTGCAGGCAGCAGAAGCTGCCTATGCAGAGTTACAACTGCAGTTGGAAGGTATCAGCGTTGGGCTGATCCACGGCCGCCTGAAACCAAAAGAGAAAGTCGCGATCATGCAGGCCTTCAACCAGGGCGACATTCAACTGCTGGTTGCCACCACTGTTATAGAAGTAGGTGTTGATGTCCCCAATGCCAGCCTGATGATTATCGAAAACCCGGAACGCCTGGGGTTGGCGCAATTACATCAGCTGCGTGGGCGCGTGGGTCGAGGCAAACAGGAAAGTCACTGCGTGCTGCTTTATAAAGCGCCTTTGTCTGATTTAGCAAAAGAAAGACTGTCCATCATGCGCCAGAGTAACGATGGCTTTTTTATTGCCGAGAAAGACCTGGAAATACGTGGCCCTGGAGAAGTGCTTGGCACCCGCCAGACCGGGCTAATGGAATTCAAACTCGCCGACCTGATGCGTGATGCCCACCTGCAACCGAAAATAAAAATGTGGTCAGAGACTATTAAAGCGCAGCATCCTGAACTAATAGAACCATTAATCAAACGCTGGCTGGCAGGGTCAGAACAGTATGGCCATGTATAAAAAGATATTGTCCCTATAAATATTTTCTTTTAACCGATAAGGGGTTATAAACAGGTCATATTTCATTTCGATGTAACATATGGCAACGTATAAATGTTTCGTGTCACAGGGGATTTATACCGACACGCCTGCTTTCCATTCTTAAGGAAACATTATGGAAACATTTTTGATTATGCTGGAAACAGCCGACCTTAATCGTGGCATTGCAATTATAGTAATAGTCGGATTTGGTACTTTCGCTTTAAACAAAATCTTTAAGCAAATGAAAGAAGGTTTTGGAATTTTTAATGTGAGAATTACAGGTATAGTGGTTGTAGCTACATTCGCCTGTATTTTGGCTGTTCTAAGCCCATCTACAGAAAGTGCAGCCATCGGTATTTTGGGTGCTATCGTCGGCTATTTGTTCGGCTATGGCTCTAAGAGTAAATATATTTCCATCAATTAATAGCCAGGAAACTAAATGAACGAACTCTATTCCGCCAACCCCGTGATGTTTCGCAACAATCCGGTCGGGTTTATATTTTCCATTGTCCTCATCCCCGCTTTCGGGCTCGGTATCCTGATCCTGTTGTGGTGGTTTCTGCAGTGTAAATCCACCAAGCTGACTGTTATGGAAAAAGAAATCCTGTTCGAGAAAGGTTTGCTCAGTAAGGAGCGTTCCGAAGTGAATATCAGCGGTATTCGCACCATCAAGATCAAACAATCCTTTTTCAATCGCATTTTTGGAGTCGGTACCGTGGAAATCTATACTGCCGGGGACGACCCTGAATTTATAGCCCATGGTTTGCCCGATCCCAACCAGGTGCGGGAATTAATCAAAATGGAACAGGCAAAATAAACATGGTGGGCGAGAGCGACAGGAAGGACAAAAAAGAAGCGCGCGTGGTTGCCATTTCTCTGGTAGTTCTTCTGGTGCTGCTGGCCCTGGCTTTTCTCTTGCTGGTACCCAGCCTGGCTGAATTTTCTGCCACGATGCTGGAGCCTGGACTGGGCTTGAAAAATGCTGCGGTTGTCAGCTTTTTTATCACCCTGGTGATCATGGTGATATTTGCTGTGGCGGCAGGGGACGGTCTGATCGGGGAGCTGCAATTTATTCTGCCAGGTTTTATCGCCTTCTTTCTCATCATCTGGCTGATGCTCGCCTGGATTTTCTAATTCCCTCTGTGTCCCCTTTTTTCGCATATAACAGCATGGGCTTACCAACAATCCAATAAATCCATACAGGAGAACACCATGGACAACAAACTCGTACTTATCCTTCTTGCCATCTTTCTGCCCCCTGTTGCGGTATTCATGAAGAAAGGCCCCGGTAAGGATTTTATCATCAATATTATTCTGACCATCCTGATATTTTTCCCGGGCATGGTGCATGCGCTCTGGATCACTACAAAATAAACAGTGATTTAAGGGCCTTCGAGTATTCCCGTTTCCCTTTCACTCCTGGCAATAATTACTGCGCCGCAGGAATCGCTGAAGATATTTACCGAGGTGCGGCACATGTCCAGCACCCGGTCGGTAACCAGCAATAAACCAATCGCCTCGACCGGCAAACCAATTGCGGTGAGGATGACGGTGATCGCCACCAGGCTGGCGGCCGGAATGCCGGCTACGCCGATTGATGTCAGCAAAGCAATAAGCACCACGGTGAACTGAGTAGCAAAGCTCATCTCCAGCCCGTAAGCCTGGGCCAGGAAAATCGCAGCAACACATTCATACAAGGCCGTGCCGTCCATGTTGATGGTTGCTCCCAGGGGTAGGACGAAACTGGCCGTCCGGTTGGAAACCCCGGCATTTTTCTCCACACACTCCATGGTCAACGGCAAGGTGCCTGACGAGGAAGCCGAGGAAAAGGCCATCAGCATGGCAGGCGCCATGGCGCGGTAATGATTCAGGGGGTTTACTCTGCCGACGTATTTCAATAGCAGGGGCAAGGCGATAAAGGTGTGCACAGCCAGGGCCAGAAGGACCGTAAAGAAAAATAGCAGCAAGGGTCTGAAAGCGGCAAAGCCTGTTGAAGCGACTGTTTCAGCAACCAGGCCAAAAACACCGTAAGGCGCGAACTTCATCACCCACATGGTGATCTTCATCATGGTCTCGGAAATGCCGGTCCACAAAGTAATCAAGGCTTCGCTTTGCTTTGCCGGAATCTGGGTCATGAAAAAGCCGAATACCAGGCTGAAGAAAATCAGGCCCAGCATCTGCCCTTCTGCTGCTGCCGCGACAATATTTGTCGGTACCATGCGCAGGAAGATCTGTACGATGTCGCTGCCGCCACGGCCTTCAACACTGGCAACAGCGGAAGTGACATCCACGCTGTCCAGCGTCAGGTTCAACTGCTCCCCGACGGGCTCTCCTCCGGCTATTCCCGGGGCAAGCAGGTTGACAAAAAACAGGCCAATAAGAATGGCCAACGTACTGGTTACGGCGTAAAACAGAATGGTTTTACCTCCCAGGCGTCCCAAATCACGGCCACTGCCCAGGGTGGAGATACCAACGATGATGGATGCCATGATCAGAGGCACGATGATCATGCGCAGCGCATTCATGAACAGAGTGCCTATGAAGTCATAGACATCTATGAAGGCAATGCCCAGAAAGGTGGCATCTGTTCCCGTGATGGTTCCTGCAATGCCTGCCAGCAGGATGGCAATCAGTATTTGCCAGTGCAGTTTCAGTTTCATCAACACATCCTCGTAAATCAGCTCATTTAACCAACCGGTAATGCTTTATTCAATGCGGTGGATGGTGTGACTATAATGGCAGGTATCCCTCTCTTATGGTATTGCGCAGTATGGAAGAAACACATTACCTTGTCCGCAGTCGTACTTTCCTTGTTGGGCTCTGGGAAGCTCTCAGGCAGGGCTTTGCAAAACACTTTCCAGAAACCTACGCCCACCTGCCGGATTACTGGCGGCTCACACGCATGGATCGCCCTATCGGTATTTTCCTGTTGCTGTGGCCAACATTGTGGTGCCTGTGGATTGCCGCTGACGGCATTCCTGATTTTAAACTCCTGGTAATTTTTGTTCTGGGTACCGTCCTGATGCGGGCAGCAGGTTGCTGCATCAATGATTTTGCGGACAGGGATTTTGATGGGCAGGTTGAACGCACCAAAGACAGGCCGCTTGCCACTGGAAAGATTTCCGGCAAGGAAGCTTTGACCCTGTGCGTATTACTTTGCTTGCTGGCATTTTGCCTGGTGCTGTTAACCAATCGACTGACGATCTATTTATCCTTTGGCGGCCTTGTCATTGCCATTATTTACCCCTTTATGAAACGCGTTACCCACCTGGCGCAGCTGGTGTTGGGCGCGGCTTTTTCATGGGGCGGACTGATGGCCTTTACAGCCCAAACTGGCGAGCTGCCTGTCTATGCCTGGCTGCTATATACGGCCAACTTTCTCTGGACCGTGGTCTATGACACGCAATATGCCATGGTGGACCGGGACGATGATGCGAAAATCGGCGTGAAATCCACGGCGATTTTATTTGCCGAAGCAGACCGCTTTGTTATCGGCATGCTGCAATTGTTTTTCCTGGTCGCCATGTCCCTGAGCGCCGAACCCTTCGGGCTCGGCGGCTGGTATCAGTTCGGCCTGTCTCTTGCAGCCTGCCTGTTTGCCCACCAGCAATTCCTAACCTGGAAACGCCACCCGAAAGATTGCTTCCGGGCGTTTTTGAATAATCAGAACGTGGGGATGGTTATTTTCTTTTTTACGGTGGTGGATTTGTTTGTTCCTTGAGAGTGGCGAGTGGCGAGTGGCGAGTGGCGAGTGGCGAGTGGCGAGTGGCGAGTGGCGAGTGGCGAGTGGCGAACAGAATGTTGTTTTTTTGATTATTCTTGTCAAGGTTTTACTTTACTTAAAGTATAAATAAATTCTTCTGGCCTTCTTCTTCCCTTGAACCTCCTCGGCACTCGCCACTCGTATCTCGTCACTTTTTAAAGAAGACCCCTCCCATCAAACACCTCCCTCTCCAACCTGAAGGAGTCGATCCCGTCGACGCACCCCAGGTTCACGCGAAAGTATCCGGGTTTGCGCATGGTTTCATGGAAGGTGTAATTGCCACATTTGTTGCAGTAGTAATGTTTCGCCACTTTGTTGCCGAACTGGTAGCAGGATAAGGCGCCTTCTTCTACTTGCCGTTTCAGGTCGGCATCGGCCACCGGGGGGTTGAGCATGATGGCAGCGCGGCGCTCGCAATAGGAGCAGTTGCAACTCAGACCAGAAGTAATTTCTTCACTTTCAAATGAAAAACTGACAGCGCCACAATGGCAGCTTCCTTTATACGCAGGCATAGATAGTTTCTCTCTAGTTATAATTTAGCAGGGCGGGCCTGGGCCATTCCGTGTTCGCGCTTAATGAGCGCAGCACTTCAATACCCTTATCAAAATTTCTTCCTACCGAGCTGACACCATGGGAGTCATCGCCTGGGACGACGTCAATATCCAATTCCAGGGCCGCCTCAAGGACGGGCATTGATGGATACTGCTCGGTGGTTTTATCAAAACCGCGCAGGTTAAAGTCCATGATCAGGCCGGCCTCGGAAATAAAATCCAGGTTGCGTTCAACCCTTTCCCAAACGCCAGCTTTGCCCAGTGTTTCCAGGTAATGCGGATCGTATTTGCGAACAAGATCAAAATGCCCCACCACAGAAGGTTCCAGTTCCTGCAACATCTCAAACTGGGCATCGAAATAACCCTGATACAGGCTTTCAATGCTGCCAGCTTTATCTACGGCTTTTTTAAAGTGCGCCTTGTCATAGTCAATACAAATGTCATGAACATGATGCACTGAGCCGACCAGGTAATCAGGTTTCAATTCTTTCACCAGCTGATTTACAAAGTCGCCTGACCCGGCATAGGTTTCCGTTTCAAAGGCCGAATAAATTTCAATTTTGCTGCTGTATTTCTGTCGCAGGCTGCGACACTCCTTGAAATAGGTTCGAAACCGGTCCAGCAGAAAAGCCGCGCTCAGGTCTTCCTCTGCTTCATCGGGATAACGGAACGCATCTGACAGGGGCGCCATGTGCTCGGTAATACCGACCCAGGAAAACCCTTCCTTGATATAGGTACGAATAATTTCTTCCAGGCTGTCACTGGCGTGATGACAGAACTGTCCGCTGTGCCCGCCATGAACGGACACTTTTTCAATGGCAGATGTTGCTGACGCCATGGGATTGGTTCCTGGGTTAGAAGAGATTGAGCCAAAACAATTGCAGGCAATTATTGTAGACAATAATGACAGTAAATAAACGCTTATTAACACCTCCCTTTTGTCTTATCAGGTAGAAGCGCTACCCTGAACTTGTCTACAATGCCCTGGGAAGCCTCTGATACAATTTATTTTTAGAACTGCACCCCGCGATAAACCACCGGAGTTACTTTGCCAGCTGAGCCAACAGGTAAGCCAGACACCTATCATCTGCGGTTTTTAACCAGCATTGGCGAGGTCAATGCTAATGCCTGGAATGCGCTGGCAGGTAAAGCTTACCCCTTCATGCAGCATGAATTTTTCAAGGCGCTGGAAGAAAGCGGCAGCACCACCGCAATCACGGGTTGGCAACCTTACCATGCAGTGGTTGAGGTGGGAGAAGAAGATGAGCGACGGCTAATTGCGCTTATGCCCTTGTTTCTGAAAGACAATTCCCGTGGTGAATACGTTTTTGACTGGTCATGGGCAGACGCCTATCAGCGCCACGGCATGGACTATTATCCCAAACTGGTTACCGCTATTCCCTTTACGCCCTGCCCTGGGGCCAGGATTTGTATCGCAGAAGATCAGGATGCCGACGACATCTACCGCCTGTTAAGTACCTACATTCCCGAGCAGGCACAAAAACTCAATGCCTCCAGCTGGCATGTGCTGTTTCCGGAAAAACATGAATGTGATGCCCTCAAGGCGCTAGGCATACAGCCACGGACGGGCTGCCAATACCAGTGGTTTAACAAGGACTATGACTGTTTTGATGATTTCCTCGGGCGATTCAGTTCCCGGAAACGCAAGAATATTCGCAAGGAGCGGCAGAAAATACAGGATGCCGGGATTGAATTCGAACTTGTTGAAGGCCCCGATATCACACCAGAGCAATGGGAAAAATTCTATCTGTTTTATCAGAGCACGTATTTCGTGCGCGGGCGTTCGCCCTACCTGACACAAGAGTTTTTTTATCGCATTGGGAAGGCCATGCCCGAGAATCTGCTGCTGGTGCTGGCCAAAAAAGCCGGACAATACATTGCCGGGGCGCTCAGCTTTGTCGGCTCAGATACTCTTTATGGCCGTTACTGGGGCTGTACCGAGGAATACCAGTTTCTGCATTTTGAAACCTGTTATTACCAGGGCATTGAGTACTGCATTGAGAAAGGATTAAAGCGTTTTGATTCCGGCGCCCAGGGTGAACATAAAATCCAGCGTGGCTTTGAGCCCGTGCTGACCTGGTCCAATCACTGGATCGGTAACCCGGACTTTGATCATGCCATCAGTCGCTTCCTGGCCGATGAAGAAAAATATATCCGCCGCTACCAGAAGGAAGCCTTTAATTATTTGCCGTTCAAGCAGGAAGATGAAAAAAAGGGACAGTGACTTTTGCATTTATAAAGTCACTGTCCCCTTTGCCAGACCAGCAGTTGATTGTTTGCTGGCATGCTGTGATCAGCAAGCAGTGTCATACCGGCCTCTTGTGCCAATGCGTTAACGCTTTCAAAGTCCCGAAGGCCACTGACCGGGTTCTGAGCCTTGAGCCAATCCTGGAAACGGGCATTTGAATCACTGGTGTAGTGGCCGGCATAGTTAAAGGGGCCATACACACAAAGCCTGGCCCCTGACGCCAATGCCTTCCCACAACCACGGAAGAATTCGGTCACATGATCTTCAGACATAATATGCAGGGTGTTCGCACTGAAGATTCCGCCTGCGTTAGTAACTGCCCAGGGCTGCTGGCTCACATCAAGCATCAGGGGTGGCAGAATGTTGGACAGGTTGACGCCATCCAGACCTGCCTCAAGTATTGGCAGGTTGTCAGGGATTTCGCTGGGCTGCCAGATCACTTGAGGTAAGTGTTCGGCAAAAAACCGGATATGCTGGCCGGTGTAGCTGCCAATTTCCAGCACTTTGTTGCCAGGCACAAAGTAATTCCTGATCACATCAAGAATCGGCGCTTTATTGTTTTCGCAAGCCTGGGAAAAAGGTTTTGACATAAGACAACGATCACCGTTGATATCGCGGTACACTACAGCTTACTGGAAAGGAAAACGTATTATGCCAAAACAACATATCGAAGGCCTGCTCGGCCAGCTGCATGAAAAATTTGCAGACAGTGACACAAGTCCGCAACAAGAAGCCATGATAGCCCAGATGCAAAGTGAGCTTGCCGAATGGGAAGGGCCCAAACCACCAGAGACTTTCGTTGAATCAGCTGATCTGCTGCTGCAGGAAATTCAGGAGGAACATCCGAAGGCGGCCAGGTTGCTTCAGGAAATTATCAACACCCTGAATAATATTGGCATGTGAACCGGCCTGTTACTGCTTACGCAGAAATACCGGTTTTTCCGGCGTAGAATCGTTTTTACTGTACTTGTAACCGTCCAGCTTGAACTTCACCAGTTGATCTACCTCTTCAACCCGGCTCTTGAGTATCCAGGCCGCCATCCTGCCGCGTGCTTTCTTGGCAAAAAAGCTTAATACCCGGTATTGGCCGCTGCTGAAATCCTTGAATACCGGCTGCACGATTTCCGCTTTCAGGGCTTTCTTATCCAGGGCATTAAAATATTCATTGGATGCCAGGTTAAGCAGAATGTCGTCCTTTGCCGCTTCAATATCCTTGTTAATCGCCTTGGTAAGCTTGTCACCCCAGAATTCGTAGAGGTTTTTACCCCGTTCGTTTTTCAGGTCGGTACCCATTTCCAGGCGGTAGGGCTGCATCAGGTCCAGCGGTTTCAACGTGCCGTACAGACCGGACAAGATACGCAGATGCCTCTGGGCATACTTCAGGTCAGCAGCCGAAAATGTTTCCACCTCAAGACCGGTATAGACATCGCCCTTGAAGGTAAAAATTGAGGGCCTGGCATTGTCTTCAGTGAAAGGGGTAAGCCATTGTTTATAGCGATCAACATTCAGCGTGCTGATCGCCTCACTGGTATGCATCAACTTGCTCAAATCCTGTACCGAAAAAGAGCGCATGTGTTTAACCAGTTTGCGAGCGTCCGGCAGGAAGTCCGGTTGGGATACTACTGGTGCTTTGTAAGTGCTTTCAAGGTCAAGGGTCTTGGCGGGAGAAATAACGATCAGCATGAAGAGACAATATCCTGTTTCATTAATTTACTTTGTAAGTGCTTGTTGTCAGACCTGGTTGAGAAATTCATCCCACCAATGCAATGGGGTGACGCCATCTTCTCGGCTATATATATTGCCGTAATACCAGACAGAGTCCTGGAATTTTGCCATGGCACCATCCAGTAATCGCTCAATGTCGGCAAAACCAATATTAACATGAAGGCTGTACACCAGCGCTCTTTGTGTCTGGCAGTCGAGCGAGCCGTCAAGCTTTTCCACTTCAGGCGTCAGAAACTGCTCCAGCTCCTCTACACTTTCTTTACGAAAAATCCGGATAGCCAGTTTGCCGCTGCGTTTCAATACTTTGTAATCCGCCAGGTTTTCACTATCACAGGTGAAAATGTCACCGGCTGCCAGATCCCTGACAAATAAGGGTGAGCGCAATAATTCAAAAGCGCCTTTGTCTGCCGACCTGACCTCAAGTTTTTCAAGTACGGGCATGCCCCCGCTGTCAGTACCGGCGACCAATTGTACCCAGCGGGTTGCCTGGGGCTTAACGTCAGACATAGTTCGACTCGGGAAAAAGCTGGGCGCAATAGTAACAGGCTGACTGGCCGCTTTCACCCTTGTGCACTGGAAAATCCCGCTGCTTGTCCTATATCAAGGGTTCTTGAGTATGCTGCCTGTAATCTTTAGACTCACTGCTTTAGTCAAAAAGGGAAATACTCATGAGCTTATATAAAAATATTCTGGTCGCCGTGGATTTGTCCCAGGACTCGGCAATGATCCTTGATAAGGCCAGAAGCATTGCCAAGCAATACGATGCCTAGCTCAATATGGTGCACGTCATAGAGCCCATTGCTGTCGGTTATGCCGTAGAAGTCACCAGCGTGGATATAGAGGGCCTGCATGAGGAAGTCACCAAGCAGGCCAAAAGCAATTTGAAAGAGATGGGCACCAATATCGGTATTGAAGAGCACCGCCTGCACACCTTGCTTGGTCAACCGGCGCGTGAAATACGCGAACTGGCCAAGGAAATTGATGCCGACCTTATTATCATGGGAGGACACGGCCGCCATGGCTGGGAGCTTCTGTTCGGATCCACTTCCTCCAGCGTCACACATGGCACTGCCTGTGACCTGCTGATAGTCCATATCGACAGTTAAGAACCCTCTGTTAAGGCAAGCGTTGCCATAGCACTAAAAAACCTGCACTCTTGCTGCAGGTTTTTTATTGCATGTGATTTATGTTACTAGCGCTTCACCGGCTAGCCAGGCACATGGCCTGGTGCCGCCCCATCGCCATCATCCTGGTCCTGGCGGGTCTGGGTGGAATCTTTGTCAGCCTGTTCATTAATAATGGCAATCTTGGCCATTGGCTTGAGCCTTCGCTGGTATTTACCCTTTGGGGGATGATGCTGTTTTCCTTTATTCAACTCTTCCAACGCATCCCACCTCCGGTGCTACCACACGATGATTTCATAACACGCCTGGGCACAAGAATGATCCTGGCCTGTTATACCCTCCTGGCTTTTCTGGTTGCGATTGTGTCCTGTGTTTTGGTGTGGATGAGCTACCGCCTGATTTATCTGGACTAGGTTGCCCTGTTTAGCCCATGAAAAAGGCCGGCTTTAGCCGGCCCGTAATCAACATGATTGAACATCAGAAAACATACTCAACACCAAGACTGGCAGAGCGTCCTTCAAACAGGCTGTTGACATCAAAACCGCCTTGCGTGGTTTCCCGCCTTTTGTTGAGCAGGTTTTTGGCCTTCACATTGAACGTCAAATGATCGCCCAGGAAACGGGTATAGTTAAAATCCAGTTCTCCATAGGCTTCATCATAAACATCCGGCTGGCCGAGTATGCCCACTTCACGAATTTTTTTGCCCGTTATGTGATACACCAGAGTACCTTTCTGGCGAGAGGTATCGTCAAAACCAAGCTGGATATTAAATATATAATCTGCCTGTCCCTGCAGGGCACGAACAGGATTGGTCACCAGGCCTGCATCCTCAGGTCGAATAGTGACTTCAGAATCAATGACGGTCAGGTTCGTGGCAACATACCATTGCGACCAGTCGCTGTTAATAAAATCCAGCCAGCGAAAACCATCAAACTCTATGCCGCGGATATCGGCGGCCTGGGCATTGATGAAAGTACGCTGGTTAGCTGCGCCCGGCTCAATTACAGCCTCGATAGGCGTTGTAAAATCCTTGAAGAACAGTCCAACGGAAAGACTTTCGTCTCCTGAAAAATACCACTCCCAACGCAGGTCATAATTGTCAATGTAACCCACGCTCAGATCGGGATTGCCGACGATGACAAAGCCAGTCACGGGATCGATGAAGGGGGCAGGAGATAGCTCTCTGAAATCAGGACGTGAAATGGTTTCCGAATACCCTGCGCGAACCTGCATGTTGTAGTCATCAAGTATCCAGGTGGCTGTTACAACAGGAAAGAGATCATCACTCACCAACTCGCTGGTGATCGCTTCCTCTGGCGCAAATAAGTTAAACGTTGAGACACTTTGCCTGGATTTCTCGCTGCGCACACCGGCCAGCAGCCGCAAGTAATAGCTTAGTTCAATGTCAGCTTCGACAAACCAGGCATCCAGTTCCTGATCGGCAGTGTAGTTATCAGTAGCCCGGGTACCTTCACGAAGTTCGAATCCGGACTGACTGATATTCTCTGGCCTCATAATTTGCTCAAGCGGTTGCTGTCTCAAGTCAAAACTGGTGACGTCCGGACCATTAGCCAGGAAAAGAAAACGTCGGATTTCTGACTCCCTGTCTTTCCTGGTCCTGTTGGTACCAAAAGCCAGGTTTGTTGTGGTATCAAAAGGCGTTTCCAGAAACAGCTTCGCCGAAATACCGCTGTCCTGGTTATTGTCTTCAAGAAAAGACCACCAGCGCTGGTTGGCATCGGCCCTTAACGAAAAGGTATAGTCATCGATCTGCGGCGCATATTCATAACGGTTCTGTCTGAAATCCGGCGCTGCACGCTTGGCACGTGATTCGTTGACATGCCAGTTAAGGGTCAGCTCATTGAGGTTATAAAAAATATGCTCGCCTTCAATTTGTTCTGACAGCAGATCCCGCTCTATCCATTCAAGCCTGGTACTCCTGATGTCCTGCGACTCTGTTGCCAGGAATCCTGATGCAAGGCCTGCCAGGTCATCCATTTTACGAATTTGCAGAATAGTGCCCTTCAAGCTATGAGCATCGTTGTATTCAATACCACCGGTTAAAAACATGGAGGTATCGACGCTGTGTTCTGTCGAAGTAAAGTCGATGTCGTTGCGTTGACTCAGGTTTCCCTCGCCATCAGCCACATAGGTATTGCGGGTCACCGTAATGGTGTCCCACGAATTGCTGTAACTCAGGTTGGCCATGCCGCCAAGACGAAAATTGTCGCCATAGTAAACGCTGCCCAAACTGGCAGAGGTGCTAACGTCGGGCTTGATAGTTTCACTCTGTACTGAATAGTCATTGCCCAGGCTTTCACCGATAGACTCCAGTTCTTCTGGCTGGAAACCATTCGTGAAGAATATATTGTTTCGCCTTAATTCCCTGTTGCCTGCGATGGCATCCTTCAGTGGGCCGGGCAAGTCACGGGTTCCATCATCAACCCCGGTCCAGTCAGAATCTCCGCCATTGTAGGTATTGCCGTCTTTAAAAGTGGTGTTGCCTGAATATCCGACACTGCTTGAGACTTTAAAAAATGCCTCATCAGGTACAACTTTAGTGCGCATCTGAATGGCGCCACCTGCAAATTCTGCAGGGTACTGGGCGCTAAATGTCTTTTGTACCAATACACTGTCAATAATACTGGCCGGAAACAGATCCAGAGGAACGACTTTGCGAATGGGTTCAGGACTTGGTAAAGAGGAGCCATTTAGTATGGTGCTTGAATAACGTTCACCCAGGCCGCGGATATAAATAAACTTTCCCCCTGCCAGGTTCAATCCTGAAACTCGTTTCAACCCTTCTGCAACATTGCTGTCACCTGCTCTTTCGAACGCTTCCGTATCCAGAATATTGGACACTGAAGCCGTTGCTCTTTTTTCATCAGGAATATATTCGCCCAATGTCACAATTTCCGTGATATCACCCGATGCGAGAGGTGCGCTGCTGGCATCTTGCAGCGCATCTTCCTGGGCAATGAGCGAGGTGCTGGTGAATGCGACACTGGCTATTGCCAGGGTTAAGATTTTAAGTTTCATAAGCATGTAATCGCTTGAATTAATAAAAAGGTAAATTTTCAGTTCAAAAAAACTTAAGGGAGTTTCACAGCAGTTTGTGAAAACCCCTTAAGTACTACATTTCTCTTTTAGCCGGATCTTGTCTTCAAACAACGCCGCCTGGAATTTCTTTATTGTGCTTTTTATTACGGCGCGAAGGTCCAGCCTTCAGTCCAGTCTTCCTCGGCACTTGGAACGGCACCAATATAATCCGTCTCATCAAACCATGGCCCCAGTGTTTCGGGTTCAAAGTGGCTGATGTTATTCACGGCAGTGGAATTGATGTAATCGTCCATACCGGTATCCAGTATGGTGTTGCCATCCAGAGCATCGAACCAGGCCTCAGCGGTAAAGGCTTCACCTGCTTCCTCTATAAAGTTAACCTCGCAATCAACCACGGAATTATTCATGGTTAATGTACCTGACAGGTTTTCGGGTGTGCCTGCAGCGGTGAACGTTTCAGTGGTATCAATATCAATGCAGCCTTGACCAAAACCGGTGATGACAAAGTTGTAAAAATTACCGCCTGTACCCTCGCGAATCAGCATGCCAATATCCGTGTTTGCATTACCAACCAAGGTTACGTTCGCAATCATCGGTTGAGCCCTTGGGGATGAGTCTGGCGCGTCACCGTTGTTGTCCATTTCAAAGCCCTGGTCGCCGTGATCCTCGCCCTGAACGACAACAACATGCTGCACATAGCCTTTCCACCCTTTGGTCCAATCCAGGGAATCATCGAGGTTACCGGTCAGGTAAAGGTGCTTGGCGTTAACCGTACCACCGAAAAATTCAACACCATCATCCTGATTATTATGAACCTGGACATAGTCAACATTTGTTCCGGAGCCAACGCCCTGAAAGGCAATACCGTTAAGCTCATCAAGATCATTAATTTGGTAACCCGCATATTTCACGACCAGGTAAGTCAGGCTACCGCTGCTGTCTTCGGAGTCATTTCCCCCAAACATACCTGACTGTCCTTCGCCTGCCGCCTCACAAATATCGGCTCCTTCAACGCAACCATTTATTGGAGCGTTTCCGTTTATTACCAGCCCGCCCCACTCGCCTCGAGTCGTTGCCGTGGCAACCGAGTCGCCCGCGCCGGTCATGGTGATAGGTGCTTCTTTAGTGCCATTGGCCCAGATTTGGGCACCTCTGTCGATCCAGAGGAAATCATTACCTGACTTGCCGTAAGTAGTGACTCCAGGGTCAATAGTTAAAACAGGATTCGAGACATTGTCATTGCCGATTCTTACCGCGCCCGAAATGACGTAGTCAAAATTTGCTGTCAGGTGAAGGTCTTCTTCATAAGTTCCTGACAAGGTACAAATCTGGTTGCCACCCATTACTACGGCTGCCTCCGGCGTGGTCCCATCGGGGCAAACAGAATCCGAAGGTGTATCAGCCACACCAAACTTGATTGGTTTGGAATAAGACTGGACCTGGCCATTGACTGCATAGGCAATAGCAAACTTGATTTGTTCCTTGCCCGAAAGGTCAACCCCAAGCTCTCCTGCAAGATCTGTAATTTCAATGTCAACACTTGCGGGAAGAGTTCCGGTGAAAGAAGGTGTAATGGATAAGGTCAATAAATCCTGAACTGGAAGTGGTTCAAGTCCTGTAGGAGTTAGCTGGAAAATACCTCCACCTGATCCCGGTATTGCAACAAGGGCCAGAATGTCGCCAGTCTCACCGACATCTCCTGGCGCAATTGTAATCTGGCCTACCAGGTCTACAGACTGCCCGGCTGGAACTGTACTGAGAAAGCTGGCCTTGCCATTAATAGTTGCACCGCCAGCATATCCTGCTCCGGGGGAGCCAAAAGCGGGAACGGTGGAAGTTGCATTGGGGTTACCCGCATAGGCGTATGCTGCAAACATGGCAGTTGCCATGATGGTGACTTTGAATGTGTTTTTTACTTTCATGCTGATAATGCTCCATTACCTTTAACAGAATTTATTAATATCAATGTGAAAGAAGTCTAGGGAGCCTGTGTAAACACGGAATAAAGTTTAGATTAAAGAAGCATGCGCATCGGTTAAAATACCGTTAATTTATGATTAAGGTACTGTTAAATAGAATGGTATCTGTGGTGAATTTCTTTAGTATTTACATGGTCTTAATAATTAATTCTGGCAGTAATGCTTCACACTCAACTCAGGATTTATGCTATTCTGCCCCCCTCATTTTTCAGGCCTGAAATGTGTTTGGCCTGCCGGATTCAAGCATGAACAAGTTATTTAGATTTTCACTTCAAAACAGCCTTATCTCCCTGTTTTATATGGCCTTTTCTACACAGGTCTGGGCTCAGGCAGATGGCGAAACCCTCTATGAAGATGCGGTATGTGTTGATACCAATGCAGGCGAGTTTTGCATGGAGTTATTTCAGGAAATTGCTCCCAACACCGTAGCCAACTTTCTGGCTTACATAAGCAGTGGTCGCTACGATGACACGATCGTGCACCGCACTGTGCCGAATTTTGTTATCCAGGGTGGTGGTTATTTTTCTGATCCGCTGGGTGGTGAAGTGCCAAAAGACCCTGCTGTTGTGAATGAATTCGGCGCCTCCAACGTGCGCGGGACTGTTGCCATGGCACGTATTGGTGGGCAGGTGAACAGTGCCACCAGTGAGTGGTTTGTAAACGTAGTTAATAATAACCAGCTGGATTTAGTTGATGGCGGCTTTACTGTCTTCGCCAGCATTATTTCCGGTATGGATGTAGTTGATGCCATAGCCGGGCTGCCCAGGGTAAATTTGCAATCCTCCCTTGGCAGTGCCTTCGGGGAAGTCCCTCTTACCAATCAGAACCCTAATGGTGTCGATGTGGCTGACCTTGTTCTGGTCCATCGCATATACGTCACCGATGTCCTTGTGGGAGGTTCCGATGATGGTGGTGACGACGGATCTGGCGGTGATGACGGATCGGGTGGTGACGATGGGCCTGGCGGTGACGATGGGTCTGGCGGTGACGATGGGTCTGGCGGTGACGATGGATCAGGTGGCGATGATGCAACTGAAACTACCACCACCTATGGCGTTGCCACCGATACATTTAATTTGCCAGTAAGGGTTAATGGAATCCTTTACCGGGTCTTTATGAGAAGAGACAAGCAGGCAGCCGGGGCTGTATACAGTGTAGACACAACCGCAATTTTTTCCCTGGTTGACACCGGGCAGGACGCTGCAACCATGGATCTGGATGAGGGCACTTTATTCATTCCATCAATCCGTGTTGGCAATACCGTTGTGACGAATGTTGGCCTCGATCTGATTGAGTTTGCTACCCTGACATTCAAATTGAAAAGTTTTACTCTTCCCTGATTCTCACTTCTGACTATCCGTGCTGAAACTAGTTAAAACATATATCCGCTTCATTGACGGTGTCACTGAAGTCATCGGCAAATCAGCATCATGGTGCGCCATTCTCATGGTGCTGGTGACCTTTTATATCGTACTTACCCGTTATGTGTTTAATACCGGGTCTATTGCCATCCAGGAATCCATCATCTACCTGAATGCGTTGTTATTCCTCCTGACAACTGCTTATACGCTAAAACATGACGGCCATGTCCGTGTTGATATTTTTTACGGGCCTGCTTCTGCCAGGTATAAAGCCTGGGTCAATATGCTGGGCGGTTTGTTACTGCTGCTTCCGGTATCCGTGTTTATCTTCTGGGTTAGCTGGGATTATGTGCAGGCTGCCTGGCGCATTAATGAAACATCGCCGGAAGCTGGCGGCATACCCTACGTGTATCTTCTCAAAACCTTGATTGTTGTCATGGCCGCATTGGTCATCCTGCAGGGCATGAATGAAATACTGCGGAATTTTCTGTTTCTGTTTTTCGATAAAAGCGACATAGAAGAAATCGTTGCAGAAGAACACCTTGAGCCAACCGGTAGCGCCCTGTGATTGAATTTATCCCACTGCTGCTGTTTATTGCCGTGTGCCTGGTGCTCATGTGCGGTTTCCCCGTGGCTTTTTCCCTGGCCGGAACTTCACTGATCTTTGCCGGTATCGGCATGCTCACCGGGACTTTCGATTCAGCTTTTTTAAGCGCAGTGCCAAATCGTTTTTACGGCATCATGATCAACACCAACCTGTATGCCGTGCCCATGTTTGTGTTTATGGGCATCATGCTGGAAAAATCCAAAATAGCCGAATCCCTGCTTGAGGGGATGGCGCTGTTGTTCGGCAAGCTGCGCGGCGGGCTTGGTATCTCGGTCATTCTGGTGGGCATGCTGCTGGCAGCCAGTACCGGAATTGTTGGTGCCACCGTAGTTACCATGGGTGTGATTTCTCTGCCTACCATGTTACGCGCAGGTTACAGCCCCTCATTAGCATCGGGCACGATTTGCGCAACGGGCACACTCGGCCAGATTATTCCTCCTTCCATCGCTCTCGTTCTGCTTGGGGATGTAATTTCCAACGCCTACCAGCAAGCCCAGATAAGTATGGGCGTGTTTTCAACCCAGAATGTCTCTGTTGGAGACCTGTTTGCTGGCGCCATGGTGCCCGGACTCATTCTGGTGGTGCTATATATTGTCTACATGCTGGGAATAGCTTTTGTAAAACCTGAAATGGCACCACCTGCCACGGATGAAGTGTTGAAAAATGCCGCGGGTGATTCCCATCTGTTGATCACGCTCAGCAAAAGTTTATTGCCCCCTTTGCTGCTGATTATTGCCGTGTTGGGCTCCATACTTTCCGGCGCGGCGACGCCTACTGAAGCGGCGGGTGTTGGTGGTCTTGGCGCTATTTTACTGGCCGGAGTCAATCGCCGTTTAAACCTGCCTATATTCAAAGACGTTGCCATCTCTACCGCTAAAGTCAGCGCTATGGTCTACATGATTTTAGTGGGCGCTGCGATTTTTTCCCTGGTCTTTCGTGGCTTTGGCGGCGATGTCATTGTGGAAGAAATTTTCATTGATATGCCGGGCGGTGTGGTCATGGCAACCATCATCGTCATGCTGGTGGTTTTCCTGCTGGGTTTCATTCTGGACTTTATAGAAATCACCTACATGGTCGTACCCATTGTCGGGCCCGTCCTCCTGGCCATGGGTCTGGACCCGGTCTGGCTGGGTGTGATGCTGGCGGTGAATTTACAAACTTCTTTCCTGACACCGCCTTTTGGATTTTCTTTGTTCTACTTGCGCGGAGTTGCCCCGGACTCCATCAAAACAACACAAATCTATAAGGGCGTCATTCCTTTCATTATCATTCAGTTGTCCATGCTTGGCATGCTAACGTTCTGGCCTGAACTGGCCACCTGGTTACCAGGCTTGATCAAAGCCATGTAGCGCTTCTTTTTCAAGAAATAAAAAAAGCCGGCTAATGCCGGCTTTTTTATATGCTTTTTTCTCTTGTCTGCTTTTACAGTTTTCTGGCCCGGGTATAGGCTTCCTCGGAAACGCTGTGAAAGGTCTTTACGTTAGTTTCATATTCACGATATGAGGCATGAATTTTTGCGCCCATTGGACTTAAATCAGCCAGCTCATCAATTACTTCCTGAGAGATTCTGTTTAACTCTATTAACAGGTCATCAGGAAATACCCGCAAATCCACGCCATGTTTATCGACCAGTTCGGTTAGAGAAAGCGTGTTACGTGCGGTAAATTCATTGGTCATATCCAGGGAAGCGGCTTCAGCGGCTGTGCGCATGATTTCCTGAAGGTCGGCTGGCAGGGCTTCAAACTCTTCTTTGTTAAACAGAAATTCCATGACTGAACCGGGCTCATGCCAGCCAGGGTAGTAATAATAATCTGCCACTTCCCACAAGCCGAAAGCCAGATCATTGTATGGACCGTTAAACTCGGTGGCATCAATAACACCGGTCTGCAATGACGTGAACAATTCGCTGCCGGGCATATTCACCGGTACACCGCCCAGACGTGAAAGCACATCCTGAGCCAGACCGGGTATGCGCATTTTCAGCCCCTGAAAATCATCTTTGGAATTAATTTCCTTGTTGAACCATCCGCCCATCTGAACGCCTGTGTTGCCGCCAGGCATGGGAATAAGATTGAAAGGCTCGTAAAGTTCATCCCATAGTTCCTGGCCACCGCCATACTGGATCCAGCTTTCCATTTCGCGACCATTCATGCCAAAGGGGAGAGCTGTAAAAAATTGCGCTTCAGGCGCCTTGCCTTTCCAGTAATAGGCCGCACCATGACCGATTTCGGCCGTGCCGGCACTTACGGCATTAAACACTTCCAGTGCTGGTACCAGTTCCCCATCACCATAGACGCGGATTTTCATGCGTCCAGCTGACATGGCTTCCACTTTTTCAGCAAAAACTTCCGGCGCATTGCCCAACCCTGGAAAGTTTTTTGGCCAGGCAGTAACCAGCTTCCATTCATAAGTTTGCTGTGGCACTGCTGCACCATCAACTACGGCACCGCCAGTCTCACTACCACCACAAGCTTGCAGTAAAAATGCCGCCGCTAACGTGCAGGCCAGTGTTATCTTTTTTGTTCCAATCATTACTTTAATCCCCTTTCCTTAAACTTGTACCTTGTATCTTGTATCTTGTATCTGCTATTAAATAACTTCGAGTTTCGCAAACGACATCACCAGCCATTTGCCGCCAACATCGTCAAAATTTATCTGTACCCTGACATTGGGGCCGCTGCCTTCATAATTCAGCACAACACCTTCACCAAATTTGGGATGCTTGACCCGTTGTCCCAGACTGATATCTGTACCTGAGACCGCTCCGGTGTCATGAAGACCGCCGATAATATCATGATTTTGTGCCCCGTAATTGGGCGTGTAGCTGCTCCTGCGGACCTCGCCTTTCATGCGAATTTCTTCCACCAGCTCATCGGGTATTTCCCGCAAGAAGCGAGACGGGCGGGTCAAGGTTTCTTCACCGTGCAAACGCCTTGATTCTGCATAGGTCAACGTCAGCTTTTGCCTGGCGCGAGTGATGCCCACGTAGCATAAACGCCGTTCCTCTTCGAGACCGGCCAGGTCATCCATGGACATTTTATGAGGGAACAGGCCTTCTTCCAGCCCGGTAATAAAGACCATTGGAAATTCGAGCCCTTTCGCTGAATGCAGGGTCATAAGCTGAACGGCGTCATCATAGTCATCAGCCTGGCCATCACCCGCATCCAGTGCTGCTTTATCCAGAAAGGCCGTTAAACAATCCAGCTCGGTGAGTTCTCTGTTCGTGTTCGTGTTCGTATTGATATTGGTATCGCTTTCAGTGCCAACCTGCGTCAGCATATCCTCTTCCTGAGGCAGGTCTTCAACTTCAAATGCCTTTGCGGCATTGATCAGTTCTTCGAGGTTTTCAATGCGTGTCCTGGCTTTCTCGCCGCCTTCTTTTTCATGGTGTTGTATCAGCCCGCTTTGTTTTACCACGTATTCCGTAAATTCAAACAATTCCCTGCCTTCTACATGCTCTGCCATGGCGGCAATCAGGGACATAAAACCGGACACATTCATTACAGCCCGCGCAGGTAGCAAGGACTCCTGTACCGCTTTTACCGAGGCCTGCCACATGGAGCAGCCTTCCGCCCTGGCTAACTGCCGGATATTTTCTACCGTTTTTGTGCCAATGCCCCTAACCGGCGTATTGATTACCCGCTCAAAAGCCGCATCATCATCCCGGCTCGCTACCAGGCGCATATAGGCCAGGGCATTACGGATCTCAAGGCGCTCGTAAAAGCGAAAGCCCCCGTATATGCGATAAGGCATGGAAACCCTGAGCAAGGCCTCTTCAAGTTCGCGGGACTGTGCATTGGAGCGATACAAGATGGCCGCTTCTTCATGACGGTTGCCGCCATTGACCCATTTTTCAATTTGCCCGATAACAAAGCGTGCTTCATCCTGTTCGTTGAAAGCACCATAGAGGGAAATCATTTCCCCGTCCTTGTCTTCTGTCCATAGTTCTTTACCAAGCCTGCCGGTATTCTTGGCAATCAGCTTGTTGGCCGCATTCAGGATATTGGCCGTTGAGCGATAGTTTTGCTCCAATCGAACCAGATCAGCATCGGCAAAATCCTTGTCAAAATTCTGGATGTTTTCAATACGGGCGCCTCGCCAGCCATAGATAGACTGATCGTCATCACCGACAACCGTGATGTACCCTGTGCGGCCAACCAACATGCGTAACCAGGCATACTGAATAGTGTTGGTATCCTGGAATTCATCCACCAGGATATGGCGAAAGCGGCGCTGATAATGTTCCAGCAGCACCGGGTGTTTCAGCCATAATTCATGGGATCTGAGCAGCAACTCCCCAAAATCCACCATGCCACCACGATCACAAGCCTCTTCATAAGCCGAATAGACCTGGATCATGACTTTCATGAATTCCTCGCCAAAGTCCTCAAGATTACTGGACCTCAGGCCTTCATCTTTCTGTTTGTTAATAAACCACTGGCATTGTCTTGCCGGCCATTTGCTTTCGTCCAGGGACAGGGATTTGACGATTCGCTTGACCAGGCGCAGCTGATCATCGGAATCCAGAATCTGGAACTTGTCCGGCAGGCCTGCCTCCTGGTGGTGGGCACGTAACAAGCGGTGTGCCAGGCCATGGAAGGTGCCGACCCACATGCCGCCTGCTGGTCGTTCAAGCAATTCTTCAATGCGCAGGCGCATTTCATTGGCGGCCTTGTTGGTAAAGGTGACGGCAAGAATGCCGTTAGGAGATACCCCTTCCATTTGAATCAGCCAGGCAATACGGTGCACAAGCACACGGGTTTTGCCGCTTCCAGCACCAGCAAGAACCAGTAGATTACCTGGGTCCGAGGTTACTGCCTTGCGTTGATGATCATTGAGAGGATTAAGAATATGGGAAATATCCATGGCGTGGCATTCTACTATAGGCCGGGGAATAATTATTGAGGAATCATGAATTATTACGCTTTGAAGTAGGCAATTCTGCCCTATCTTGCTACCATCATTGGCGGCCCCAACAGGCCAAATATAATTTTGCAGCCGGTTTAGTTCGTTAACTGGTGATTTACAAGAGTGTGATATGTCAGAGCAAGTTGAAGGAACCGTGAAGTGGTTCAATGATGTAAAGGGATTTGGATTTATTGAACAGGCTGACGGCAAGGACGTATTCGTCCACTACAGTGCAATAGTCGGTGAAGGTCGCCGCAGCCTGGTTGAAGGGCAAAAGGTAATGATGGACGTTACCCAGTCTGAGAAAGGTCCTCAGGCTGAAAATGTAAGCCCAGCCAACCCGGACTGATTCACTGGTATTAAAATTCAGGCTGGAATGAATTCGCGGACCAGCTCAATTATTGCTTTATCGTTTTTTTTCGATAAACAGTTACTATCGTTTCCATTTTATCCATTTCACTTCTAAGGCCCCTCTGATCCATTACAGTGTGTCTCTGCGGGCTCTGTCTGGAAAGCCAGAGGCATACTGTAATTAATCAGGGGGCCTTTATTCTGCTTTCAAAGCGCTTTTTCTTCTTTAAGCGAGTCACGCCTTTTATACTGAACCTTTTATGGGATTGATGAATCGAGGCCTGGTAGTGGAAAGCACCAACCTAATCAAAGCAATCAGCGAGTCGCTCGGTGAGCTGCGTAAATCTGAACGTAAAGTCGCCGATTTTGTCCTTTCTGATCCTGCATCGGTGCTGGATATGCGTATTATTGATCTTGCCACTGGATCAGATGTCAGTGAGCCTACCGTTGTGCGGTTCTGTCGTGCCCTTGGTTATGACGGTTTTCAATCATTTAAATTGCAGTTAGCCCGCTACCTTGGCAGTAGCGGAATCTATAGTCAGTTTTCCGTCAGTGATGCCGACTCTATTACTGATGTCACCAGAAAGGTTTTTGATTCCACTATTGGTTCCTTGCTGGCAGTAAGGGAAGAGCTGGATATAAGTGCGCTGGAGTCGGCCATTGCGGCTTTAGCGGAAGCTGAAAGGGTTGAGTTTTATGGCTTTGGCGCCTCAGGCTCGGTAGCTATTGATGCACAACACAAGTTTTTCCGTTTGCAGGTCTCCGCCGCCGCATACACAGACCCCCATATCCAACATATGTCGGCGATCTCGCTGAAAAAAAATGATGTTGTCGTTGCCATATCACAGTCAGGTCGATCAACTGCCCTGATTCAAAGTGTCAAGTTGGCCAAAGCAGCTGGCGCCACTGTCATTGGACTGGTTCCTGACAATACGCCGGTTGCGGAACTCTGCGCTATCCCCATTCACATTAATGTAGAAGACAACCAGAATAAATTTACCCCGGTTTCTTCACGCATTGCGCATCTGGTTATTATTGACGTGCTGGCAATGGGCGTCGCCCAATTACGCGGCAGCTCCTTGCAGGATCACTTGAAGCGGCTGAACAAAAGTTTGAAATCTTTACGCTCTAGTAAAAGAAAAAAAATTAAATAGACTTGACAGGAACTCTTGTCGGAGGATGGACCTTCGGTCCACTTCCGACCTACACCTGACCAGGTAGGTCGGAAATAGCCGCAGGCTATCTCCGACAGATCGGCTGTTTATTCAACGGTGATGTTGTTGTGGGGTTTGGGGGTAAGTTGGTTCATTTCTTTTTTTTTAGCAATTTCTTGTTTTCTACCTAACCGTCTTGCATCAACACTCATAGTATTAACCAGTTCGTGACTGACGGTGGTAGTCGTGGTCTTGTCACCGTCAACCAGTTCATAACCAGCAGATTTATTGTTCTTATCTACATACTCAATACCATCACCCACTAGAGGCAATCTAAAAATTATATCCAAGTGATGGTCTTTTGTTTCTTGGTCTAATCTGACTTCTATACGGTCAATTATACCGTCCAAGTATTCTTTCTTTTGTTCGTTAGAATAGGTGTCTAATTCGTCTACTTTGTCAGCATACTTTTGCACCCAATCTAACCACTTTTGTTCTTTTCCAAGTTCTTTGATTCGTATTCGTGTCTGTTCAATCTCTTCTTTTGTCTTGTCTAACTCTGCGTTCAGATTACCAACAATTTTTTCGTAAACCTCTGCGTCATATTTTCTTAGAAGGTTGTTCGTTTCAACATCAGCAATGGATGATTGAATTTGTTGTAGTTCAGTCATCCATCGTTTTGATTTGGTTTTCTGATTCTTTAACTCAGTTTTGATTTCTTCTTCATTCGCATACTTTGAGTGCAACACTTCTTTCTTGAATCCTTCTTTCAGAGTGGAAGATTCAGAAACAACTTTTCTTACACTGTTCCAAACAAATTCATCTGTAATTGGTATGTTGAGACTGCGGTTCATATCGCATCCGTAACCGTCAACTTTTCCTCGTTTGTATCGTGTCTCTTCTGTAGGTTTATTCTTTTTCCAATTACGAGTTTTGTTTGGGCAGAAGTAGTGTCTTTCATTTTTAGATTCTTTGATTCTCCCACTCATTTGAGAACCACATTCACCACAATACATTAGGTTTCTTAGAAGGTAGAACCTCTTAGTGCGATTGTTCTGTCCTTTTCTCTGAAAGATTTTTTGTCTGCGTTCTTGAACTCTATTCCAGACAGTTTCATCAACTAGTGATGGGCAGGAAACCTCTACCGTTTCACCACTTTTCTTATCGGTGTAGGTGTAATAACCGATGTGATGCGTGTTCTGTAGCAATTTGTTGATAGAACCAGTGTTGAACAAACCACCTCTTCTTGCGGTTACACCTTGTTTATCAAGTCTGCGTTTGATTTCTGCGATGGAGATATCGTCATTAAATAACTTGAAGATGGTTTTGACGGTTTTACCTTCGTCTGGATGAATTGAGAGTTTTCCATCAACTATTTCATAACCATAAGGTGGCGGAGCACCATACCAACCACCGTTTCTAACCTTGTTTAGTTTCCCTAATCTGGTTCTCTCAGCACGAATGGCATTGTCATATTCTGCGACACCATCCAGAAAAGATTTCAACAACTTGTCGGTTGGATTATTAAGGTCGTATGTTCCATCTTTGGTGTAGAGCATTACACCATTTTTAATAATTGCATTTTTAATGAGGAACTGTGTTTGGTCGTTTCGTGACAGACGGTCATTGTTGTAGACGAATAGGTGTTTGATATTTCCCTTTTCGATGTCAAACAACAGTTCACTGATTTTGGGTCTATTAGTTAGATTCTCATGGTGTGAAGAAGCAGCACCTTCATTCCAAATTTGGTATTTCATACCTAATTCTTTGGATTTCTTGATGCCCAATTCTTTTTGGGTCTCTAGACTCGTTCCCTCTTCTTGGACGGCACTACTTACACGAGTATAGATATGAAGAATTTCTTTAATGATGATATCTTACCACCGAACAAGTTCTAACGAACTAGCATTTTGATAACAAATCTGATTTAACTAGTGAATATCATCTTGTTTGTATGAAGTGTTTTCAAGCAAGCAAAAAAACTGACTTAGAGATGGTAAAATTATGTCTTTGATATGGGGATGAAAGATGAATAAAACTACTCATTCAGTGATGTTTCATCACTTTCATGATGACAAACATTTGCCTACTCAGGGGAGTTTGAGTTCTTCTGAATTCATCCAAATGATTGATTGGTTAAACAAGCACTACTCCATTTTAAGTGCCAGTCAATACAAGGAAAACTTTGAGAGGGGGACCCTAAAAGATACTGATATTTGCCTGTCTTTTGATGACGCATTGAAATGCCAATATGACATTGCTGTTCCAGTTATGGAGAGATTAGGCATTCAGGCATTCTTCTTCGTTTACAGCAGTGCTTTCGGTCAAAACCCCGACCCATTGGAAATCTACAGGTATTTTAGAACTGCTTGCTATTCGGATATTGACAAGTTTTACGAAGATTTCTTTGATTCAGTTAAACAAATAGATGAGGCAGAGTTTTCTCGGCATCATGCGAAATACTCAGAACTAAACTATTTGGCAGCATTTCCCTTTTATACCGAAAACGACAAATGGTTCCGATATCTCAGAGACCAATATCTAGTTGGAAATCAATACGATGAACTCATGAATGATTTGATGACTCAAAATGATTTTGATGTGAATACTGCAAAGCAGGACCTATGGATGTCAGAAGAAGACTTGATTGCCACCGAATCTAAGGGTCATTTGATTGGTTTGCACTCATATTCACACCCAACCCAGATGAGCAAATTGACTAGAGCAGAGCAAGAATTAGAGTATAAAAATAACTTTGACCATTTGGCAGGTTTAATTGGCAAACCTATCAGAGTCATGTCACACCCATGTGGTGACTATAACGAAACCACTCTAGAAATTCTTAAAAGTATGAAAATTGATATCGGATTCAGGTCTAGTATGTCGGTGAAAGAAATTCGTTCCCCTCTTGAGATTCCTAGGGAAGACCATGCCAATGTCTTCAAGGAGATGCGTTTATGAAAGTTACAATTTTTAGCAGTAACCAACCACGACATTTAAATCTAGCAAAAGAATTTTCAAAAATTTGTGATGCGGTCTTTTTGGTTAGTGAAGTAAATACGGTTTTTCCTGGTCAAGTTAATGACTTTTTCAAAAAGTCTGAAATCATGCAGACCTACTTCCAAAATGTAATTCAATCAGAAAGAAACATATTTGGAGACATCAGTTTCCTGCCAAACAATGTTAGAACTCTCTCAATTAAATCAGGGGACTTAAATAAAATTGATAGAAATCAACTATCTGATGCACTTCAATCTGATGTCTATGTTGTCTTTGGTGCGAGTTACATCAAGGGGTGGTTAATTGATTTTCTTGTGGAACATCGTGCAATTAACATTCATATGGGTCTTTCTCCTTATTACAGAGGTTCTTCATGCAATTTTTGGGCACTTTACGACAGCAATCCCAGTTATGTCGGAGCAACAATACATCTTTTAAGTAAAGGATTAGATAGTGGGGATATGCTTTTCCACTGTGTCCCTAAACTTCAGTCAGAAGACACCCCATTTGACTTTACTATGCGTTCAGTTTTGGTGGCACAGCAAGGTTTGGTCTCTGCGGTTAACTCCGGAGTAGTTTTCTCTACCCCGACAGTAAAACAAGATAAATCACAAGAAGTGCGATACACAAAGAACCAAGACTTTACTGATGTCGTTGCAAAAGAGTTCTTGGATAGAAATCTTCAATTAAATCCGGATTCATTTTCATACCCGCATTTATTGAATCCTATTTTTGGTTAGTTTTATATACCCACATATCAATAATCTAGTGTTTGGATAGAATCACATCACACCTCTAACTAGTGAGGTGTCTCTATTGCATCTATAGATTGGAAGTTTAGATTTCTTGATACCCAATTCTTTTTGGGTCTCTAGACTCGTTCCCTCTTCTTGGACGGCACTTCTTACACGAGTGTAGATGTGAAGAATGTGTTTCATACCATTATCTTACCCATTAACAAGTGCTAACGACATTCTATTTTAAGTTTTCCTTCTTAATAGTTTTTTTATAAATATAATGTTTAAGAGACGATAAATGGAGAGAAAAATTGAAGAAGATTCCCATGGTTATTTTTGGTGTATCCGGTCATGCCAAAGTCATTTTAGACATAATTGAAAGTGGTAGTTCATACGAATTACTTGGTTTCATAGATAATGAGGCACCGATTGGAACCAATGTTCTGGGATACAAAGTTTTAGGAAATGACCCATCTTTACCTAAATTAATGGAAGAATATAACTTCAATAAAGGCATCATAGGGATTGGAGATAATTTCATTCGCAGTAAAGTTGCAAATTTCGTAGGTGAGTTAGTCCCCAATTTCCAATTTGTTAATTGCATCCATCCATCAGCAAACATCAGTAAACATTGTCAACTAGGACTCGGAAATGTGGTTATGGCAGGAGTGAGCATAAACCCCTCAGTAAAAATCTCTGACCATTGCATATTGAACACAAATTGTTCGTTAGACCATGACTGTTGTATGGGGAACTATTCATGTTTAGCACCAAATTCAGTTGTCGGAGGCAATACTAGGATAGGTGACTATTCATACATAGGTATTGGTTGCACTGTTTTTCATAACATTGAAATTGGTAAGAATTGTATTGTAGGAGGTGGGAGTTTGGTTATTCGTGATACAAGTTCTGACTCTGTTTTTTTTGGAAGTCCCGCAAAATTTATTTCATCTCGCATCCTTGGAGATAAATATTTATAGACGAAATTAATCATCACCGACCCTAGTTGCATTTATAGATTGGAAGTGTAGAGCAGTTTTTCGGGGGAGTTAATCAGTTGAATAAAACCCCACCAAAATCGTCTTACTGAAACTGCAGAAAATAAGGGTTTCTGTAGAACAAAATGAAGGGGGTTAAAAACCCCCCTTGTTTCATTACTTAGACATTTCATATCGTGATTGAAGGTTGGTTCTGGTTCTCCTATCTTGGTCAAACTGTTCCACATATTTGTTACGAACCAATCTGGCACCTTCTTGAAGAAGAGAATTGATGGAACGGTTATCCAAATCCTTAATCTTCATTAGGTCATCATAAATTTGTGCGTCTATACGAGCAGGGTATGTGTGTAAGTAATTCATCTTTTCTGTTTCTCCATTCGTTGAAGTATCTTGGTGGACTTATCTACACCCACACCAGTTGCGGCAGCAGTTAGTGCGGTATACATCCCCATCTTTCTTTGTAACCAGAATAGTTTTCCCATCGTTTCCAGTGCATCAGCAAGTTTTTGAGGTGCATCTTCTGGTGTAGATTTTCTGAGGTCTGATAAATCTCTTCTGAGTGAACCAATCTCTTGGTCTAGTTTTGATGCGTATTGTTTGACTTTTCCTAATCCGACCACGATTGCACCAGTTCTCAGTCCGATGAACTCATTCAAGAGTTCTATATCATCACTGTCTGGTGTCTCGTTTAGGTAAAGTCTTGTTAGTTCTACTATGTCTTTCATAGAACTATTTAGGTAGTTTCATCACTCCAACATCTTTCTTTAGACAATAGAATACGATGCAGAGTGTGTGAGGCACTCTGTTGGTTCTAAATAGAGAGATAGGACTTACAACTAGGTAGTTCGCAGTCTAACAACTGGATAGTTCGTTATTTTACTGAACTCTCATTCTTTGTTTTTTGACTCTTCGGTGGTGTGGTGAAGAAATACCTTTTCTCTTCATCACCAAACCCAAGTCGTTCAATCCAGGCATTGTAGGTTTTAGATGCATACCTTGAAGAAGCAGAACAACTCGTCACTTTTTCTATATCCAAATTATTTCTGAGTTCTTCAAGATTTCTAAGTTTGTGAGTTGTTGGATTTTTGGATGGCACTATGCACCAATAATCTTTCAAGTCTCTTGCAACACCTTGTTCATACCAAAACTTCTTCTTCATAACTGGTTGGGGTGTATGAAGCAGTGCGTGATAATGTTTCTGTTTGTAAACACCATCACCTTCTGGAAAGACGATGAAGTAGAATTTATCTTCATCGTTTTTCCATTTAGTAAATGAGTTCCCCAAATACCTCTTGTTCAACTTGAACTCTATAATTCTCAATCGTTGTTCAATTTCGTATCTTGAGAATGGTAAATGCGGTGTTGGTTCAATCGTTATGAAATGCGAACACTTCAATCCACCCAACCATTCTTGTAAATCTTCTTTTTTCATCTTCATTTGACAACTGATACGCAGTAGTTAAAGAACACCACGGCATACCCTTTTTTTTCATCTTTCTTGTTTCATCATATTTATACAAATCAAGATTTCATCAGTGTGCGTATCCTTTACGCAACTTGCGGTAACTCTGCGGTAGATAAAAATTCTCGTATCGTTTTCACCGCAACCTTAGTCTCTGAAGCAATCTTCTTGAGTCCTACATTTCTAGATTTCATTTCTAAAATTGTCTTTTTGGTTTGTGAGTTCAGATTGGTTTTCCGTCCAAGAGTTTTACCCTTGCGTTTCGCATTTTCTAAACCACTTACGATGCGTTCTCTGGTGAGTTGCAACTCGTATTGTGCGATGGAGTTGATGATGTTGAAGAATAATTCTCCAACTATCGTGGTCGTATCAATATTCTGATTTTTGACGAACAAGTTAATGTTCTTCTGTTTCAACAAATCTGCAATCTCACACATATTCTTCACACTTCTACCAAGTCGTGAGAGTTCCAGTGTCGCAACTAAATCAAATTTACGAGACATTGCATCTTGAACGAGTCTATCCAACTCTGGTCGTGATTTTTTAGAACCAGACACACCTTCATCTACATACTCATCAACGATTACCCAACCGTGATTTTCTGCAACTTCACGAAGTTCAACTAACTGTCGTTCACAACTTTGGTCTTTATTTGTGGATGTTCTAGCATAAATCGCAACCTTCATTTTCAACTCCTTACTCACCCCCGAACTAATATAAACATCATATGGTTTAGTCAATAGATTTTTGGAAATAAGTTATTGATTTAGAATTGTTTTATCAACAAATCTAAGTTGAAAATCAGTTAGTTCTGGTTCATAGAATTTTGTTATTCTAACTTCTCTAATATTCTTCTTTTTGACGATGGAGTGCGTGTGAGCATTACCAAATCTTTTACCTCTTGGTGTTGTATAACCATTGTCATTCAACCAATCGGCACTCTGTTGGTAATTCCATCCCATCTCTAAATGTTTAGAGATGGTTTGATAGAGAAATTCTTGATAATCAGAATAGGGTGCGACCAGTAGATGGGATGCACGAAGTTTGAGATGAAAGCAGAGATAAGCATCTACATCGTTGGGGGATGACTTACCCCCTAACAAGGTTATTCCACTGTTACTGACTTAGCCAGATTTCTTGGCTGATCAATATCCGTGCCTTTAATGACAGCTACGTGATACGAAAGTAGCTGCAAGGGAACGGTATAAATAATCGGTGATAAAAAGTCTGAACAGTGCGGCACATTAACCACTGTTGTGCTCTCATCATTTGAAAAGCCGGCCTCGGCATCAGCAAAAACATAAAGCTGTCCGCCGCGCGCACTGACTTCCTGTAAATTGGATTTCAATTTTTCCAACAGTTCATCATTTGGGGCAACAGCAATAACTGGCATGTTGTCATCTACCAAGGCCAGCGGTCCATGCTTCAGTTCACCCGCCGGATAAGCCTCGGCATGGATATAGGAAATTTCCTTGAGCTTGAGTGCGCCTTCTTTTGAGACGGGATACTGCACGCCTCTGCCGAGGAATAGTGAGTGTCGTTTATCTGCAAAATCCAGTGAGATTTTTCTGATCTGGTCGTTTAGTGTCAGGGTTTGCTCAAGAATCCGGGGCAGGTGATGCAGGTCTTCAACGAGCTCCTGTTCATCATCTTCGGTCAAACCGTTGCGACGAGCCAGGACAATACAAAGCAGAATCAGTATGGAAAGCTGGGTGGTAAAGGCCTTGGTTGAGGCAACCCCGATTTCCCGGCCTGCCTGCGTCATAATGGCAAAATCGCTTTCACGTTCTATAGAGCTGTTGGCCCCGTTGCATATAGTCATGCAGCCAACATATCCCGCAGATTTTGCAAAGCGTAGCGCGGCTAGAGTGTCGGCGGTTTCTCCCGACTGGGAGATGGTGACAAACAGGCAATCTTCCGGAACCAGCATATTCCGATAGCGATATTCGCTGGCGATATCTACCGAGCAGGACATGCGCGCAATATTTTCAAACCAGAATTTGGCAATCATGCCGGCATGGTAGCTGGTCCCGCAGGCGACTATCTGAACCCGTTTGGTCTTATCAAAAATGGCCTTGGCATCCACGCCAAAAGCTTCTTCCAGCACATGGGTCTTGCTGAGCTTTCCTGCAAGGGTGTTGGCAACAACTTCAGGCTGCTCATAAATTTCCTTGAGCATGAAGTGGCGGTATTTACCCTTTACGGAATCTTCAAGATTCTGATTGATGCGAACTATTTTTCGCTCAACTTTTTCCTTGCCATTAACAATTTTTATCTTGTTGGCTCTTATTTCAGCAATGTCGCCTTCTTCAAGATAAATGAAGCGATCAGTTACCTGTCCTAATGCGGCCGGATCTGAAGCGATAAAATTTTCACCAATCCCGACACCGATGATGAGCGGGCTGCCACTACGCGCAACCACGATTCGTTTTGGGTCTTCGCTGTCTATCACTGCCAGCCCGTAGGCGCCATCAAGCAAGCTGACGGTTCTTTGCACGGCATCGAAAATTGGCATGTCTTCTTCCGTGCAAAACATGTGAATCAGATGAACAATGACTTCAGTATCGGTTTCAGTAATAAAGGTATAACCCTTTTTGATCAGTTCTTCTTTTAAGGTTTTATAATTTTCGATAATGCCATTATGGATAAGGGCTATCCTGTCATGGGAAAGGTGGGGATGGGCATTTTCGTTGGTTGGTTTGCCATGGGTAGCCCAGCGTGTATGAGCGATGCCAAGCACACCCTTTAAAGGCTGTGTCGAAATTTTTTCTTCCAGTGCGGCGACCTTGCCAGCCGTTTTAACACAGACCAGGGATTGGTCCTTTTTGTTGATTAAGGCCATCCCCGCAGAATCATAGCCTCGGTATTCAAGACGCTTCAGTCCTTCAAGAAGAATTTCGGTGACATTTCTTTGCCCGATGGCGCCTACGATACCGCACATAATCTAGCTTTCCTGGGGTTGGGTTACTTGTTACCGGGTCGTTTCCAGCCATCAACATTTAACTGTTTGGCGCGCCCTACGCCAAGCTGGTCTTTTGAAATATTTTTGGTAATGGTGGAACCTGCCGCTACGAAAGCACCGCTTTCCAGTTCTACGGGTGCTACCAGCACGGCGTTTGAGCCTATAAATACACCATCTCCAATGACGGTTTTGTGCTTATTGATACCGTCATAGTTGCAGGTGATAGTACCAGCTCCAATATTAACGTCCTTGCCCAATTCGGAATCACCGACATAAGAAAGATGGTTAACCTTGCTGCCTTCACCAATGATCGATTTTTTAATTTCGACAAAATTACCCAGTTTGGAGGCATCTTTCATTTCTGTGCCCGGGCGAACGCGTGCAAAGGGTCCTAGCTGGCATGATTTTCCGATCACGGCATCTTCTATTACCGTATAAGGATGCAGTTGAGTGCCTTCTCCAACTGTGCAGTTTTTAAGAATGCACCCAGCACCAATTTTTACATGGGCATCTATGCTTACCTCGCCTTCCAGAATAACATTGATGTCTATTTCAACATCTCTGGCAATAGTGACATTGCCTCGAATATCAAATCGCGCAGGGTCGGCAATGCTGACACCGTTTTTCATTAATTCTTCATGCATGTCCTTCTGGTATATCCTCTCTAGTTCAGCAAGCTGAATCCTGTCATTGATGCCAGTGACTTCCTTCTGGTCGGAACACTGGCTTGTCACTACTTCACAGCCATCTGCTTTAGCCAGTTCAACCAGGTCTGTCAGATAATATTCTTGCTGCGAATTATCAGCACTTATTCTGGGCAGCCAGGCTTTTAAGCGCTTTGCCGGTATTGCCATAAATCCCGTGTTAATTTCGCGGATAGCTTTTTCTTCTGTACCGGCATCTTTTTCTTCGACAATACGGGTTATTTGACCACTTTTATCGCGAATAATTCTGCCCAGGCCGGTTGGATCATCAACGACACAGGTCAATACGCCCATGCTGTTGTCAGTCACACTATCAATCAAACCCTGAAGCGTGGCTTTTTTGATCAGAGGGACATCGCCGTAAAGCACCAGCACCAGGGCCTCATCATCCAGGCCGTCCATGGTTTGCATTACCGCATGGGCAGTGCCTTTTTGCTCTTTCTGGAGTACGAATCGGGTTGCGCTATCGCCAAGCTCGGTTTCAACGGCTTCTGCGCCGAATCCTGTGACCACCTGAAGGTTAGCGCAATTCAGAGAGTGCGCGGTATCAAGTACGTGTAAAAGCAGGGGTTTACCAGCCAGTTTATGCAGCACCTTGGGAATGGATGACGCCATTCGCGTGCCTTTTCCGGCGGCCAGCACAACTACATTCAGTTTCAAAGCGCTCTTATCCATCAGCTGAAATGAGGTATCTAGAATACCAAAAAAGGCAGCTAAAGCTGCCTTTTTATTGGAGGGGGTATTGCTTGTTCCTGAGCAGAAAAAAGACCTTAACCGCCGAGCTTTTTCCTAAGCTGTTGCAGGGTTCTTATCTGTGCTGCCGCCTGAGCCAGTTGAGAGGCTGCCTCAGCATACTCAATCTCGGCACCCTGATTAAGAATAGCTTCTTCTGCCTCTTTCATTGCCTGCAAGGCATTGGCTTCATCCACATCGCCTGCACGAACGGCTGTGTCTGCGAGAATATGTACAGTGCCTGGCTGAACTTCCAGAAAGCCGCCGGAAACATAATAGATTTCTTCCTCACCGTCCTGTTTGACGATGCGGACCGGACCTGGAATCAATGACGTTAGCAGGGGAGCATGACCAGGATGTATTCCAAGATCACCAAGGCTGCCCGCTGCAACGAGAGTTTCGACGAGGCCCGAAAAGATTTGCTCTTCAGCACTCGCTATGTCGCAATGCATGGTCATGACCATAATCGTTTTTCCGCTTGTTCTGTTTCCTACACTATCTGATTAGCTCAAATGCTTTTTACAAAGAGCTTACATGGGTCTTACATGGGTCTTACATGGACTTCGCTTTTTCAACGACGTCTTCGATGCCACCGACCATATAGAAAGCCTGCTCAGGAAGATCATCGTACTCACCGTCCAGAATGGCTTTAAAGCTGCTGATAGTGTCTTTAAGGCTGACATATTTACCTGGTGCACCGGTGAATACTTCAGCAACTGTACAAGGCTGAGAGAAAAATCGCTCTACCTTACGGGCCCGGTTAACTGCCTGCTTGTCATCTTCCGATAATTCATCCATGCCCAGAATGGCAATGATGTCTTTCAATTCTTTATATTTTTGCAAAATAGACTGAACGCCACGAGCAACTTCGTAATGTTCCTGGCCAATAACCAGTGGATCCAACTGCCTGGATGTGGAATCAAGAGGATCCACCGCAGGGTAAATACCCAGCTGGGCAATATCACGTGACAATACAACTGTTGCATCAAGGTGAGCAAAGGTCGTTGCCGGCGATGGGTCAGTCAGGTCGTCCGCAGGCACATATACTGCCTGGATGGAGGTAATGGAACCAGTCTTGGTAGAGGTAATGCGTTCCTGCAACTCACCCATTTCCTGGGCCAGGGTTGGCTGGTATCCCACTGCCGAAGGCATACGGCCAAGCAGTGCTGATACTTCCGTTCCTGCCAGGGTATAACGATAGATATTGTCGACAAAGAACAGTACATCACGGCCTTCATCACGGAATTTTTCCGCCATGGTCAGACCGGTCAGTGCAACACGCAAACGGTTACCAGGTGGCTCATTCATCTGGCCATAAACCATGGATACCTTGGAATTGGTAAAGGTTTCGGTATCAATAACACCGGCTTCCTGCATTTCGTGATAAAAGTCGTTACCCTCACGAGTACGCTCACCAACACCGGCAAATACGGACAAGCCGCTATGCTCTGTAGCAATGTTGTTAATCAGCTCCATCATGGTGACCGTTTTACCAACGCCGGCACCACCGAAGAGTCCAACTTTGCCGCCTTTGGCAAAAGGACAAACCAGGTCAATCACCTTGATGCCCGTTTCCAACAGTTCTTCGGAAGCCGCTTGTTCATCATATGAAGGCGCTTTACGGTGAATCGGCATTCTTTCTTCTGCGCCAATTTCGCCGCACTCATCAATGGGGTCGCCAAGGACATTCATAATACGTCCGAGTGTTGCTTCTCCCACAGGGATACTGATCGCTGCACCTGTATCAGTGACACCCAAACCGCGACGTAAGCCTTCAGTGGAACCCAGGGCAATTGTGCGGACAACGCCATCACCCAGCTGCTGCTGAACTTCCAGGGTAATATCTGTGTCATTTACCGACAGGGCGTCATAAACCTTGGGTACGGATTCCCGCGGAAACTCCACATCAATGACTGCGCCAATAATTTGTACGATTTGACCGCTACTCATGTCCGGTTCCTCTTTAATAAATCTCTAAATATTTAAAAATCAGTTTCTATATTTTTTTAATGTGTGTTTAAAGGGCGGCTGCGCCGCTAACAATTTCCGACAATTCCTGTGTAATTGCTGCCTGACGAGCTTTGTTATAAATAAGCTGAAGCTCATCAATAAGCTCCCCTGCATTATCTGTGGCGCTCTTCATGGCAATCATGCGAGCCGCCTGCTCACAGGCATTGTTTTCTACTACCGCCTGATAAACCTGGGATTCAATATAGCGAGCCAGCAAGCCGTCAAGTAAATCGCGGGCATCAGGCTCATAAAGATAATCCCAGTGGTGTTTCAGATCGTCAGTATCAGATGCCTGCAGAGGCAATAATTGTTCAACTGTTGGCTGTTGGGTCATGGTATTTACAAATACGTTGGAAACCATAAACAGCTTGTCGATCTTGCCTTCGGCAAAGTTGTCCAGCATCACCTTGACCCCGCCAACCAGATTTTCCACCGCAGGCTTGTCGCCAACGCCTCGTATGGCGGCTATGACATTGCCACCATAATTGCTAAAAAAGGCCGCGCCCTTGGAGCCGATGGCACAAATATCTATTTCAACATTTTCGTCATGCCAGGCTTTCATTGACGTAATCATGGTTTTGAACAGGTTGATATTCAATCCACCACACAAGCCGCGGTCAGTGGAAACTACAATGTAGCCAACACGTTTAACCTCGCGCTCTTCCATATAAATATGGCGATACTCTGGTGATGAATGCGCCAAATGACTGACAACCCCACGAATGTTCCGTGCATAGGGCTTGCCCAGCTCCATTCGGTCCTGAGCCTTGCGCATTTTGCTCGCTGCAACCATTTCCATGGCACTAGTGATCTTTTGAGTATTCTTGATACTCCCGATCTGATTGCGTACTTCTTTTCCGGCCGCCATTGTCTATTACCAGCTCTGGGTAGAAACGAATTTATCCATTGCTTCTTTGAACGAGTTTTGAATGTCGTCGCTATAGTCGCCAGTGTCATTGATGTTATCCATCAAATCACTGTATTCAGAATTCATGTATGACAGCAACGCTGCTTCAAAATCTGCAATCTTGTTCAATTCCACTTCTTTCAGGTGCCCTTCGTTAGCGGCATAAAGAACGATTCCCATTTCTGCGACTGAAAGCGGTGAATATTGTTTCTGCTTCATCAGTTCAGTCACGCGCTGCCCATGTTCAAGCTGCGCTCTGGTGGCCTCATCAAGATCAGAGGCAAACTGTGCGAATGCCGCCAGTTCACGATACTGGGCCAGGGCAAGTCGAATACCACCACCGAGCTTCTTGATGATATTGGTCTGCGCGGCACCACCCACACGGGAGACTGACAGGCCGGCGTTCATGGCAGGCCTGATACCTGAATTGAAGAGGTTGGTTTCCAGGAATATCTGACCGTCAGTAATGGAAATCACGTTGGTCGGAACAAAGGCTGATACGTCACCAGCCTGGGTTTCAATAATTGGCAAAGCTGTCAATGAACCGGTTTGGCCTTTGACCTTACCTTCAGTGAAGTTTTCAACATACTCGGCATTGACGCGGGCAGCCCTTTCAAGCAAACGGGAATGGAGATAGAACACGTCACCGGGATAGGCTTCGCGGCCAGGTGGGCGACGCAACAACAGGGAGATCTGACGATAGGCCCAGGCTTGCTTGGTCAGGTCATCATAAATAATCAGGGCATCCTGACCGCGATCTCGATAATACTCGCCCATGGAACAGCCTGAATAGGGTGCAATAAACTGCATGGATGCTGGATCAGAGGCACCAGCGGCCACTACGATGGTGTGATCCATGGCGCCATGCTCTTCCAGTTTACGCACAACCGAGGCAATGGAAGATTGTTTCTGGCCTACAGCCACATAGATACATTTAACACCGGTACCTTTCTGGTTAATGATGGCGTCAATAGCCACGGCAGTTTTACCAATCTGGCGGTCACCAATAATCAGCTCTCGCTGTCCACGACCAATTGGCACCATGGCGTCAATGGCTTTAAGTCCGGTCTGTACCGGCTGGGATACGGATTGACGGGCAATTACACCGGGAGCTACTTTTTCCACCGGGTCGGTTTGCTTGGCATTGACTGGACCCTTGCCATCTATGGGATTACCCAAAGCATCAACAACACGGCCTTCCAGTTCAGGGCCAACAGGGACTTCCAGAATACGCTGTGTGCAACGACAGGTTTGTCCTTCAGCCAGAGACTGGTAATCGCCCAGTACCACGGCACCGACCGAATCTCTTTCCAGGTTCAGGGCCATACCATAGACACCGCCTTCGAATTCGATCATCTCGCCGTACATCACATCAGCCAGACCATGGATACGGATAATCCCGTCTGACACGCTGACGATGGTGCCTTCGTTTTGTGCCTGGGCAGACACATCCAGACTATCGATGCGCTGTTTAATAATTTCGCTTATTTCTGAAGGATTCAGTTGTTGCATTGTTTTGTTTCCTCAACTCTCGCCCTGAGTTGTCAGGGATGCTTGTGAGTTAGTTGTAAACTTTTATTAATTCAAAATTTGTTTAATCTGCTATCTAAGTTATCGCTCAGGTTTTCATGCTTTCGGCCAGTTTTGCCAACTTGCCGCGCACCGAACCATCAATGACCAGGTCGCCAGCTCTGATAACTGTTCCACCAATAAGTGATTTATCTGTTTCACTATGTAAAACCACTTCTCTTTGTAATTTTGTTTTCAGTGCCGCCGCGAGTCTTTTCTCATTGGCATCTGACAATGGGAAAGCCGAAATAACATTCACATCAACTTTCATTTCCTGGTTGGCTTTGAGTATTTCAAACAGGGAAACGATTTCAGTCATCAGCGGAATGCGCTTGTTTTCAGCCAGGATCGCAATAAAATTTTTCACCTGCCCAACAATTTCGTCCCCGCACAAATCAATTACCAGCGTTGCCTGCTGCTCTCCGGTTAATGATGGCGATGACAGCGCGGCTTTTACCGCCATATCATTTACTACTGCTGACACGAGCCCCAGATTTGCCGACCATTCACTCAGGCTGCCAGCTTCCACGGCTGCCTCAAAGGCGGCCTTGGCGTAGGGTCTTGCGAGTGTGGTTAATTCAGCCATAATTTTTTAATCTGCTTCGCTATAATTTCTTATTGGCCAGGATTACAAACTGGCTGCCAGTTTTTCGGTCAGCTCAGCATGGGCGCTTTCATCAATGGTTGCTTCAAGAATTTTCTCGGCGCCGGCTATAGCAATGCTGGCTACCTGAGTACGAAGCTGTTCCTTGGCCCGGTTCACTTCCTGCTCAATTTCAGCCTGGGCACCTGCAATCAATCGCTGCCCTTCTTCACGCGCCTGTTCTTTCGCTTCGTCGATGATCTGGCTGGCACGTTTGTTGGCCTGCTCGATAATGCCGGAGGCTTCCGCCTTGGCTTCTTTCATTTGCTCTGTCGCACGCACCTGTGCCATTTCCAGGTCTTTGCCAGCACGCTCTGCCGCCTCAAGACCGTCGGCAATTTTCTTTTGCCTTTCTTCCAGAGCGGCAGTCAACGGCGGCCACACATACTTCATGCAGAACCACACGAAAAATGCGAACGCTATGATTTGTCCCAGTATTGTTGCGTTTATGTTCACAGTAACACCTCTTGCCCTATGTGCTCTTCATTTACACCAAGTGCCGCTAAAAAAAGCGGCTCGCAGTGATGCTTAACCAGCGGCCAGCAAAGCAGCAACAAAGGGGTTGGCAAAAGTGAACCACATGCCAATGGCCAGACCAATCATGGTAACCGCGTCAATTAGACCCGCGACCAGGAACATCTTGCCTTGCAGCATTGGAGCCAGTTCAGGCTGACGTGCAGAGCCTTCCAGCAATTTTCCACCCAGGATACCGAAACCGATAGCGGTTCCCAGAGCACCCATACCTAATACAAGCAGTACTCCAAGTACTGTAAAAGCCAATATCGACTCCATTTTTTCCTCCAGTTTTTAAGGTAAATACCTTGATTATTGAATTTAGTTAACGTGTATTGTTGATTCTATTTATTAATGATCTTCATGAGCCTGACTGAGATAAACGATCGTCAGCATCATGAAAATAAAGGCCTGCAATGGAACAACCAATAAATGAAAGGCCGCCCAGATGAAATGTGCTGGTAATTGGTAAATACCAAAAAGAGCAATCAACAAAAAGACCAGCTCGCCGGCATACAGATTGCCGTAAAGACGCAGGCCAAGAGATACCGGCTTGGCCAATAAAGTCGGCACTTCAATTAGCAGGTTCGCGATAAACATTTTTGGGCCAAAGGGCTGGAAGGCAAGTTCTTTACAAAACCCACCAACGCCTTTGATCTTGATGCTGTAGTAAATAATCAGGAAAAACACACTGATCGACATCCCCAGTGTGATATTGGGATCTGTTGTTGGCACCACGCGGAATGCAGTTTCATGACTGCCGGAAATTGTCTGAGCCAACCAGGGCAGGATATCCACCGGAACCAGGTCCATAAAGTTCATCAGGATGATCCAGCAGAAAATGGTCAGTGCCAGAGGCGCTATAAGGGCGCTTTTACCGTGGAAGGTATCTTTAACATTCTGGTCGACAAATTCGTAAACCCATTCGACAAAATTCTGGAAACCTGTCGGTGTAGCTGCGCTGGCTTTTTCGGCGGCTTTTTTGAAAGACAAAACAAATAACAGGCCCAGCGCAATCGACCAGCCCATGGTGTCGACATGAACCGCCATAAGGCCCATGTCTGTAGCTTCTTCTTCTGTATGTGCAAAACCCCAATGACCATCCGGGTGTTTGCCATAGGTGAGAAACATCAAATGATGCTGAATATACTCGCCCTGGGTCTGGGCGTGTTCCTCAACGTGTCCATCATCTGCTGCTGATTCTGTTGTTGATTCTAATGTTGCTTCGCTTGCCATGTCGCGGATTGTCTATTGTTTAGTCAGTCTAGTTAACTTGTTTGTCCAGTAATTCAAAGTGTTTTTCAATGAAAACACCAGCTGTTTCCCGGGCTGCAATATCTTAGCTCTTAGATCTTAGATCTTAGATCTTAGCTTGAGTTACGTTTTTGCCAGGTGACGTTGATCCACCCCGTAGCTAAAAGCCCTACTATGATAGTAATAATGAAACTCACTATTACTGCCAGTTCATTCAGTGGTCGTATTCCCGCAAACACCAACGCGAAAAGTACGCCTGTCATTATCAGCTTGCCTGTTTCGCCAGCATAAAATGACTTGATTATCAGTGGTGTATTTCGTGCACCGCGAAAGCGAAATACTTTCCACGCAAAATAGCCATTTGGCACAATACTGATAAACCCACCCAGCAATATCGAATATGCAGCTACCAGGTCAAACAGTAAAAGTGAGACCAGTGCCGCAACCACACAGAGTAAAAACTGGATTATGAAAGCAATATAGATTGGCGGAACTTTTATTTTTGAAACGGTCACCGGCTTGTTGTTTTGCCTGCTTGTGTCACCGTTCCCGGACCCATCCATACCTGCTGTTTTTTCAGCGCTTTTTCAGTGTTTTCGACCGCGCGCATTATATTGATTTTCCATAACCCATACAACAAGAACTGCCCCTAATTAGGTAATGAAAAAGTCTTACTTGATATGGTCAAGAATGCCTTCGAGCTGGTCCAGGGTGTTATAGCTCAATATCAGCTTTCCTTTCCCTTTCGCCGAATGCTGAATCTTTACCTGGGCGCCAAGTTTTTCAGAAAGATTGTCCTGCAAATGCCGGATATCCGGGTCAATTGTGCCTGTGGCTTTTGCTTTGCCATGTTTTGACTGTAATTGTGACTGCATCTGTCTGACCAGGGCCTCGGTCTGACGCACAGAAAGACCCTTCGTTTTTACCGTTTTTCCGGCTTCCAGCTGTTTTTCAGGTGCTAATGACAACAGCGCGCGCGCATGGCCCATTTCCAGTTCCCCGCGCTCAACAAACTGTATGACCTCGGGGTTTAAACTCATCAGACGCAAGAGGTTGGTTACGGTTGTGCGCGATTTGCCCACAGCATCAGCCACTTCCTGCTGGGTTAGTTCAAATTCATCGATGAGTCGCTGCAGCGCCATGGCTTCTTCAATAGGATTGAGATTTTCCCGCTGAATATTTTCAATCAGCGCCATGGCAATGGCGGCTTCATCAGGGACTTGCTTGATAATGACTGGAATAGTGTCAAGACCGGCCATCTGGCAAGCACGCCAGCGTCTCTCACCAGCTACAATTTCATATTTATTGCTGCTGATGGGTCTGACCACTATTGGCTGCATGATGCCCTGGGCTTTAATCGAGTTTGCCAGGTCTTCCAGGGATTCGGCTTGAATATTATGCCGTGGCTGGTATTTGCCTGGCTGGATAAATTCCACAGGCAGGTTTTTCAGAACATTGTTTTGATCACCCTGTTCTGCCTGCTTGCCTGGCTGTGTTGGTGCAGGTTCCTGCTGGTTACTGGCAGGCGCTGAAGGCTCAGATGCAGCCTGCGGCTTGTTTGTTGTCCCCAGCAGGGCATCCAATCCCCTGCCCAAGCCTCTTTTTTTTGTTGCCATGATATTGCTGTCTGTTACTGCCCGGGTTCCTGGGGAACGGGGCTTATATTATTTTGAGTATCGCTATGTCGACGTAGAATTTCACCCGCAAGGGCTATATATGCCAGCGCTCCGCGCGACGTTTTATCATACACTATTACTGGCAAGCCAAAACTTGGCGCTTCGGCCAGGCGCACATTACGTGGAATTATGGTCCTGTAAACCACATCATTAAAATGCGCTATCAACTGATCAGATACTTCCAGGGATAGCTTGTTGCGCGGATCATACATGGTGCGCAATATCCCTTCGATGCTGAGTCCGGGATTCAGAGCTGCTGAAACGGCCTGAACCGTCTGTGACAATGCGGTGAGCCCTTCCAGGGCATAATATTCGCATTGCATTGGTATCAACACCCCATTGGCTGCCACCAGGGCATTAATAGTCAACATGTTCAGCGACGGCGGGCAATCAATCAGGATGTAGTCATAATCTAATTCAGGGTCGTGCAGACAATCCCGAAGGCGATGATCACGGCCATCAACGTCGAGTAATTCTACTTCTGCTGCCGTCAGGTCGCTGTTGGCCGGGAGCAGATCAAATGCAGCTTCGGGGCTGGTCTGAACTACCTGAGACAGGTTTGCCTGTTGCACCAACAGATCATAAACGCTGAGTTCTACGTCATTTTTTTCAATGCCGCTACCCATGGTGGCATTGCCCTGGGGATCCAGATCCACGAGCAAGACCTTTTTATTCATGCGTGCCAGGGACGCAGCAAGATTAACCGACGTGGTGGTTTTTCCTACTCCGCCTTTCTGATTGGCTATGGCAAAAATATGGCTCAATGGGTTGTTCCGTAATTTCGTTTAACGTTGCTCTCAGTGTTTCTCTAAATGTTGGTTGCTGCGCCCGATTTCAATCAGATGCCTGCTACCTTCAACAGCTGGCACATGAATTTCTGCAACCTTGCGGACTTCGAAAGAATCCGGCATTGCCATGACTTCATCTTCTGGATATTGCCCTTTCATCGCCAGCAGCCTGCCTTTGTCATTCAGTATATGCGAAGTTTGTTCTGCCAACCGGTCAAGGGGCGCAAATGCTCGGCAAAGCACGATATCAATTTGCTCACTGCTTTGAAAGTTTTCAATGCGCTCATGAAATATCATGACATTATCCAGGCCCAACTCCGTTTTTACCTGGAACAGAAAACGGGTTTTTTTGCCATTACTGTCAAGCAAGAGGAATTTTTTGCCCGGGCAACATATTGCCAGCGGTATGCCCGGAAGCCCTGCTCCTGTACCCACATCAAGAAAGGTGTAAGCTTTCATGCCGGCTATAAATGGCAAAATAGCCAGGCTATCCAGCAAATGATAGGCAACCATTTGCCTGACGTCCTTAATGCCCGAAAGATTGTAGGCGTTGTTCCATTTATCCAGCAGTATCAGGTAAGCAATGAGTGCTTCTTGTTGTTGAACGTCTGGATTCAAGCCAAGACTGGAGAGTCCATCCTGAAGGGAAGCCATGAGCTGAGCATGATCCGGCATCAGGCGATTTTATTTTTTCTGGGGTGAACTGCTCTGTTATGTCCATGCACATGTTTCTTCAGGTTGACCAGCAACAGTGAAATGGCCGCCGGTGTCATACCGGGAATGCGCGATGCTCTGGCAATGGAATCCGGTCGCACCTGTTCCAGTTTTTGTCGCAGTTCACTGGACAAACCCGACATCAATTCATAGCTGAACTCTTCAGGGATTAATGTGTTTTCCTGATTTTTCAGTTTTTCAATTTCATTCAGCTGACGATTTATATAACCCTGGTACTTGATTCTAATTTCAACTTGTTCAGCAACCAGGGGATGTGGGTGGTGTTGAATCAGCCCGGTCTCCAAACATGCCTGGTTAAGATCCTCAATAGTGACCTTGGGACGCGCCAGAATATCTGCCAGGGTATATTCATGACCCAGGGCTTTATCCAGAAGCGGGTTTATTTTTTCTCCCAGCTCTCCATCCGGCTGCACCCAGGTTTCGACAAAGCGCTGTTGCTCTATCGCTACCTGTTCCTGTTTTTCTGAAAACTCCTGCCAGCGCTTGTCATCAACCAGTCCCAATGCCCGCCCTTTCTCTGTCAGGCGAAAATCGGCATTGTCCTGTCTTAACATGAGACGATATTCGGCTCTGGAGGTGAACATACGGTAAGGTTCCAGAGTGCCACGGGTAATCAGGTCATCAACAAGGACGCCAATATAGGCTTCATTGCGCCCCGGACACCAGGGTGCCTGTTCCCGAATGGCTAATGCCGCATTGATTCCTGCCAGTAAACCCTGTGCGCCGGCTTCCTCATATCCCGTGGTTCCATTAATTTGTCCGGCAAAATACAGGCCCTGAATGAATTTGGTTTCCAGTGAATATTTCAGATCTCTGGGATCGAAATAATCATATTCTATGGCATAACCAGGTCTGACAATGCGCGCGTTTTCAAAGCCCTTGATGCTTTTAACCAATTGTTCCTGAACCTCATAAGGCAAGCTGGTAGAGATGCCATTGGGATATAACTCCTGGCTGTTTAGCCCTTCGGGTTCTACAAAAATCTGGTGGCTGTTTTTATCTGCAAAACGCACAACCTTGTCTTCAATGGATGGACAATACCGTGGCCCGACCCCTTCGATTTCCCCTGAATACATCGGGGAAAATTCAAGGCCGGCTCGGATAATGTCGTGACTGGCTGAATTCGTCGCAGTGATGTAACAGCTAATCTGCCGAGGATGGTCCTCAGGATTCCCCAGATAGGACATAACCGGCAGCGGTGTATCGCCAGGTTGCTCGGTCATTTTTGAGTTGTCCACGCTTGAAGCATCAATTCTCGGAGGAGTTCCCGTTTTCAGACGGCCGACATGAAAGGGAAGTTCCCGTAGACGTTCCGCCAGGGCAATGGAAGGCGCATCTCCGGCTCTGCCACCTGCATGGTTTTTAAGCCCAATGTGGATTTTGCCACCCAGAAAAGTTCCGGTGGTCAGAATTACCTGGGGCGCGAAAAAGGTCAGGCCCATTTGGGTAACAACACCTCGAACCCTTTCTCCCTCAATAATCAGGTCATCCACTGCTTGCTGGAAAATACTTAAATTCTCCTGACTTTCCAGCATCTGTCGAATAGCCGCCTTGTACAGAGCCCGATCCGCTTGCGCGCGGGTAGCTCTTACCGCTGGACCTTTACTGGCATTAAGCGTTCTGAAATGTATCCCGGCCCGATCTGCTGCAAGAGCCATGGCTCCGCCAAGGGCATCAATTTCTTTGACCAGGTGGGTTTTACCAATCCCGCCAATCGCCGGGTTACAGGACATTTGACCCAGCGTATCGACATTGTGGGTAATCAACAACGTGCTGACACCCATGCGCGCAGCAGCCAGGGCAGCTTCTGTCCCGGCATGACCTCCACCCACGACAATGACGTCAAATGAGTCATTTCGCTGTGTTGCTGCTGAACCTGTTTTTTTCATGGGCTCGCTACGAACTATTAACTTTCCCTTGCCAGAGAAAAAAGGGTGCTAAGTATAAGCATTTCAAACTGAAATAGAAGGAAAATGTCTTACTGTACTGATTTTCCTTTTTCTATAAATTCATTATAAAAAGAGCTATATAAATAGAGTTATATAGAAAGATATTAGTTTAATGTTATTACTATTATTAGTAGAGCAGTTTTCTGTGTATAAGCACGTTTTCATTTGCAGCATCAGTGCCTTGCGTAACTTTAAACCTTGTTAGCATGCTGCCCTCATCCTGCTTGTAAGCCATGTACTGGCCAGGTATTGATCGGGATAAAGTGGAAGGATTTTCCGCAATCTGAATTACCCTGTTTTTCTACAGCAGGTATACATAATAAGTTCATCTGTTTACGGTCTTCTATCCACAGAGACGAGCAAAGATTTGGAGCCCCCCTATTTTTGGGTAAACGTGTCTATAAGATGTGGATGAGTTGGGAGGAAGTTGTTGCTTCTATATATAGTAGAAAAAATAAAGAGGAAATATAAGCAGAAAATATTTCCAAAAAGAAAAAGCGCTTCACTACTTCCCGATACAGAAACTGGAAAAAATTTCACCTAGCAGATCATCAGGGGTATAGGTCCCGGTAATAAGCTCCAGAGCAACATGAGCGTGTTTCAAATCATCAGCGACTAACTCGCCGGCTTTGTGCGTAGCTAACTGCTCCTTAGCAGAGGCAAGAAAAGAAAGAGAGTTTTTCAAGGCATCCAGATGGCGACGGCGGGCAATAAAGCCGCCTTCTTCTGTGGTGTTATAGCCAGCGAAATTCTTCAAGGCGTCTTTCAGAAATTCAATACCATTGCCGGTTAGGGCTGACATATAAATAGCAGTAGCATTATGTGCAGACGCTAAGTCCAGTCGGGGTGTATCACCAGAAAGGTCTGTCTTGTTGTAAACAATAAACAGGGTTTTATCAGTCCCGATTTCCTGGTGTAGGGATGTCCAGAGATCGCTGGACTCAAGGTCATTACTGGCTGTGGCGTCTACAACGAGGATAACAAGATCAGCTCTCCTTATTTCCTGCCATGTGCGTTTCATGCCTTCTATTTCAACCAGGTCTTCGCTGGCACGTAATCCGGCAGTATCAATAATATGCAGCGGCATGCCATCAATGCTGATATGTTCTTTGAGTGTATCGCGGGTGGTTCCAGCAATTTCTGTAACGATTGCCCGGGACTGGCCAGCAAGCTTATTCAGCAAACTTGATTTGCCGGCATTAGGCTCCCCGGCAATAACAACCGTCAAACCCTCTTTCAGGATGGAGCCCTGCCGGGCTTGTTCAATAACTTTCTCCAGTTTGGAAACAATGTTATCAAGCCGATCATCAACTTCGCCGGATGCCAGAAAATCCACTTCTTCTTCAGGAAAATCCATAGCGGCTTCAACGTATTTGCGTAACTCAACAATACTGCTGACAAGGGTATTTACCAGATTGGAAAAGTCTCCCTGCATTGAGCGAAGTGCAAAGCGCGCTGCTTTTATGGAGTGGCTTTCAATCAGATCGGCTATGGCTTCGGCCTGGGCAAGGTCGATTTTGTCATTTAAAAAAGCGCGCTCGGAAAACTCACCGGGCTTTGCCAGGCGCAAGCCCAGATTCAGGATTTCCTGTAACAGCAAATCAACAACGACAGGGCCGCCGTGGGCATGAAACTCGACCACATCTTCACCAGTAAAAGAGTCCGGACCGGGGAAGAACAGAGTAATGCCCTGATCTATAAGGTCGCCATTGGCAGCTTTGAATGATCCGTAGTGGGCGTGGCGGGGCCTGGGGTCAAGAGCGGTAATTTTTTTGGCAATGGCGGCAGAATCTGGACCGGAGATTCTGATAATACTAATGCCTCCGCGACCGGATGGTGTAGCAACAGCACAAATTGTGTCGCCGCTTTTCCGGGTTGCAGAGCTTGCTGTCTTGGCAGTCATGGCAAAGACCAGTAAAAAGCAGCTGGTGTTTAAGTTCCTTTAGGCTTGTAGGATTTCTCTACTTGCCTGGTAATGATCCATTGCTGCAGGATGGAGAGAACACTGTTCGCTGTATAGTAAAGAACGAGGCCAGCCGGGAACCAGAGGAAAAACACGGTAAATATTACCGGCATGAATTTCAACATTTTTGCCTGGGCCGGATCTGCAGTCTGCATTGGTGTCAGCAACTGTTGAACAAACATGGCGCCACCCATTAACAGTGGCAGCAGGAAATAAGGGTCCATTTTAGACAGGTCGTCATACCAGAGTATGAATGTTGCCTGTCGCAATTCCACACTTTCATTCAACACCCAGAAAATGCCCAGGAACACCGGCATCTGTAACAACATGGGCAGGCAGCCGCCAAAGGGATTGACCTGCTCTTTTTTCCATAAGGCCATTTGCTCCTGCATGAACTTTTGCTTGTCGTCACCACAACTCTCTTTCAGCTCATTAATTTTCGGCGCAAGCCTGCGCATCTTGGCCATTGACTTCAGACTTTTCGCAGAAAGCGGATACAAAATAATTTTTATAACCAGGGTCAGCAGCAATATTGATACGCCGTAATTACCGACAGCGTTATTGATCTGTGAAAGAAGCCAGAAAATTGGGGCAGCAATAAAATAGAAGCGGCCATAATCAATGGTGAGCTCCAGGTCCGGAGAAATTTCTTCAAGCCGGTTTTGATCTTTTGGTCCAGCCCAAAAACTGGCCTCCATGGAGCCAGATTCTCCCGGGGCAACATTGAACGCAGGGTTGACGAATGTCATCAGGTAATCACCCTGGTTATTACGCCTCATGGTATAGGTGTTGTTCAAATTGCCATCCGGAACCCAGGCACCCAGAAAGTAATGTTGGGAGAAGGCTATCCAGCCACCGCTTATTTCAACGGGGTTGATGCCGTCAGCGATATCTTCCAGATCAAATTTCTCATAGGGGTCATCCGGGGTCTTGATGGCTGCGCCAAGAAAGGCTCTTTGGCTGAAACTGCCAGTACTACTCGGGTCGGCAGATTCGTCACGCTTGATCTGGCCAAACATATTGGCTTGCCAGGCGGCGCTACTGCCATTGTTAACCAGGTATTGCACACGGATGAGATAGTCATCCGGGCTGAAGGTAAAGCGCTTGGTAATTTCTATACCGGTTGCGGTGCGATGCACCAGGTCAACAGACAGGCTCGCTTCGGTCACGGTATAACTTGATTGTGCTGCCTGGTAGGTTGGCCGGCCCTGAGGACTGGCATCTGGCCCATCGCGGCCAATTAATCCGCTTTGTGCCACATAGACCATCCCGGAGTCCTGTCTTAACAATCGGAATGGTTCATCGGGCGCCTCAATGGAAACAGGAAAACGCGGCAAAGACACGCCAACGATATCGCCGCCCAACAGGTCAATGCTGACAACCTGGTTTGGTGTATTGATAGTAATTAGCTGGGAGGCGGGAATGGCGTCAGCAATAATTGCAGGAACTTCCGAGCTTGCCTCTGGCTGAGGAATGTCAGGCAAATCTGAAACAGCAGTTGCTGAATTATTAAGCGCGGGAACTTCCAGGTCTGTGAGTAATTCACCAGCAGGCGTGGTGTTAACTACCGGTCCATTATCGAGCGCCGCCTCGGCGGGATAATCCTCGTTCCAGGCCAACAGCATGAGATAGCTCACCAGAGCAAGCGCGACAAGTAAAACGTTGCGTTTAATATCCATGGCTGATTCCAGGTTCCTTTTTCACTGACAGTTCAGGGTTTGAACTATCACTACAGTGGCTGCAGACAACTCCCGGCACTGGATCAAGTCCGCCTTCATGAAAAGGATGGCAACGGCCTATCCTTTTAAGGCCAAGCACTGTGCCTTTTAAAGCACCATGGCTTTCAAGCGCCTGAAGGAAATAACTTGAACAGGAAGGATAGTACCTGCAATGAGGGCCCAGCAGAGGACTGAGCAGTTTTTTATAACAATGAATGAACCAGGAAAGCAGTTTGACCATGAGGGAAAATTCAGTGTGAAGGTTTCTTTTTTTCTATCTCTTCCATTAAATCATGGATATATGAGCGGCATTCACTGTTTTCAACAAGTTGCAGACCTTTCCTTGCCATTACTACAAGGTCTGCCGATCCAAGGGCCAGCTTTCTGGTCCTGAATGCTTCCCTGACCTGGCGCTTAATCCGGTTTCGTTGTGTGGCCCGCGCAATATGTTTTTTCGCAACAATGACACCCAGTCGCGCAGTATCAAGTTCAGACCAGTATCCCAGTATCAGGAAATATTTATTGGAGACTCTGAAGTCAGGGTTGTTGAATACGCGCTCGAAAGCCAAAGAGTCCAGAAGACGACAAGATTTGTGGAATCGCTGATCCACCACTGACATCTCCTCTTGCTGGCTGGGGTATATGGGCAATTATTTACCCGGAACCGCCCTTGAAATAGCCCTAAGCCACCTGAAATAGCCCTAAGCCACCTGAAATAGCCCTAAGCCACCTGAAACAGCCCTGAGCCAATCTGAAACAGCCCTGAGCCAATCTGAAACAGCCCTGAGCCAATCTTAAATAGTTCGCTATCAGGCGGACAGCTGGCCGCGGCCTTTTGCTCTTCTGCGGTTCAATACCTGCCTACCGCCTTTGGTAGCCATACGGGATCTGAATCCATGCGTTCTCTTGCGTTTGATGACGCTTGGCTGGAAAGTTCTTTTCATAATAGTTCCTGAAAAAGTCGCGCTATTGAATTCTGTTAATTGTGTACTTAACTATGTTTCTGGTTAAGGTTCCTGGTTAAGTACTTCGCCCGTTCACGTAAAGCGTAAAACCTGTGTATTCCTGCTGCGACATTGTTGTTTAACAACCTCAATACCGCTTCCTGTTAATACAAATTTAATACAATTTGCTTCACAATAAGGAGCCCCAAAAAAGGGATGCGAATTCTAATGTGTTTCCCTGCATAATGCAATTTACATGGGGGTATTAGTATCGGACAGTTCTTCAATTGACACTTTTTTCTGCGAGCCCTGGATAGAATAAAGTTCAAGGGGGAAAAAGTGAAATAAAAGTAGTGCGAAAGGAGCACAAGAGCAGCACAAGAGCAGCCTGGAGGCGGCATGAAAATAATAGCCAGAGCCTAAAAAAGTGTGCCTGATTTTAGCAAAAGAAGGCGTGAACATTTAATAACTTCAAGCCCACAAGTTATCCACAACTTACGCACACGCAGAACAAAAATATACAGTGGTAATTTGCCAAATTTTCATCCGGCTTTTTTCAGCAAAGTGTCCGCAACATATTGAATAATAAAGATAAAAAACAGGGTGAAAATAAAGAAAAAAACCCTATTATGTGTGGATAAGACAGGGGCCAGTGGGTAGAATTGTTTCGAAATTCCCCATTATAAAAACAAAAAATCTGGAGTCTTTAATACTGTGATTGTTGCCACCTGGCAGAAGTGCATTTATTGTCTGAAAAACGAACTTCCTTCTCAACAATTTAATACCTGGATCAGGCCCTTACGGTTTATTAACGGCAATAATGAACTCTATCTGCTCGCGCCTAATAAATTTATTCTGGAATGGGTCAAGGATCATTTCCTGGAGCGGATCAGGGAAATCGTCAAGGATAATAGCGACTATGATCCACCCACAGTCATTTTGGAAATAGCCGCGGCAGAAAAACTGCCTGCCGATATTCATCTTGAGCAGGCCCTGAGCACAGCAGATTTAACCAACGCTCAGGAGCCGGAAAACGGATCTTCTTATTACCATGACAACTCAACAGCACCTGATTTCCAACATGATTTAAGAGAATCAAGGCCTCGGCAACCTGAGAGTCTGTCAACGATCAAGGTAGCCATGCCGCCATCGATGGCATCAGAAACAGAGCAGCGAAGAGTGCAATTGGCGCAAAAAGTCAGCAGCCCGCAAGCTGCCCCACCTTCAGGCATGAAATCGGGACAAAATAACCGCAAACAGCGCTATAAAGGGGAGCTCAACCCCAACTATACCTTCAATAATTTCATCGAAGGTAAATCTAATCAGATCGCCAGAGCAGCAGCAGCCCAGGTCTCGGACAATCCCGGGGGAGCATACAACCCTCTATTTATCTATGGCGGAGTTGGCCTTGGAAAAACTCATTTGATGCATGCCATTGGCAACCATTTACGTGAACAAAATCCGGGTGCCAATGTGGTCTATCTGCATTCACAAACCTTTGTCGGGAGCATGGTGTCTGCCCTGCAACTTAACGCTATTAGTGAATTCAAACGCTATTACCATTCTGTTGATGCGTTGCTGATTGATGATATCCAGTTTTTTGCCAATAAAGAGCGCTCGCAGGAAGAATTTTTCCATACCTTTAATGCCATCTTTGAAGGTGGCCGCCAGATAATCATGACATGTGACAAATACCATAGTGAAATCAATGGCTTGGAAGAGCGGCTCAAGTCACGCTTTGGTTGGGGCTTGTCAGTTGCAGTGGAGCCTCCAGAGCTGGAAACCAGAGCAGCAATCCTGATTAACAAGGCGAACCAGGAACAGGTTTTTCTGGCAAACGAAGAAGCCATGTTCATGGCACAAAAATTACGTTCCAATGTAAGAGAATTGGAAGGCGCGCTAAAAAAAGTGACAGCACATGCCCGCTTTATGGGTTCTGACATTACTATTCCATTAATTAAAGATGCGCTAAAGGATTTACTCGCCATTCAGAACAAATTGATCAGCGTGGATAACATCCAGCGCACGGTGGCCGAGTATTTCAAGATTAAAATGGTTGATATGACATCAAAACGCCGCAATCGCTCAGTGGCCAGGCCTCGACAAATGGCAATGTGCCTCTCTAAAGAGCTGACCAATCACAGCCTGCCGGAAATTGGCAGCTTATATGGCGGCCGAGACCACACGACAGTTCTGCATGCCTGCCGCACAATTAATGATTTGCGCCAGTCATCATCAGATATCGACGAAGATTACCAAAACCTGTTACGCTCACTCTCAAGTTAAAAACTAATAAAATCAAAGGATTAGCATAGCCATGCAATTTGAAATTTCCCGCGAAGCTTTGATAAAACCGCTACAGTTGGTCACTGGCGTTGTTGAAAGGCGCCAAACCCTGCCTGTCCTGTCCAATGTTCTGCTTGCCCTGGATAAGAAGACGCTTTCATTGACAGGCACGGACCTGGAAGTGGAATTAACCGGCAGTGTGGCCGTGGATTCCAGTTCCAGTGATGGTGAGATCACTGTCCCCGCCAGGAAGTTAATGGATATTTGCAAATCCTTACCGGACAGCGCCTCGTTGAAAATATCGCTGGATGATGAAAAGCTGAAAATTCAATCCGGGCGCAGCCGTTTTTCCCTGTCCACTCTTCCCGCAACGGACTTTCCCGGTGTGGAGGAGTCCTCAGGCACCCTGGAATTTTCTGCCTCAAAGGAACTGCTAAAGACCATGCTGCATAACACCAATTTTGCCATGGCCCAACAGGATGTCCGGTATTATCTCAATGGAATGTTAATTGAAGTAAGTCCTGACTATCTCCGTCTTGTAGCAACTGACGGGCATCGCCTGGCAATGCAAACCGAAGACTTGAAAGCAGGCGTAACGGAAACAACCGGAGTGATCCTGCCCCGAAAAGGCGTTCTGGAGCTGAGCCGTCTCCTTTCAGAGGGAGAGGAAGAAGATATTGCTATCGTTATTGGCACCAATCATGTGCGGGTGACCATGGCTAATTTCACCTTTACCTCCAAACTCGTTGACGGCAAATTTCCGGACTACAACCGGGTCTTGCCTAAAGGCGGTGACAAGAATGTCGTGGCTGGCCGGGAACAATTACGTGACTCTCTCAACAGAACAGCAATCCTGTCCAATGAGAAATTTCGTGGCATCAGGCTGATACTTTCTGACGACGAATTAAAAATAATTGCCAATAACCCTGAGCAGGAAGAGGCAGAAGAAACTGTCTCTGTGGAATACAAGGGAGATTCATTGGAAATTGGCTTCAATGTCATGTACCTGGTAGATGTACTAAATGTACTGGATTCCGAGAATGTTCATGTTATTGTCTCGGATCCCAATAGTAGCGCCCTGCTGCATTCCTCTGAAAACAGTAACGCCACCTATGTCGTTATGCCGATGAGGCTATAATGCCTGCGGACTCCATGCAGGGGTCAGAATGCCCAGCATTCAACAGCTGCAGATAAGCGCTTTTCGGAATATCAGCGATGCGAGCCTGGATTTTGCGCCGGGCTTAAATCTAATCGCTGGCGAAAATGGCAGCGGGAAATCGAGTATTCTTGAAGCCATCCATTATGCCGGTTTAGGCAGATCTTTCCGAAACACCCGCAATACCCCCGTAATTCAGCATGATCAGCGCCAATGTGCGGTGTATTGCCGGCTTGATAGTGATATCACGCTAGGAATAGGCCGAAGTCTGGATAGTCCGCCGCAAGTCAGAATCCAGGGAGAAAAGGCCGCCTCCCCAGCAGAATTGGCCCATCATTTGCCGCTCCAGCTACTTAATGCCGAAACCTTTCAGCTTCTGGAGGGCGGCCCCAAATCCCGCCGGCAATTTATCGATTGGGGAGTGTTTCACGTGGAACATTGCTTTCACCAGGATTGGCGAGACTTCAAACGCTGCCTGGCTAATAGAAACACCTTGCTGAAAAAACATGCTGCTCCAGAGGAGATATTGCCCTGGAGCCAGGAGTTTTCACGACTTGCCAGGGATATTGACGCTCACCGCAAAGCTTATCTGGGGCATTTCCTGCCCTTTCTGGAAACGATGCTTAAAAACCTCTTGTTAATAGAAGAGCTCACTTTTCGCTATTACCCGGGATGGAATGATGATGAGCCCATTGAAGATGTGTTGCTGAACAATCTGAACAGGGATCTTGCGCTGGGACATACCGCTGCTGGCCCACAACGCGCAGATCTCAAGATAAAGGTTGGAAGCCAGTATGCAAACACCATCTTGTCCAGGGGGCAACAAAAGCTCCTGGTTAGCGCCATGAAATTGGCCCAGGGCGCCTATTTAGCCGGCGAGTCCAAACGCCAGTGCATTTATCTGATCGATGATTTGCCGGCTGAGTTGGACCGAAATAATCGCCAGAAAGTGTGCGCTATTTTATGCTCACTGGGGGCTCAGGTTTTTGTTACCGGAACCGAGGAAAGCGAGCTGCTTGAGACCCTTTCCAATAGCGGATTTGAGCCAAGCCAATGCAAGCTGTTTCACGTGAAACATGGTAGAATATCGGCCGCGGAACTTGAGCCTTAGCTCAGGACACAAACAAGCAATAATATATTATAAATCAAATAGTTAGAGTCGTTGAGGATAGCTGTATATGGCAGATGACAACATCTATGATTCTTCGAGTATCAAGGTTCTTAAAGGCCTTGATGCTGTCAGGAAAAGACCAGGCATGTATATCGGTGATACCGATGATGGGACGGGCCTGCACCACATGGTTTTCGAGCTGGTAGATAACTCCATCGACGAAGCCCTGGCGGGCCATTGCGATCTCGTTAAAGTGGTGATTCACAGCGATGAAACCGTCAGTGTTTCAGATAATGGCAGGGGCATACCCACCGAAATTCATGAAGAGGGCGTGTCTGCTGCTGAAGTCATTATGACGGTCCTGCATGCAGGCGGAAAATTTGATGACAACAGCTATAAAGTCAGCGGCGGCCTGCATGGTGTGGGCGTATCTGTAGTAAATGCCCTGTCTTCCTATCTGAAGCTGACCATCCATCGCGATGGTAAACGTCATGAGCAGACTTATCATCATGGCGTTCCTGAGGAACCCTTGAAAGTGGTGGCTGATTCCAGCGAAACCGGCACACTGTGCCATTTCAAGCCTTCTGTGGACACCTTTTCGAACATTGAGTTTGTATATGAAATTCTGGCCAAAAAACTAAGAGAACTGGCCTTTTTAAACGCCGGCGTAGCCATTGAGCTTACTGATGAGCGTACAGAAAAGGTTGAAACCTTCAAGTATGAGGGGGGTCTGGAAGCCTTTGTTGACTATCTGAACAAAAATCGTACACCGATTAACAAGATTTTCCATTTTGCCTCTGAAAACGACAGTATTGGTATAGAAATAGCCATGCAGTGGAATGATGGCTATCAGGAAAATATTTACGCATATACCAATAATATACCGCAGCGAGACGGGGGTACTCATCTGGCAGGATTCAGGGGGGCATTAACCCGGGTTCTCAAGAGTTATATCGATAAGGAGATGGAAGGCAAAAAGGGCAAGGAAGTAACCACCTCTGGCGATGATGCGCGAGAAGGGCTAACAGCTGTGATTTCTGTCAAAGTGCCAGATCCAAAATTTTCATCCCAGACCAAGGATAAGCTGGTGTCCTCTGAAGTGAAAACGGCTGTGGAACAGGAAATGGGCCGCCAGTTTAATGACTTTCTTCTGGAAAACCCCCAGGAAGCCAAGAGCATTGTTAACAAGATGATTGATGCCGCCAGGGCGCGTGAAGCAGCGCGCAAAGCCAGAGAAATGACACGCCGCAAGGGAGCGTTGGACGTGGCGGGCTTACCAGGAAAACTAGCTGACTGTCAGGAAAAAGACCCGGCACTTTCTGAAATATTTATCGTGGAGGGTGATTCCGCCGGCGGATCAGCAAAGCAGGGTCGAAACCGGAAAAACCAGGCAATTCTGCCTCTGAAAGGCAAAATCCTGAATGTTGAAAAAGCGCGTTTTGACAAGATGCTCAGCTCAGCTGAGATAGGCACTATGATCAAGGCGCTTGGCTGTGGAATTGGCACTGAAGAATTTAATCCGGATAGCTTGCGCTACCACAGCATTATTATCATGACGGATGCTGATGTGGATGGCTCTCATATTCGTACCTTGCTGCTGACTTTTTTCTTTCGGCAAATGCGCGAGTTGGTGGACAGGGGGCATATCTTTATCGCCCAACCGCCTCTGTACAAAATCCGTAAGGGTAAGCAAGAACAGTACCTGAAAGATGATGAGGAGCTAGCTCAATTCCAGACGCAAAATGCTTTGGAAGATGCCAGCCTGCATGTCAACGCAGATGCGCCTGGTATCAGCAGCAGTGCACTGGAATCTATCGTTACCGAATATCGTAACGTACGTTCAATTATCAAAAGGCTTTCCCACCAATACCCGGAAGACGTTCTTGAAGAGTTGATTAATTTGCCGGTATTAGCTTTTGAGGACATGGCTTCAGAGGAAAAAGTACAAGCCTGGACAAAAAAACTGGAAAAGGCGGTGTCTTTAACCAGCACGTCGGGCGCCACCTATGAATTCAGTGTAGTGCGCGATGATGAAGAACGTGTATTTGAGCCAATGGTCAAATCCACCATTCATGGCGTCTCTCGCAAAACAACTTTCAGGCCGGAACTTTTCAAGGCCCAGGAGTACAGGGATATGACAGCACTTGGGGACAAGCTTAACGGTTTGTTCGAAGAAGGTGCTTACGTCAAACGTGGTGAAAAGACTTTCCCTGTAACAAACTTCAAGACAGCTCTGGATTGGCTTATGAAAGAAGCCATGAAAGGGTTTTATTTACAGCGCTATAAGGGTCTGGGTGAAATGAATCCGAGCCAACTATGGGAAACAACAATGGATCCCGAATTCAGGCGTATGCTGCGTGTAACCATTGATGATGCCATGGGTGCTGATCAGCTATTTAGTACTCTAATGGGTGATCAGGTTGAGCCGCGGCGTGAATTTATTGAATCCAATGCGCTGAAAGTTTCCAACCTGGACGTCTAGCTAAAAAAGGTCGGGTCTGAATCAGACCGCTTGTCGAATCCAGGTCTCAACCTCTGCAATGACATCACGGGCTTTGCGCCCGGCGGGGTCTATCGGCTTGCCAATGACAACGTGAATCGTCCCGGGTTCTTTGATGATTTGATGTGCGGGCCAGCAAACGCCGGCATCATGGGCAACTGGCAGAATTACTTTGCCGGCCAAAATTGCCAGTTCCGCACCCCCTGCCGAATATTTTTTTTCCACTCCTGGCGCAACCCTGGTCCCTTCCGGAAAAACAAGAACAGACGCGCCATCTCGGAGCTTTTGTTGTCCCTGCTCCAGTACCTGGGTAAGCGCCCTTCCCTTCTTGTTTCGGTCAATGGCTATAGGATGTAATAGCTTTAAAGACCAGCCAAAAAAGGGAATACGCAGCAATTCCTTTTTGAGAATAGCGTTGACAGGCTGAAAAGCATGATAAAGATATATTGTTTCCCAGGGGCTTTGATGATTGGCAAGAATTACAAAGGGACCGGGTGGCACATTTTCCAGTCCCTGAATGTCATATTTAATATTGCACGTTACTCTTAACCACCAGAGACTGAAAGCATTCCAGGCCAGAAAGTAACGGTAGCGTTTATGTAGTGGCAGTAAAGCACCTATGGTGACGCAAAGCAGTGCATGAGGCACTAGTAAAATATACTGGCAGAAATAAAAAAGTAGTGAGCGTAATGTCTTCATAAGAATCGGTCGTTTAGGCAGACCTGCCTTTCTCTGCCAGAACAAACATGGCGGCACTGAAAAGATCATCAAAAACAGGAATACCTTCCAGCTGCTCTGGTGAAAGCGTACTTCTGGTTAAGGAGCCATAGCCAGTTAGAACAAGGATAGGTTTGCAGCCTTTGGCGCGTGCCGCCCCAATATCTTTTTCTGTATCTCCGATAAACCATGAGCCTTTTACAGATTGGGAAAATTGATCTTCGATTTGGTTTAACAGGCCAGGACCTGGTTTGCGACATTCGCATTTATCATCAGGAAGGTGGGGACAATAGAAAACTCCATCGATCTTGCCGCCATGTTCTTCTACCAGAGATGACATCAGTGCGTGCATTCTGGCCAGGGCAAATTCATCATAAAGCCCCCTGCCCAACCCTGATTGATTGGTGGCAACGCAAACAGTAAATCCCGCCTGTGACAGTTGTGCTATAGCTTCAATACTACCCTGAAGCGGAAACCATTCTTCTTCACTTTTGATGTAATCATCTGAATCATGGTTAATGACACCGTCACGATCCAGGATAATGAGATTTGAAGCCACGGGGGTTGCGTTAATTAACCGGCTTGTAATAAAGAAATATCGGCTATTTGCAGAAACAGCAGCCGGAGTTTTTGTAGCAGTGATTGTCTGTTCTGGCGGACGTTTTCATCCTCGGTATTTACCATAACCTCTTCAAAAAAGCGGTCTACATCAGTTTGAAGTGATGCCATTGATGTGAGCGCCTGACCATAATCCTGCTTTTCCAATAGGGGCTCAACCTGCTTAAGAAGTGTGTCCAGGTTTTCCGCCAACGTTTGCTCCGCTGCTTCGGTTAACAGGTTGGCATCAATAGAGGTCGCAGGTTGTTGCTCCAATTTGGCAAGGATGTTGGCGACGCGTTTATTTGCCATGGACAGGGCTTCGGCTTCTTTCATGGAGGCAAATACTTGTACAGCCTTGATACGTAAATCGAAATCCAGTGGGCTGGATGAGCGTACTGCATCCACAGCCTGAAAAATATTGACGCTAACCCCTTCATCGGAATACCAGGCACGAAAGCGATCAAAAATAAAATCAAGTACAGCTTTTTCCAGGCCATCCTGTTTCGGTAAATCGGAATATTGAGAGATAGCATTGCGAACACATTCTCCCAAATCCAGCGTTAATTGTTTTTCCACAATAATTCTGAGTATGCCAAGAGCCGCACGACGCAGTGCGTAGGGATCTTTTGACCCGGTTGGAGGCTGGCCAATACCAAACAAGCCAACGATAGTGTCAATACGCTCAGCCAATGCCAGCACGACACCAATTTGCGTTTCCGGAAGTTGATCACCGGCAAAGCGCGGCAGGTACTGCTCAAAAATTGCCTGGGACACCTGCTCGTGCTCGCCATCATGCCGGGCATAATAACTGCCCATAATTCCCTGTAGGTCAGCAAATTCTCCAACCATACCACTCAACAAATCACATTTGGCCAGATTAGCTGCGCGTTCAGCGAGCGACTTGTCAGCGCCAACAGACTCAGCAATGGATTGCGCCAATACGGCTACGCGCTGTGACTTGTCGTAAACAGTGCCAAGGGTTTGTTCAAAAATTACTGACTTAAGTTTTTCCTGGCGAGAAGCCAGCGTTTGTTTTTTATCTTGATCAAAAAAGAATGCAGCATCTGCAAGACGCGGTCTTATGACCCGCTCATTTCCGGCAATGACCTTGTCCGGGTCCGTGCTTTCCAGATTACTGATAGTGATGAAATGGGGTTTGATATTGCCAGAGTCATCCTCAAGCGTGAAACATTTCTGATGCTTTTTCATGGAAGAGACCAGAGCCTCTTTTGGAACAGCAAGGAAAGCTTCATCAAACGCTCCTGCAAGTGCCACTGGCCATTCTACAAGAGCTGTTACTTCTTCGAGCAAGTCCTCTTCAATAATAACGTTGGCCTTCAGTGTTTTGGCCAGCGCTTCAATCTGGAGTCGAATCTTTTCCTGGCGATCATTAAAGCGTGGAATGACATAGCCTTTTTCAGATAATACTTTTTCATACTCTGAAGTGTTGTTCAGATCTATGGGCTGGGGATAATGAAAACGATGCCCCCTGGTTTGGTTTCCTGACTCCACACCCAAAATAGTGGCAGGCACAACCTCGTCACCGAAAAGAATAACTATCCAGTGAACCGGGCGGACAAATTCATTGCGTGAGCTTCCCCAGCGCATACGTTTCGGAATTGGTAAGGCTTCAAGAGCTTCAGTAATAATTTCAGGTAAAAGACCGGTAGCTGGCTGGCCTTCTTTTTTCGCAGAGAAATATAGTTTGGTCACTTTGCCGTCATTTTTCTCCTGCAAGTCAGCAACAGCTACACCACAAGAGCGGGCAAAACCTTCAGCAGCCTTGGTAGGCTTACCCTCAGTATCAAAGGCGGCCTGTACGGCAGGACCAAATTTTTCTACTTCTGTTGAATCCTGCATTTCCTGCAAGTCTTTGACCAGCAAGGCCAGCCGACGAGGTGTGGCAAAAGTTTCTGTTTCTGCAAATTGCAGATTATGCTTTTGCAGGCCCTTGCCAATTTCCCGATTGAACGCTGCAGCGAGAGACTTGAGGGCTTTGGGGGGTAGCTCTTCAGTGCCGATTTCAATGAGAAGGTCTCGATTACTCATTGTTGTACTGCTCCAGGCTGGAAGCTCTCAGTTCTTCCGGTGCCAATGGAAACCCGAGTTTTGCCCTGGACTCATAGTAGGCTTGTGCTACGGCCCGGGCCATGGTTCGAACTTTGAGAATGTAGCGCTGACGTTCCGTCACAGAAATGGCAGAACGCGCATCCAGCAAATTAAAATGGTGAGAAGCTTTCAGCACCATTTCATAGGCAGGTAAAACCAGCTGGTTTTCGATAAGAAACTGGCATTGTTTTTCAGCTTCGGTGAAGCTGTGAAACAGGCTGTCTATATCCGCAAATTCAAAATTATAGCCAGACATTTCCACTTCATTCTGGTGGAAAACATCCCCGTAGGTGACGGTGCCATTGGGCGTGTTGGCCCAGACAATGTCATAAATGCTATCCACGCCCTGCAGGTACATGGCGATGCGTTCTATGCCGTAGGTAATCTCCCCGCTCACAGGGTAACATTCCAGACCGCCAACCTGTTGAAAATAGGTAAACTGGGTAACTTCCATCCCGTTGAGCCAAACTTCCCACCCCAGCCCCCAGGCGCCCAGTGTTGGAGATTCCCAGTTATCCTCAACAAAACGAATATCGTGCACGTTAGCGTCAATACCCAGGTATTTAAGAGAAGATAGATACAAATCTTGTATATTGTCTGGAGAAGGCTTGAGAATGACCTGGAATTGATAGTAATGCTGCAGACGCATGGGGTTTTCACCGTAACGGCTGTCAGTTGGTCGTCTGCAGGGCTGAATATAGGCGCAGTTCCAGCTTTCGGGTCCAATAGCGCGTAAAAAAGTCGCAGTATGAAAGGTACCGGCACCAACTTCGATATCCAGGGGCTGGATAATGACGCAGCCGTGATCCGCCCAGAACTGTTGAAGAGCAAGGATCAGGCCCTGGAAAGTGGACACATCTTTAGGTGCCGAATCGCTCAAAAAAGGCTCCTGAGAAGGCAAATTTCAGCTAAAATGGTGCTGGATTAAAAAAGCGCTAATTATGCTAAAAACCTGCCTTGATAGCGAGAAGTACTTTTCCCCGAAAGCAGGAAATAAGGCGGGATTGCTGGCAATTCCCTGAATCTGACCCATTGAAATCGACCTTTCTCATTTTGTTCCTGCGCGTCATGGCGCGACTCCCTCTGGGCACGGTCCGTCGAGTCGGTGCGGTGCTTGGGAGATTGAATTGGTTAGCCTCGTCCAGAATGGCGACAACAACGCGTATTAATATAAATAACTGTTTGCCGGAGATCGATGCAAATAACCGCAAGTTATTAGCAAAAAGCAGCATTTCGCATACTTTCCAAGCCATGGCTGAAGGTGCGCCCGCCTGGTTGTGGCCCCCGGAAAAGGTCCTCGATCATATCCTGGAAGTGGATGGCCTCGAGCATCTGGAAGCCGCCAAAGCACAGGGGAAAGGGGTTGTGGTGATGGCGCCTCATTTAGGAAATTGGGAGGTATTTGGTTTATATTTAAATAACTGTGGTTTTGGCCGTAGTAGTCAGTTGTACCAGGCACCGAAAGATCCCCGCCTGGACAAATTCATTTACCAGGCTCGCAGCCGAAGCGGCGCCAACATGGTTCCAACTAATGCAAAGGGTGTGGGTTTGTTGCTAAAAGCACTTAAAAGAGGCGAAATTGTCGGCATCCTTCCCGATCAGGTGCCAAATGAACAGGGAGGAGAGTTTGCCCCGCTTTTTGGCAGGCAGGCTTTCACCATGACCCTGGTGGCGCGGTTGCTTGAAAAAACTGGAGCAAAAGCAGTGTTGGGATATGCCAGGCGCGTCAGGGTTGGAAATCGAGCAGGCTGGAAAATAGTTTTTATGCAACCAGGCAATGATATATATGCCAGGCATATCCCAAATTCCTTGCTTGCCATGAATCGCTGTATTGAGCTCGCGGTGCATGAGTCTCCCGAACAATATCAGTGGGAGTACAAACGATTCCGGCGTGTACCTGAAGGTGAAACCCGTCCCTATTAAATGTCCAGGGAGTGTTTTTGATTTCACTGATTGGCTGTTATTGTATGCGCGGTCTGGTCGGGGAATAATTTCATCAGGGCTATACAAATTTCTAATGCCAAAAACTTTAAGTATTTTCCAAACACATGAATAAAATTCTCAACCTTGATGTTGTTACCTCGGCTGAAACCAGCGTACAGCCCTACCCCCATTTCATAGTAAACAGCTCTATATCCCGGGATTTTGTAGATGAAGTGCTGAATGACTTTCCTGAAATATTATCAGGTGGCAGCTATGCTTTAAGCGAAGTTGAGCCAGGTCCTCGTTTTAATGAACTGCTGGAAGAATTAAATGGTCCAGCCTTCAGAAAAATTATTTCCGGCAAGTTGGAACTTGATCTTGAAGACAGGCCAATGGTTATTACCTTGCGAGGTGTTTCCAGGGCAAAAGATGGCAGGATTCACACCGACTCCAAATCTAAAATGGCCACTATACTTATTTACTTTAATGAACCCTGGAATTCACCATCAGGGAGATTAAGAATTTTACGCAGTGAAAATATGGATGATTTTGTTGAAGAAGTAGCTCCCGATGCAGGTGCGATGATTGCGTTCAAAGTAACAGACAACTGCTGGCATGGTTATCCTGCTTATGAAGGGATACGTCAGTCGATCCAGATCAACTTCGTTGAAGATGACAGGGCTGCCAACAAACATGGAAAGCGTCATGGCTGGACGGCCAAATTGAAAAAGCTGTTTTCCTGAAAGGATTTGTCATTCCTGAAACAAGGTAAATTGACGCAAGCAACAGGGGCAGTATCATTAATAACACCACAAGTGACTCCAAAAACATAAAACGCGTACTTGTGATCAAACTCACCTCAATGGGTGACTTGATGCATGCCCTGCCCGCGCTTACAGATGCCTGTAAAATATTTCCGGATATCACTTTTGACTGGGTTGTAGATGAAGCTTTTGCAGAAGTTCCTTCCTGGCATCCTGCTGTAAATACCATCTATAAAAGTGCTCACCGGCGCTGGCGTAAAAATTTTACAACGTCATTTTCAAAGGGAGAGTTTTCCGGTTTTTACCAACAACTGAACGAAAAGGATTATGACATTGTTATTGATGCGCAAAACAATGTTAAAAGTGCTTTTATCAGTTGCCTGAGGAAAGGGCCAATTCATGGCATGGATAAACAAAGCGTGGCAGAACAACCCGCATTTTTAGCCTATAAATACCGGCATAAAATCGCAAAAGAGCAGCACGCCATACCACGCCAGCGTCAACTTTTTGCCGAGGCCCTTGGTTATGCAGTACCTGATAGTCCTGTTGATTATGGCATCAGGGAAAACGCCTTTGACCTGAAAGGTTTGCAAATAAAAGAGCCGTATTTATTTCTGGTGCATAATGCGAGCTGGACGACCAAGTTGTGGCCTGAAGAGCAATGGCATACATTAATCAGGCTGGTAGATAGTGAAGGGTACAAGGTAGTGTTGCCAGGAGGCAGCAACACTGAACTGGAAAGGGCAAAGAAAGTAGCACAGGTACATGAAAATGCTATTGCCTTACCAAGAATGACCTTGTCAGAACTGGGCGGAATTATTAAACAGGCATCCGGCGCCTTGTGTTGTGATACGGGCCTTGCTCATTTAACAGCAATCATTGGGACACCGGCAATTACCTTGTATGGGCCAACAAGTTCAACACTTGTCGGGACAACGGGTAGAAACCAGGAACAACTTGTTGCCAGTGCACCACCGTTCACTTGTGCGCCCTGTTATAAACGAAGGTGTAATTTTAATAGTAAGGCCGCTGCGATGTCCGCATGCATGGATTCATTTTCTCCCGAACAAGCCTGGGCGCAACTGAAAAAGATAATGTTGGACTGAAATTAAAGGAAAGGAGAGGAAAGGAGAGGAAAGGAGAGGAAAGGAAAGGAGAGGAAAGGAAAGGAAAGGAAAGGAAAGGAAAGGAAAAGTACTAGCCGCGCCAGAAGTGGGGTGAAAATAATACCAGCAGGGTAAATACCTCAAGCCTGCCCAGCAGCATGCCCAGACAAAGGATCCATTTTGCGGCATCTGGAATACTGCCATAATTCTGGGTGACATCCCCAAGTCCTGGTCCCAGGTTATTAATACTTGCTCCTACCGCAGTAAAGGCCGTGGTAATGTCCAGGTCTGCAGCCAGCAAAGCCAGCAACATGAACATGTAAGCCATGACATAAACTGAAAAGAAACCCCAGACTGATTCAATAACCCGGTGCGGTACGCGCTGGTCACCTAACTTGATTGGGATGACCGCGTTGGGGTGAATAAGACGGGTAATTTCCCGGAAGCCCTGCTTGATAATCAACACGATGCGTATGACTTTCATGCCGCCGCCGGTTGAACCGGCGCAAGCGCCGATGATGGCCATATAAAATAAGAGAAAAGGCAGGAAGGTTGGCCAGACACTAAAATCGGCAGTGCTGAATCCGGTAGTTGTTGTAATAGAGACGACTTCAAACAGACCCTTGAACACCGCATCATGTAAATCATAAGTGCCGGAAAAGAACAGGAATAAGACGGTAATAAGGCAAATAGTCCCCAACATCCCAATATAAAAACGGCATTCAGTGTCTCGAAAGTAATGCAAATAGCTTTTATGTTGCCAGGCAAAGAAGTGCAAAGCGAAATTGATGCCTGAAAAAACCATGAAGACAATAGCAATGGACTCTATTGCGGCGCTATCGAAATAGGCAATGCTGGCATCATGAGTGGAAAAGCCGCCAATGGAAACTGTCGTGAAACTGTGGCTAATTGCATCGAAAAGCGTCATTCCTGCAAGCAAATAGGCAATTGCGCACAACATGGTCAGGCTGATGTAAATAAATAACAGGGCCTTGGCTGTTTGTGTTACCCGTGGCAAAAGCTTGTTGTCCTTGACCGGTCCAGGGCTTTCGGCGCGATATAACTGCATCCCGCCTATGCCAAGCATAGGCAAGATGGCCACGGCAATGGCGATTATGCCCAATCCTCCGAGCCACTGCAGTTGCTGACGGTAATACAGTATGGATGGTGGCAACTGGTCCAGTCCGGACAGCACTGTTGCGCCAGTCGTGGTCAGACCTGAAATAGATTCAAAAAAAGCATCGGTCACTGACATCTGCAGGGAACCAGTGAACATAAAGGGAAAGCTTCCGAACGCCCCCAATACCGTCCAGAACAGTGTTACTACGAGGAAGCCGTCGCGTGTTTTTAAATCTTTATGGTTATGCATTACCGGGGCCCAGAGGACAAAGCCGGAGAGCAGGGTTATGAAAAAAGTGGTCAGAAAGGAATACAGTACGCCGTCATCGTAGTAGAGAGAGACGAGAATGGGTGGTAATTGGGTAATGCTGAAGAGCATCAGCAAGACACCAAGTATGCGAAATATCACCCCCAGATTCATCGGTATCCTATGCTACGTATATCGTTTTAAAGCTTCAGTTAAACAGGTTTTGCTTTCCTGATTATTGTTAAGGCTCATCAGAAAAAGGTCAGCCCCACCTGGAACAGGCGCTCAATATCAGCAATATGGCTCTTATCCACCAGGAAAAGAATGACATGGTCATCCGTTTCGATGACAACATCATCATGGGCAATAAATACCTTGTCATCTCTTACGATGGCGCCAATTGTTGTGCCCTTGGGCAGATCGATATCTTCAATTTTTTTGCCAACGACTTTTGACGTGTTTTTATCGCCGTGGGCAATGGCTTCCATGGCCTCGGCTGCGCCACGTCGAAGCGAATAAACAGTCACTACATCGCCTTTGCGAATATGGGAAAGCAAACTGCTAAGCGTGGCTTGTTGAGGTGAAATAGCGATATCAATCTGGCCGCTTTCAATCAGGTCCACATAAGCCGGGTTGGCAATCAGGGTCATGACTTTTGCTGCCCCCATGCGCTTGGCAAGCAGGGATGACATGATGTTGGCTTCGTCATTGTTGGTCAGGGCAAGAAACACATCAGTATCCTCGATGTTTTCTCCGCTCATCATTTCCTGATTCGAGGCATCACCATTAAGTACTGTGGTGGATTTGAGTTTTTCGGTCAGGTCCTTACAGCGCTCATAATCCATTTCAATAATTTTGGTCTGGTATGAACCCTCCAGAGAAGCGACAAGACGCTCGCCAATATTACCGCCACCGGCAATCATGATTTTCTTGTAGGGCTTGTCAACCTTGCGCAACTCATTCATGACAGCGCGAATATTTTCCTTGGCAGCGATGAAGAAGACTTCGTCTCCCTCCTGGATGATGGTATTGCCCTCTGGTTTGACGGCCTTGTCATGGCGAAAAATTGCAGCAACACGGGTATCAATGTTTGGCATGTGTTCCCGCAATGTGCTTATTTCCTTGTTGATGAGAAGGCCACCTTTAGTTGCTTTAACGGCAACCAACTTGGCCACACCATTGGCAAAATCCATCACCTGAAGTGAGCCCGGCAGGTCAATAAGACTCTTGATGTAGTGGGAAACTTCTTGTTCAGGGCTGATTATAAAATCGATAGGAATGGCCTCTGGACAAAAAAGGCCTTCTGTTTCTACATAGGAATTGGAGCGCAAGCGGCAAATTTTCTTTGGGGTTCGAAACAGGGAATAGGCAATTTGGCATGCCACCAGGTTGACTTCATCACTGTCTGTTATGGCAATCAACATGTCGGCATCACGGGCGCCGGCTTGTTCAAGTACATCTGGATAGGAAACCTGTCCCTCGACGGTAGCGATATCAAGCCTGTCCTTGAGCTCTCGCAGTTTTATGGCGTCTGGATCAACAAGCGTAATATCGTTTGCTTCTTTGGCGAGACTTTCAGCCAACGCGGCACCCACTTTGTTAGCGCCGAGGATTATTATTTTCATGACCGGCCAAAACTCCTGCTGACTTCATTGTGTTGCTGCCACGCAATTATAGTGCGTATGAGGGCAAGACTGCATCATTGTGTTTGGAATAAGTCGTACCAGCAGTTTTACAGGGCGGAGTATGAATGGAAAGCACTCACTATGGTAGGAACAATTATGGCAGGAACAATGCAGGTCATGGACACTCAAATTTTTTCCAGCAGCGCATAGAAAAATCCATCCATGCCGTCCGCACCTGGTAAAAATTGCATGCCAACAGAGCAGGGTTGTGCAGCAGGATGGCTGAGCGAGATGGCCCTGGCATCTGTTGTTGAGGCTAGAAAAGCCACTATCTGCTCACTGTTTTCAGCCTTTAGTACTGAGCAGGTGGAATATAACAGCCTGCCTCCCTGTTCAAGGCAGGGCCATAGCGCTGACAACATGTGCTGCTGCAGCTGGACCAGCCTGGAAATGTCATGGGCCTGTCTGAGCAGTTTGATGTCTGGATGACGCCGGATCACTCCTGTCCCCGAGCAGGGCGCATCAAGCAGAATGGTGTTGAAAGCGGCTCCATCCCACCAGGAATCAGGGTCACCAGCGTCTGCACAGGTAACTGTTGCCTCCAGATCAAGGCGCGTCAGATTTTCCCTGACCCTGACCAGACGCTCTTCACTATTATCAAGGGCAATTAATTGCCTAATTCCCGGGTTATTTTCCAGTATTGCGCAGGTCTTGCCCCCCGGTGCGGCGCAGGCATCCAGAACCCGTGTACCGGGCGCTGGATCGAGCAATGCCGCAGCAATTTGTGAAGCTTCATCCTGAACACTAACCCAGCCTTCATCAAAACCGGGCAGTTCAGTGACATTGGCAGGCTTTGCCAGAATGATGGCGGTCTCTGTGTTTACTCCCGGTCTTGCCTCAATACCTTCCTTTTCCAGCGCTGCCAGGTAGGACTTTCGGTCACCACGGTGGATGTTTAGTCGCAGGGTCATAGGCGCCTGGATATTATTTTCCGCCATCAGTGCGGCGTAATCATCAGGCCAATCCTTTTCCAGACTTTCCACCAGCCAGAGCGGATGCGAAAACTGGCTGACAGCCATCTTGTCGGCGTCCTTTTCCAGATCCGCTTGCTGCCTTTGTGCGCTTCGAAGGACGCCATTGACCAGTTTGCGCGCCCAGTCTTTTTTTATTTTTCGGGTCAATTCAACAGTTTCATTAATCGTGGCATGGTCTGGTGTGCGCATGTAGTACAACTGGTAGAGGCCCAGCAGCAACAAGGAGTGCACGTCCAGATCTTTTTTTCTGAACGGCTTCTCAATAAGTTGAGATAAAAAGAAATTCAGACGATGAAACCAGCGACACACGCCATAGGTATATTCCCGAATCAGAGAGAGGTTGGCATCGGGGTTTTTACTACTGATCTCGTGTAGCAATGTAGAAAGAGACCCTTGATCTTCCTGTATGCACTTCAGCACCTCCATCGCAAGTAAGCGGTCACTTTTCAAGTAATTCAGTCCCGGGATGATGACAAGTTGGCGCCAGGTTTAAAGAATTCCGGATGCCCGTTAAGAAGGTCGGCAAGACTTGTTGGTTTCTTGCCGGGAAGCTGCAGGCATGAAATTTCCAGGGCGCCCTGTCCGCAGGCAACCAGTAAGGCTTCTTTATCCAGTTTCAGGATCATTCCGGGCTGCTCTTCGTGAGAACAGGATTGTTTCCGGGCACTAATTATCCTGAGCCTTTCCCCCTGATAATAGCAAAACGCTGGTGAGCGAGGATAAAAGGCCTGTACCTGATGCTGGATTTCTTCTGCGGGAAGGGACCAATTTACCAAGGCTTCTTCCTTGGCCAGTTTGCTGGCATAGGTGACTTGTGTCGGGTCCTGTTTTTCAGCCTTATTCTGGTAGGCGGCAAGGTCTGAAAGCACCTCACTCAAACCCTGGCATCCCAACTGCTGCAGGCGCTCACCCACGGTTGCTGCGTTGTCCGTGTCGGTGATAGGTGTGCTTGAGCGCAACAAGACATCACCCGTATCAAGACCCGCATCCATCTGCATAATGGAAACCCCGGATTCCTTATCACCGGCAAGAATAGCGCGCTCAATTGGGGCCGCTCCTCGCCAACGTGGCAACAAAGAGGCATGTACGTTAATACAGCCCAGGCGAGGAGTGTGCAGTATTTCATCTTTCAGAATCTGTCCGTAAGCAACCACTATCAAGACATCCAGGTCCAGTGCTGCCAGTTCAGCCGCCGTCGCCTGGTCCAGCGATTGCGGCTGAAACACAGGAATATTCTGTTGTTGGGCTATTTGTTTCACGGGAGTTGGGAGGGTTTGTTTGCCTCTGCCTGCCGGGCGATCAGGCTGGCTATAGACCGCAACAATAGTGAAGCCTTTTTCAATCAGGAAAGCCAGGTGGCTCGCAGCAAAATCCGGTGTGCCGGCAAAGGCAATGCGCAGGGAAGAATTTGTCATTCAGGCTTAACCGGGATTCAGGCAGGTGCAGCTGATTTTTGCTGGCGGTGATCTTTCTCCAGCTTTGACTTGATGCGGTGACGCTTCAAGGCAGAGAGGTAATCCACGAAGAGTTTGCCATCAAGATGATCCACTTCATGTTGAATACACACGGCCAGGATTCCTTCTGCCTCCAGCTCAAATGGCTCTCCATTACGGTCAAGCGCATTGATCTGGACCTTTTTGGGTCGGCTGACCAGTTCATAATAGCCAGGTACAGAAAGACAACCCTCCTCGTGTCCCAGGGGTTCCGGATCAAGAATGATTATTTCAGGGTTGATGAATTCCTGCGGACTGGAGCGGTCTTCACTGATATCTATCACCAGAATACGTTTGTGGACATTGACCTGGGTCGCTGCAAGGCCGATGCCTTCCGCGTCGTACATGGTTTCTATCATGTTATCCAGGGTTTCACGGATGGTGTCGTCTACGGTTTCAACCGGCGCAGCCTTTTTCCGCAGTCTCGGATCAGGAAATTCCAGTATGGTCATCAAGCTCATAGAGGGGTTATCGGGGCATTCAGACAGTGATTCAAGGGGCTATCATACGACAATTCGCAGTAGTTTTACCTGTTCCTGTTTTTGAAATGTGCCAGGGAAAGACTAAATGCGTCACAATTTACCTAAAATACCCTTGCTAACTCTATATAATTTAGGAACTTATTGCTACTATTGCCAAGAATTTTCAGCCTGCCGGCTTGTTTGGTCCTGCCCGACGAGGTAAACCATGACTAACATATTGAAAACGAGTTTCCCGGTTTTCCTACTATTACAAATACTCTCTTTTGTCGCTTTAGCTGCGGATGAAATTCAGATTCGTGAGGACGCGCCTTCCCGGTATGAAGTTGTTGATGGGGACACCTTGTGGGATATCTCTGGCCGCTTTCTGGAAGATCCCTGGTTATGGCCTGAAGTCTGGGAACTGAACCCACAAATAGAAAATCCCCACCTGATTTATCCTGGCGATGTTATTGCGCTGATATATTCTGCTGACGGCCCTATGTTGACCTTGAGTCGGGGTGGCACTGGTGTCCCTGATGTTGATGGCCTTCGCACAGTCAGGTTGTCGCCACAGGTGAGAAGGGAGTCCCTTAGCGCTATACCCGCTATTCCTCTGGACAGAATCAGCAGCTTCCTGAGCAGTAATCTGGTGGTCTCTCAGTCGGATATTGATAATGCCCCTTACCTGTTTGCGAATCGCGGCGGCACACTGCTCAGCAGTGATGATGATGTGATCTATGCCAAGGGCAATTGGGATCCCGTGATTAATCGCTACGACATCATTCGTGGCGGTATGGCTTATGTCGACCCTGAAACCAATGAAGTCGTGGGCGTAGAAGGGCGCTTGCTTGGCTCTGCCACCATCATTAAACGTGAAGGAAATAATGCCACGCTGACCATCACCGACCTGATGGAAGAAGTCAGGGAAGGTGACAGGTTCATTCCGGCAGCAGCCAATACCATTGATGCGAATTATTTTCCGGTCCCACCTGATGTTGATATCAACGGCAGTATCCTGGATATCAGTTCAGGAAGATCCCTCGGGAATGCCTTTGACACTATTGTCATTAACCGGGGTAGCAGCAGCAGACTGAAAGTAGGTGATCTGTTGGGCTTGCAAAAACCTGGCCTGATAGTAGAGGACAATTATCAGGAAGTTACTTTACTGGAAAAATTCTACAGGGCATTGGGATATTCAGAAGACCATATTGAAACCTTTAGTGGTCAAATCTTTGCTTCAGTACTAATCTACAGGGTATTCGACAATACCAGTCTGGGCATCATTCTCAGCACTGACGAAATCGTCCGCAAGGAAGATAAAGTCATTACCCCTTGATACCCGGCATTGGTCATGGATGACCAGAAAGACGGGAGCCGCCATTGGGTTTCAGGGAAGACCAGCCTCAAGCTGTTCAACAATTATCTGATCAACATCCCTCTAAAGAGAACGCGAAAGAGAACGCGCAATTAACTGCTGCCTGGCTGACTCTCGGTCTGGTCAGGGGCATGCACTCACCTCTGTTTAATGCCTTGCTGGATAAACTGGGCAGCCCAATAAGGATTCTTCAAAGTGACCAGCCAACACTTGAGGGTCTGGGACTGAACGGCGGGATGGCGCGATCTATTGCGCTGGCAGGAAAAGGGGAAGGTAACAAAGAGCAGCAGCTCTTGTTGCATACCTGCTTATCCTGGCTGGAAGGAAAGAATCATTTTCTTGTTACACGTGACTCCCCGAACTATCCAGATTTGCTTGCCGAAATTCCGGATGCGCCACCTCTGTTCTATGTAAAGGGTGATCCGGCTTTTCTTCATCAGCCTCAGCTTGCCATCGTGGGTAGCAGGAATCCCACAGCTGGGGGCAGACGCAATGCCAGGTCTTTTGCCAGGCAGTTGTCTAATTCAGGATTTTCTATAACCAGTGGGCTTGCCCTGGGTATCGATGTGGAAAGTCATGTTGGCGCCATGGAAGCAGGCGGCTCTACCATTGCGGTATTGGGTACGGGGATTGATAAAGTCTATCCGGCCAGGCACCAGGTAATTTTCGAGCAAATTGTCGAGCAGGGTGCGTTAGTGAGTGAATTCAGCCCCGGGGTACCACCGCTACCTGCAAACTTTCCACGCCGAAACAGAATAATCAGCGGACTCAGTCTGGGCGTACTGGTAGTAGAGGCAAGTGTGAAAAGCGGCTCCATGATCACGGCAAAACTTGCGCTTGAGCAGGGTCGTGAAGTGTTTGCCATTCCAGGCTCCATTCATAATCCTGTTGCCAGAGGTTGCCACATGCTCATCTCAAATGGGGCGAAGTTGGTGCAAACGGCTGCCGATATTGTTGAGGAATGCGGAGGCCTGTTGGCTGGCCTCGCAGAAGTTGCCAATCCCCGTCAGGAAATTCCCCATTCAGAGCTGCCCGCGGAGACGAAAAAAGTATTGAAGGCCATTGGTTACGATGTCACCTCATTTGATGAAATTGTTGTAGAGACCGGCATTGATTCTCAGCTGGTGAATGTTGCTTTAGTTAATCTGGAATTACAGGGCTACATTTGCCGGGACAAAACAGGCTTTGTCCTGGCTTCTGCTTGAGCAGGATGGATTACTTTGATGACAAAAAAGATGCGAGAATACGCCGCGATGTTGAATTACAGGTGACGTATGCAAGCGATTGATGAAGCTGCCAGGCTGATAAAAGAAGGGGCGGTTATTGCTTACCCGACTGAAGGCGTTTGGGGGCTTGGTTGTGATCCAGCCAATGAAGATGCGGTAACAAAAATTCTTGAATTGAAACAGCGGCCCGTTGAAAAAGGCTTGATCCTGGTGGCAGGTAACCTTGAACAGGTGGCCTTCCTGACTGACAAGCTTGAAAAAAGTTATTTGGAGCTATTGCTGGAATCCTGGCCGGGCCCCAATACCTGGTTGTTACCTGATGTCGATCAATTAATTCCGGCCTGGATTAAAGGAAAATTCGAAAAAGTGGCAGTCAGGGTAAGCGATCATCCTGTTGTGGCTGCCTTGTGCGGGGCATTCAATGGCATGATTGTATCCACATCTGCCAATCCGGGGTCTTTACCGCCAGCCCTGACACAATCACAAGTAGAAAACTATTTCCCCCAGGGTGTAGATTTCATTGTTCCAGGTGAACTGGGTGGGCAGGCAGGGCCAAGTGAAATTCGTGACCTGATGAGTCAGAGCCTCGTCAGAAATGCTAACAAGTAGTCGGAGTATTGTGTGGCTAAAGAAGAGTTGAAAAATATGAACGTAGACAGCGAAGCCGTCAAAACCTTTTTACTGGATCTGCAGGACAGGATTTGTCATGGGCTTGAAGAAGCTGATGGCAGTGCCAGTTTCCACGAAGATCAATGGGAGCGAGAAAAAGGCGGCAGCGGCAGAACGCGAGTCATTACCGGTGAGGTGTTACAAAAAGGAGGCGTTGCTTTTTCTCATGTGTTTGGTGATTCCCTGCCAGCATCCGCGACGGCAAACAGACCTGAATTAGCCGGCAGACCCTTCCAGGCTATGGGGGTTTCGCTGGTGATCCATCCTGATAATCCCTATGTGCCCACATCCCATGCCAATGTGCGGTTTTTTATTGCGGATGCCCAGGGCGATGAGGAGCCTGTCTGGTGGTTTGGTGGTGGTTTTGATATGACCCCCTATTATGGCTTTGAAGAGGACTGCAGGCATTGGCATGAAGTGGCGAAAAAAGCCTGTGACGATTTTGGCGAAGACGTCTATCCGCGGTTCAAGAAATGGTGTGATGACTATTTTTATTTGCCGCACAGGAATGAGCCCCGCGGTATTGGGGGGCTATTTTTTGATGACCTCAATGAGTGGGATTTTGCAACAAGCTTTGCCTTTATGCAGTCTGTTGGCAATGGTTACCTGGAAGCCTACCTGCCTATTATCGAAAAAAGAAAACACACGACTTTTGGTGAAAAGGAAAAATGGTTTCAGGAATATCGCCGTGGCCGATACGCCGAATTTAATCTCGTCTATGACCGGGGCACGATTTTTGGCCTGCGCTCAGGCGTTGGACGCACTGAATCCATTCTGATGTCTTTGCCTCCCCAGGTGCGCTGGGAATACAACTGGGAACCGGAGCCAGGCACCGAGGAAACCAGGTTATATACAGAATTTTTAACTCCCAGAGAATGGCTGGCCTGAGCGAATAATTTCATTCGTGGGAGAAGACCTACGTTATACTGGTATCCACTTTACCTGCATGTGATACAGAGGGCCGGTTTTTGGACAGTTATGTTGTAATTGGCAATCCCGTCAGCCATAGCAAATCACCCGAAATACATTCCCTTTTTGCCAAACAGACAGGTCAGCAACTGGACTATTCTGCCTTGTTTGCTGAACTGGATAAATTTGAAGAAACAGCGGCACATTTTTTTTCAGCAGGCGGCAAGGGCGCCAATGTCACACTGCCATTCAAGGAGGAAGCGTTCAGGCTTGCCGATGACCTGTCAGCTGAAGCGGAGTTTGCCGGCGCGGTGAATACTCTCAGTGTCGATAACACCGGTGGTCTCAGAGGGCATAATACCGACGGCATTGGCCTTGTAACGGATATTTGTTCAAACCATGGCGGCAGCCTTGCCAACAAGAATGTTCTGGTCTTAGGCGCAGGCGGAGCCGCCCGCGGCATTCTCCAGCCACTGTTAAAACAGGGACCTGCGGTTCTCACTATTGCCAACAGAACGGCAAGCAAGGCAGAGGCACTGGCGGAAATAGTTCAATCTGCAGGGAACCCGGACATGCAAACAGAAGTCGCCGGTTCCGGCTATATAGGCCTTGGCGGGAGGAAGTATGACTGGATCATTAATGCCACCTCCGCCAGTCTACAGGGCGAAGTACCGCCAATATCCACCTTTCTGCTTGCAGAGGAAACCTGGTGTTATGATCTGATGTATGCCAAAAAACCTACCCCTTTCTGCCAATGGGCGAAGGAAGCTGGCGCAAAAAAATCCATCGATGGTTTGGGCATGCTGGTGGAACAGGCCGCAGAATCGTTTTTGACCTGGCGCGGTGTCAGGCCGGAAACTTCTGAGGTTATCAAGTTACTCCGTGCGGGTTAACCCGGAATTCTACTTCAGCACTTCCGAAGAATTCAGATGCAGGTCTTTTAACTTGGTATAGTGCTTGGCGCTGTAGAGCAGAAAACTGATTTCTTCCTCGCGCAAATCCCGTACCCGTTGTGCCGGTGAGCCGACATACAGCCCCCCACCTGTGAGAGTCTTGCCGGGGGAAACCACGCTGCCACCCCCAAGGATGATATCCGACTCGATAACAGCGCCATCCATAATAATCGCCCCCATGCCAATGAGCACCCGGTCATGGATAGTACAGCCATGCAGAATGGCCTTGTGGCCGATAGTAACGTCACTGCCAATTTTCAATGGAAAGCCATCAGGGCCAAAGGATTCAGGCGAAGTGCAATGCAAGACTGAGCCATCCTGGATATTGGTGCGATCACCGATATGAATGCTGTGAACATCACCACGAATCACAGAAAGCGGCCATACGGAGGAGTCCACGCCAAGGACGACATTGCCAATAACAACGGCACTACTGTCGATGAAAGCGCGGTCACCGACTTTGGGGTTGTATTCCATGTAACTGCGAACGGTCATGTAAAAATCCAGTTGAAAATGAGTGGGTGAACAACAGATTGATTATTTGCCAATTTTTGCTTTTAAACAAGAGAGCGCAAATGGCAAATCAAAAAAATTAGCTGTTATAATGCGCGCCCCTAACTGGCGTACCAGATATCTGGTTAAGGCTCACCCGGTCTGATCGAACCAGACTGGCAACCCTATCGTTTCTTCAGTTGAAATGATGCTGAACTTGAACAGGGCATTGCAGTGCAAGCCAACGACATAAATATCATGATTTTCTGGGTCTGCGTGGCAATTGGTTCCATTGTCTACGCTGCGCTAATCGTGTCTTTGGTGATTTACAGAAAATCGAATAAAAAGGAATTTTCATTTCACAAGCATACAGCCACTGAAATAGCCTGGACGGTGATTCCGCTATTGATCATCATTGCCATGACGATACCGGCGGCTAAATTGTTAACCCGGATTTACAACGGGGAAAATAATGCAGAAGGGATGCTTGAGATAACAAGCCAGCAAGTCAGGCAGTTGTTAGTGGCAGCTGACGTAAAGAATATTGAAGAAACAGAATTGAACGATTTGGTCTGAATATAGAATGAAAAGCGGAAAGCCCTCGTATTCCCTGGTGGTCTTTGCCACTGCCTTTGCTATGTGTGTTGTTGTGCTCGGCGCATGGACACGCCTCGCAGATGCCGGTCTTGGTTGTCCAGACTGGCCGGGCTGTTATGGCTTCCTTTCCGTGCCTGAAACGGTTGAAGAAATTGCCCAGGCAGAAGCCGCTTTTCCGGATGCTCCTTTCGAGGCTGAAAAAGCCTGGCCGGAAGTTATTCATCGGTATTTTGCCAGCACCCTGGGCCTGCTAATAATTGCTATCAATATCATTGCCTGGAAGCATCGCCACAAACCGGACCAGCCTTTCAAGTTGCCCCTGTTTCTATTATTCATGGTCATAGCGCAGGGCCTGTTCGGGATGTGGACAGTTACCTTGAAACTCTGGCCACAGGTAGTCACCACACATTTGCTGGGCGGCTTTACTACTCTAAGTTTGCTCTGGCTGCTGGGTTTGCGCCTCAATAACGAGCCGTGGCAGCAGCCCAGCGTTCCAGTCAGGCAATGGATCAATTTACGGCCTCTGGCAATGGCGGCCTTGATTCTGCTGGTTTGCCAGATCACGTTAGGTGGCTGGACCAGCTCCAATTACGCGGCAATGGCTTGCCCGGACCTGCCGACCTGTCAAGGACGCTGGTGGCCACCGATGGATTTTGCCAGCGGCTTTAATGCAGCCCAGGAAATAGGACCTAATTACCTGGGTGGTCAAATGGATGGTGAAGCAAGAGTGGCTATTCATATGGCACACCGGATTGGCGCTCTCCTTGTGACCCTTGTGATGGGTTTTCTGATCTACAAGCTATATCGAAATGCCGGTAGCAAAGAGCTTCAGATGCTCACCCATGTGTTGTTATTTCTGCTATTAACCCAGGTGAGCCTGGGGATCAGCAATATTGTTTTCTCGCTCCCGCTCTGGGTTGCAGTTGCGCATAATGCGGGCGGTGCTTTACTATTGCTCACCCTCGTGACCCTGAACTATCGATTGCGCAAAGTTTCTGCCTTCTAAACCATGACCCAGACTTCCATATACAATCAGCAAAAAACTGCCAGCTGGCGGGATTACTACGAAATGTGTAAGCCCCGCGTCGTCATGATGATGATTCTGACGTCACTGGTAGGCATGTTTCTCGCTGTTCCTGGCATGGTGCCATTGAATATTCTGCTATGGGGAAATCTGGGTATTGCCCTGGTTGCGAGTGCCGGTGCTGTTGTGAATCACCTGATTGATTATCAGGTTGACACTATTATGCAGCGCACCATCAAGCGACCCATCCCCCAGGGTAAGGTCAGCCCGACCCAGGCGCTGATGTTTGCTTTATTTATTTGCCTGATTGGCATGGCAATCCTGATTTTCCTGGTTAACGCTCTTTGTGCCTGGCTCACACTGGCCTCATTTGTGGGCTATGCCATTATTTACACGGGGTTTTTAAAGCGGGCGACGCCGCAGAATATTGTTATCGGCGGATTATCCGGCGCAATGCCACCCTTGTTGGGTTGGTCAGCCGTGTCTGGCACAGTGGATCCCAATGCCCTGCTTCTTGTGCTGATTATTTTTGCCTGGACGCCTCCCCATTTCTGGCCGTTGGCAATTCATCGCAAAAGTGACTATGCAAAAACTGATATCCCGATGTTGCCAGTGACTCATGGCGATCCACTGACAAAACTGCATACCCTGTTGTACACCATCATTATGTGCCTGGTTACTGTTTTGCCTTTCCTGACGGGTATGAGCGGGCCTTTCTATCTGGTTTCTGCAGCGTTGCTTGGTGCGGGCTTTCTTTACTACTCATTACTGTTAATGTTTACCAACAATCCGAGAGCGGCACTGACGACGTTTCGCTATTCCATTGTTTACCTGATTGCCTTGTTTATCGCATTGCTTTTGGACCACTACCTGTAAGCAAGCCTGTCAGGGCAACTAAACCATACGCGCCTGCCCATGGAAAATCCCCGACTTAAAATTCTGTTTGCCGTAATTGCCTGCGCCATCCTTGTCAGTGGCAGTATGCTGGCGCTGACTATTTGGCAGGTCAACAAAGTTACAGCTGAATCTCTGCGCAATGATGGGTTTTTCGTCTATGACGCGCCCATTACCCTGAATGACTTTAATCTGGCTGATCACAGGGGCGCACCATTCACCCCTGGGAATCTGCAAGACAAATGGACGCTGGTGTTTTTTGGCTACACTTTTTGTCCGGATATTTGTCCGATTACACTTGCTTCTATCAAGCAGTTTTATGATTTGCTTGGAGAGAGTTCAAATGCGGAGAACGTTCAGGTCATCATGGTTAGCGTCGACCCTGAACGGGATACGACAGAAGTTCTGGAAAATTATGTGACCTTCTTTAATCCAGAATTTATCGGTGTAAGAGGCGACTACACACAGGTCTATACCCTGGCCAGGAATATGAATGTGTCATTTTCCTATACGCGCATTGATGATGATAATTACCTGGTTAATCACAATGGCGAGATTATGCTGCTTAATCCCGAAGGGAAAAACGTAGGATTTTTTAAAGCGCCTCATGCCCCGCAAGCAATGCTGGACAATTTCCTCGCGGTAAAAAAATTACCAAGTGCGAAAGTAGTAGTCAGGGAGTCAGACTGATCCCTTAAAGCCCGACAAGCGGGTGAGTACGAATAACAGGCTGGCCGTAACAACAATACTTGGACCTGTTGGTGTATCCCAGTACCAGGATGCGGCCAATCCTCCACATACCGAAACACAACCAATAAAGCTGGCAATGATTGCCATGGACTCCGGTGTGCGTGAAAACATCCGCGCGCATGCAGGGGGAATGATCAGCAGGGAAGTGATCAACAATATGCCGACTACTTTCATGGAGACGGCAACGATCAAGGCAATCAGCATCATGAGCAGTAATCGCGCCCTGGTAACATTCAGACCCTCCACTTGAGCGAGCTCTTCATGCAGCGTAATTGTTAGCAGGCGATCCCAGTATTGGAACAGTATGCCAAAAACAATGATGACAACTGCTCCTATCCAGAGAATGTTGGTTTGAGAGACGGTCAGCAAATCACCAAACAAGTAGGCCATGAGGTTCACCTGGTTGTCTGTGAAACTCATGATGACCAGCCCCAAAGCCAGCGAGCTGTGAGCCAGGATCCCCAGGATGGTATCGGTTGACAGCTCTCGCCGTTTTTCCAATGACACCAGTACAACTGCCAACAGCAGGCAAGCCACTATCACGGCAAGTTCCAGACTGATGTCCAGCAACAGACCAAGCGCAAGCCCGAACAGAGCAGAGTGTGCGAGGGTGTCGCCAAAATAAGACATCCGGCGCCATATAACAAAGCATCCAAGTGGTCCTGCAATACTGGCGACCAAAAGTCCTGCAAGCAGGGCGCGTACAACAAATTCAGCCATGGGGTTGTGCCTTAATTCTTGGTTTCACTATCAACAATTTCGCCAGCAAGACCGTGGCTGTGGTTATGGTGATGGGTATAGACAGCCAGTGTTTCTGCATCCTTTTTACCAAACAGCTCCAGGTAAGCCGGGTCATTGCTGACTTGTTCCGGATGACCATGACAACATACATGCTGATTCAGGCAAATCACTTCATCGGTTGCAGACATGACCAGGTGAAGGTCATGTGATACCAGGAGAATGCCGCAATCATGATGTTCCCTGATATCTGAAATCAGTCGGTAAAGTTCGGCCTGACCATTCACATCCACGCCCTGGGCGGGTTCATCAAGAACGAGTAACTCCGGGCCCCCTATGAGCGCTCTGGCAAGTAGCACGCGTTGCAATTCACCGCCGGACAAGGAGAAGAGCTGGCTATGCCTGAGCTCACTAGCGCCAACTTCACTCAAAGCCTGATCAATTTTCCCCGGTTTGGCATTTACTGCCAATTTTAGAAAGCGCTCCACAGAGACCGGCATGCTCTGGTCAACATGCAGACGCTGGGGCATGTAGCCGATTCGTAAACGCTTCCTTAAAGTTACCTCACCTTCCGTCGGCTCTGTCAGGCCAAGAACGATTCTCAGCAAGCTGGTTTTCCCGGCGCCATTGGGGCCAATTAAGGTAACAATTTGCCGTTCAGCTATTTGAAAGGAAATATTGTGCAGGATCTGTCGTTGATCAATCTGCAGTGAAATGCCTTGGGCATCAACCAGTGTTTTGTTATTCAAGAATTTTTCCCGGGAAGGCTTTGGCAAGCAGCATTGAAACAAGCTCATCAATCAGGGTTTTTGGACGCTTTTTATTTAACAACACAAGCAACATCTTTTTAAACCATCTTTTTAAACATAATATGGATTGGCTGAACCCTGTGGTATTGCGCCGGGGTGATATATCATAGCACCTTTTTATTGGCCATCTTACCGACAAGGCTGTACACAAAATCACCTTAAGCTGTATGCGCAAGTTATTCCTTTCTCTCTTATTAATGGCGAGCAACTCATTGGTGCTGGCACAACCACAGGTTGTCGCCAGCATTCGCCCGTTGCAGTTAATTGCTCAGGCAGTCACGCAAGGGATCTCTGTCCCCGGACTTGTTCTGGATGGCACACAGGATCCTCACCATCCAGCATTAAGACCATCGCAACGCCTGCTTATGGATCAGGCCGATATATTTTTATGGGTTGGCCCACAAATGGAAACCGGGTTTGAGCGAATAATAGAAGAACTTGATGCTGAAGCAATGGCAGTCCAGTTCATGCCAGGCTTTACCATGCTTACTCTGGGCGATCAGGTGGACCCGCATTTCTGGCTTGATACTCGTAACGCGGCGGTGATAGCTGAGCTGCTTGCAACATCACTTTTCATCCATGATCCGGATAATGCCGAGGTATACCAAAACAATCTGGCAATTTTTCAGGATGAGCTTGTACGCCTGGAACAGGAAATCAAGCGAATAATTGATGCCACCAGTTTCCCGCCATTTGCGGTATACCATAATGGCTATCAGTATTTTGAAAAACAATTTGGTCTTTCGCACATATCAAGCTTTACTGGCAGCGAGGAAATTCTACCAGGCATTCGCAAAGTGCTGGAAGTAAAGGCAATACTGGAAGCAAGCCAGGTGCAATGCATTGTTGTCGATCCAACAGTGAATACCGCTTTTTTGGATAGCCAGCTTGATATAGATACCCTGCATTATGCATCCGTCGATGTCATTGCGCAGGGCGGGGATTCACAAGAGCCTTCTTATGTGAACTTCATGCGTCAATTTACTGCAGCTTTTAATGCGTGCAGGCAATGAAGTTCCGGCAACAATAAAATGGCAACCAACAATAGCAAGCAATTGAAATAAGACATGGCGAATAACAACCCTTTGGTCCTTGTGGATGGATCTTCCTACCTGTTCAGGGCTTTTCATGCCCTGCCGCCTCTGACCACCAGCAAGGGTCAGCCAACTGGTGCCGTGAAAGGTGTCATCAATATGATCCGCAAGCTGATCAAGGATTATCCTGACAGTTATGTGGCCGTTATTTTTGACGCCAAGGGCAAGACTTTTCGCAATGACATGTACAAAGAGTACAAGGCCAATCGGCCACCCATGCCTGATGATTTGCGTAGCCAGATAGAACCCATACATCAGATTATCAAGGCCATGGGCCTGCCCCTGATTATGGTAGAGGGAGTGGAGGCTGATGACGTTATCGGCACGCTGGCCCAACAGGCCCTGGAACTGAAGATGTCTACATTGATTTCTACCGGCGACAAAGATCTGGCTCAGCTGGTGAATGAACATGTCACTTTGCTCAATACCATGACCGACGAAAGGCTGGATATTGAAGGGGTGAAGAACAAGTTCGGTCTGCCGCCAGAATTGATCATTGAGTATCTCGCCCTGATGGGCGACAAGTCAGACAACATCCCCGGGGTGCCGGGAGTAGGGCCAAAAACAGCCGTGAAATGGCTGGATGAATATGGGTCGCTGGACACCCTGGTAGAAAAGGCCGATGAAATAAAAGGCAAGATAGGCGAAAAGTTGCGAGACAATCTTGAAATGTTGGGCTTGTCCAAAGAACTGGCCACCATAAAGCTGGATGTTGAACTTGAATTTGGCCCAAAAGAGCTTGTGCATACAGAGCCTGACAATCCTGAGCTGCTGGCCTTGTATAAACAGCTGGAATTCAGAACCTGGGTTAAGGAGCTTGAAAGTGAAGGGGTGGTAGCGACTGAACTACCTGGAGCAGAAACTGAAGAGCCTGAAGACAGCGGCGAGGAAGTGTTCCCTGAACCTGAGACAGTGCTTTACCAGGTTATTACGGATGAAAAAGCACTCAAGGATGTTCTGGCTGTAGTTGAGAAAGCGGGCCGGGTGGCGCTAAGTGTTGAAACTCTGGGCGGCCACTACAAGCAGGCGCAAATTATTGGTGTTTCCCTTTGCTGTGAACCCGGGATTGCCAGTTACCTGCCACTAGGCCATAGCGGTTTGGATGCACCAAAGCAATTGAGCCTGGATAAGGTCATTGAGCAACTAAAGCCGGTCCTTGAAAATAATGCCATTTTTAAAATCGGGCATGACCTGAAAAGTATTTCGCATGTTCTCAGTACTTTTGGTGTTCATCTGAGAGGCAGACGTTTCGATATCATGTTGCAGTCCTATGTGCTGAATTCGGTTGCGCATAAACATACCCTCGAGCGCATTGCGTCCCATTACCTTGAGCTGGACAGAGCCAGCCCGGATGAACTTCTTGGCAAAGGCAGGACCAAGCTTACCTTTGCAGAACTGGAGCTGGACAAGGCCAGTCACTGGTCTGCAGAAAATGCAGATTTCAGTTTTCGTTTACACCAGGTCCTGGAGAGCAAACTGCGCTCTACGGGTGAACTTGAAAAAGTCTACAGATATTTTGAAATTGCCTTGCTGCCGGTATTAACCCGCATGGAAGAATCCGGTGTCAGCCTTGATGTCAAAGCACTGGCAAAGCAAAGTAAACAGCTGGCAACCCGGCTGGAAGAGCTGGAACAAAAAGCCTATGAGCTCGCCGGGGAAGAATTTAACCTGGGCTCGCCAAAGCAGCTGCAGCAGATTTTTTATGAAAAACTGGAATACCCGATAGTCAGTAAAACGGCGAAGGGTCAGCCATCGACTGCAGAACCCGTCCTGCAGGAACTTGCCCTGACATACCCCTTGCCTGAAGTGATCCTCGAGCACCGGGGGCTGAGTAAATTGAAGTCCACTTATACGGATCGGCTTCCCGTGGATATCAACCCTGTGACGGGACGTATCCACAGTAATTTCCAGCAGGCGGTAGCAGCCACCGGCAGGCTGTCCTCTACAGAACCTAATTTGCAAAACATCCCCATTCGGACAGAAGAAGGGCGACGAATTCGTCAGGCATTTATCGCTGATAGTGGGAAAGTCCTCATGGCGGCAGATTATTCCCAGGTGGAATTGCGCATCATGGCCCACTTGTCAGGCGATGAAGGCTTATGTGAAGCATTCTCGAAAGGGCTGGATGTACATCAGGCCACTGCGAGTGAAATATTTTCTGTGAAACTGGAAAAGGTTAATAATGATCAGCGTCGCAGCGCCAAGGCTATCAACTTTGGCCTGATCTATGGCATGTCAGCTTTTGGCCTGGCAAAACAGCTGGGAATTGGCAGAGGTGAGGCCCAGGAATATGTGGAACGCTATTTCCAGCGCTACCCTGGTGTACGAAAGTACATGGAAGAGACACGCATGCTCGCCAATGAACAGGGTTATGTAGAAACAGTGTTTGGCCGGCGTTTATATCTGCCGGATATCAAGGCCAGCAATGGCATGTTACGCAAGGCGGCGGAGCGTACTGCGATCAATGCCCCTATGCAGGGGACAGCTGCTGACATTATCAAGCAGGCGATGGTGGATATTGATCACTGGTTAAAAGTAGCCAGACTGGATGCCCAGATGATCATGCAGGTACATGATGAGCTGGTATTTGAAGTGGCAGAAAATGACCTGGAGCTGTTGGCGGAAGGGGTCAGATTCCGCATGATTTCAGCGGCATCCATGAACGTTCCTCTGGTTGTAGATATTGGCTCTGGGAAGGACTGGAATACCGCACATTAGTAGATTGCAGGCATGATTCCATGAAAATGGCTGTGTCATTGCTCCTACACAAGATATTTTGTATTTTTTTATATTGTTTTTTGAACTAATGGGTATCAGGCAGGTCAATAGTTACAGCAGGATGGTTTTCTCCCCGATTTTTCCACCCTGCTAAATGAAGATATATCTCCTGGTTAATAGGAGCGCGTTGGGCCCTAACTGTTTTCTCCTACAGTTAGGGCCCGCTTTCTTTCAGGTAGGAAAAACTTCTCAGGCAGGAAAAACTTCTCAGGCAGGAAAAACTTCTCGGGTTAATAAATTCCAGCAGGTAAAGGGTTAATCCGGTGTTATGACCGGGCAAAGCCATCCTTGCAAACGCCCTTTCAACTCTCCCGCCCCTTCATTCTTAAGTGCAGAAAATAACTGGATTGAAATCAGTTCGCCAAATTCCTGGAGAGAGCGCTGTGTTTCCATCAGGGCTTTTTTGCGCGCCCCTGATTTCAGCTTGTCACTCTTGGTAAGCAGGATATGCACCGGCATACCGGCTTGCTTGCACCAGCTCAGCATCATCTTGTCAAAATCTTTCAAGGGATGACGGCAGTCCATTAATAACACCAGGCCGCGCAGGGACTGCCTTTCCTGCAAGTAGGCTTCCAGTTGTTTTTCCCATTGGGCTTTTACCTTTTCCGGGACTTTGGCATATCCAAAACCCGGTAGATCAACCAGGTACTTCCGGTCTTCAATCTGGAAAAAATTCAATAATTGGGTGCGCCCCGGGGTTTTACTGGTTCTGGCCAGTTTTGGTTGACCTGTCAGAACATTGATTGCGCTGGACTTGCCAGCATTGGATCTGCCTACAAAAGCTACCTCGTCACAGTCATCAGGCGGACACTGCTCCAGTTTGCTGGCACTTTGCAGATAGCTGGTCCCTGAAAAGTCGAGTCTGGCTGGCTGAACTGAAGTCGTCATAGTGTTTGGTTTTAAGATGGATTACCTGCTTGGGAATGACAGAGGGCTTAAGGTATAATCGCGCGGTTTTTAAAGGCTGTGGATTGTAACAGCACTCGATGGAAATAAAGTAGTGACACGTGCCTGGATTATCGGGTCCCAGGTAGCGATCCATGAACAGCTCGTGTCAGGTTCGCAGACAATAATAGGCCCTGATAAATTCAATATTAATGTGCCGGCATGGCCGGGAATGGCCGGGAAAGGAAAGAATGAAGAATATTGCAGTAAAGAATTCAGCAAGAAAGGTATACACACTCACGTTTGCGGCAGTAGCTATGCTTTGCAGTGGCCTGGTATTGGCCCAGGGTGATGCAACAGCAGGTGCTGGCAAAATTGCCGTATGTATGGCATGTCATGGGAATGACGGCAATTTGAGTCAACTGCCAGATGTACCCAGAATTGGCGGACAGAATGAAAAATACCTGCTGAAACAAATGCTCGATATTAAAAGTGGAGCCAGGGCAGCGCCCTTGATGACAGGTACTTTGGGCGCCTTGAATGAGCAGGATCTCGCCGATGTGGCAGCATACTATGCGTCACAACCGGTGCCACTGGGTGCCACTGAAACTGAAAAAGTAGCCCTTGGGGAAGCCCTGTACCGAGCCGGCCTTCCTGAAATAGGCGCTGCAGCCTGTTCTGCCTGCCATTCTCCGGATGGTCAGGGTCTGGCTTCGGCAGGTTATCCTGCCTTGAGCGGTCAGGATGTTGCGTATACGGAAATGCAGCTCAAGGCCTTTCGTGACGGACTCCGGCAGAATGATGATGCCGAAGTAATGCGCAGTATTGCTGCCCGTCTCAATGATGCAGAAATTGCAGCTCTGGCATCTTATGTCTCTGGTTTGCGTTAATTAAGCCAGTGTTAAGGGCTTTTACCAAAAACTGTAAGAAATAGGGAAATAGCTTACAAAGGACCCAAAAGTGACATAAAGTCATAGCTATAGGGTCCATTTTATAAGTATCTTTTACACACTGTGCCATACTCAAAGGTCAAATCGTTTATCGCGGTCTGACTCAGATTTAGAATATTAGAGGGAGAGAACCAATGAAAATATTGTCCAGATCCTTGATGCTGTTAGCCCTGTTTTGCGGAATATCAGTATCTGCTGTCGCCCAGCCTTCGCTGTTTGTAGAGGGAACGCACTATGAGGTCATTGCCAACCCGGTAAGGACTTCCGATCCTAATAAAATCGAGGTAACAGAAATTTTCTGGTATGGCTGCCCTCATTGTTATGCCTTCGAGCCGCTTATTTCCAGCTGGGAAGAAAAGCTGACTTCTGATGTTGCCTTTGTCAGAAGCCCTGGCATGTGGAACCAGACCATGGAAGTTCATGCGCAAATTTATTACGCCGCAGAGGCTTTGGGAGTCACCACCGATATACATGACGTCGCCTTTAATGAGATTCACCAGCGCCGTAATTATTTGCAAGATGAAGCGGCTGTTAAAGAGATATTTGTTCGTGAGGGAGTGGCCAGCGAAGATTTTGACAGGGCGTGGAAATCCTTTTCCGTGGTCTCAGCTGTCAAACGGGCCGGGACTCGCATGCGAGACTATGGCGTGCGCGGCGTGCCGAGCATGGTTGTTAACGGCAAGTATCTGGTTTCAGTTGGTGGAAGTGTGCCAACTCAAACCGAAATGCTACAAATCGTGGACTTTCTGGTGCAAAAGGAAAAAAGCAGCAGTTAACCTGTCAGATTTTGTATTCAATTATTACGCCCATGTTGATGCAACATGGGCGTTTTTTATGGAAGACCCCTTGCTGGCGCCTGATTTGGGAATATTTTGCAGAATTTATCCTGATAATTTAGACATTTACAGCAAATTTCTCGGAAAAGAATAAACTTTTACGAGGTGCCTGTTGTCATAGTACAGGCCTGGCATTCACATTCCCTGCTGTACAGGGCCCGATATCACGAATAATGCCAGAAAATATTTATAATTCAATTAGTTAGGCTATAAATACAGAGCAGTAAAACGATATTATGAACCTGGGACTCTCCTTACTCGATAAATTACCGGTCCGCGAACTTGGCTTGAAAGTCCAGTCTTTGCTGCCTTCCGGTAAACACAACGAGATTCTGGAAGAGGTCGACACCAGCCTGGTACTTTACGACAACACCCTGGTTAATACAGCTAACGGTAAAATCGAAGAAATTGCGGCAACTGAAGAAGAGCATTTCTTTGATGCCATGGCAAGGGCGGGCAGACGCCTTTATTCAGGTACGGATGTTGGTCATGTCCTGCTACTGCTTCCAACAGCGGACTTTGTCGCCACCTCTTTCAATATGAACCTAGGGAGCGAAAAACTGGTGCGTTCAGCACTGGAGTTGCAATCCCACTCTCTTATTCCCGCATACGACGAAAATTTATTACTGGCCGTGAATGCCACGAGCCAGGAAGGTGTGGCTCTTTGGTTCAACGAAAGCGATACCAATCGCTTGTTTCGTGCTTTCGAAAAAGAAGGCTTGTTTCTCAGCGCCATCATGCCGAGAAGCTTTTCCCTGATTGAATCTGATAATGATGAAGACAAAACACTTCTGATCAATGATGAAGAAGGGCAAACGGTTTCGTTTATCCAGATAAAAGGCGCCTCCCTTTTACGTTTGCTAACGGTTAATCGTACAGACCTTGAACAGGAAGTGTTTGCCAAACAGTGGGATATAGAAACGAGCCAACTCAAAGGGGAGTCCGTTAAAAATATGACTTCACTTGAGGACTGGCAAAACTTGCGCATGGTGGTAGATGCGGTTCCTGACTATTGCTTTTTTCCGGCTGGCGCAATCGCCGAAGAAAAACGCCTCAGTTTTGCCAAACAAACCAAGGTAGCCATAGGAGTAGCAGCTTGCCTGGTGTTGTTGCTATTTGCACCGTTTGTTTCCAACTGGCTGACTTTGCGTGAACTACAAAATGAGTTTGAAATTTCCCAGGAACAAACCCGGGAGCCGAGGAGCTTACAGGCATCCATTTTTGATATGGAAGAAGAGTGGGGCGCGTTGGCTGAATACCCGGATCAAAATATTGGAGAAGTGCTTATTTCTCTCAGTGATGTCATCCAAAGGTCACTGAGTTCGTTTTCAATAAACAAGGGCGTCATAGATATTACCGGGTCAACAGACGACCCAGCCTACCTTGTTGAACTTTTGGCAGAAAAAGAAGATTTTTTTAATGTTGGGCAAAGTACGAATACACGGGGTGGCGGTTCCCAATTTGGTATTCGCCTGAATCTCTCGAGCGTGGATTTTGAAGCATACGAAGAAAAATTCCCGATTACTGCCCAAGGCAGATAACCAGGCTATATGACTTTATGAAAAGTAACGAGAAAAAACTTGTAGGCCTGGCGGTTGTTTTATTCGTTGCCGTGGTTTTGGTAAGGGGCATTCCCTATTTGAGAGATACCTACAACGAAGGGCTGGAAGAAATAGCATTCATGGAGCAGCGTATTCAACGCCTGCGCCTGTTGGTTGAAGAAGCCCCTTTTATTAAAGACGAAGAAATTCTGAAAAGAGAAGAAGTTGCCGCATTGGAAAGCTGGGTGTTTACGGGAGAGGACACAATACTGGTTGGCAATAGTGTACAGAGACAATTACGCCAAGCTGTTGAAGAAGCGGGCGTCAATCCACGGTCATACAGCACGCCCAGGTTTTCAGAAACAGATGGTTGGCTCCTGGTCACACAGGAAATGGATTTCGTTATTGAGCAGGAAGAAATTCTTCCGTTTCTGGAATTGCTTGAAAACTCCAGGCCGAAATTACACGTGACAGAATTCAATATAAACCGCAACAGGCGTCAATATTCGGGCTCCATTACTGTTACTGGATTTAGCAAAAAAAGTTAACAACTGCTGACAATTAAAGACATGGAAAATACACAACTAACACTACCAGTATTTAGTCAGCTCCTTGAACCTGAAGGAATTGCCCCTGCGCAAAACTTTCAGGACACCCTGGAGCTTGTTTGCAACAGGGTACCCAGCATAGAAAGCCGCGCCAAGGTCAGATATGTCATTGCTGACGAAATTCGATTTCGTATTGGTAATACTGATGAAGTCGCGCGTCTGACCAAATTCTGGCGCGCAGAACTTTCACCGGAAATTGCTGAAGGTGACGATGCCTTTGTCTCCGGTTTTGGCAACGATGATGAATTTTCAGACCTTGATTCCGAGGCGCCTATCATTCGTCTTGTTAATCACCTGTTTGCACGCGCACTGGATTTGAATGCCAGTGACATTCACTTTGAGCCTACAGAACATCATCTTGAAGTGCGTTGCCGCGTTGACGGCATAATGACCCGCATTGAAAAGCTGCCAGTCAAGATTCAATCGGCAGTGGCCTCGCGCCTGAAGCTGATGGCAAAACTGGATATAGGCGAAAAACGTTTGCCCCAGGATGGCCGCATAGATTATCGGGTAGGTGATCGCGAACTTGATTTGCGTGTTTCTACTCTGCCTGGTGTGTTGGGCGAGTCAGTCGTATTACGTATTCTGGATCGGAATGATTTGAATATAGAGCTTTCCGAACTTGGTATGCCTGAAAAAGTCCTTGAAAAATACTCACGTGTGATTACCCAGCCCCATGGCCTGATATTGATCACCGGGCCAACAGGTAGCGGTAAAACCACTACTTTGTATGGCACGCTGGAAAAAATTCACAATGAAAAGCAAAAGATAGTCACGGTTGAAGACCCGGTGGAATACCAGCTGGATGGCATCACGCAAATTCAGGTGAACCCTCGTATTGGGCTGACCTTTGCATCCGGGCTTCGCTCCATTGTGCGCCAGGACCCAGACATTCTTATGATAGGTGAAATTCGCGATCATGAAACAGCAGAGATCGCTATTGAATCAGCCCTGACAGGTCACCTGGTGTTTTCAACATTGCATACCAACGATGCCGCTGGCGCCGTGACCCGTCTGCAGGACATGGGTGTTGAGAGCTACCTCATCAGTTCAAGTTTGCTTGGTATTCAGGCGCAGCGACTGGTCAGGCGCGTGTGTACAGATTGCATTGAAGAAGTAACGCTTACCAAAGATGAGGCCAATGTACTTGATGTGAAACAGGAAGACTTTCCTGGTATCAAGCGCGGTGCAGGCTGTGAGCGCTGTGGAGGAACAGGCTATCGCGGCAGGGTTGGCCTTTATGAATTCCTGATGATGTCTGATGAGATCAGACACTTGATCACCAATGGCGCAGATGCCAATGTTATTCGACAACAGGGCGTAAAGGAGGGCATGAAAACCCTGCGGGAAGATGCGCTGGAGAAACTTAAAGTTGGCCTGACAACACCAGAAGAAGTGGTGAGGGTTACCCGGGCCGTATGAGCGTAAATTATTATCAATACCAGGCGTGTGATGCCCACGGCAAGATGACCAGTGGCCAGTTAAGCGCGGACTCTGAACGTGAAGCTATTTCCATGCTTCAGTCCCAGAAGCTGGTGCCGGTAAAAATCAAAGCCACCTCGCGACAAAGCCTGAAACGGTCGGGCGGCAAAATCAAAACAGCAGATCTTGTGGATTTTACTAATGGCCTGACCACGCTGGTAGAAGCCAGGATTCCGATAGACAAGGCATTGGGCCTGTTGGAAGGGATAACCGAGAAGGAATACATGAAGCGCTTGGTGGTTTCACTCAGGCGTGATGTTAAAGAAGGGAAAAGCCTGGCTGATGCCATGGAAGCTCGGCCAGATGTGTTTTCCAAACTCTATATCAATATTGTTCGCGCCGGAGAAACCGGCGGCATTCTGGACCAGTTATTGCCCGACCTCATGATTTTTCTGGAAACTGCAGAGGACACCAGGAAGCAAATTATTTCAGCGCTAACCTACCCGATTGTTCTGCTTGTCACAGGCATTCTTTCGGTAGCATTACTGCTTATTTACGTGGTGCCGCAATTTACTGCCATGTTTGAGGATGTCGGGTCAGAGATACCTGCTTCTGCCCAGCTATTGCTAGGTCTTAGTAATGGCTTACAGGTTTATGGGTGGCTGATTGTCCCAGCGATATTTTTGATCATTTACTGGTGGCGCTGGCTGAATGCTGACAAGACGAGAAAACGTCAGAAAGATGCTTTTCTTTTGAATTTGCCAATAGCTGGAAAGTTGCTGGTCCATCAGGATGTGGCTATTTTTTCCAGGACACTGGGAGCACTTCTGGGAGCAGGGATTCCGCTAATTAGAGGATTACGTGTTGCTCGTGAAGTAATCACCAACGAGGAACTGATACACCATCTTGAGGTCGTAGAAGAGGATGTCCGCGGCGGTGCCGGTCTTGGTGTTTCTTTGGAAAAGACAGGCAAGTTTCCAGTTCTTTTACATCAGCTGGTTACTGTTGGCGAGGAGTCGGGAAGGACTGGAGAAATTTTAAAAAAACTGGCGAAAACTTTTGATGCCAGTGTCAGAGATGACATGAATCGCCTTGTAAGCGCATTACAACCGGCCTTGATTTTATTGCTGGGAATTACTGTAGGCGGAATTATTATCGTGATGTTATCGGCAGTGTTCAGTATGAACACTGTAGATTTTTAACTGCACGGTTCGTAATTAAGCTGTGTGGTTAATTATTAAATTGGAGTTATAAGTGAATTACACAAGGTTTGTTCTTAAAAGTTGTACCTTGCCAAGAAGTATTTTGCTCCTGGCGTTTTCGGTAATGCTGACATCATGCGCTTCCATGCAGCAGGGGTCGGGCTCGTCTGCACCAGCGACTTCGTCGGCCAGATCAACTTCACAACAGCAAGAAAGCAATTCTGCGTCACAAGCTTCAAGTGTCGGATCAACTGCAACTAACGGTTCACAAGAAGCGGAAGATCCGGGCATAAACAGAGCTGGCAGAGTGATTCAGCTGGGACGTTTTGTTGAGGATCGTCCCCAGGTTGAAGTGCCTGAAGGCACAACGGTGGAATTGAATTATGAGCAGGAAGACCTGCGTCTTGTGATTGAGCAGCTAGGCGATCAATTGCAGATCAACATGGTTATTGATCCTACTATCGATGATCGTGTCAGCCTGCGCTCTTCTCCTGATAACCCCCTCACGTTCGATGACTTGTGGCCTTTATTGCGCATGTTGACCAGTAATGCTGGGATCACCATTGAACAGGCCGGTAATGTTTACCGTTTTATGAAAAATAATTCTTCAGTGCCAACAGAAATAGTCATGCCGGGCTGGTTGAATGATGCCACTTCGTCAGAGGTTATGCAGGTAACACCATTGACTTATATCTCGGTTGATACTGCGGTCTCTATTCTCAACCCGATACTGCAACCGGAAGGATCCATTATTCGACTTGGTCAGGGCAACCTGATTGGTATTAGTGGTACGCCACAACAATTGCAACGGGTTAATGCTTTCCTTGATGTCATTGACGATGACCCTTTCCAGAACCAGGGTATTCACCTCTATGAATTGTTGAACTCCCAGGCCCTGGAAGTAGCCCAGGAACTCACCAATATTCTGACACTGATAGAAGGAGAACAGTCCTCCTACCAGGTATTAGGTCTGGAGCGTATCAACGCAATTCTGGTTCTATCTCCCGCAAACAGAGGTTTTGAAGAAGTCACCCGATGGATAAGCATCCTTGATGCAGAAAGCCAGGAACAGGTAGAACAGCTATTTTTCTACAAGGTGAAAAATCTCAATGCCACAACACTTGCCGCAACCCTGACTCAGGTTTTTCAACAGGATGAGGAAAATATTCCAGCTGGCGCCGCCGCAGAAGATTCTGATTCGGCCCAGGATGATGCTGAGGGAAGCGCTGATACCGCAAGTGAGAGCGCTTCAGCTGAAGGTGTGGTTTCAGCCAACATTTCGGTCACCATTGTTGCCGACGAAGATACCAATAGTCTGTTGGTGAGAAGTACTCCCAGGGATTACCGGCAGCTACTGACGACAATCAACAACCTGGATACGCCTCCACCCCAGGTACTAATCAATGCGGTGATTGGACAGGTAACCCTAACTGATGCCAATGAATTTGGTGTTGACTGGGTGCGTGTGTCACAAAATGCCAATACCGGTATTGTCAGCTCAGCTTTTCTTCCGGCTGCAGGACTTTTGCAGCCCGGTGGTCAGGCGGCAGTGGGTTCAGGGTTGATTATGACCAGGACCTTTAATGATGGTACTTCCATTATTGATGCTACGCTAAATGCTATTGCCCAGGACAATGAAGTCAGCTTGTTGGCAAGACCGACAATTCTGGCTACCAATAACCAGGAAGGTGAAATCAAGGTTGGTCAGGCAGTGCCTATTGACCAGGGTCAAACAGTTTCAGGAAATGGTGTCGTCACCTCCAATGTCGCTTATCGTGATGTAGGTATCGTGATGACTATTACACCGCACATCAATGACGATGGTTTTATCAACCTGGAGATTTTTCAGAGCCTTTCATCCATCGAAGAAGGGGCTAGTGGTGTTCAGGGCAATCCTGTTTTCACCAACCAGGAAATAACGACAACTGCAGTTATTGCTGACGGTGCCACGATCACGCTTGGTGGTTTAATTCAGGAAGATGAGTCTGATCAGAACAGTGGTATTCCCGGACTTCAAAGAATTCCAATATTGGGTGCAGCTTTTTCCTATCAGCAGCTCAGGTCAGTACGAAGAGAGCTATTTATCATTCTCAGACCACAAATCATTACTGGCGATGATACCGATAATGAGTCCATGCGCAATTTGCGAGCGAGTTTTGAAAATGTTTCAGCCTTAATGGAAGAGGCTGGATTATGAAGAAGCGGAGTTTAACCATGAAGAAATCAACAGGATTTACACTCATTGAATTACTGGTCGTCATGGCTATTCTCGGTATGCTGGCAGCTTTAGTTGGTCCGGCACTATTTGGCAATCTCAGTAAGGGCCAAAGAACAACAGCAGCATCCCAGATTAGTAACCTTGAGGCAGCACTGGACTCCTATCGCCTGGATGTTGGAAGTTACCCGGACAGCCTGAGAGGTCTGGTTGAAAATGATAGCGGCAGTCCACGCTGGAATGGGCCCTATATAAGGGATGACGAAATCCCACTCGACCCCTGGGACAATGCCTACAACTATTCTCCCGATGGCAGGGACTTTCGTTTAATGTCTTATGGCGCAGATGGCGCGCCAGGCGGCGAAGGTGATGACGCCGATATCGGTAATTAGGCCTTCGAGGCGGCACAAGGTTCCAGCATCTGTAGCAAGTGATGGACGCCAAGGTGGCTTCACACTGCTGGAGTTGCTCGTCGTCCTGAGCGTTATTGTTCTTGCCACTTCAATCATCATTCCAAATATAACCAGCACTGATAATAATCTACTTAGCGCACAAGTAAGACAGACTGCTTCTGCCTTTAATTACGCTCGCCGTATTGCCATTGTTAAAGGAGCGCCTCAGACAGCTACCTTAATTATGTTGGCGCCTGATGATCCTGATTACCCGGAAATCAAGGGAGAGATACTGCAACGAGCATCCAGGTCAACCATGCCTCTTCTGGAAAATTTTACTGTAGAAGTTTCTTACCAGGGAGATATCAACGAGGAACCTGAAATACTGGATAGCATTGAGATAGTATTTTTCCCTCAGGGTGGCAGTACAGGAGGCATACTGAACTTCACCATGGATGACCTTACAGCCAGAATCAGAATAGACCCGATTACCGGCAGAATAAATATTCGCTACCCAGGCGAAGAATTTGACGATGAATATTATTAAGCCTGCAATGGGAAAAGAAAAAAACAGCACAGCCAGATACAAAAGCAAGGGCTTTACCTTGCTCGAGGTTATGGTTGCCTTGACTATAACGGGTATGGCTTTAGGCGGTTTGTTTGGTGTTATTGCCGGCAACAAAAGGCTGGCGTGGCGATCAGAAGAAAGCCTGATTAGAACCATGCAGGCGCGCAGCATGATTAATTTCTCCCAGCTAAACGATGAGCGCGGCGAAGTAAGTATCGATTTCGAAAACGATGACCTGATAATTAATTCGGGATTCGAGCTCGAGGCACCGGAAAGAAAAACCCAGGCAAGTCCGATGGCATTAAATGAATATGAAATATTTGATGAATTTGGAGAAGTCATCACTACAGGCACTTACTGGGTAGAGCTCGACTTCCCGGAATAGTCATAGAAGGCTGTCAGGCATAAAACATTGGCATCAAATTCTCGACATGAAGTTTTCGACATGAAAGGACAGCATCGACAAACCGGCTTTACACTGCTGGAAATCATGGTATCCATGACGCTGACAGCCATGTTGCTGGGGATGTTAAGTGCCGGAATCTACTCTGTAGTCAATGACTGGCAGAATGAAACGTCAGTACTTGATGAATCGTTGGATAATGCGCTTGTTCTTTTACAAATTGAAAGGGCGCTTTTTGCAGCCTTTCCACACAGTTATATAGATTATGAAGAAACCCTGGACAGGCAAATATATTTTTTCGGTGATGAAAGTGAAATGCGCTGGGTTTCTACAGTCTCCCCGCAACGGCGAACAGGCTTAACAGCCTGGCGACTGGGTTCTGATTTTGAAGAGGGCCTGCAACTCACCCTCACGTCAGCTTACAGTGATAATCCGGATACGCGCTTTGACGAACTTGAGCCGACAACAATTTTAAAGAATTATAGAGCTGAGTTCAGTTATCTGGTGCAGCGCAATGATGAGGAAAAAGAATGGCTGGATGAATGGGACGGGATAGAAATGCAAAGTCTGCCGCTTGCTGTATATATTATTTTGACCCCTATTGATGAGCTTCTCGACGAAGAAACACTGGAAGTGCTTGCGGCTATAAAAACGTGGCGGCATGAAGACATCCAGCCATCGATTCCGCCCATATGAACACCGCTATGAAGAATAAAAACGTAAAAGGTTCGGTGATTGTTGTGACCTTATGGACAGTCGTTTTGCTGACTATCCTGGTGACGGTAATTGCCGGGCAGATACGTCTTTCATCCAGAGCGGCTTTTTATCACCAGGAAGAACTGATCGATTGGGCTAATGTGGTTTCAGCGGTTAACCGTGCGGAAATGGAATTAATGCTTGAACGCATGCCGCGCCCACCTGAAACACTTGACGATTTAAACGACATTAACCGGAACCCCTTGCTCAGGTTTAATGGGCAGGAACTGACCTTGAATTACCCGCAAGCAGATGGCATCACCGTAAGAATATATGACCACTCGGGAAAAATTAATCTCAGGGAGCTGGGGCGACCTCGAATGCGTGCATTGCTTGAAAAAAAATTGGGAGAAGAGGCGGATGCAGAAATTGATCAACTCATTGCTGCGTGGGGAGATTGGGTGGATTTGAATAACAATGCCGGCATTAATGGCGCAGAAAATGATTATTATGAGAGCCTGGATATTCCCTATACCCAGCGCAATGGAAAGCTGGAAACTGTTGAAGAAATACTTCATGTCAGAGGCTTTGACGAGGTTTTTGCGGATACAGACCTGGATGCGGCCTTTACCCTTTACACCGATGGAGAGCAGGTTAACCTGAACCTGGCTACAGTAGAAGCAATGCAATTGTTACCTGGTCTGGATGATGAGCTGATAGAAGAAATTCTTGCATTCAGGCAGAACAATGAATTTAGAGGTAACGGGGATATAGCACAGATAGTGCCAGCAGAAAATATGGCAGAATTACGCCCATGGTTAAATTCACGCGTTACCAGTAGTTTCTATACCATAATGGCCTATAAAAAAATCGCTACGGAAGAAGATCTTTTTGATGACGACGAGCTTGTTGAAGTTGATGTAAGTACAACGTCCTATGCCGAAACTGTCCAGATTATTTCGTTTGCAGAAAAGCCAAAGATTCTAAAAATTAATCCTTATCAAACTATACCGGTTCGCCCCGTTATTCAGCTGGAAGATGAGTTTCTAGAGTGAATATATTTCAGGGGAATATCAGAAATATAGTCGGGGGCGTCAGCAATCCTTTCAGGTCAGTTATTGGTAATTGGTCCTTGTTTACCATGCTCCTTAAAAGGGATCTTGTTAATAGAACGTCGGGTACAGTACTGGGCAAGATATGGCCCCTGGCACAACCTGCCTTGCAGATTTTGGGATACTGGTTTGTTTTTGGCGTAATTTTTTCTGTCAGGGCAGAAGGGCGCGGGGAGAATTTTCTTGAATACTTGCTTACCGGAATGGTGCCCTGGCTTTGCGTAGCAGAAGTGCTTAGCCGTAGTACAACAATGTTCAGGGAATTTAGCCCCCTGTACAGGCGCAACCCTTTCCCATTAGAAATTTTACCGCTACTGATAATGGCAATCCCTTGTCTTGTTTATGGTGCCGCCTATTTCTTTCTGAATTTATTTATGGGTGGATTGGACAAAGCGCTGCTGTCGCTGATTGTGATGCCTTTGTTTATGCTCTGGCTTCTTCCCCTTTGCCTGTTATTTTCTGTGCTTGGCTTGTTTCTGAAAGACTTCACTCAGGCTGTACCATTTCTTTTGATGATTACCCTGTTTCTGACGCCAATTCTGTATTTTCCTTCCATGCTTCCTGAGGGCATAAAACAGTTTATCTGGATTAACCCGTTTTCGGACCTGATGGCCCTGGTGCATGGCATATTGCAGGACACGGAATTTTCCTGGATGAACTTGGTGCGTCCATTTTTAATCTGGTTGTTATTGCTGGGTCCAGCCTGGCTGTTTTACAAACGCAGCATTCCCCATATCAGGGAGGTGCTGTAATGACTGATATAGCAATTTCCTTGCAAGGAGTTTCCAAGTACTACAAGTATTACGAAAAGGAACTGGATCGGGTCAAGGAAATTATGAGCGGCAAGCCCCGCTTCCAGAAAATTGAAGCGTTGAAAAACATTAACCTGGAAGTTGGTAAAGGAGAAGTGCTTGGAGTCATCGGTCGAAATGGCGCAGGCAAAAGTACGTTACTGAAAGTGTTGTCCGACACCATTTTACCTTCCTCAGGTGAAATTTCAGTGAATGGAAGAATTGCAGCCCTGCTGGAACTTGGAGCGAGTTTCCACCCGGATATGACAGGAAAAGAAAATGTATATCTGAGTGGTGCCATCAAGGGCATGACCAAAAAAGACATTGATGCCATCTACGAAGAAATTCTGGCTTTTGCGGAAATAGGTGAATTTATTAGCCGGCCAGTGAAAACTTATTCCAGCGGTATGTTTGTCAGGCTGGCATTTTCTATTGCCACTCATATTGATCCAGAAATTCTTATCATAGATGAGGCCTTGTCCGTTGGTGATGGCGCTTTTTCCAGAAAGTCATTTGATCGCATTATGGATTTCAAGGAAGCAGGCAAAACCATCCTGTTTTGCTCTCACTCCATGTATCAGGTGGAAGTACTTTGTGATCGGGTGGTCTGGTTGGAAAAAGGAGAGGTCAGAAAAATCGGCAAGCCAGTTGATGTGATTACTGAATACAGTAACAAAATGCGCATGGCGTCACCAAGAAAAGAAAGCCTGGGAACAACAATAAAGGGTGATGAGAGCTCTGAAAATCATGAGGCGGCTGAAACGCCCGTTAAAAGTACCAGTGTAAAAGCAGTTCCACATATTCTGGATATACAGGTAAAAGTGGAAAGCAATATCAGCAAAGTACATAAAGTTGTCAGCGAGGTATCAGACCTCGAAGTAACGGTACTGTTCGGCCCTGGAGAAGGCGTGCCACTGGCAAGTATCGCCGTGGCTTTATCAGGCGGTGATGGCAGAATCATTTCCAGTGCGGGCAGTGTACAAGATGCAATCACCCTGAAAATAAATGAATCAGGTCAAGGAGAAGCGAGAATCCTTTTTCCAAAGCTTCCCTTGTTGCGGGGAAATTACTTCCTGGATGTTGCCTTGTTGTGTGAAAAAGGCATTCACCTGTATGAAGCAGTGAGACAAGCTGCTGAAATCCATGTGGAACAAAATGGGCTTGAACGGGGCATAGTTAAATTGCCGCATGAATGGTTATCTTGAAACATGATTAACGAAGCACACATTGTGCCTTACCAGAGCAAAGATTTACCGGTTGAACAAGGACCCTGGATAGTCTTTGCACCGCACGCTGATGATGAAAGTTTTGGCATGGGCGGAGCGCTGGCTAAAGCGGTCGATGCCGGGATTAAAGTGGAATTGGTAGTGATGACCGATGGCTCTCTTGGCGGCAGTCAGGACAACCTGGTTGCTAAAAGAAAAGCTGAGGCCATTGAGGCAGCCTCGATACTTGGTTTGGAACAACCGGTTTTTTTTGCGCATAAGGACCGGGAGCTCAAGCTGGATGACAGCACTCTGGCACAAGTAGTTGGAGAGATTGAGCGGGTAGATCCCGCAGCTGTTTTTTTCCCTGGCGTGTTTGAGCTGCATCCAGACCACAGAACAACAGCCGCCTTGATCTGGCAAGCATTAAGACGAGTTGCCAGAAAGGATCTGGTGCCAGTGAGTTATGAGGTCTTGGTACAAAGCCCCATCAATACTCTGGTAGATATAACGGCATTCGTGGAAAAGAAAAAGTCGGCGATGTCTGCTTATCAGAGCCAGCTTGATGAAAACCGTTATATGGATATAGCCCTGGCCTTGAACCAACTGCGTACTCTCACCCTGGATTCAATGGTTTCGCATGCGGAAGGTTTTTATTGCTTTGAACCAGGTGATGTTAGTGAGGAACTTGTAGATATTGTTGTGGGAAAAATTCACTCCTTCTTTATATAGCAAGAAATTGAACTTGAAATACACCTTTTCAGTGCCATTTTGGGTAGTTTTTGGGGTGTTTTCTGGACGGAAAATGCAGCAAGGTAAACATTGATCAAAAAACGTACATTATTTGCCTAAAAAATGAGAAAATTTATAAAGTTAGCGTTTGAAAGCTGTAAAAATTTCACAATTTCACAAATAACCTTACCTTTTCAGCACAAATACCTGTTTTTTCTTAATTTTATGTTGATTTTCTTCCCGCAATGTGAAAAATAGAGCGAGGCTGGTCACAGACTTGGCTAAGAGTGTTGACATGCTGCGTGCGTGTAGGCATTATTCGCCTTCGTAGGCCTATTACAGAAGCTATTAACCGGGGTTGTTCCCCAAACTTTTAACCAGAAATTGGGGTGAAAGCCCTGTTAATTATATTTGAGCGCGCTCAAGGAGAGCTTGATATATGAACATTAATAAAAAAATATTTGCTTCGGCATTATTTATAGTAGGAGCATTCGTGAGTTCGATTGCTTCTGCTGCAATTACTTACACGAACTCGAAGGATTATGCGGGTGATGCGCAAAATGCAAATGCGGTTGCAGTTGCAGGCGGTGGATCAGTTCGTGCCAATAACCTGATCCTGAGTTTTGGTGGTGGTGCAGATGTAGCTGCCGACAAGGACATTATTGTTCGTCTGCCTGAAGGCTTTAACTTTGCAGCAGATCCCGAATACCTCGTTGAACGCTCAGGTGGTGCTACGGCGACAACTGGTCTGACGCTGAAAGATAAAACTGAGTTCGGTGATCCGACACTGGATGACCCGAAAATCACGTTGAACGATACTGATGGCGACGGCAAGAATGACCGCGCCCTTGTAACTGTATCTTCAGCGAATACTGCTGCTGATACACTAACTATCTCCATTTGGGTAACAGCTGATACAGCTACTGCCGGAAAAGGCAAGAAAGCTTCTGTAATTGTTGCTGGCGGACTTGCTGATACTCAGGAAATTGCAGATGTTGTGACTTCACTGAGCACACCAGTTTCCAGTGCAGCAACTGGTCAGGCTAAAGTTGACCAGAATCTGAATGAATCTGCTGATACTTCAGGCGCAGATTTCGTTGTGACTATCCCTGCTGGAACTGCCGGCGGTACTTCATTAACACTCAAGCCAAACTCAGGAATTACATGGGGAACTCTTGGATCAACTATCACCTGGACAGTCCATACTCCAGGTTTTGCTGTTGATGCCCTGACACCAACCAGTGCATCTAATGTAGTAGGTGCAGCATCTTCTACAAGCACTATAACGTTGAAAACAAACTGGGCTTCTTCTGCTAAAAACAGCAGCGCTATCCAGGTTAAGTTTGATATTTCTGAGTTGAACTCAGCGGCTGGAAAAACAGGTCTTCGTGGATTGGCGGTAGGTGGTGTTGTTACTGGCAATGCACAGCTTGTTGAAGTGCTGGCAAATGGTTCAGAAGCTAAACTTTCAACGACTCCAAAAGCGCCTAGTATAGTTGCTGGTTCTTCTGCAGCTCAAACACTGCCAACTATCGAAGTTACAGAAAACTTCAATGATGACCTTGGTGGTTCATTCACAATTACAGCAGGCACTGGACTGACCTTTATTTCTGGCGGTTCTGTTAAAGCAGGCGCAGTGACAGGTACTATTGCCGTCAATGCAACCAGCACAGTGATTACTGTAACGGTAGGCTCAGGTAATGGTGCAAATGGCGCTTCCAAAACCATTTCTATTACTGGTATCACAGGTATAGCTAGCTCAACAGCCAGCGGCGACCTGTCAGTGACTGTAGACAGCACAACTGCTGCGGCCAAGTATGGGCCAAAAGCTGATGTGTTAACTGTTGCTTCTGCTGTAGATGTGGGTGGAGTTGATCTTTCTATTCTTTCAGCACAAGTTAGAAGTGTAGGTAAAGACAAATACGTCGCCACCTCTACTATCACTGTGAAAGAAGAAACTTATGGCGCTATCAGCAATGCTGCTAAGACACAGGTGCAAGATGCATACTTCAGAATTACACCTAGTTCAAATGCAGACATTAAGGCAGTAGCTGTTTCGACTAGCGGTTATGCTGGAGGCACATCTCCAACAATCGCTATCTCAACCCCTTGTGCTGCTGAAAATGGTGTTACTACTGGCGCATGGTTGTGTGAAGTTGAAGCCGAGTCTACTGCTGTAGTCCCCGGTACCAGCACGGTTTCTGTCCAGGTTACGTACATCACGGATAAAGCTGCCGTAGGTGATACTGTTGACATGGTCTTTGATGGAAATGCTGAAGTTGCAGGTTCTGTAACTGTAGCCAATGTTAAAATTGCTACAGCAGCCTCTGTAACCACTGCAATCCCAGGGATTGAAGCTGGTAGTGACATTGCTTCCAAACTGGCTACTGTTCAAATCAAGGAAAACTTCGCAAATGCAGTAACGGCCAAAGGCTCGTTCAGGCTGGTTGCTCCGCAAGGCGTTGCCTTCCAGGACGCAGCTTCTGTACAAGCTCAGGCCAGCATAGGTACTGCGACTATCACTGCGACATTCAACCCGAACGATACGTTAGTGATGACGGCTGCAACTACGCAGACGATTACCTTCCAGCCAAAAGCTGTTATAGCTGATGGCAAGTCAGGTAAATTGTCTTTCACTATCTACGATGGTGACATCGAAGGTAAAGGTGGTGCAGGTGTAACATCTGAGCAGGTAATTATCGCTTATGGCGGCCTTGTGGATAAATTGGATAGTGGTGATGATACTGACGTTACTGTTGGCTTCAAAACTTCTAACACTGTTGAAGGTGGTCTAGCACCATACACAGTCAAATCCGGAAACACTGGATTTGCAACTGTTACTATTGATGGCACTAAAGTCACAGTAACTGGTGTTGGTGCTGGTGTAGCGACAATCACTGTTACTGATGACCTTGGTGCTACAGATAGCTTTGATGTAACTGTAGCGACTGGTGGTACACAACCAGACGCAACTAAAGCAGCTAAAGCTCTTGATGGTAGTACAACTGCTGCTACCTTCACTGCTGGCGCATCATCTGATGGTGGTATTACTTATGGTACTGAGTTCACCACAGCTGATTCAGTTACTCTGGTAGGTACGATCAATGTTGATCCTGCTGATCAAGGATCTGATGGTGAAGTACATGTGTTGGTTTCTTCAGTTACAGGCGCAGGAGTTTCCATTTTCTCCTTGGATGTAGATGGAAAGGCTGATGCTTGGGATGGATCCCTTGAAGATATTGCAGCGAATATTGTAGCTACTCCACTTGGTGCTTCTTACACTGTGACCATCGTTAGCGATGAAATGCTGGCTGCTGGAACCTATAGAGTAGCTCTTGCTTACTCTACTGAGGGCGGCAAACTGGTATACACTGCGAAAGCAATGGTTATCACTGTTACTGAGTAAAGCTAGTAAGTAAAATAAAAAACGGCACCTTCGGGTGCCGTTTTTTTTTGGAAATTACAGAAAATATGCATAAAATAAAGTAAATTGATGTCATATAGGTACATTAAAAATATTGATGATTGGCGATTTTTTATGAAATACAAAAATGTTCCTTATTTAATATTATTTGCCGTTGGTGGGTTATCTGTAGAATCTAATGGCCAAGAACTGGATTTGTTCCAGGCTACAGATAATGCTGAAACAGCCCGTGCAAATAGTCGTACTCCCCAACAAAGAAATTCTGCAGCAAGTACTGAACCATATTTTACTCTGGTAGGGACTAGCCGCTTTGGCGATAAATATTTTGGCTCTTTATTAACCAAAGATAGAGAATCACTTGTTGTTGAATGGACGCCTGGGAAGGTTACTTTAATCGATGGCCATAGAAATTTTGGTATTGCAGATATTGGTTCACGCTCAGTATCTGTAAAGCATCCAGATTCAGATCCTTGTGTTGAAAACACGGATAAAGGTGTTAGTTGTAATGGAAATATTGCCTTATTAACATTGAGTAATGCCAAACCACTTGAAGCTAGGCAAAGAGCAGTAGAAAGCTCGATCAACGTGAATACTACTACTGAAGAAGGGGAGGATATTGAGGTGGAGTTAAATGAAAATGGCGAACCCTTAACTATAGGTAATACTGGAGTATTGACCCGGAATCCCTTTACAGGTCAATTGCAAAGCGCCCCTGAATTAACACCTGAAGAGCTGGCAGCACGTGAAGAGAGGCGTCAACGTCGTGCCGAGCAATTTCGGGATTTTGAAATTGTCAGAATTGGCGATGATGAGATTCCGGAAGGTATGCAGCGAATAAGAAGCCCGTTTGGCGATCGCCTTGAACCTGTAGAAGATTAATTCGCTAGCTTGTGCTAAGTATCTCCATTGTTATTTACCAGTTGGATTGCGATTTATTTCGCCGATTACTGGATTCGTTGTCTATTGCATTAGATAAAGTCTCCGAAGGAAGTTCAGGTATATCTATCAAAATTATTGATAATGGAAATCAACAAACCATTATTGAAAATCTTAGTAAAGACTACCTAAATAAGTTACCAACCCTGGAAATCATTTCAGGAATGAAAAATATCGGTTATGGGCGCGCCCATAATCTTGGAATTCTTTCCAGCACATCAAAATATCACCTGGTTTTAAATCCTGACGTCATTCTTGACAGTGACTCCCTGATTGAAGGAATAAAACACCTGGAATCAAATAAAGACATTTGTGCCGTAGCCCCTGCTTGTGAAGATGAAAAGGGGCAGGTTCAATATTTGGCAAAAAGATATCCGTCAGTTCTGGATTTGGCGCTGAGAGGAGTAGCTCCCAGGTTTATCAAAAAATACTTCCAGAAAAGATTAAGTCGTTATGAAATGCATAAAGTATTAAATAAAGAAAGTGCGGTTCAAGTTGACATAATAAGTGGGTGTTTCATGTTATGTAGAACTGAATATTTGAAAAAAATCGGGGGATTTGATGAGCGCTATTTCTTGTACTTTGAGGATTTTGCTCTTTCTATGGAAATGAAAAAGCTGGGGGCTCTGCAATATCTTTCCTCTATGAAAATTATTCACTATGGTGGTAATGCAGCTGGGAAAGACTTTAAACATATTTTGATGTTTGTTATTTCTGGCATTAAATTCTTCAATTGCTACGGCTGGAAAATTCGCTAGATGAACATTTTGATTACTGGTGTTGCGGGTTTTATAGGCCGCAATCTGGCGAATCATCTGGGCAAAAGTGACCACAAAGTAATTGGGCTTGATGTTATTGAGCTTGCGGGCCTAGAAAATTCTACTGCAATTGATGAATACAGGTATTGCAATTTAATCAATTTGGATCAAACCAGCAAAAGCATTAGCGATGCAGAAATAATAATTCACCTTGCGGGTGAGGCATCTGTAAATAGCTCCAAGGCTGCCAATAACAATAATACAATTCTGGGTTTATCCAATCTTCTAAAAAGTATTAATAAAGACAAACTTCAAAAAATCATATTGCTCAGTTCAGAAAAAGCCTGCCGTCCATCCAGCTTATATTCAAAATCCAAAATTCAGTCAGAAAATATGCTTCGGGAGTATGCTGAGCAGGCAGGGTTGAGTTATACAATATTACGAAGTGCGGCAGTTTACGGACCTGGAATGAAAAGCAATATTGCTCAATGGCTTTATCGTATCAAGTCCAAAAGCTTGCAACGTATTCCTGAGAGTAATTCAGAAGTTTGCATGGTTGGTATAAATGATTTGTGTCGCATCATAATTAAATGTATTGACTGCTCTCAAACCAATAATAAGGTTTATCGCGTTACAGATTTGAACTCTTACAGTATTAATCAAATTGAAAGTTCAGCAAGAAAAGTATTTGAATTGAATAACAATACCTTTAGTTACCCGAGATCAATTTTATTTTTTGTTTCGAAATTTGGTGATATTTGTACTCGGTTTGGGTGGCGTTTTCCGTTAAACTCAAACGCATATCATATGTTTTTTAATAACTCTGTGAGCCATGATGACACTATCTATAGTGATATCGGGATAAGACCAATGCAGAATTTTCTCGACGACATTCCAACAATCTTTACTGAATAATTATGAATACCAAGGGCATTATCCTGGCTGGCGGCACTGGCTCACGGTTACATCCTGTCACTTACCGTGTAAGTAAGCAGATGCTACCTGTTTATGACAAACCAATGATTTATTATCCATTGGCCACACTTATTCAAAGTGGTATCAGAGATATTCTTATAATTACAACCCCTGGAGACGCTGAAGATTTCAAGCAGCTTTTGAATGATGGGACCCAGTGGGGAATTAATATCTCATACGCCGAACAGCCTAACCCTGAAGGTCTAGCCCAGGCATTTCTTATTGGGGAAAATTTCATCGGTAATGATCAGGTCTGCCTGATTCTTGGAGATAATATCTTCTATGGCAGTGACATTGAGGATCAGCTTGGCAGAGCTATTTCACAACAGACAGGCGCAACAATATTTGCCTATTATGTAACTGATCCTGAGCGCTATGGCGTGGTCAGTTTTGACAAGAATGGCAAGGCAAATAACCTGGAAGAAAAGCCGGAAAAACCAAAATCCAATTACGCTGTTACCGGACTATACCGCTATGACAATCAGGTTGTGGATATTGCTAAAGCAGTAATTCCTTCCGCCAGGGGGGAGCTGGAAATTACGGATGTAAATGACGCCTACCTGAAAAATAACCAACTGGAAGTAGAGCTACTGGATCGCGGCACCGCCTGGCTAGATACAGGGACATTCAGCTCATTGATTGATGCGGCAAATTTTATTCGCGTATTGGAAGAGCGCCAGGGTTTGAAAATCGCCTGTATTGAGGAAATTGTCTACCAGAAAGGCTATATCACTGCAGATCAACTGGTTGCCCTCGCCAAACCACTGGAAAAAAGTGGATATGGGGATTATCTACTACGTATCCTGAATTCTTCTTTCTAATGAAAATCAAACCAACTTCTATACCAGATATTCTGGTCATCGAACCAGACGTGCATGGCGATCACCGCGGCTTTTTTATGGAAACATGGCGCAAGGAGTGGTTTACCGATCTTGGAGATGACCTGACCTTTGTTCAGGATAATCACAGCAAGTCAGTTAAAGGCACGTTACGGGGTTTGCATTATCAGGTAAAACAGCCCCAGGGTAAGTTTATCCGTGTAGTTCAGGGTGAAATTTTTGATGTGGTAGTTGATTTAAGGCTTGCCTCAGATACTTTTGGACAATGGGAGGGCGTTCTACTTTCTTCGGAAAACAAAAAATCCCTTTGGGTCCCGCCAGGTTTCGCCCATGGCTTTTACGTAATTTCTGATACTGCAGAAATCACCTATAAATGTACGGATTATTACGCGGCTGAATATGAAAGAAGTTTGCTTTGGAATGATCCGGAGATTGGCATTAATTGGCCTTTGCATGACAATGAGGTGGTCCTGTCTGAAAAAGATGCAAAGGGGAGCCCCCTTGCTGAATGTGAAACTTATTCCTGACCATGAAAACAGCTTTACTTCTTGGTGCTACCGGTCAACTGGGTAAGCTGGTCGCACTATCAGCACCTGAATCCATATCGCTTCATGCCCTTTCCAGTAGTCAGCTCGATATCACCAATTCAGCTGAGTTATCCGAAGCACTATCAACCATAAAGCCTGACCTGATTATCAATACTGCCGCTTATACGCAGGTAGATTTGGCAGAATCTGAGCAAGACAAAGCTTATTCTGTCAATGCAGATGCGGTCATGCATCTGGCAACACTTGCCCATCCGTCCATCAGGGTTGTACACCTGTCAACCGATTTTGTTTTTAGTGAAGTAAAAACAAGTCCTTACTTCCCAGAGGATAGTCCACACCCTGTTTCAGTGTATGGTAAAAGCAAACTGGAGGGTGAAAAGGCCTTGCTTGGCTCTCGGCCAGATAATAGCGTAGTACTTAGAACATCATGGCTCTATTCTGCCGGAAGCAGGAATTTTGTTACCGTGATGCTTGAAATGATGTCCTCAAAAGAAGAGCTGCATGTCGTTAACGATCAGTTTGGATCACCAACCTCTGCCAATACACTTGCCGAAGTTGTCTGGAAACTGGCATGTACTGAACATGCCAACGGGATATATCACTGGTCAGATAGCGGTGTGATCTCATGGTATGATTTTGCAAAAGAAATCCAGAGACAAGGGTTGGCCATGGGCTTATTGAAAAAGGAAATTCCCTTACATACCATTCCTTCCAGTCAATATCCAACTACCGCAAAAAGGCCCGCGTATTCTGCCCTGGATTCTTCCGCAACAGAAAAGCTACTGGGACTTAAAACCCGCCCATGGCAGGTACAATTAGCGAGTGTATTAAAAAACATACAGGAACTGGATTCCGCTTATGAATAACATGTTAGTAACAGGAGGTGCTGGCTTCATCGGGGCAAATTTCGTCCAGTACGTGCTTTCTACCTACCCTGAAAATAAAATTGTTGTCCTTGATGCCTTGACCTATGCAGGAAACATGAACAATCTGGCGTCTGTTCGAGATAAGCCCAATTTTAGTTTTGTCCACGGGGATATTTGCGATGAGACATTGGTAGAAAAGCTGATGATCAATAATGCTATTGATACGATTGTGCATTTTGCCGCAGAAAGTCATGTAGACAGGTCAATCACTGGGCCAGATGCCTTTATTCAGGCAAACCTGGTAGGTACCTACAAACTTTTACAAGCAGCAAAAAACAGCTGGGAAAAATCGGGAGGATTTGAAAACAAACGTTTTCACCATGTTTCCACGGATGAAGTCTACGGTACACTGGGGCCAAAGGATCCGCCTTTTTCTGAAACTACTCCTTATGCACCAAATTCACCGTATGCAGCAAGCAAGGCCGGATCAGACCACCTGGTAAGAGCCTACCACCATACTTATGGTCTGCCGGTCTCTACCAGTAATTGTTCAAACAATTACGGTCCCTACCAGTTCCCTGAAAAATTATTGCCTTTGTGCCTGTTAAATATTCTGGAAGGTAAACCTTTGCCGATTTACGGAGATGGCATGCAAGTCAGGGACTGGTTGTATGTTGATGATCACAGCCGGGGTATTGTCTTGATTCTTGAAAGTGGCACACCAGGTGACACCTACAATATTGGCGGCAATAATGAATGGGCAAATATCAATACGGTGAAACTGTTATGTGAAATCGTCGACACGCTTTTCAGGGAAAACACTGTATTGTGTGAGAGGTTTCCTGATGCTCCGGTCAGTAAGGATGCGTTAAGCGAAAGCCTGATAACGTTTGTAACAGACCGGCCTGGACACGATGTGAGATATGCCATTAATGCAGAGAAAATCACGGCGGAATTAGGTTATAAACCAGAGCTTGAATTCAGGGATGGCCTGATAAAAACCGTAAACTGGTACCTGGAAAATGAAAGCTGGTGGCAAGCTGTCAAGGATGGCAGTTACAGGTCAGCCAGTTGACCGCTTGGGAATAAAATGAAAAGAGTACACTTGGTTACAGTCCTGCTGGGGTGTTTTTTAGCAACCTGTCTATCGGCGACATCTATTCAGAAATTTACCTTTGAAGAGCTGGTAGACAAATCGCAACTCATTGTTGAGGCTGAAGTAGTCTCTGTTTCTTCCTTAATCAAAGACAATCTGGTCTATACGCGCGTCTTGATGGAAATCCATGACGTCTTGAAAGGTGATGATCCTGGTGAGTTTATTGAGCTCGATTTTTTGGGCGGTGAAGTCAATGGCAATACCATCATTGTCTCCGGGCAGGATATTCCTTTAGCGGGAGAAAGAGGTTTTTATTTTATTGAAGATATTTCCGGAAAGTCCGTTAATCCCCTGCTAGGCTGGTCCCAGGGGCATTTCAGAATTCTTGTTGATGCCAAGGGTAATGAAAGACTTGAAACAGATGTTCAACAGGAACTCCTTGAAATTACTACTAACAAAAATGCAGTATTGGCGGCCAAGTTAAAGAGTATGAAGTTCAATAGCGAACTGGTTGTAGATGCGGAATTTTCACCTGTTACTCCAGATGAACTGCGAGACGCAGTTGGTGCTTTCCTGGATTAGGAGATTGCAGTGCGCCCCTCCCTTCAAACATTAGGTATTCTTGTTATCTTCGGCATTCCTGTTGCCGCGCTGTCTTTTAACCTGGATGGCAACAGATGGCCTGACGGTGAGGCAACATTTTTTCTGGATATTCCTGGTGCAGCACCATCTGGTATAACCTGGAATGACGCCTTTGAAGATGCCCTGGCCCAGTGGACAGATGAAACAGAATTTTCCTTCCTGTTGAATCCAACTTATATTGATCCCTGTACAGGTTTTAGTGCCAATGATGCGGGTGATGGCTTTCCGGACGGAGATGGTGATGGTATTAATTCTACAGATTTCTCGGATACTGTCTGTGGCAATGAATTTGGTTCGGGTGTTCTGGCAATTACGCTTTCAACTGCCCTGCCAGGAAATCTGGGGTTTGCCTACCTGAATCAGACTGACATTCTTTTTAACAATGATTTTAATTGGGATGTCTATTCAGGGCCGCGCCGCCAGGAAATAGATTTCAGGCGTGTTGCCTTACATGAACTGGGTCATGCCGTAGGACTTGACCACGAAAATTCAGAGCCCGCCATGATGGCTTCCTCTATCGGTGATATTGATGTCTTGCAGGCAGATGATATTAACGGTGCCAATGCGCTCTATGGTGGTCCAGGCGATTGCACTATCACTGATCTCAGTATTAACACTGTCATTGAAAATTCACTGGAAGCAGGAGATTGCGCCGTGCTGGAACTTTACGGCGGAGGCGAAGATACCAGTTTCGTGGATGCCTATCGCTTAAGCCTTGATGAGGAAACGGCGCTTAATATCAGTATGGAATCTGCGGTAATGGATTCGGTATTAATTGTTACTGATGACAAGCTCAATGGTATTGATTTCGATGATGATGCCATTGGTGGCTGTGACGCGCTGATAAGCACAACATTTCCGGCAGGAGACTACCTGATTCTCGCTAATACCTATGCTGAGCCGTTTAAATGCAAGGGAAATACGGGCAGTTATAAAATCAGCATATCTGATAATAGCCTGCCAATTCTTACTAATGTCCTGTCAATCTCTGGGGGTTCTCACAGGAGCATTTTTCATGGCGGAGCCACGTCAGATGGCGTGGAATACAAGAGCAGTTTCCTGCCCTCAGAAGCTATTGATGTGGCAGCCAGTATACAGCCGGATCCGGATCATGTCGGCAAACCTGCTACGTTTTATATTGTGGCACTTCTCAGTAGCGGGCATATTCTGGCAATGAATTCGTCAGGAAAATATAAGCCAATCTCAAAGCTTTCCAGCATCACTGCCTTTAACCAGACAAATAACCTGCAGCCTCTGGAGCCCCTGGAATTACTTAGCAACCTGAAAGGCGAAAAATTTGGACTCAGTAATTTTAGTATAAATTTCTATGTGGGTTATTCCCTGGACAGTAAACCTGCTGATATATTCTTCAATGGCCAGGCGATCAATGTCACTATCCAGTAAGCCTTTTAAGGCAAAATGTCAGCCTCAATCCAGTATCGAATTTACCTCAATCCGGGTATAATTCCGGCCTCAAAACACCAGGCTGGCAGCTGAAACAGTCCATTAAACGATGCCTTACAAGCTGTAACAGTAGGGCATAAGCAGTGCTTCCAGCCATAACATATAAAGATTAAAAGCATTCAAGAGGAAATACAGTGTTTCAATTACCTGGAACAGGCATTCTGGCCAAGTCATTACTTACAGCTACCGTACTGGTGCTTTCTGGAGCCTTATTTGCAGCCTCCAGTGAGTCCAGTGATCAGGATATTATTGCGCGCATTGCGCCTCCAGGCACTGTCTGCCTGATAGGTGATTCCTGTGCAGGCTCCGCAAGTGTTGCCGCAGCCGCCGGCAGTGCCGGTGGCTCCCAGGACCCTCAACAAATCTACAATACCTATTGTGTCGCCTGCCATGGCACAGGAGCCAATAATTCCCCAATTCTGGGAGATACAGCAGCATGGCAGCCCCGCATTGATAAAGGCCTGGATGAGCTTTATCTGAATGCCATCAATGGCTTTAACAACAATACCATGCCTGCCAAGGGGCTCTGCATGGGCTGCTCAGATGATGAAGTCAGGGCAACTGTTGATTTCATCCTTTCATCCGTCCAATAATTTTTTATTCTCAACAGACATTGGCAATATCCCGACATCTGGGCTATTTATAATAGTCAGAGGCTTTAAAGCCCGACATTAATTTTTCCTGGCCCATGGAATGGGCCGAACAGGAATCTCAGGGACAGAGCCATGTCACTTGCAGTTGTTTTCGCCCGCGCCAATATTGGTATCCAGGCCCCGCTCGTTTGTGTTGAAGCACACCTTTCCAATGGCTTGCCAGCATTCAATATTGTTGGTTTGCCAGAAGCAGCCGTCAAGGAAAGCAAGGAAAGAGTCAGAAGCGCCCTGATCAATTCCCATCTGGAATTCCCGGATAAACGCATTACCATCAACCTCGCACCGGCAGATTTGCCGAAAAGTGGTGGTCGCTACGACCTGGCCATCGCTATCGGAATTCTTGCCGCTTCCGGGCAGCTGCCTACTGATCAGCTTGGCAATCTGGAATTTATAGGGGAGCTTGCATTGTCAGGCGAGGTAAAACGGGTTGCTGCGGCATTGCCGGGCATTATGGCCGCACAGGACAATGACCGGGATATATTTATTCCGCATGATAATAGTCGGGAGGCTGGTCTTCTTAACAGGCAGAATAGTTTTCCTGCGCGCCATCTGCTGGAAATAATTAGCCACCTACAGGCAGAAACTGTTCTGGAAAAGGCTGAAAAGATCCGCGAAGCGAAACCCCGGTTTGACCATGACTTGAGGGATGTCATCGGCCAATATGCCGCCAGAAGGGCCCTAATAGTGGCCGCAGCAGGGGCCCATAATCTGCTTATGGTAGGCCCACCAGGTACCGAGAAAACCATGCTGGCGAGCAGAATCTGTACCATCCTGCCGCCCCTGGATGAGCGCAACGCTCTGGAAACCGCGGCGCTGAGATCAATTGCATCTTCTGATTTTGATATGGCAAATTGGCGTTTGCCGCCTTTTCGTGCGCCTCATCACACGGCGTCAGCCGTTGCCCTGGTTGGCGGCGGGAGTTCGCTGAAAGTGGGTGAAATCTCCCTTGCCCATAATGGTGTGCTGTTCCTGGATGAATTGCCGGAATTCAGCCCCAAGGTTCTTGACGTATTAAGGGAGCCGCTGGAATCCGGTTCTATCTCTATTTCCAGGGCTAACTACCAGGTCAGGCTGCCGGCCAGGTTTCAATTACTTGCTGCTATGAACCCCTGTCCTTGCGGTTATTTGAATGACTCTGAAAGGCAATGTCGCTGCAGTACGGACAAGGTAAAAAAATATCAGTCCCGAGTGTCAGGCCCTTTGCTCGACCGGATAGATTTGCAAGTGCATGTCCCCGGTTTGAGCCAGGAAGACAAGACACGACTATTCTCATCCGGCAATACACAAAATCAATCCAGTGATACAGTTCGGGAAAGTGTGACAGATGCACGTGAGCGGCAATACACCAGAGCCAACAAAGCCAATGCCTATTTAACCCAGTCTGAAATCAGGCAAAGTTGTAATCTGGTACCAGAAGATGAAGATTTTCTGAAGCAGTCTATGAATAAACTGGGCCTATCAACTCGAACATTTTTTCGACTGTTGAAAGTGTCGCGTACTATTGCCGACCTGGAAGGAGTCGATAAAATTCACCGACAGCATTTGGCAGAAGCTATTAGTCTGCGCTTCCCTGGATTGTTTACTGATTGAGTTCTTGGGTTTCTTCAAGCAATTTTATTTTTGCCTCCAGTTCGGCAATAGTCGTCTCTGCGCGTGCAAGCACTTTCAACTGGGCATCAAACTCTTCTCTGGTGACCAGGTTAAGGCGTGAAAAAGTACTGCCTAGTATGTCCTGAATATTTTGTTCCACATCCGCTTTCACGCCTGAAGCCATGGGTGCAAGGGTTGCGATACGGGCACTAATTTCTTTTAGTAACTCATTGTTTAACATTATTTTTTTCTCAACATTGAGGTTTGGGAAGTGTAATGCAGACAGCCCAAACGGGGAATCGTTTTTTTAACTTAAGTAGCTTATACTCGTACTATGCATAGGCTAAATGCCTGATTTAAAGCATTGTGTGAGGATAACAAAATGAAAATGATCACCGCTGTCATAAAGCCATTCAAACTTGATGATGTCAGGGAAGCCTTGTCTGGTGTTGGCGTACAGGGGATAACCGTAACCGAAGTGAAAGGTTTCGGCCGCCAGAAAGGGCATACAGAATTATATCGTGGCGCCGAATACGTCGTGGATTTTTTACCAAAAGTGCGCCTGGAAATTGCTGTGGATGATGGGATGACTGACCAGGTCATCGAAGTCCTGAGCAAAGCTGCAAATACCGGAAAGATTGGCGATGGTAAAATTTTCGTCCATTCACTCGAGCAGGTTATCAGGATTCGAACCGGGGAATCAGGCGCAGACGCCATTTAATCACCTGAATTAACTTCCCCAGAGATACTGAAACAAACTTAATGCTGCAACCGGCGCAGTTTCAGTTCTAAGAGTTCGGGATCCCAGTTTTAAGCCAATAAAGCCCTTGCCAATAGCGAGGGCTTTTTCATTTTCAGATAGGCCGCCTTCCGGGCCAATCAACATAGCCACTGACTCGGGTGTAGATATGTCCGCCAATTCACGCTCCTGGTTCAGATCAAGCAGAAACCTGGCCTGGTAATCCTGTTCTGAAGCAAGCCACATCTCAAGCGAAGTGGGTTGCTCAATAGTGGGTAAAACGACTCTGCCACTTTGTTCGCAAGCACTGATACTAACCTTGGACCAGTGCTCGAGCCTTTTGCTGGACCGTTTATCATCCAGTTTTACTTCGCAGCGCTCAGTGAACAAAGGCTGGATAGTACTGACTCCAAGCTCTGTACTTTTCTGGATGACATAATCCATTCGTTCGCCACGGGAGATGCCAATTGCCAGGGTAGTTACCAGTCGGGATTCTGTCTGCGGGTCCACTGACTTTTCCACCAGGAAGGCGCCTGCTTTTTTTTCCAGCGTGCTTATCGTGCCGTGATATTCCAGGCCTGATCCATTAAACAGCACGAGCTGCATACCCGGCTTCATTCTCAGGACGCTGGCAAGATAATGTGTGCTGCGTGAATCAAGTTGCACTTCCTGACCAGCGTCAAGTGTCTGATTCAGGTATATTCTCGGAATTCGCATATCTACTACTTTTATAGGGGCCAGGCTAGACGGCTATTATGCCTGAAGCGGAAAAAGTTTCTCCTGCTCCTGAAGTCCTGCTATGATCTTTTTTCATAAGAATATCAAAGGCATTCCATGAACAAAGTTATTTTACCCATCATTTCTCTGGTTGGTTTTATTTCCCTGTTGCTTTTGTACCTGGCCGGTACTGGCTTCAGGAGTGGTACTTTTGAGCTTGGCCAGGCCTTCAACATTATGCGTTATTGTGCCTATGGCGGCATCGCAAGTGTCGGAGTTGTGATTTTTTATCTGCTTTGGCAGCGCCCTCAAGGCATCCAGCTGGCAGTGCTATTTGTCTCTGCCCTGGCTGGTCTTACAGCTTTTTACTTGCCCTATAGACAACAGCAAATTGCTGCAACTGTGCCTCCCATTCACGACATCACGACAAATATATCCAATCCGCCGCAATTTGTAGCGGTAGTCCCCTTGCGCGCAAGTGCCCCTAATCCACCTGAATATCTTGGTGGGGAGACAGCACAACTGCAACGTCAATTTTATCCTGACATTATGTCCCGGGTGTATGTCCAGCCACCGCAAGAAGTCTTTGCTATTGTCGGGGAAGTAATTAGTGAGATGGGTTGGGAGCTGGTAGATGCCAACATGGCAGATGGGCGACTTGAGGCAACGGATACTACGCAATGGTTTGGTTTCAAGGATGATGTTGTTATCCGGCTAGAAGCAGGTCCTGCCAACTCCACTGTCCTGGATATTCGCAGCAAGTCCCGTATTGGTCGCAGTGATATTGGTGTTAATGCCAATCGCATCAGAGCCTTTACTGCAGCGCTCAATGAAAAGCTGATGGTGATTAACTAGAAATATGCCCTAGCTTGGATCGCTTTGTAGCCAGGTAGGCTTCGTTATGTGAATTCTCACCAGTGATGATGGGTGTTCGCGACACTGAAAACCCCAACTTCTGTAGTGCATCTACCTTCAAGGGATTGTTAGTCATCAGCTCTATGTCGGATACGCCGAGATGTTTGAGCATGGGTTTGCACATATCATAGCGCCGTTCATCGGCATCAAAACCAAGCGCCTGGTTGGCTTCTACCGTATCAGCACCTTCATCCTGTAGCCTGTAGGCCTTGATCTTGTTGCCAAGTCCTATATTGCGACCTTCCTGGCGCAGGTAAAAAATAATGCCGCTACCGCGAGTTGCAATTCTGTGCATGGCTTCCCTGAGCTGGGAGCCACAATCACAGCGCAGGCTGAACATGGCATCGCCAGTCAGGCACTCTGAATGAACACGTGTGAGAATTTTTTCATTGGCCACCAGTTCGCCAAAGACAAGGGCAACATGCTCCTTGTTTGTTTCCGAGTCTTCAAAGGCATGAATCTCGAATTCGCCAAACTCAGTTGGTAGCCGAGATGAAGATATACACGTAACAGTCACTGCTGGGAAAATACCTTGTTTTTTTGAGGCGTGAACTTTACCAGAAATCCCTATTAAGCTGTTAATTAATCTGGCGCAAACCATGTGGTTACCAAAGCCGTTAGCATGGACTTGAACAAGTCTTCACTGGATAATTCAACTCCTTTTTAAGGAGCAACAATGGCCGGAAAGCAGGATAGTAAAATGCCCCTGGAAACTGACATAGTGATCGTCGGCGGCGGACCTGTGGGCCTGGCTGCGGCATGCTGTTTGTCGGGAAGCGGATTGCAGGTCATTCTCATTGATGCGGGACAGCAAACCCAAACTACCGCTAAATTTGAGAAACATATTGGTAAACCTGACTTTGACTCACGTGTCAGTGCGCTGACAGTGGCTAGTGAAAAACTGCTGGATAGCATGGGGGCATGGGCTTTAATCAAGGAGCTCAGATCTTGCCCCTATCGGGACATGCAAGTCTGGGATGGCGAAGGCACGGGAGCCATTCATTTTTCTGCTGCAGACATTCATGAGAACACTCTGGGCCATATCGTGGAGAATCGCTTGATTACGGCTGCGTTGCTGGAACAGGCACAGACCTTCAACGGTCTGACTATCCTCAATGAAAAGGAAGTTGAGCAAATTGATTTACAGTTGGACAGGGACAAGCCGGTCCAACTCAAGCTCACTGATGGCTCCCTGATCAACGCAACTTTACTGGTCGGTGCCGATGGCGCCCATTCACTTGTCAGAGACCAGAGCGGTTTCACATTACGCCAATGGGATTATGGGCACGAAGCCATCGTCACTACTGTCAAGACCGAGAACCCTCACCAGTTCACTGCCTGGCAGCGTTTCATGCAGACAGGTCCGCTGGCTTTTCTGCCCCTGTTTTTGCCGGGTAAAGAAGATTCTGAACAATGTTACAGCTCCATTGTGTGGTCTTGTGTCACAGAGAGGGCAGACGTATTAAAAACCCTTGATGACGAGGGGTTTAAACACGCACTGGGGGCAGCCTTTGAATTCAGGCTGGGGGATATCCTTGAAACCGGACCGCGTATCAGTTTTCCGCTGTGGCAGCGTCATGCTACAGACTATGTTCAGAACCATATTGTCCTGATCGGGGATGCAGCCCATACCATCCACCCCCTGGCAGGTCAGGGAGTTAACCTTGGCTTCGCGGATGTTCAGGTGCTGTCAGAGGTCATTTCCGCTGCCCTGGATAAAGGGGAGGCCTACGCTTCCCATCAAGTGTTAAGTCGTTACCAGCGACGCAGGAAAGGCCTGAATATGGGCATGATGGCAGCCATGGAAGGATTCAAACGACTTTTCGCAACCGAAGACCTGACCTTGAAATGGCTGAGAAATACAGGGCTCAATCTGACCGACAAGGCCCCGCTGATCAAACAACAAATCATGCGTCAGGCCATGGGCCTTTAAAGCGCATGACCTGTCTATTTGCCGGTAGCAAGAGGGTTTTACTTGTGTTATTAAATGATAATTATTATCATTCGCATCCGTACCAAGGGTCTGTTTATGCCTCGTAACAGCATTAACCTATTGATTATATTGGCTTTTAGTCTTATTTCTGCTTGTTCAGAGCAGTCTGCTGTGCCTGGTGCGCCTGATCAAGGAGCTACACAAAACGGGGCCCAAACACCACAATCCCCACTTCAGGCAGCTTCCGGGGGTGAACAGGCCCGGATTGAAGGTCCTGTTATCGTTTATTCCTCACGGCAAGAACATCTAATCAAGCCCCTGTTTGATCGCTTTACCGCTGAAACGGGTATTGAGGTACAGTACCAGACCGGTGAAGACGGCCCGTTGATTGCCAGGCTGCAGGCAGAAGGGGAGCAGACCTTTGCGGACATCCTCTACACCGTTGATGCTGGCAACCTCTGGTCTGCAGCTGAGAAAGGACTGCTGGCGTCTGTTGATTCGCCCATCCTTGAAACCAATATTCCCGACCATTTACAGGACCCACAGAACCGCTGGTTCGGACTTTCCGTCAGGGCGAGGACCATCGCCTATTCCACTGAACGGGTAGACCCGGCCGAGCTCAGCACCTATGAGGCCCTGGCAGACCCCCGGTGGAAAGGTAAGTTATGCCTGCGCACTTCCCGCAAGGTCTACAACATGTCACTGGTTGCCACCATGATCGAACGGTTTGGTGAGGCTGAAACACAGCGCATTGTCGAAGGCTGGGTAAACAATCTGGCTACCCGCGTCTTCAGCAGTGATGCCTTGTTAATTGAAGCTATTGCAGCCGGCCAATGTGATCTTGGCCTGGTCAATACCTATTACCTTGGCCAGCTACAAACCCGGGATCCTGACATTCCTGTTGCATTGTTCTGGGCCAACCAGGGCAGCAGTGGCGTTCATGTCAACATATCCGGGGCAGGTGTCACATCTTATGCAAAAAACCGTGCTGGTGCGATACGTCTTATCGAGTGGTTATCCACCGAAGCACCTCAGCATCTGTTTTCAGAGTTGAACCTGGAATACCCTGCGAATGCCGCAGTGCCTTCAGTTGACCTTGTCGCCAGCTGGGGTGACTTTAAACCGGATACGCTGAATGTTGAAGCTGCCGGTCGCCTGCAGTCCAGGGCAGTGATGCTGATGGACCGGGCCGACTATCGTTAGGCCTATTCAATGATCCATGCTGATTCTGCAGGCAACTGGTTCTGGCGCAGTCTGGCTTTCCTGGCCGCTGCTATCGTCATCTTTCCCATCCTGATTATCCTCGTACAGTGGGGAACTATTGGCGTTGGTGAGCAGGAAATCTGGCAGCATCTTTTTGATACCAAGCTGGACCGGCTGGCAACAAACACCCTGATCCTGATAGTGGGTGTAGGCCTGGGTGTTACAGTGCTTGGCGTCAGCCTGGCCTGGTTGACCACTATTTGTGAATTCCCGGGGCGACGCTTTTTTGAATGGGCGCTGATGCTCCCGCTGGCAATTCCAGGCTACGTTATGGCCTTTGTATTCCTTGGCATTATGAATTTTGCCGGTCCGGTTCAGACGGCAGTGCGCTCTCAGTTTGGAAGGGATGCCTGGTTTCCCGATGTGCAAGGAGCCGCTGGCGTGATTGTTATTCTCAGCCTGGTGTTGTATCCCTATGTCTATATGCTTGCTCGCAGCGCTTTTCTCAACCAGGGGCGAAAGCTCATGGATGCCGGGCGCTTGCTTGGCTTGAATCGTCGCCAGGCATTTTTTCGGGTTGCCATTCCAGTAGCGCGACCTGCCATCGTGGCCGGCCTGGCTCTTGCCCTGATGGAGACTCTGGCAGACTTCGGCGCCGTGTCGGTGTTCAATTACGACACTTTTACCACCGCTATTTACACTGCCTGGAATGGCCTGTTCAATCTGACAGTAGCGGCTCAGTTAGCTTCTCTGCTATTGCTTTTTGTTGGTGTTACTCTGGTGCTGGAAAAACAGTCCAGGGACAAGGCACGCTATACCCAGGAAGGCAGCACCAATTACTTAAACAGCTATCAATTGAAGGGCTTGAATGCCCTGGCGACTTCAGGGCTATGCGCGCTGGTATTGTTGCTGGCCTTCCTGGTACCTCTGAGTCAGCTGCTCTTGTGGATGTTTGAAGCAGGCTTTGGCGATCTGGATGAACGCTACCTGGGCTTCCTCGGTCACACCCTGAGTCTGGGGTTTATCGCGGGTGCTGTAACCGTCGTCATAGCGCTGGTGCTGGCCTTTGTTAAACGCTTGCCTGCGTCACCAACTATGCAGCGGTGGACAGATTTATCAGTGCGCTTGGCTACACTGGGATATGCCTTGCCAGGCTCCGTATTGGCTGTTGGCATCATGCTGGGGTTTACCTTCATAGACAGTAGTTTGGGTACTGCCCTGGGGGCTTCGGTTGTAGCTTTACTAGTGGCGTATTGTTGTCGCTTTCTGGCAGTGGCTTTCGCGCCAGTGGATGCCGGGCTGGAACAAGTCAGGCCATCCGTTATTGATGCCGCTCGCAGCCTTGGCGCGGGACCAGGGCGTCTGTTGCGACAGATAATTATCCCGCTGCTCAAGCCGGGATTAATAACCGCATTCACCATTGTGCTGGTGGATGTGATGAAGGAGATGCCAGCGACCCTGATCATGCGGCCTTTTGGCTGGGAGACCCTGGCTGTCAGGATCTATAACATGACCTCGGAAGGGCAGTGGGAGCGTGCCGCACTGCCAGCTGTAACTCTCATTGTTATTGGCCTGATACCCGTTTATCTACTCATTCGCAGTGCGCGTCACAACGCCCGGGGCAGTTAAGCACATACCCGATTTCGCACTGAATTTCCATCTTGCAGGATGCTCTCATCCTTCATAATATGAAGCCATGTCAATTTGCCGGCCTGGAATGTTTCCAGGCATAGCTGGCAAGTCAGGACTGACAGGGACTGTCGGTAATCAGAGGAATTGCTTGTGAGTGATACACCAGAAGATTTGTATTATGCGTCATCCCACGAATGGCTTAAGCCGGGAGATGACGGTATTGCTACCGTTGGAATCAGTGATTATGCCCAGAATGAACTGGGTGATGTTGTGTTCGTCGAATTGCCTGAATTAAATAGTCAGGTATCGGTACGCGATGAAGTCAGTGTCGTTGAGTCCGTCAAAACCGCTTCGGATATCTATGCGCCGGTTTCCGGCGAAATCGTTGCAGTGAATGAACTGCTCGAGGAAAGTCCGGAGACCATCAATTCCTTGCCCTATGACGATGGCTGGATTTTTAAAATCCGCATGAGTAACGAAGAGGAGCTCCTGGAGCTGCTCAGTGCCGAGGGCTACAGGGAGAACTGCGAAGCCTAGCTTTGCACGCCGTTAGTTATCAGACGGCCCTGTAAGTGTTTAACATTATTTTAAGTTTCATGGGATGCCTGTGTGTAAGTGTCACCGCCATCTCCTGGAACTGGTAGTGAAAACGTGATTGATTCAGATGGTTTCAGGCCCAATGTGGGCATCATTATTTTTAATGACAATGGTCAGCTGCTTTGGGCAAAACGCCTGGGGCAGGATGCCTGGCAGTTCCCACAGGGTGGCGTGCAGCATAATGAATCGCCAGAACAGGCGCTATTGCGTGAGCTGAACGAGGAAGTGGGGCTGGAACCACATGACGTGGAAATTATTGCCTGTACAGATAACTGGCTGCGCTACCGATTACCTCGTCACTTGATCAGGCAAAATTCCCACCCTGTCTGTATCGGTCAAAAACAAAAATGGTTTTTACTGCGCCTGGTATCAGATACGGAAAAAATTCGCTTTGACGTGAGCGAAAAACCTGAATTCGACCACTGGCGCTGGGTAAGTTACTGGTATCCGGTAAAAAAAGTGGTGTCATTCAAGCGCAAGGTCTACAGGAAAGCCCTGGGAGAGTTGAACAAGCCTCTCAAGGATGCCTTGCAGAATAATAACCAGGGGGAAACCCCTTAGGCATACTATGCTAGAAATACTCCGCAGCATCATTCAGGAAGTGAATGAAGCCAAAGACCTGACTGCCTCCCTGGAAATTATTGTCCGGCGGATCAAGAAGGCTATGACGGTCAAAGTGTGCTCAGTCTATCTGCTCGATCACAACCTTGAACGCTATGTGCTGATGGCAACCAAGGGTCTTAATCAGGAAGCTGTAGGTAAAGTTAGTCTGTCGCCTGAAGAAGGCTTGGTCGGTCTCGTAGCAGAGCGTGCAGAGCCGATAAACCTGGAGCATGCCTCCTCGCACCCTCGCTATTTTTATATCCCCGAAACCCATGAAGAGGAATTTGAATCCTTTCTTGGTGTGCCGATCATTCATCAACGGGAAGTGCTTGGTGTACTGGTTGTACAGCAATCGGAAGTTCGCGATTTTGATGCAGAAGAGGAAGCTTTCCTCATTACCTTGTCAGCACAACTGGCCGGGATTATTGCCAACGAAGAAGCCCGCGATGCGATTACCGGTTTCAGCCCTACTGGCCTGAAGACCACCGATGCGGTTTTTGAAGGTGTCCCTGGTGCGCCCGGTGTTGTCATTGCTGAAGCCATCACCGTATTTCCTCCGGCAGATCTGAGCGCTATTCCCATGCGCGCAGTGGATGACATCAAAAAGGAAATCGCTTTTTTCAACGAATGCCTGAATGCCGTGCGCAGAGATATCAGTGAGCTGAAGATGAAAATCAAGAGTCAGCTGCGCCCTGAAGAACGCGAACTGTTTGACGCCTACCTGCACATGCTCAGTGACAATGCGCTCGGATCTGAAGTCATTGTGCATATTAAACAAGGCAACTGGGCACAGGGGTCTCTAGCCAGAGTGGCACGGGACCACGTACGGAATCTGGAAAATATAGATGATGACTACCTGAAAGAACGTGCAACGGATATCAAGGATTTGTGCGCCAGGGTGCTTTTTTATCTTCAGGAAAAAGAGAAGGAAAATCGTCAGTACCCGGAACATTGCGTCCTTGTCAGTGAAGAACTTTCTGCAGCCATGCTGGCAGAAGTGCCTAAAAACAACCTGGCAGGCATCGTCTCTTCGAAAGGCTCTGGCCATTCCCATGTGGCAATCCTGGCCCGGGCCATGGGTATACCGGCAGCCATGGGCATCCGTGACCTGCCATTTTCGGAACTGGACGGTAAGGAAATTATTGTTGATGGCTACAATGGCCGGGTTTACAGCAATCCGTCAGAGGAACTGCGTGAACGCTACCAGGAAATTGTGCGGGAGGAAGAGCAGCTGTCGGAAGGCCTGGAAATCATCAAGGACCTTCCCTGTGAAACCCTCGACGGCCACCGGGTTCAGTTGTGGGTAAACACCGGACTGATGACTGACGTACTGCGTTCCCTGGAAAGGGGAGCAGAAGGTATTGGCCTGTTTCGTACGGAAGTCCCGTTCCTGCTCCGGGAGCGTTTCCCAACCGAGCGTGAGCAGACAGAAATTTACCGCCAGCAGTTGGAAGCGTTCCAGCCTAAAATGGTCACCATGCGTACTCTGGACATAGGCGGTGACAAGCCCTTGCCCTATTTCCCGATCAAGGAAGAAAACCCCTTTCTGGGCTGGCGTGGTATTCGTGTCAGCATGGACCACCCGGAAATTTTTATTGCCCAGGTCAGGGCCATGATAAAAGCCAGTGTCGGTTTAAATAACCTGCAAATTCTGTTGCCCATGATCAGCAATATGAATGAGGTGGATTACTCGACGCGACTGATCAAGCGTGCCCACCTGGAACTGCTGGAAGAAGGCCTTGACGTCAAAATGCCAGAGATTGGTGTGATGATTGAAATTCCTGCGCTGATGTACCAGATCAAGTTGCTGGCAACCCGCGTAGACTTTATTTCTGTTGGCAGTAACGATCTGAGCCAGTATTTGCTGGCTATTGACCGCAATAACCCGCGTGTTTCCTGCATCTATTCAACCCTGCATCCCTCTGTTTTGCGGGCTCTAAAAACGATTGCCGATGATGTTAACAAAGAAGATTTACGCCTCAGCATCTGTGGTGAAATGGCCGGCAATCCGGGAGCAGCAGTGTTGCTCATGGCCATGGGCTACGAAGTTCTGTCCATGAATGCGACCAGCCTGCTCAAGGTGAAGTCAGTGATCCGCAATGTGACCTTCCAACAGGCTAAAGACCTGCTCGAAAAAGTGCTTGAGCAGGAAGATACCGAAGCGGTTAAAGCACTGGTGGATATTGAGCTATACAACGCTGGGGTCGACAGGCTGCTGCGTACCTCTAAAAACAGTTAATACCTCTTTCCCTAAAATTCCGGGGATAAAAAAGCTATACTTCGGCCTGTTTAATCTTCTCCGGTTTCGCTTGCCTGTATGCTGCAATACCCTCAAATTGATCCTGTGGCCATCTCTCTGGGCCCGCTTCAGATTCACTGGTATGCCCTGACTTATATCGCCGGTTTTGCTGCTGCCTGGTGGCTTGGCGTGAAACGGGCAGGGGGAAAAGACTCCGGCTGGACCCGTGCGCAGGTTGCAGATCTGGTTACCAACAGTGCTTTGGGCGTTATTCTTGGTGGCCGTATTGGCTACATGCTGTTCTACAATTTCAGCACCCTCGTTGAAAACCCTCTCAACCTGTTCAAAATCTGGCAGGGCGGCATGTCCTTCCATGGTGGTTTGATTGGCGTGGGCATAGCCGTCTGGCTATTTGCGCGCAGCACCAAAAAATCCTTGTTTAATGTGGGAGATTTTGCCGCTCCACTGGCTCCGCTTGGCCTGGCGTTTGGTCGCCTGGGTAATTTCATCAATGGTGAATTATGGGGCAGAACAACAGATGTGCCCTGGGCCATGGTTTTCCCCGGGCAGCAATTTGCCCGGCATCCGTCCCAGCTTTATCAATTCGCTCTGGAGGGCATGGCACTTTTTTTCATTCTCTGGTTTTATTCCTCGACGAGGCGCCCGACCTTTGCTGTCACCGGCATGTTCATTCTGGGTTATGGCGTGTTCCGGACCTTTGCCGAGTTTTTCAGGGAGCCGGATGAACACCTTGGGTTTGTCGCCTTTGACTGGATGACCAAGGGCATGCAACTGTCGATTCCGATGATCATTGCCGGGCTCGTTATTCTTTATGGGGCTTATACAAAGGACTGGTTTACAAAACACAAAGTGGCGAGTGGCGAGTGACGAGTGTTGAGGGAAAACCTGGGCCATTGTAGGTCGGAAGAGCCCTGCAAGGGCGTCATCCGACATGGCGGACAGGGTCCGCCTGGACATGAAATTGTAATTTTTCATTGAGAAACACATATGAAGCAATACCTGGACTTAATGCAGCGCATCCTTGATGAAGGCGAGGAAAAAACCGATCGCACCGGAACCGGCACGAAATCTGTGTTTGGTCACCAGATGCGTTTCAACCTGGCCGATGGCTTTCCATTGTTAACCACCAAGAAGCTGCATATCCGCTCCATCATTATAGAGTTGCTCTGGTTTCTGAACGGAGATACCAATATCAAGTACCTGAAAGAGAACAAGGTGCGGATCTGGGATGAGTGGGCGGATGAAAATGGCGAGCTGGGACCAGTCTATGGTTTCCAGTGGCGTTCCTGGCCAGGCAAGGACGGGCAAGCAGTCGACCAGATAGAAAACGTGGTCAACAGTATCAAGACCAACCCGGATTCCAGGCGACATATCGTTGTCGCCTACAATCCAGCCTACGTCGACGAAATGGCCTTGCCACCCTGCCATTCCCTGTTTCAGTTTTACGTAGCCAATGGCAAGTTGTCCTGCCAGTTATATCAGCGTTCCTGCGATACCTTCCTCGGCGTGCCCTTTAATATTGCCTCGTATGCATTGCTCACCCATATGGTCGCCCAGCAATGTGATCTGGAAGTGGGCGATTTTGTCTGGACGGGGGGCGATGTCCACTTGTACCTGGATCACCTGGAGCAGGCGAAAGAACAATTGACGCGCGAACCCCTGGCCTTACCCAAACTCAGGATCAAGCGCAAACCACCAAGTCTTTACACTTATGAGTACGAGGATTTCGAGATTCTTGACTATGAAGCGCTTCCTCATATTGCCGCCCCCATTTCAGTCTAGGGAGGGCAGATGAAAATTTCATTGGTCTGGGCCATGGCCGAAAACAGGGTCATTGGTCGTAACAACAACTTGCCCTGGCATCTGTCTGAAGACCTCAAGTATTTCAAGCGCATCACCATGGGCAAGCCCATCATCATGGGGCGCAAGACCTTTGACTCCATTGGCAAAGCCCTGCCAGGGCGTACCAATATCGTGGTCACACGCAATTCCGATTTCCAGGCGGACAATATCAAGGTGGTAAGTTCTCTGGAAGAAGCCAGGGAATTGTGTGAACACATTTCTGCAATCGATGGGTCTCATGATGGAAGAGCAGAAGTTATGGTAATAGGCGGTGCGCAAATTTATGCACTGGCCCTGCCAATGGCTGACCGGCTCTATCTCACCGAAGTCCATGCGGAAGTAGAAGGAGATGCTTTTTTCCCGGCATTTGATCGCTCGGCATGGCAGGAAGTTGCCCGTGAAGACTTTGAAGCCTCCGGACCCAATCCCTACAATTACAGCTTTCTGATTCTGGAGAAAAAATGAGGCCGACATTGCCATGAAGACAGGTGTTCGCATACTGGTAACTATCCTGGTGCTGGCTACTCTGGGGATCATGGGTCTTGGAGCCTTTCTGTCCAGTGGCAAGGTTATCCAGAACGATCAACTTCCATCCTCCTTTGCCGAAGTCTTTGACTATGACAATGGCAGCTACCAGGATTACATTGCCTGGTCGCAACGCAGATTACGCACTGCGCGTCTGGAAGCCCCGACAGAAACAATCCTTGCCAACCTGCTGCCCTTTGAGCTGGAACCCGACAGTGATTGCCCGGTGGATTCACAGGGCAAGGTGCAAAACGGCATCGTCCTGGTGCACGGCCTGATTGCTTCACCCTGGAGCATGAAACACATCGGGGAGTATTTCCAATCCCGCTGCTTTTATGTCCTTGGTGTTCTCATGCAGGGACATGGCAGCCGTGTTGGCGACATGCTTGAATCCACCTGGCAGGACTGGCATCAGGATGTGCAGTTCGCTACACGCATCCTCGCGGAAAAAGCGGACCAGGTTAGCTTGTCCGGACATTCTGTCGGGGCTACCCTGGCGATACTGGAAGCGGTGCGCAATCCTGACATTGATTCACTCATCCTCTTTGCGCCGGCCATGGAGGTTGATGGGGCATCCAAATATGCCCGTGTGATCAGCTGGCTGGGGAGACTGTTTCCCGGAGCCGCCTGGTTTGAACTGGAACCGGAAGAGGGCATCTACCGCTACGAATCCTTTCCCTTCACGGCAGCGGCAGAAACCTGGGACCTGATTCAGCAAACCACTACGGCACTGACAGCTAAGCCCTTGGCCATTCCGGTGTTCACTGTGGCGTCTGCCCAGGACACCACGGTTCATGTCCAGGCCACATTTGATTTCATGCAGGCCTTGTCAGACCCGCGAAGTTTTACCTTGCTGTATTCCCAGTTTGATCTACCACCGTATTCTCGCTCACGTATCGTAAATAGCTTTCTACCAGAGCAGGGCATACTCAGTCTTGGTCATCTCGGCCTGATGACGCCACCCGAGCATCCCCATTATGGTGTCAATGGTAACTACCACTACTGTGGTCAGTACTTTGGCCAGGACAATGACTATTACGCCCGCTGCAAAGCAGGTGAGCGGGATTTTTACGGAGAAGGCACAGAAGCAAATCAGGCTCGGGGTGTGATCGAACGGATTGCTTTTAACCCCTTTTATGACGACATGCTCGAAGAACTGGATTTTTTCATCCAGCAAATCAACATGGATCAGCGGGGCTTTCCCATCCAACGGCAGATTCCGGGTGGGAATTTGTTGGATATAGATAATTAGAAATCAAGGTACAAGGTACAAGATCAAAGGTACAAGTTAAAAAAAGATCAGCTTGTACCTTTGACCTTGTACCTTGTATCTGGACTTTATTGCCGCCGCCCATTCCACGGAAACTGATCTTCTCCGCCGGGGTCGGTCCAGAAGCCGCTGAAAGAGGAATAATCAGCGTTGAACTCCATGTAGACGAAGCCTTCTCCATCCTTGTCTGTCCACTGCATGGAAAATGCTCTTTCCTCTTCCTGAATCAACCCTGATAGTGTGCCTTGAAAAGGACTGTTTTCATCGTCCACTTTGTAAGAGCCCATAAAGCGTCCGCTTTCATCAAAGGCCAGTACGGTCAGCACCGGGTCCAGGTTTTGGCCGTTGTAGGCATACCCGGAATAATTCCCTGCAATGCTGGTAACACTTTCAGGGGCAGCGGCAAAGGCTGAACAAGTTATAAAGACTGTCGCTGCAACAAGAGCAGTTCGGGCGGCCATAGTGGAAAGAACTTTCATGAGGTATTGGTTATTTGATCCGGCGCACGGCAACACTGGTGTCGGCAACATGCATGATGGGGCCGTGGGAAGATTGGTAAATAAGCACACCTGGCATGTATTTGGCGGCGTGTTTGATCTGGAACTTGACCTGCTGCCAGGTCTGACCGTTAGTCAGGGTGTAAGCCGTCTTGCCACTCCAGCCACTAAAGTTGCCCCGAATGTTACTTTCTATAACATCATCAAGCTGCTTTACCTGAACTATTTTATCCAGGCCGGCAACTTTCATAAAATAGCCTTCCTCCAGTTCCAGGATTTCCACGGCCGGCTCCACCAAATGATGAATAAGCATCTTGCTGTCTATTTGCAGCCAGAAAGTGCCATCCTGAAATTTGTACAGAGACTGGGGACAAAAACCATTGAACAAACCGTCAATCGCGGTTGATATTTTCTTGTTGGTCAATGCCATGTCTGGTTGTCTCATTTGGCGAACGCCTGTTCCTGCGCAATGATAGCGAATTTTTTCATTGGCAGCGCAACTACCTTCAAGCGGCAGACTGTTTGCTGCAATCCACTATACAGCATGTCAGCTCAGGTCTTCCTTAAGTCTTCAACTATTACCCCAAGCGTGCCAATGTCATCTTCATGGGGCGTATCGCGCCAGGTTTCATTCAGGGCAGCATGATCCCAGTCCTGCATGGAGGTCAGAGAAAGCATCTGCTCAATATATTCGGAGGCCGCCGGGCTGACATCAAGGCCGTAGGTTTTCAGTCGAAATACCACCGGCGCAAAGAAGGCATCCACCGCGGAAAATGTATTGCCAGCCAGAAAAGGGCCACCAAAATTTCCCAGGCCATAGCACCATAATTCATCAAGACGCGTAATTTCCCGCTGCAAAGCGGGTGTTATTTCATTGAGCTTTACCTTTACACCACAGTTCATCGGGCATTCATTGCGCAAGGCACTGAAACCCGCATGCATTTCAGCGGCAGCACATCTTGCCCATGCCCGCATGACCCGATCTTCCGGCCAGACTTCGGTATGGCTTTCGGCAAGGTATTCCGTGATAGCCATCGAATCCCAGACAGTTACATCGCCATCAACCAGGCAGGGCACCAATCCTGTTGGACTGAAGGACCTGAAGGCCTCCCAGTTGGATACTGCCTTGAACGGGGTCAGCACTTCCTCAAAGGCAATACCAAGCTCCGTCATCAGGATCCAGGGACGCAGCGACCAGGAGGAATAATTTTTATTAGCGATGTGTAAGGTATACATAACAGCTTCCAATACAGTCTTTGGCTATCAGTCAATCAATTACAATAAGTAACATGTGTTCCATTTTTCCACAGTTTCCCTGTGTAGTGCCATTCAGACAATGTAAACGGAGAGGACATAGCCTTTGCCTGTGACTGGTATAGCAACACCACCATCGGGGAAAGGTTGCCGAAGCGTCACCATGCTGCCCGATTTAACGTCATTGAACAGGCCTCTCCTTTTATTCCGGTAAAACTGCTGTTGGTTTCCCGACTCAAAAAGAGTAATTTATTGTCCTGTTAGCTGAACATCAAAACATTCAATGAGGGGTAAAGCATGAAAGGCTTGAAAATTAACAGGACATTAGTTGGTTTGGCGCTTGTTCTGACCACCTTGGCCGGGGGAATTACATTGGCCGCCGAGGCACCACCACGACCGGGATTGTTTTTTGATGAGCCCTGGGTCATGGCAACCCCGGGCGAACATTTATTGGGTCAGGATGATGTGACCAATCCCTTTCTGGAGCTAAAAATCTATGGCTTACAAGGTGAAGAGGGACTCATGATCAATGGTGTCCAGGGCAGTGAAGCCAACCCGCCGCATACCTGGTCAGGTGTCTGCGGCTACGGCTGCACTTTTGCCTTCAGGCATCGTGACAGCTATGCCGACCTGAGTGGTACCGCCCGCATTATGATTCAGTCCAAAACCTCGGGCTTTCACAAAATCAGACCTTTTATAAAGCTGGCCGACGGTGCGACTTATGTGGGAGACCTGGAAATAGTTAATCTATCGGATTTCCTTTATACCGAATTTCGTGTCAGCGATGTGAAGTGGATGGTCTTTAATACGGAAACAGGCATAACTCGCGGGGTCCTGCTTGATGATGTGAATCTTTCGCGTGTGGATGAAATCGGCTTTGCCGACCTGCAACCTGGCGCAGGGCATGGTAATGGCGGTTGGTCGGATGTGGGTGCTATCCAGGTCTATGCTAACGCGGTGGCGCGTTAAAGTACTGCTAGTTATTTAACAGGAAGAGGCGATGGCACAAATAACCTTCAGTTTGAACGGCTTTACCGAGACGGTGGATGTCCCTGCCGAGATGCCCCTGTTATGGGTGTTGCGGGATGTGCTAAATCTCACGGGTACCAAATTTGGCTGTGGCATGGCTCTGTGCGGCGCGTGCACTGTGCATATCGATGGCCAGCCCACCCGTTCCTGCCTGACGCAAATATCCTATGTGTCGGGACGTGAAGTCACCACTATTGAAGGGCTTTCGCCGGATAACAGCCATCCTGTGCAACAAGCCTGGCTGGATATTGATGTTCCCCAATGCGGTTATTGTCAATCAGGCCAGATCATGACGGCGGTCGCCTTGCTTGAAAATAACCCGGATCCCGATGATGAAGAAATCAATACGGCCCTGAGAAATAATATTTGTCGTTGTGGTACCTACCAGCAAATCCGGGAAGCGGTCCATCGCGCCGCTGCGATTAAAACCAGCCTTGCTTACAATGCCATGGATTCTGAAATTGAAAGCAAGAACAGGGAGGAGTCAGCATGAAAAAAACTTCCCTGACCAATGTTGGCCTCGACAGACGCCAGTTTATCAAGACCAGCCTGTCAGTCTCTGGCGGTTTGATGGTGGGCTTCTCTCTGAACGGGGCCGCTCAACAGGATGAGGACGCTTCCCAGAGTCGCTTCAACGCCTTTATTGAAATTGCCCCTGACGACACCGTCACCCTGCAAATTCACAAACCGGAAAATGGTCAGGGTGCAGTAACAGCACTGACCATGATACTGGCGGAGGAGCTGGGTTGTGACTGGAATAACATTCGTTGGGAATTTGCACCAATAGCAAGAGTGTATGGTTTTCCCTTGCAGGGCACCTTTGGCAGCCTCGGGGTGAGATCCTCATGGCAGCCTCTGCGCGAAGCGGGAGCAGCTACCAGGCAAATGCTGGTCCAGGCCGCAGCTGAACGCTGGGGTGTTGCCCCGGATCGCTGTGCTGCCGGGAACAGCAGGGTCACTGGACCCAATGGCGAATCCCTGAGCTATGGGGCACTGGCAGCAGCGGCGGCGCTGCTGGAAGTGCCAACAGAATTAAGCCTGAAATCCCGGGAAGACTTTGCCCTGGTAGGCAAAGCCATGAAAAGATTGGACACGCCAGCCAAAATATCCGGCCAGGCACAATACGGGATTGATGTGCGTGTTCCCGGCATGGCCTATGCCGTGTTGGCCAGATGCCCGGTCTTTGGAGGTACTGTGCGCGCTTTTGATGATAGCCAGGCACGACAGGTTCCTGGTGTGATTGATGTGCTGGAAGTCAGCCGGGGCGTTGCAGTGGTGGCGGAAAATAACTGGGCAGCAATGGAGGGGCGCAAAGCTCTTGTCATCGACTGGGATGAAGGGCCAAATGCCACACTTTCCAGTGCCGGCATCCTGGCCATGCAGCAGGAACTGATCAGCACGCCTGGCGCCGTGGCCAGGGATGATGGAAATGCGGCAGAGGCCATCGCAAATTCATCAACACCCATTACGGCTGATTATTATGCGCCTTACCTGGCGCACACCACCATGGAACCGCCGAACACGGTAGCAGATGTGCGTGAAAATTCCTGTGAACTGTGGACCGGCAGCCAGATTCCCGGCATCGCCCACCTGAATTCCGTGGCGGCCTCAGGCCTGTCGCCCGATCAGGTAAAAGTGAATACCCAATTTATAGGGGGTGGTTTTGGCAGCAGAGGCGGCGGTAATGTGTACGGAGAAGCCGTGGAAATCTCACTGGCCGCAGGCCGACCGGTAAATTTACTTTACACCCGCGAAGATGATATCCAGCAGGACCGTTACAGACCGGCATCCCTCGTGCGCATGGCGGCAGCCCTGGATGCAGACGGCTGGCCGATAGCATGGACCGGGCACGTCAGTTGCCAGCATTTCCAGGCACTGCAAAACGGACTCGACCGCGAAGCCGTGGCCGGGCTGGCCAATGCGCAATACACCATTCCCAACAGGTATTTTGAATATTCAGCCCTGGAACTGGATGTCCCAACCAACTTCTGGCGCTCGGTGGGCGCATCCCAGAACACCTATTTTGCCGAAGCTTTCCTGGATGAAATGGCCAGGGCAGGTGGCAAGGATCCGGTTGAGCTCAGGCGTCACTTGCTCACCGATTCGCCGCGCCTGCTGAATGTGCTGAATGTGGCGGCAGAGCGGGCAGGTTGGGGCGGCGAATTACCCGAGGGGCATTACCAGGGCGTGGCCCTGGCCAGTGTCTTTGCTTCGTTCAATGCCCAGATAGCAGAAATATCCATCACCCAGGGCAGGCTCTATGTTCATCGCATTACCTGTGTGGTGGATTGCGGACAGGTGATTAATCCTGCCACCGTGCACCAACAGATGCAGGGCGGCATCGTCTATGGCTTGACTGCCGCACTGAAAGGCGAAATCACTCTTGAGAACGGCCGTGTTCAACAAAGTAATTTCCATAACTATGACGCCTTGCGCATGGATGAGATGCCTTTTATCGACGTGGTGATCATCGATAGCGAAGTTGAGGCGCCAGGAGGCATTGGCGAAACAGCAACGCCAGCTATTGCGCCTGCAATCGTGAATGCGATTTATGCGGCAACCGGCAAACCGGTTCGTAAACTGCCAGTCAGTCCAGTCGACCTGGTGTAATCACATTTCCAAAACTCCTGGCCAGGCATCCTCTGCGCCCGTTTTCCCAAGCTGTTTTAGTATTGATACAACATGAAAGACTGTAACCAATGTGGAAAGTGCTGCATCAAATACGGCGATGGCGGACTTTCTGCAACGTCTGAAGAAATTGAAACGTGGGAACAGTTTCATCCCCACATTTACCAATATGTAAAAGGTGCTGATATCTGGTTTTCTCCGGACACAGGAGCTCAACTAACGCGCTGCCCTTTTCTTGAAGTAGAAGCGAGCCAGGGTAAGGAAAAATACACCTGTGCTATCTACCTGAACAGACCAGAAGACTGCAGACTCTATCCAAGCAATGTAGCGGAAATGATTCGGGACGAATGCGAAATGATTGAAGTTAAAGATTTGGAGAACACCAAAAAGGCTCAAGCTATTTTAGATGATTTAATGCAGGACAGTCGGCGATAAAATCAATAAAACTGCGTATTGTTTCGTTAGCCCCATGAGGTCTATTGTTTCTCCATCGCAGCGATGCGTGCTTTCCAGCAAGTGGTCACCATGTTGGCGAAGCGCTGAACGTTTTGCTGACCAATAATGAGCGGGTTCGGCTCATTCGCTGAGCGGATGGCGCCAGACATGATGAAATCCTGACCAGCGGGGTCGAAGATCATTTCATGAGTATGTAGTACAACATCTATCCCGGCACGATCAGCAAATTCAGCCAGGTGTTCAAGTCCTTCAACAGCTTCTTCATGCACATCGATACCACCCCTTGGGGTCAGGCCCATCACAACAGCCATATGGCTTTCGCCATCGTTAAAAACAGGGAAAAGAATCGAGATCGAACCCGGTGTGTGGCCGGGTGTCAGAACTACAGTAAGCGGCGTATCGCCAAGCAAGATGGTTTGGCCGTCACTGGCAATGCTGTCTGCATTGGGTGGACCGCCAATAGGGCCCCAGTCAGCCTCAGAGAGCATTACCCGCACGCCGCGTTCCTGGAAATAGGAGGCGCCACCTGAATGGTCGCCATGGGAGTGCGTAACGAAGACAACCTTGAGTTGCTCGGGATCAAGGCCCAGTTGACGCATGCCGCTTTCAATAATTTGCTCAGCGTCCTCTGCGTTATAAAGTGTATCGATCAGTGCCAGTCCATCCGAAGTTTCAATAACCCAGGCGCCCACGTCCGTTTTACCAACGTAGTACAGGTTGTCGAATAATTTGACCGGCTCAGCGGCAACCCCTTGTCCGAGGCCAGGGAAACGTGAGGGCTGCACCGTGCACTGACGTATGAACGTTGCCTCACTGCGCGAATCGGAAAGCGCCCGTGCCTGCGCCACCAGTTGCGGGTCGGCATCCTGTGCTGAAGCCGCCGCAGAGAAAGGTCCAATGCCTGCCATCATCAAGGTGTATAAAGTTAAACGAGACATGATTTTCCTTGCTTCGGGTTGATGGTGCGCTGTTTTCTATTCCGCGATAAAACTACAACAGTAGTCAGTCACTGTGTTTATTTTCAATTGGAAACTGGAGTTGGCAGGGACATAGAAACTGTCTCCGCCGCTTATCGTCTGCCAATCTGAATCAGGTAATAACACAGATAAATCCCCTGACATTATTTCCATAAGTTCTTTGGCATCAGTATTGAACTCGTACTCTCCGGGAAGCATTATCCCCAGAGTCTTTTTGCTGCCATCCTCAAAAATAAGAGTACGACTACTCACTTTGCCATCAAAATACACGTTTGCTGCCTTGACGATTGATACATTACTGAATTGGGTCAATTAATATCTCCTGTTGGATCATCATTACGCCTTTCTTACTGGGGCGGTACCGCAGGTGGAGTTCCGGCCAAAAGCGGCAATAAAGGGTTTGTTATATAGATTCTACTTATTCCCTTGTGACTAAAATATATTGCAGGTAGCCAAATTGCCAAAGCGGCAATAAAAGAGCAGGTGCAAATCAATATGATGACACTTCCTAAAGTATGTAGCAGATAAGTATCCATTTGAAACATATACATACCAGACAATAAGAGGATGGTTAAACCAATTTGGTAATTCCAATTATATAACCGTATTAATATAGATGATTTGATTGGTTTTGCTTGCAGGATCAAAAGTACCAAGGCAGCTTCCAGTCCTGCCAGGTCAAGCATCATCAATAATTCGATTGTATAAGGAAGGACGTAGGGAGCTATAAGAAAGACTAAACTGACAATCACTACTTTTATAAGTAAATCTTTCAGATGTTTGGGTTTCACACTAGTTCTCCACAATGAAAAGGGTCTACCCAGTAACGCTGCCGGAAACGCAGTGTGCCGCAATTGCTTACTGAGCGACCTGCTTGACCATGTATTGGACTGCCCCGATGATTTCCTCATCAGAGAGGTCGACGCGCTCGCCCTTCATCGGCATGACGCCGGTGCTGCCGGTGAAGCCATGTAGCGCATGATCGATCAGCGTGTCCATGCCCTGGGCTATGCGCGCGGCCCAGGCCTCGCCGTCGCCGAGTGCGGGAGCGCCGCCGACACCGGGAGGGGTATGGCAGGCGATACAGACGTTGTTGTAGACCTGCTCCCCGGTCATCAACTCGGCCGGTTCTCCCGAAGCGGCCAGCGTGACTTGTGCGAAAGCCGCGCCGATGAGCATGCTGGTAATGAGCATGAAGGGGCTGCAAAAGGAGCTAAAAGTTTGCTGGTCTGGGTCGCGCATGGTGCTGTTCCTGAATTTCGAGCGGGGGGATTATAGCATTTCGGACTTAAACGGACGACTGAGCCTGCGCAGCAGGGGAAGGAATGTGGTGAATAATCATGCCCTCGCTAAATTCACAAGAATTATGCAAGCCTCTTCAAGGGCCTGTCTGATGCAGGCTTGTTGCTGGAAAATCATGTTATTCTTTCCTGCTCAAAAAAATTTAACAAAATCGTAATCAAGGGGTTTGTTTCCATGCGAATTCACAATCGATCGTTCCTTCTTTTATTACTTGTTTCAGCCTTGTTCCCCGTCAGCGCCCAGGCGCAGATGGCGGTCAGCAGTGGCATGTGGTCTGATGCGTCCACCTGGTTCGGTGGGGCAGCGCCAAAAGCGGGTGATGTAGTCACCATTGGCGCAGGCATGGTTGTGGTTCTCGACGTCAGTCCGCCGGGACTTAATGGTATTAATCTGAACGGCACCCTTCGCTTTGCTGATGGCGAGGAGCTTGAGCTCACTACGGAGTGGATCCTGAACCGCGGCAAGCTGGAGATTGGTACCGAAAGTGATCCCTACACGGGCAGCGCGACCATTACGCTGACCGACAATATCACCGGTGAAAACATCAATGGCATGGGCGATCGCGGCATCCTGATGGCACCCGGCGTACTGAGTTTGCACGGTGACCGTGAAAACGCCTGGACCAAACTGACTGAAACCGCCGAGGCCGGCAGTACCCGTATCAATGTGCTCGATGCCAGCGGTTGGCGAGTGGGTGACGAAATTGTCCTGGCCTCAACGGATTTCAATCCCCGACAGGCTGAAAGACGGCACATTACCCGCATCAGGCGCAACCGAATTACGCTGGATGAACCGCTTGAGTACATGCACTTCGGTGAGATTACCTTCGGTGTCGATGAACGCGGTGAAGTCGGCATGCTGACGCGCAATATCAAGGTGCAGGCTTCCGAAGATGCCGATGAAAATTACTTCGGTGGGCATATGATGGCGATGGCCGGGAGCAACATGACGGTTTCCGGCATCGAGTTGACTCGCATGGGCCAACACATGCAGCTCGCCCGCTACCCGATCCATTGGCATATCAACGGCGACGTGACGGGGCAATACATTAAGAACTCTGCGATTCACGATACCTACAGCCGCTGCGTGACCATCCATGGTACGGATAACCTGCGCGTTGAAAATAATGTCACCTTCAACACCGTGGGGCACTGCTTTTTCATGGAAGACGGTGTCGAGACGGGCAATATTGTCGTTAAGAACCTGGGCATCCAGACCAAGTGTCATCCGACACTGCCGTGTCAACCGACCGGCCTTTTTCTGCCTATCCAGAATACCGATGGCCAGAACGCCGATCATATCCTGCTTCCCTCGGACAACACCGCGGCGACATTCTGGATCACCAATCCGGATAACACCTACAGGGATAATGTGGCGGCGGGTTCTGATTCCACAGGCTTCTGGATGGCCTTTCCTACTAATGGAATAGGCGCCTTCATAGGCACGGAGATAGGCGCCAATACCTGGCCCGGACGATCCAGGCTGCGGGAGTTCAGCGGCAACGTCGCCCACTCCAATTTCGATGGCCTGATGCTCGATCGCGGCCCCAGGCCCGACAACACCTTCGGTATCGCCGGGCCCAATCTGGTCAGCCGCGCCGATCCCAGTGATGGGGACAGCGAGATAATTGTGGCGCACTTCGACAATTTCACCGGCTACAAGAATCGCAATAACGCCATCTGGGGCCGCGGCGAAATGCACCTGTACACCAATCTGAAACTGGCCGATAACGCTATTGGCTTCACCCATGCCTCTGGAATTCCGGGTGCTGCGCCCTACACATCACGGGTTGTCGACTCGCTGTTCGTGGGGGAGAGCGATAATATAGGCAACCCCAGCAGGCCCGAGGAAATCGCCTACGGCCGCAGCCTGCCAGCCGAAGCTCCGGATTTTCCAATCCGTGGCTACGAGTATTATGATTTTCATCACGAAGTGGAAAATGTCACCTTCATGAACTATGAAGCCAACGATCTTCGTGATGCTGGCGCGCTGTCCTACCTGTTGTTCACCAGCTTCGGCATGAGTACCGAGAACTGGGTCAAGGGCATTGAATTGGTCAACGCCAAGCCGGTCAGCTTCCCGCCGATCCAAAGCCGCTGGGCGGCTGACTACGGACGCAGTGCTGCCTACAAGAGCGCGGCGTTCAAAGACCTGGACGGCTCGGTCGGCGGCATTCCCGGCGCCACCATCGTTCTGGACAACGGCATCGCCTCTAGTGAAAAGGCCTGCGAAATCAAGCATTCATGGAATGCTGCCATCTGCACGGGGGACATGGGCCGCTTGAACATTGCTGGTAGTTTCAGCGGCTTCCAGACTGGCCCCATTACCAATCCGATCATGCTTCAACGCGATGGCAGGCGCTTCGAATATACCGGGGGTACCACGATCGGCGCTGGTGCCGAGGTCAGGGTCGAGACAGCCCGGGACTCGCTAACACTTTCCCTGGGGCAAATGGACGAGGGTTCTTTCGTGATTTTTGAATTCCCTGAATTCACCACTGCCGCCAATGGCGTGCAGCAAAGCAGCCTGGATGCGCTGAAGGGCGCCAGCAGGACCTCATACTTCCGCGATGACGAGTCCCTGTGGGTCAAGCTTGTAGTTGCGGAAGTTGGTGAAGCTATCCCTGATGGCCCCGGCGGTCCGGGCTCGGGTGGTCCGGGTGGTGGTACTAGTATCGACGTCAGCAGGTAAATTCAGTCCCGCTGAATGAACAAAGCCCTCGGTGCAAGCCGAGGGCTTTTTGTTGGCGGTCTTGCCGTGCTAAAGGGAACAAAGGACCAGCAGGCACCTAATTTTAATGACAGAATAATTGCGGATAGGACACCCGCAATTGTTTAGTTGCATTAAAAGTGGGTGACACCTTTGCTCATGCTCCCTTTGATGTAAAATACCAAATCAGGTTTACCTGACCCCGTTGATTGCTTTTTACATTCTGAATGGAGAATATAATGTCACGTTTAGTCCTGCTGGCCATGGTATTGGCCTTGTTTTCCTGCTCTTCTACCCCCGATACATCCGGCCTCTACAGTGATAGTGATAACGTACTGACAAAACGAACCCGTGAGACCTATGTCGATGCCAACAATTCTCGCCGCGGTAGAAAGCTTTGTACGTACAGAGATGGCAGCACACTGAGAGTGGAGGCTAGCTACAATTGCCCGCCAGTGTATCCTGATGAATAAACTAAGGGACACTGATAAGTTAATAACTTAATTCTTCAAATATTGGTTCACCTTGTCATAAAGCTATCAGTGTTCCCTGGTTCCTTATAAAGAAAAGCTAAAGATGAAATTCGACACTAATCACGCAGCTCAACTGGTCGCGGCAGCCCTTGTCGTGACAGCAATAACACAGATGGTGTATGTGATTCTGGGCGGCGGTGGAAACCAGCCTGTCGCCTATCCTATCTGGCGCATCGAGACGCTGTCAGCGCTGGTTGTAGCACTGTTTTCTTTCGTCATCATCAAGCGCAATGCGCTGGTCGGGGGTTGCCTGGCCGTGAGTGGAATTTTTAATGTGATCCAGACTGGTATGGGGCTGACCATGTTCTACCAGCTGGGTTATGGTGGTGACACGCCACCGAACGCTGTCTTCTTCCCTGTGCTGCGCATGTCCTTTTTTCTATACTTCGCCGCCAAGGTCGCGGTGGGCATGGCAGCCATCATGCTAGGCATGGAATTGTGGCAGACCATTGCCGGTGGGATGTGGCGCATTGTCGGTTTGCTGACAGGGCTTGCCGGTCTTGGTGCATTGCTGCTCAATGTCGCCGCCATGATGCTGGGACTGGGTGTGGTGCCCTTCGCGGGTGCGGTTGGTGTGGTCGCGGCAGTATTGACTGCAATTGCGCTGATTCGTGTGATCAAGCCGGATCCGGCGGTCTGAGTTGTAGGCCCCGTATCGACGTCAGCCAATAAATTAAGCTGCACTGTTTGAACATGAAAACCCTTGCGAAGGCCGGGGTTTTTGTATTTCTGATATAGGCGTTTATCCGGAAAATCATGTTATTCTTTCCAGCTCATTTTCATTTACCCAATGACAAATTTTACAAAATCGAAATCAGGGAGTCTGTTTCCATGCGCATTCGCAGTCGTTCGTTTCTTCTTACTTTATTAGTTGTTTCAGCCTTTTTCATGGTCAGTGCCCAGGCGCAGACAGCTGTCAGCAGTGGCATGTGGTCTGACTCATCTACCTGGTCCGGTGGGGCGGTGCCAGGGCAAGGTGACGTGGTCACCATTGGCGAGGGTATGGACGTAGTCCTGGACGTGAGCCCACCAGGACTCAATGGAATTAACCTGAATGGCAAACTCAGCTTTTCCGATGAAGACGATATTGAACTCACCACCGAGTGGATACTGGTGCGCGGCGAGCTGGAGATTGGCACTGAAAATGATCCTCATACGAGCAACGCGACGATCACGCTGACCAACAATGTCCCCGGTGAAAACATCAACGGCATGGGCGATCGCGGCATCCTCATGGCGCCCGGGACATTGAACCTGCACGGTAACCGGGAAAATTCCTGGACCAAGCTGGCGGAAACTGCCGAGGCTGGCAGCAATAGAATTGACGTACTTGATGCAAGCGGTTGGAGAGTAGGTGACGAAATTGTCCTGGCCTCAACGGATTTCAATCCCCGACAGGCAGAACGGCGCCACATCACGCGCATCAGGCGCAACCGAATCACCCTGGATGAGCCACTCGAATACATGCATTTCGGTGAGATCACTTATGACGTGGATGAACGCGGTGAAGTCGGGATGCTGTCGCGCAATATCAAGGTACAGGCTTCTGCCGATGCTGAAGACACTTACTTCGGTGGGCATATCATGGCGATGGACGGCAGCCACATGACGGTCTCCAGTATCGAGTTGACCCGCATGGGGCAGCACCTGGAGCTTGCCCGCTATCCGATTCACTGGCATATCAATGGCGACGTAGCGGGGCAATACATCAGGAACTCCGCCATTCACGACACCTACAACCGCTGCGTGACCATTCATGGCACGAATAACCTGTTGGTCGAAAACAATGTCACCTTCAACACTGTCGGGCACTGCTTCTTCATGGAAGACGGTGTGGAGTACGGTAACCAGGTCGTTCAGAATTTAGGGATTCAGACCAAGTGTCATCCGACCCTGCCGTGTGACTCGACTCACCTCGGCCCGGGCCGGCCGCCATCGAATGGCCAGAATTCCGAGCATGTCCTGCTTCCTACGGATAACACGGCGTCTACATTCTGGATCACCAACCCCGACAATATCTACCGCGACAATGTGGCTGCAGGCTCTGATGCCGTTGGTTTCTGGTTTGCCCTGCCGGTGCACCCGATAGGGGCTTTCGAAGGCACGGAGATCAGTGCGAATACCTGGCCAAGGCGAACCAAAGTGCGCGAGTTCAGCGGCAATGTCTCTCACTCGAATTTTGATGGCTTCATGTTCGATCGCGGTCCCAGGCCCGATAATTTTTTCAGTGTTGGCGGCAGCAACTATCATGTTAGCTATGCAGATCCGACTGATACAAACAGCGAGATGCTGGTATCACACTTCGAGGATTTCACCAGCTACAAGAATCGTAACGGCGCCGTGTGGGGCCGTGGCGAGTTGCACCTGTTCACCAACCTGAAAGTGGCTGACAACGCCATCGGCTATACTCACGCGGCTGCCGCGGTGGGTCGCGCCGAATATACGTCCAGAGTTGTCGACTCGTTGTTCGTAGGCGAAACCGACAATATTGGCAATCCCGAAACACCGGAGGAGATTGCTTATGGTCGCAGCATTCCCAACGGCATCCCGGATTTCCCGATACGTGGCTACGAGTATTACGATATGCGTCATGACGTGGTGAATACCACCTTTGTGAACTTCAAGCCCAATGACATGCGTGATGCCGGAGCACTCTCCTACCTGATGTATACCAGTTTCGGGATGAGCACCGAGAACGCTATCGAGGGCGCGACATTCACTAATGCCAAACGGGTAAGTTATCCGCCGTACGTGCGCAGGTGGGCTTCTGATCTGGGCAGGGGAAATTCCTGGCGGGGAGCGGCGATCCATGACCGGGACGGTTCGGTTGGCGGTGTCCCTGATGCCTATATTGTTCTGGACAACGGCATCGCTTCCGATGAAGAAGCTTGTGAGATCAAGCCGGAATGGGGAGCTGCCGTGTGCCAGGGCGATTTCGGTCACTTCGGTCTCGGCAGCAACATGGGCTTTGGCAGTGGCCCGATTACAGATCCGATCATGCTCAGCCGTAACGGCAGGCGGTGGGAGTACACCGGGCAAACCACGATCCGTAGTGGAGCCGAGGTAAGGGTAGAAACAGCCAGGGATTCGCTGTCACTTTCCCTGAATGAAATGGACAACGGCTCCTGGGTAATCTTTGAATTGCCGGAGTTCAGCACCACCGCCGTGGGCACGCAACAGAACAGCCTTGATGCGCTGCGCAGCGCCCGTGGCAACTCGTACTACAAGGATGACGACACCCTGTGGGTCAAGCTTGTAGTCGCAGATGCTGAAACCAGTATCGAGGTCAGCCGATAAATTCAGCTCTGTTATATGAGTTGAATAAATATAGCCCCTGGCGCAAGCCGGGGGCTTAAGCGTTGACGGTCCTGTTTATTGATACAACCATACCCTCCAATTGCATGGGAAATGATGCTAATGTTTCATTTCTAAAAAACTGAAATAAAAAATCTCGAGTACAGGGGGTCTGTTTTCATGCGCATTCACAGTCGTTCGTTTCTTCTTTCTTTATTAGTTTCAGCCTTTTTCACCGTCAGTGCCCAGGCGCAGATGGCGGTTAGCAGTGGCATGTGGTCTGAACCGTCCACCTGGTCCGGTGGTGCAGTTCCCCGGCAAGGTGATGTGGTCACCATCGGCCAGGGTATGGATGTCGTTCTCGACGTCAGTCCGCCGGCGCTTAATGGTATTAACCTGAACGGTAAGCTCAGCTTTTCCAATGGCAGTGATCTTGAACTCACCACCGAGTGGATTCTGGTGCGCGGCGAGCTGGAGATTGGCACTGAAAATAACCCTCACACGCGCAACGCAACAATTACGCTAACCGATAATGTTCCCGGTGAAAACATCAACGGCATGGGGGATCGCGGTATTCTGATGGCGCCCGGCACCTTGAGCCTGTTTGGAGACCGGGAAAATTCCTGGACCAGACTGGCTGAAACGGCCGAAGCCGGCAGCAACAGAATCGATGTGCTCGATGCCAGTGGCTGGCGCGTCGGTGACGAAATTGTTCTGGCCTCAACGGATTTCAATCCCCGCCAGGCAGAGCGGCGCTACATCACGCGCATCAGGCGCAACCGCATTACGCTGGATGAGCCACTGGAGTACATGCATTTTGGCGAAATCACTTATGACGTGGATGAACGCGGCGAAGTTGGTTTGCTGACGCGCAATATCAAGCTGCAGGGCTCCGCCTCTGCTGAAGACACTTACTTCGGCGGGCATATGATGGCAATGGATGGCAGCACAATGCGGGTTTCCGGCATCGAGTTGTTTCGCATGGGTCAGCACCTGGAACTGGCACGGTATCCGATCCACTGGCATATCAACGGCGATGTGGCGGGGCAATACATCAAGAACTCCGCCATCCACGATACCTATAATCGCTGTGTAACCATTCATGGCACGGACAACCTGGTCGTGGCAAACAATGTCACCTACAACACCGTGGGTCACTGCTTCTTTATGGAAGACGCCATCGAAACAGGTAACCAGGTCGTTAACAATCTGGGCATCCAGACCAAGTGTCATCCAACCCTGGCCTGTGAACCGACCAACCTTGGAGTGCCAGGAGAGCGCGGTGTGAATGGCCAGAACTCCAGCAATGTTCTGCTTCCTTCAGACAACACCGCGGCGACATTCTGGATCACCAACCCGTCCAACGATTACATCGGTAACGTGGCGGCGGGTTCAGATTCGACCGGCTTCTGGTTCTCCTTGCCGGAGCACCCGATAGGGGCGTTTGAAGGCACGGAGCGAAGCACCATTACCTGGCCACGTCGCATGCCGCAGGGTGAGTTCAGGGGCAACGTCTCCCACTCGAACTTCGATGGCCTGATGTTCGACCGCAATGTGTCGCCCAATAACACTTTCGGTGTTACCGGCAGCTCGCATATTGCCCGTGCAAATCCACAAGACCCGAACAGCCCGTCGATCGAATCGGTCATCGAGGATTTCACCGCCTACAAGAACCGCAATGGTGGAATCTGGAGCCGCGGTGAGATGAAAGTATTCAAGAATCTGAAGCTGGCCGACAATGCCATAGGTTATACCCATGCATCCGGTGCGGCCGGTCGCGAACCCTTTACGTCGAAAGTCATTGACTCACTGTTCGTGGGCGAAACCGACAACATCGGTAATCCCCGGACTGAAGCCGAAATTGCCTATGGCCGCAGTTTACCTAAACATGTCGCGCCGGATTTCCCGATTCGGGGTTACGAGTTCTACGATTACCAGCATCTGGTTGAGAACACCACCTTCGTTAACTACGAGCCCAACGAGTTGCGCGATGCGGGCGCGCTCTCTTACCTGATGTATACCAGCTTCGGCATGCATACCGAGAATGCTGTCAGGGGGCTGGAATTTGTCAACGCCAAGCCGGTGAGTTTCCCGCCGGAAGTGCAACAATGGGCTTCCGATTGGGGTCGACGCAATGCCTGGCGGACCGCGACAATCCACGACCTGGACGGCTCGGTCGGCGGCATCCCCGGTGCCTACATTGTCCTAGACAACGGCATCGCCTCTGACGCAGAGGCCTGTGAGCTCAAGCCAGCCTGGGGCGCTGCTGTGTGTCAGGGTGACATGGGCCGTTTCAGCGTTGGCGTTAATGTCGGTTTCGGCAATGCGCCCATCACCGATCCGGTCATGCTCAGCCGTAACGGCAGGCGCTATGAATACACGGGGGTCGCCACCATTCGCAGCGGCGCGGAGGTCAGGGTGGAAACAGCCAGGCAGTCCCTGTCACTTTCTCTGAGGGAAATGGATAATGGCTCCTACGTGATCTTTGAACTTCCCGGATTCACTACCACAGCCGGGGGCACGCAGCTAAGCAGCCTGGATGCACTGAAGAGCGCCAGTGGCACCTCATATTACAAGGATGGCGACACGCTGTGGGTCAAACTTGTAGTCGACGATACAGCCAATGAGGGTCCTGTTCTTGAACAGGTTGGCCGTTTGGTTGCACAAGCCAACCTCGACGTCAGTAAGTAAATTCAAAACAAGGGGGACAGTGACTTTTTCACGGAAAAAGTCACTGTCCCCCTAATTACATGCTCATCAGTGTGGCTGTCGTGCAAGGCACGCTGGCAGCTTCAGCAGAACCGGCCACACCTATGACCGGTCAGCAGGTGTACAACAACGTCTGTATCGCCAGCCACTACCCACCCGGCGTCGGCGGCGCACCAGCGTTTGGCGATGCTGATGCCTGGGCTCCACGTATCGCCCAGGGCATGGACACGTTGATCGATCATGCCTTAAACGGATTCACCGGCAGCATCGGCGTCATGCCAATGAAGGGCGAGCGCGTAGACCTTTCTGATGAGGAAATTATTGGAGCTGTGGAATACATGGTCGGGCAAATCGAAAAAAAGGGACAGTGACTTTTTATAATAAAAATTACTGTCCCCCTTTACCCCGGAGACTTTTAATGGAAATGACGAAATGGTGGCTGCGTATAGTTGGGTCGATTTACTAACTGGTGGGAGTTAGTACATTAATTTTGTTGATAATTGATCCTGCTGCGGCTTCATCTTCCTGGGCTTACCCAGCGCCTGTTAGTTCTCTTGACGATGTAGCAATCGGAGCGATTACCCTTGGTACGCTTTTTTCAAAGTTGGTATGGTTGTTCCTTGGCGGTTTGATGCTCTACTTCTCACGTCCTCCCGAAGAGGCAAGAGGTATTGTAATTACGGTTGTGGTGTTGGAATTTAGTGCATGGATGTTAGTTGATCTCGCTGGTTTAATAAATGGCTGGGAAGCTGGAGTCGTTGCACTTCTTGTGGCTACCCATCCCGCCATTGGAGTAACCGGAATTTTGGCACTTCGTTCAGGAAGAGAAACTAAATAGCGATTAAATCAAGGAGTCAGAGTTCTTAAAAGAAAACTAGAGGATCAAGAACTCTGAGCCCTTGGTTTGTTGATACAAAAAGTCACTGTCCCCTTTTTTTCCCCCTTTTTTTCCATTTTTTTTCAATAGTTATGAAGGGCTATCGATATATAATTTCAAGTTTCGGGAACACCCTCCTATGAAGAGCAAAGATTTCACGCGCCGCGCGCTACTGCGCAGTATGGCTATGTTTGGTATAGCCGCAGGTTCAGGCAGAGCTCTCGCCGCGAGTAAGACTTACCGGTTTTCCACGGTAAAGCGAAGTTTCGATGATCCTTATCTCGAGCTTATACGGCTGCTTAAGGAAGGCTCCGAGATAGAATGACCTTATGGTTCAGTACCTCTACAGTGCTTATGCGCTCAAGCCTGAGTATGCTGGAATCGTTGGTGGGCCGGCGCCAAATTCGACTTCGCTGATGGGCGTCATCATTGAGGAGATGCAACACCTGCGAGGAGTAAACCGGCTTCTTGTGGAGCTGGGTGCTTCACCGGTGCTTACACGCCAGGACTTTCCTTACGAGACCGACCTCTATCCATTTCCGTTCGAGCTTGCACCACTGAACTCAGTCAGACTGGCCAAGTATACCTATTGCGAAGCCGATCCGGTTCGCCTTGCGCGTGTGAGGTCAGTCGAAAGCAACTCGGTTTATCTTGTCGACAAGATGAGGGATACCCTCGGTGGTGATATCGCAGCCAATCATGTCGGCAAGCTCTACGATGCCGTTATCACGACGCTTGCTGAACTCAAGGAAGCCGGCGACCTGGAGCTGGATTACAATGCCTGGTTTCAGGAAATCGGCGATGTCAAAGCAGAAGGTGAGTTTGGCCATTTCCAGTTCTTTCATTCCCTTTATGAGGCTTCCCATCCACTAATCGAGGACATACCTGACATCTGGTCGCTTCCGGCTTCCGATACGCGCTATCCGAGCTATGAAGTACCGGTAAATCCGACGGCCTATGATGGGCGTCCGACCAGCATCGAGGATACTGATCTGAAGGCACTGGCCTGGCTTGGCAATATGAATTACTGGAGCATGTTGTTGTTACTGGATTCGGCCTACAGGAGCAGTGCCGCGCCTGAGGTCGCATTGGCAAATACCATCATGATGGGGCCACTCAACTCAATTGCCCGGTACCTGCCGACCAGGGGTTCCGCGGTGCCGTTCGACCCGCTGAGTCTGGGCTTCAATCCCGGGCTCAACGAGGAAGCAAATAAACGTGTTACCCGCCTGATGCTTGAGGAGACCCGTGACTTCGCCCGCTCGCTCGAGAACCTGTTGCCGGCCGATTTCAATATAGAGATTTATGACCAGCTATTGAATGAGGTGTGATTTCGCCTGGGGGATCAAAGGAAGAATCAAGGAATCAAGGGGTCAGAGTTCTTGATTCGCTCTACCAATCTTCCTTATGCAGGCTAATTAAAAATCCAAATCAAGTACTCTGACCCCTTGATTCTGAGTACTTGGTTCTTCCTTTGATCCCAGCAGCCCTACTGTTTAAGCGTCGCCAGATAGGCAATCACATCCGTCCGGGTCTTGTCGTCAGCAATCAACATCGGCATTAAGGTGCCCGGTACCATCATCATAGGATTTGTCAGGAAACGGTTGAGGGTCTCCGCACTCCAGATGACATTGGAGGCTTTGAGCGCTTCTGAGTACTTGGCGAAATCAGGCTGGCTGGCTGCCTCGCGGCCGACAAGCCCCAGTAGATTGGGGCCCTCAACAGGGCCTCCTGTCTTCTGCACTGAATGGCAGACGCCGCACATGGTGTTGAATGTTGCCTTGCCGTGCTCAATATCCGGCATATCAGACGCGGTCTCCGCTGCACGGATGGTCGGGGCTAAAATTGCGATGGCAACGACGAACAAACGGCGAATACTGGGCATGATGGGAAATATGGACATTGACTTAAATTGGCATTATAAAGTGTTGCTTCCACTGGCCCGAGGTCGCCACAATAGGGCAATCCAGGTCCGGCAGGCTTCTGGGGCGCAGTGTACCAAAAACCGCTTATGGGTGGGATGTTTACTATTTCCACTTTTTATTCACACATTTAGTTAACCCATCACGTACGATTGGTAATGAGAATGCTTCATTAGCACTTTTTCAAAAATTGAGGGAAATCATGACTATATATTCACGCGTGTCCATAACAGGACGTTTATTTACCTTTTTGTTTACCAGGGCCCTGCCAGTCTGTTTCATGCTTGGCGGTTACCACAATGCCCTGGCCCAGGAAACACGCTGGTCCGATCCTGCCACCTGGCCAAACAATACGGTACCTGTTGCTGGCGACAGGGTGGAGATACCCAGCGGTACAGAAGTGATTCTTGATGTCAGTCCTCCTGCACTGGGCGGTCTGACCATCAGCGGCAAACTCAGCTTCTCTGACAGCACCGACCTTGAGCTGACCACCGAGTGGATTTTGGTGTTCGGCGAACTGGAGATAGGCACCGAAGCCAGCCCCCACACGAGTAACGCGACCATAACCCTCACCGACAACGTCAAAAACGAACAGCTGATGGGCATGGGCGAGCGCGGCATCATGTTGTCGGGCGGCACTCTGAACCTGCACGGCAACCGCAGCAATTCCTGGACCAAGCTGGCCAGCACCGCCGAGGCAGGCACCAACACCATCGAAGTATTAGATGCCGACCAATGGCAGGTGGGTGATGAGGTCGTCCTCGCGTCAACGGATTACAATCCGCGCCAGGCCGAGACACGACATATTACGGCCATCCGCGGCAATTCCCTCACACTGGACGAGCCCCTGGAGTACATGCACTACGGCGAGATCACCTATGGCGTGGATGAACGCGGCGAAGTGGGTTTGCTGACGCGCAACATCAAGGTGCAGGCGTCTGAAGATGCGGAACAGACATTCTTTGGCGGCCACATCATGGGCATGGTCACCAGCAAGTTGTATGTCGAGGGGGTTGAGCTCTATCGCATGGGCCAGAATCTGGAACTTGCCCGCTACCCGATACATTGGCATTTAGTAGGTGACGCCGGCGCGGGCCAGTACGTCAGGAACACGGCGATCCACGATTCTTATAACCGCTGCGTGACGGTGCATGGCACCAACAATGTGCAGGTCGAGAACAACGTGACCTACAACACGGTGGGGCACTGCTTCTTTATGGAAGACGGCATCGAGACCGGTAACCAGTACATCAGCAACCTGGCAATCCAGACCAAGTGTCACACGAGTCTGCCTTGCGATCCGACCAATCTTGGTCCGTTCGGTGCGTCTCCGGACGGCTTGAACTTCAAAACCACCGGCCAGGATCACCCGGAAATCCTGATCCCTTCTGATAACACGGCCTCGTCTTTCTGGATCACCAATCCGGAAAACACTTACCGAGGCAACGTGGCCGCAGGTTCAGACTCGACGGGTTTCTGGTTTGCCTTCCCGGTACATCCGACCGGTGCCTTCGAAGGCTCGGAGGACAGCCTGAATACCTGGCCGCGGCGCACCAAGTTCCGCGAATTCAAGGGCAATGTCGCGCATTCCAACTTTGACGCTTTCATGGGCGACCGTGCCCCCCGTGCCGACGGCCATTTCGCTGTAGGCGGGTATATAGCCCTTGCCGATCCCGCTGACCCGGACAGCCCGCAAGTGGAGTCCGTGGTTGAGGATTTCACCGCCTACAAGAACCGCAACAGTGGTATCTGGGCCAGGGGTCAGTTGCACCTTTACAAGAACCTGAAGATGGCAGACAACGGCATTGGCTTCACGCATGCCACCGGCGGTGGCTCATCCCTTTATACATCACGGGTGGTTGACTCGCTGTTCGTGGGCGAATCCGGGAATATCGGCAACCCCGGCGAGCCAGCTGAACTGGCCTACGGTCGCAGCCTGCCGCAACCCGCTGTCGCGGATTTTCCGATTCGCGGCTACGAGTTCTACGACTCCCATCATGAACTGGACAACAACACCTTTGTCAATTACCAGGACAACGACACCCGCAAGACTGGTGCGATCTCCTACCTGCTGTTTACCAGCTTCGGCATGAGCTCCAATAACACGGCACAGCGCTCGACCTTCACCAATGCCAAGCCGGTGTATTACCCGGCGATCGACAACCGCTGGAGCAACGATGATTATGGCAATGCGGTTTACTTGTCCTCTGTGTTCAACGACAAGGACGGCACCATCACCGGTGTCCCCAATTCCTACATCATCAATGAAACCGGCATCGACCCTGATGAAGCCTGCGAGGCCAGGCCCACCTGGAACGCTTATGTGTGCACGGGAGATATCGGGCGCATGAATGTCGGCGGCGGCGGTGGCCCTTTAGGCTTTGGCGGCGGTGGTGGCACTAACATTGAAATTGCGCCAGGGGGTGGCCGTATCAGAGGGGTTCGTCCACCTACAGTACCTGTTGTACTCAGCCGCAATGGCAATGAATTTACTGCTAACGGGACAACCAATGTACGCGCCGGTACTCAGTACAAGGTAAGCACAGAAAGAGAATCCGTGAACATCAGCCTGAATGAGATGGATGCCGGTTCGTGGGTGATGTTCGAGCTGCCGGGATTCAACACTGCAGACTCGGGTATGGAACAAGGCAGCATGGATGCGCTACGCATGGCCGATACCACCTCCTATTACAAAGGCAACGATGCCTTGTGGGTCAAGCTGGTCTCCAAGGGTGACTTCCGTGGTGGCGGGGGCCCCCCTGGTAGCGGTGGTGGCCCTGTTCCCGGAGAGAGGCTCGAGGTCAGCCGTTGAGCTGAGCCTGATTGTTTTATGAATGCAAACGGCGACGCACTTGAGCGTCGCCGTTTTGCGTCATGGGTAGAAATCAAGGGGTCAGAGTTCTTGATTCTTTGACCATAAGATTCCTGTTTATAAATTTTCACGAAATGACAGTGCTGTAAGTAATGCGCTTCTGGTCTTACTTATGCTCATTTCATTCGTAATAATCTCCTCAGCTTTTTCCGTGCAGGAGTGTAAAGATACCGATCCTTCAGTTGTATGCAGCCATGCTAATACTCCAGAATTAAATAAAACAGTAAACCAAAATATTATTTGGAAACTTATCTTTTTAGTTTTATGTCTCAAAGTTTGTTGTGCAATTATCGCTCCGGGCCAACCACATAATAAGGAGAAGGTATGAAGTGTGTTTTCGGAAATTCTCCAACTCCCATTTTGTGCTGCATGCTTATCTCGTGTGTATATGAAATAGGTAAGAAGGCCGAAGAGAATATAAAAAATAGCAATGATTAAATGTGTATAGCTCAACAAATAGGAAGTGGATAAGATAAAAGCTATCAGAAATATAGAGATGTAATTTACGATTCGCATTTCGATCAATTGGGAATCAAGGGGTAAAAGCTATTTGATATTGGGAAATTTATTGCAAAATCATATGGCTCTGCTCCCTTTGAATACATTATTGTACGGCATCCTTCGCCTGCAGCACCGGCTCCAGCAATTTGAATATCCGTTGGGCGATGATGGCGTAACCCGCCTGGTTTGGATGGCGCATGTCGCTAATGAGTAGCTCCGGGTTGCCGGCGATGTCCTGACGCAATGAAGGCATCAGAAAGGCATCTTCCTCAAGAGCAATACGTGCATAGAGGGAGTTCTGTTCAACACTACCGCCATCACTGGCCGGGGTCCGATCAGCGATAAATACAGCCGCGCCCATCTCGGCGAAGAGAAACACCAGCTTGCGCAGGCTTGCTTCGGTGCGACCCGAGGCCCGGCTGTTGCTGCGGTCGTTGCCGCCGATAGCGATCAATACGATCTCTGGCTGCAAAAGCATGCCCCGGGTTAGGTTAGACAGCGCCATATCAACAGTGCTGCCGCTACGGCCATGATTAACAACGCGGTAGTGGTAGCCGGCGTCATCGAGCAGGGCTTGTAGTTGTGCGGGGTACGACTGATCGCTCGGCAGGCCGTAACCGGCCGTCGTGCTTTCGCCGATAGCGAGGATAACGGGTCGCTCGTCCTGTCCCAGAACGGGCTGCAGCCCGATGCAACACCAGAACAGGAACAAACTGATGTGGCGGTATAGATGTGAGTGCAAAGGGGATGGCTTCATAGAATTTTTTCATGTGGCTGAACAAGGTTGATCACCGGCTAATCTCCTCAAATGGGAAAAAGAAATCGAATATGTAAAGCGATACGCCCAACGTAATTATGAAAGACACAAAAGACCAAAATACGTCCCACCGATGTTCTGCATTTTTAAAGCTCCAGGGTGTGCCAAGCCGAATAACAAACCTCCTTCCTCGGTATTTCAGACTTATTTCGTGAAATATAGGCAAAAAAATTCCGAAGTAAGCTATCCCAAATATCGCCAATAGCGCTAGAAATTAAATATTCGAACTCCTTTGGATTAATCCACATAACGCCCCCTTTAATGGGGTGCGAATAAAATAAATCTGTCCCCTTTTATTTATCAAGATATGGAGCGATGTATTAATCTTTTACCTAAACTCTCCGATTTTTTTAATTCACAACGCCCTTAATAATAGGAGCAGTCGCGAAGCAGAGTTTCCTTTTTGATTTGATTGTTAGGTTTCGAAAAGATTTTATGCTTCCAATATTTCGTTCGGAAGTTCTTGTTATTCTTTCCATGATCCCTCCTCTGTGGGGCTCTTGGTATCCCCGGCCTTTCTAGGGAGGAGGCTATAAGCTATGAGCGCAATTATGTAGAGCAAAATGCCAACATCAAAGTAGAGGCCCCCTCGATCTATGCCGAATGTAAAATTGAATCGTTGCCATACCATTGGTAGGTAGGAAATTAAAGCCAATACCAAAGTTATGCGTGTCAAATATGTATAGCTTGCCGATTTCGCGGTTGAAAATATTCCTCCTGAAATCATGAGAAACGCGCTCACAAAAAATGAGTAGTTCACGAAAGTTTCTCCAACTGTTCCGTTGAATAACAATGCCTACCATAAAAATAGGCCAAGTGGAACTAGCAGTATTCCCATAAATTAAGTAAACCTAACATTTTTATAACGAGCGGGCTCGTTCACATGATTATTTAGGCGCAATATTTATTTGATAATAATAAAGTTGCACAAAAAAGCCGGAAGACTATTAATCCCCCGGCTTCTTTAGACCCTCCCTGTCTCTTGCCTCCTGCATCCTGCCTCCGCGTTTATTCCCTGCTAAGTCTTCTGTAATACTCCGCCACCGATTCCTTGTACTCATCCGGAATAACATCCGACGTAGCCGTACGCACGTTATTACCAGCACTGACTTCGGTTTCCAGTTGCAGGCCAACTTCAAGCTGTTCGATCAGCGCCAGCATGTCGTTGTATTCCTGGGCGAGGATGTCTTCGTTGCGGTTCAGGCGTGTGGCTTCAAGCTGGCGCACCCAGTCGAGCATCTGTGCCAGTTCTTCTTCGTTCAGGTCAAGATCCTGTACCGCTTCGCGGGCGATGTCGGTGAACTGATCAAGGTTGTTGTAAAACTCTGGCGAGACATCAATGGGGCCATTGAAGAGTGGGTCGGCACCATTCCAGGGACCGAAGCGGTTGCCGGCAAAGCGTCCGCCACCGCCGCCATTATTCTGCTGGCCGCCTTGTTGATTACCACCTTGCTGTCCTTGCTGGCCTTCCTGACCGGGTTGTCCCTGCTGACCTTGTTGCCCTGGTTCTCCGGGTTGGCCACCTTGTGCCAGTTGTTCCTGTAATTGTGCGCGCAGGGCCTGGGCCTGACGACGGGCCACATCCAGATCGGAGTTACCGGGAGCGCCACGACTTTCTACCAGTTCCTGGGCTTCCTCGAGTCGTTCGGCCAGGCGTTGCATTTCTGCGGTGACCGCACTTTCGTTGCCGGCGATATACAGACCATAACCGGCATCAATATAAAGAGAGGCATTGGTCAGGGCCTGTTCCAGTTCGTTTTCTACCACGTCCTGGTTGGCGCGCTGTAATTCTCTGGAGGCCTCGGGGACTTCATCACCAAAACGCTGCATGGTGCTGAGCATCTGTTCCTGCAGACTGGACAGCTCTTCTGCCAGCGCGGCTTTCTCGCGAGCCAGATCCCATTCTTCCTGCAGTTCCATACCGCGGCTGTTGGGATCGTCACCGCTTTCACGCTCGGCAACCGCTTTAGCCATGGCATCCTGCAGAATTTGTTCCTGGCGTTGCTGCTCGCGTGCCATGCGCTCTGCCTGATTGGCCATGCTGCTGAACGAGGCCTGCATGTCGGCCAATTGGTCGGCGGCTATTTGATCGCTGGCACCTTCCAGCTGACGCTGTGCTTCTTCTGCAGCGCGTTGCATTTCTTCAGGACTGGCATCACCCTGCATGGCTTCACTGCTTTGTTCCATAGCACGAATGGCGCTTTCCAGCCGACGCTGTAATTCACTCTGGGCGATCTGTTCACCAGGCTCACCCGGCTGGCCTCCGGCTTCACCGGCTTGTCCAGGTTGCCCTTGCTGTCCAGCCTGACCCGGTTGTCCGGGCTGACCTTCTTGCCCTTCCTGTCCTTGCTGTCCTTCCTGCCCGGGAGAGTTTTGTGCCTGCTGTTGACCGCGAGACAATTGCTGACGTTGTTGCTGGAGCTGCTCAAGGCGTTCCTGCAATTCTTCTGTTTCACGACGCAACATGTCCTGCTGATAACGTTGAGCTTCGCTAAGCTGCTGCTGATTGCGCAGGTTGTTGGCCAGTTGCTCCTGGCGTTTGGCCAGCTCATCCAGCTGGTTCATGATATCTTCTTCTTCCGCCTGCTGGGCCTGGGGCGAGGCGTTGTTACCGGTTTCGTACTGGTTTAACTCCAGGTCCATTTCCAGTTCAAACATTTCCGCCAGATCCTGCTGGGCGCGACCACCGCCGCCACCGCCACCACCGCCTTGCTGCTGGTTCTGGACCTGGAATTCATTGAATACTGCTTCGGCGCGCAACAGGTGCTGCAAGGCTTCCTGGGCCGGACCGATGGCATCATCGAGTTCCACCAGGGCCAGGCGTTCGGAGGCGGGGTACATGCTTTGTACCGCCTGCTCCATGTTGGTGACAAACTGTTCGATCTGTTCATCCTGATCGTCCAGCTGACGGGCGCGGGTGCGTTGTGCCAGGGTTGCAGCCTGTTCGGCAAGCGTGGTCTGCAATTCTGACAACAGGGTCGAGTTAACCTGGATCTGGCCGGATTCGGCGTCTTCAGCCTGTTCGCGAATCAGGTTCCAGGTAGAAGTAATGATCTGGCGCTGACGGTTGGAGATTTCATCCTGCGGACCGCCACCACCGCCGCCACCGCCGCCACCACCGGACATCTGCGACTGGCTGTAACGACGCTGGAAGTTCTGGATCTGGATGAAGAACATGTCCGTGCGCACAGTTTGGGTGCGGTCATTGCCTTCGGCATAAAACGAAATCAGGTCACCCGGCACCAGAGGCACTTCAAGGGGAGCAGGGAGCTGGCTGTCATCGCGGCCATCAATCAGGTCCAGATAAGCCTGCTCATCTTCTTCAACGGCATCCTGTGCAGCGTCTTCCGAGGTAATGATAGTGAATGCGCCCACGTTGGTTTCAACGACTTCTTCTTCCTGAACACGCATGTCTTCCAGCATGAAGATATGATCAGCGGTTATATCGCGGACGTTTTCTGCCAGCGTGACACTTTCCCAGTCACCGCCGTTTACGGAATATTTCAGGGTGAGGGCTTCCAGGTTGAAGTCGTCAGTGGCCTCAATGCGCGCCGTGACTTCCTCGATACTGCTGGCGTTCCAGTCGCCACCAGGGCGAATAAAAGAGATTACCGGTTTGCCGTCTTCGGCAATGCGAATGAAATAATCATCACTCAGGCGTACCTGTTCGCCACCGACGATAGCGGCGATATAGTATTCGCCTTCATCGCTTACCATGAATTCTGTGCTTGCCTCGACACCGTTGAGCGTCATGGCCTGGGCGACATCATTCAAGACCAGTTCACCGCCGGTTAAAGGACGCTCGGTAATTACTTTAATTTCAATGCGGGTATCTGGAAGCGTGCGGATATCCCCCACGTCAAAGATTTCCGGTTCGCGCTCGGTCCACTCCGGATAGTGATAGGTCAACTCAAGACTTTCGATGCCAGGCACGTCCACCACTTGTACGGTGTACTCCGGGCTGCGCAGGCCAGTGGTGCTGATGTAGTAATTCATGTTCTCCTGCATGGAGAAAAAAGTGAATTCAAAACCTGCTGGACTTTGCACCATGTCGACGTCCTGCCAGTCGCCCCCGGTTTCGCGCACATGGATCACCGCTTCGTCAGGAGAAAAACCTTCCATGACCGCCATGACTCTGAGGTTGGCGCCACGTCTCACACTCTGGTCACCAGGTGTTACTTCTATGGATTGGGGTGGCAGTAAATCATCAAAGGCCCAGCCAGCGAAGAGATTGCGCAGGCTGTAATTCATCATGCCGGGTCCGGCGACCAACAGTACCATCAGGACAACCAGTGCCATGCCACCAACAGCGCCGGCAAGTCCAAAATCATTTTTACTGATGGCCTGCTCAACAGGGTGGGTGTCACTAACCTTCAGTGCATCTTCGGCCAGTAATTCACGAAAGGGATTGTTGTCTTCTTTCATTTGCGCATAGGTTTCGATACGCCCGCCAAAATCTGGAGTACGTGCTTCTATCTTGCTACTGATGCCTGCATCAATATCGCGCAGCGGGTTAATGATGGTGGTGATAACCACAGCAGCAATTGCCAGGACCAGGAAAATACGAAACGCGGCGACAGTGTCGCCGGAAAATCCGCTTTCGGTTGAAAGCCAGGCGCCAAGCACTGAAATAACCAGCAGGACTACACTGGTTGCTGCAATACCTTGCAGCACAGTGAGTTTTCTAAGCCGTAGCTTGAACGAATCTAGATATTGGTCTAACCGTGAAGTGTTCATAATTTACAGTGTTCCGGTTTTAACGCGTAAATGCTGGTTGCCCAGTATGGATTCAGCGATAACTATAATAGCAAGTAATATCAGGAATATTCGCCAGATTTCCCGTTCTTCCAGTTCTTCTGTCTGTATAAGTGCCTCTGTATTCAGGCCTTGTTCACCTGGTGTGGCCGTACCCGCTACGACATTCTGCCAGTTTTGCAATACTTGAGCATCCATTATTGTGAGGTCTGACTCCCTTCGGTCCGGGTTCACCGCCACCAGCACTTCGCCACCAGGAGTAAAGACCTGGTAATAACCGGTAAGATTCAGCGCAATGTCCTGTGCCTGGGTGGTATCAGACAGTGATAACAAGCTATCACCATTTGGGTCAAACACCTGGCCTGAGGCGCCACCGGCAGTGGTTAATTGCAGAAAGCTTTCCGCCACCTGCTCACGTATCAGTAAATTCTCATTGGATAAATAGCGCGCGGCTTCCGCCATGAAGGTGACAAAAACCGGCTTCACTGGCAGATCGCTGAGCGTGTTATCCAGCGCTGTGGTTAACAGCATGAAACGGCCACGGCCTATCGTGCGTTCCAGAAGCACAGCTTGTTCATTGGCCTGCGCAATCAGGGTTCTGTCCGCATCGCTTGCTGTCACCGGCAAGGCCTGCAGATTGACTGAGCCCCAGCCGGAGGTTTCAGTCAGTGCCGGGTGACTGCTGTCGATCATGGTGATGGGATTGCGGCCTTCGCGGCGCACGGAAATATTGCCTACATCAAGGTTTAATACGGGCACGCTGGACAGACCCAGGCTGGATTCACCGGAGGCCGCAAGGACGGCGCCACCACCGCTGACGTAATCATTAATGGCCGAGGCAAGGCTGGCATTGATAGCGCCAATATCTTCAATCACGATCCAGGGATAGCGTTGCAGGACACGGGTATCAAAATCCTCAATAGCTTGCAGAATGACTTCATAGCCCCTTGGCGCGGTTTCCAGGGCAGCAGTGATATAGGTAATGCCAAGGGAGTCCGGATCGTCGGTTAGCAAGAGCACTGGTGCGGGCGGGGAATTATCGAATACGGTAAAGCGGCCATCATCGCCACCAAGGGCATCAGCCGGAGTAAGCTGGATATCGACCTTGTTGTCGCCTTCTTCAAAAACCACGTCGTTGAAGGTAAAGAAGGTAATGCTGTCCCCTTCCAGAAGTACACTTTGTTCCTGCTGCATGATGCCGTTAATCGCCAGAGACAGGGAGCGGCTGGAGCTATCTTCGCCAGTGTTGTAGCCACGAATACCCACTTCAACAGAGCCAGGGCGGCTCACCAGCACTGTATCCACGGCCCAGTTGGGGGTGTTTTCGGTGGCAATGCGTTCAATTTCCAGGGTTACCGGACGGCCATTAATTACGTCCGGAATCATGTCTGCAAAGCGCACGGCCTGGCCACTTTGCTGGAAGTCACTGATTACATGCAAAATGAAATTGGCATTGCTTGCCTCAACCATGGTGTTCAGTGAAGTGATCATGTTGCCAAGGTCAAGCTTGCCATAGCTGGCAGTCATACTATTAAGGCTCTGGTTCAAGGTTTCTCTGTCACTGGTGACGGGGGCAACCGTTGTTACACCAGAGGCTGCACTGTACACACTGGCCACATCGTCTTCTGCCATGTCATTGATAATGTCGCGAGCACTTTCAAGGGCCTGATCAAAGCGGCCATCTGCCTGCATGGAGAAAGAAGTATCCAGGACAAGGACGTGATGGGTCGTGTCTTCGGTGATCAGTGCCTGGGGCGGTGAAAACAGTACGGGGCGAGTAAAAGCCAGTACCAGGAAGACAAAGAACAGGATGCGCAAGGCCATCAGCAACAGGTACTTCAGTTTCTTCTGGACATGGATGCGTTTCTTGGCGGGCTCCAGGAACATGGTGGTGGCAAAGGGCTCACGTTCGGTAACCTGGGTTTCCAGGCGGTGCAGCCAGATGGGCATGCCGATGCCCAGCAAACCAAGTAAAAATAGGGGGCCAAGTAATGCCACGGGTTATCCTCTTTTTTCTCTAAAGGTCAGGTAATTATGCAGCCCCTTGTCCAGGGGTTCAGAGGTGTCGAGCAGTACGTGATCGGCGCGAATACCATTAGCCGCCTCTTCAATAGCAGCAATATGTTTCTGGATTTTTTCCCGGTAAGTTTTCTGCATGAAGGCCGGTTCCACTTCGATGGCGTCACCTGTTTCCATGTCCTCGTAGAGGGTAGATTGCTTGATCTGGGGGTCCAGTTCGTCCTTGTCCAGCAAGTGGAACATGATGACATCCTGGCCGGTCATCGCCAGGGGCCGGATATGTTCCAGTAATTCTTCGGCATCGCAGTAAAAATCTGAAATAACGGCAACCAGCCCGCGTTTTTTTACATGTTCGCGAAAGCGCGTCATGGGTTTGTTGATATCTGTACCCAGGGAGGCGTCGGCTTTGTCCAGGGTATGAATCACGCCCTGTAATGAACCGGGTTTACTGGTAGGTGGACGGTAATCAACCACCTCATCATCAAAGAGCATGACACCGACAGCATCATGTTGCCGTGAGGCCAGGTAGGCCAGGCAGGCACCCAGGTATTTACCATACTGCAGCTTGGTGGTGTCTCCGGAGCCGTAGCCCATGGAGGCACTGGTATCGAGCAGCAACATCAGGTGGCTGTTGGTTTCCCCAAGGAAACGTTTGATTACCGTGCGGTCGGTGCGCGCATACACATTCCAGTCGATGTAGCGGGGATCATCGCCATCTGTGTATTGGCGGTATTCCACAAACTCCTGGCTGAAACCAAACTTGGGTGAACGATGCAGTCCAATGACAAAGCCTTCGACCACAGCCTTGGCTACCAACTCGAGGTTGGACAGGCTGGCCAGCACCCTCGGGTCCAGCAGACGGGACTGGGGGCTGCTGTTTTTGTCAGTTTGGGCAGTGCTCATTTAATTTCCAGTTAAGTTCTATGTTCTATCCAGTGTGTAATTCTTGTCGGCATAGCGTAGCGTTTGCCGACGCATTCATTGAGGTCCAACCTGTCGGAGATGCCCTGCGGGCAAAGCCGACCTACATTTATATTCTTTTCTGTTAAGCCGCTTCTGCCGGTGCTGCCAGGTCGAGCAACATGCTGTTAAGGATGTCATCTACAGTGACGCCATCTGATTCAGCATAGTAGTTGGGTAACACACGGTGGCGCAGGATGGGCAGAGCCAGGGCTCTCACATCATCTGGCGTGACATGGTAACGGCCTTCCATCAGCGCACGCACTTTGGCAGCCACTACAATGTTCATGGAGGCGCGGATACTGGAACCAAAATTAATGTATTTCTTGACCATGTCGGTGGCCAGTGGGCCGGCAGGGCGTGTTGCCCTGACCACATCAACGGCGTAGCGGGTGACAGCTTCAGAAATTGGCACTTGTCGCACCAGCCACTGGAACTTGATGATTTCATCGCTATTGGTACAGGCCTCTACTGGTGGCATGTCCACACGCCGGGTAAAACGATCCAGTACGGCGACTTCTTCTTCCGGTGACAGGTAGTCGAGAATAACGTTAAACAGAAAGCGGTCGAGCTGGGCTTCCGGCAAGGGGTAGGTTCCTTCCAGTTCGATAGGGTTTTGAGTTGCCAGTACCAGGAAGGGCTTGTCCAGTTGATGCAGCTGACCGCGCACAGTAACGGTTTTTTCCTGCATGGCTTCCAGCAGGGCGGCCTGGGTTTTCGGTGGGGTACGGTTGATTTCGTCTGCCAGTAGCACATTGGTAAACACAGGGCCTTCAATAAAGCGCCATTCACGTTTACCAGTGTTCTGATCTTCTTCCACCATATCAGTACCGGTGATATCGGTGGGCATCAGGTCCGGCGTGAACTGGATACGCTTGAAAGAAAGTCCCAGCGCTGAGGCCAGAGTATGCACCAGCAAGGTCTTGGCTGTTCCAGGCATACCGGTAATGAGACAGTGTCCCCCGACATACAGGGTTATGAGCAGATTATCGACGATATGATGCTGGCCAATAATCGTGCCGGCTATCTGTTCACGAATATTGTTGTTGGCGGTCTGGAATTTTTTAACCAGGTCGCGGGTTTCTTCGGTATCAAATGCATTGGTGACGTCTTCGCTCATAATACTTTCCTGTTTTATTTCTCAAATTATGTCGTTGTGAATCATGTCGGCAAACGCTTTGCTATGCCAACCTACATGCCAAATATATTTTTTGTCGGCCGGAAATTGCGCAGCAATCTCCAGCGTTCATAGTTAATTCTGTGTTCTACTCAGCTCCAGTAACAACTGCTGGGCCGGACGGTACTGGGGTGCAATGTCCAGTGCTGTCATCAGGTATTCCATGGTCTTGTCTGCATTGTCCAGCGCATTGTAGGCATTGGCAATACGGTAATTAACCGACGCTTTATCCAGTGGATCCAGTGCCAGCAATACTTCATATTCTTCCAGGGCCAGTTCGGGTCGTTGCGTTTCCATATACAGATCGCCCAGTTTTACATGCAGGTCTTCCAGGAAGGGATCCGCATAGTTGGTATCCATTAATACGGCTTCCGCCTCATCCTTCATGTCCTTTGCCAGGTAATGATCGGCCAGGGTGAGCAGGGCGCTGGGCAGGTAGCCGCCTTTCTGCCAAAAATCCTGCAAGGCCTGGAATTCGCCATCGTGATTGCCAAGCTCCTTCTCTGCCCTGGCCCAAACAATATAAGGGCTGTCTACTTCCACGTAATCAGGGTAGGTAAAGACAGCACGCTGCGCCGCGGCAACGGCTTCTTCCCACTGCTCATCTTGCAGGGCTTCGTAACTGCTGCGCATGTCTGTCATCCAGACGGGCAGGCCGCTCAATAGCGGACCGTATTCAATGTCGATGAACTCCTTGAAGTGACGGTCAAATTCACTGTCACTTATACCCAGGCTGTTTTCAATGGCGTCCACTGGCGAGACACCGTCATTGAATTGATAAAGTATGTCCACGATTTTATCGAAACCGTATTCCAGGTCGATGAATTCAAATACCAGTCCTGCCTGCATATAGGAGACGATGACCTGGCCCTGGTAATCGGGACGCATGAAGCCGTCATCGAGAAGCGCTATGGGGAGAAACTTGCCTTCTGCCATGGCTTGCAACACATCGGTGGGAATCTTGCGCCCGGGAATTGGTCCGGTGCGCCATTCTTCAAAGACGGAAATCCCTTCACTGACCCAGCGAGGTACCAGGTTGTCTGTGACCCCCAGCGTAAAGACATGGGCCATTTCATGCCAGAGTGTTGTACCCCAGTGATAACGTGCTTCCGGGTGAGCGGTCGGGGAATCCATGGCAAAGAGATAGCCGAAGGTAACACCAAGCAAGCCTACGCCGGGCATACCAATGGAGCGGACAATAAAGTCTTCATGGTTGGGATAGATCTCAACAATGATGGGCTCTGTGGGTTCCAGGCGGTAGCGTTCCTTATAAACATCAATACTGTTTTCAGACAGTTGCCTGGCATATTTTTCCAGGACATCCTGTTCCTCTTTACCCATGCGCAGGATCAATTCCGGTAAGGGTCCTTCCGGCGGGTTGGGGTAACTGGCAGTGACAAAACTTGCGGTGAAATTATCCAGCAGGCGCAGCAGGTTTACTGTCATGGGGTTGAAGGCATTGCCTTCGTAGGAAATATTGACCTGGGCTATGGCTTCGTTGATCTTGTTCAGGCGCAGGTAATTCTGGCCCAAATAAATGTGGGCTTCCCAGTGATTCGGCTGCAGTGCCACAGTTTGTTCAAAAAAGCCGACAGCTTCCTTGTAACGTCGAACAATGGTTGAGAAGTAGCCGGGAATAAAATAGGCATCACCATAGTTGGGGCTTTCAGCCAATGCGGCTTCTATAAAGGGTACGTGGTCCTGCCGGGTCATGAAGGCATGGGAGGCCTGCAGGGCATACAGCTCCATGGTGGGCAGGTCTTCGTCTTCTGCAAAATCAAAGGCTTCTCTTAAAGAGTTTTCCGCTTCCTGGTAACGGTCTCCGCGCAACAGGGAGCGAATCGCCATCATCATGGCGCGTAATTTGGCGCCAGGGGCTGCCAGCCCTTCGTCCAGGACAGCATTCAAATGCATGTTCAGGACTTCCGGGTCACCGCCTTCACTGAGAGAGGCTGCGGCGCCAACATGAGCCCAGGTATTATTCGGGTCCAGCCCCAGGGCTTCTTCGAAGAGGTTGTAGGCTTCTCCGAACTGGAAGGTTTCCATGAAGAGCTCGCCCCAGCGAACTCTGACCATAGGGTCTTCAGGAGACACCCGGAATGCAGCCTGGAATTGAGTATTTGCCCCCTGGAGATCACCTAATGCCCACAATGCCTCGGCACGAATTTGTTCCGGGTGTCTGTTTCTCGGTAAGGACAATTCTGAGTAACAGGTTGTAGCGCTACCGCGGTCTCCACGCCAGGAAAGTGTTTCACATTCCAAAAGCGCTTCGTTGTCGAGCGCACCATAGAGATGTTCGCGAGCTAATGCTGACTGGGGAAGTACGGGAAGTAGTAAGGCGGCCGTAAACGTGGCGAGTAATGGCTTGGAGAAAAAAGAAGTGCTTTTCACCCTGGCCATCATTTAGTCACTTCCTTCACTCAGGGCATCGATCTGTTCACTGACCTGTGCCGATTCGAGAATGAGTGCCTGCAGGCGCTGTATATAGTCTGCGTTGGTATATTCGTTGCGCCGTAGCTGTAACTGTTCGATCTCTGCATCCAGTTCCAGGCGCCGGGTTAACAGGGTATTGAGCCTGGGGTCTTCAGTATTTATTTCGATAGCTTCCAGGCGCGCCAGGCTGAAACTGCTGGAGCCCTCACCGCGGATCTGGGGATGTTCGGTTGCCAGCTTGCCTTCGGATTCAAAAAATTCGGCCACACTGCGCTCGGCAAAATCAAAGGCTTCCTGGATGCTTACCGTGTTGTTCTTGTTGATATCGGCAATGTCACTGGACAGGGCCTCGGCAAAAAACTCACCAAACTCGGTGGCATTTTTTTCATTACCGTTGCGTGTTGCAGTAATAATTATACGCTCGTCATTTTCCAGGTTTTCGAGAATGGAGCCGCTGGCGCTGGATGTGTTTACCAGGAAATGATTTTGTCCGGGCAGGCTGTCCAGAAATTCTGCCAGGTCGGCATCAGTAATGTCCGGTCCCGGTATGTTGAATTTGTATTGCTCTCCGTCATAGCTGCCATGACCGATCAGATATAGTGCTGCGCGGTCGTCTGCATTCATGCGTTCGGCAAGTGAAGAGAAATGGGCCAGCAGATTTTCCCGGGTCGCTTCCTCGTCAATAAAGACCTTCACCATGTCCTCTCCGGTCATGGTCATGGACGCGTCGACTATTTTCCTGCGCTGGTCATTAAACTTGACAGCAAAAACAGTATCTCCGCCAAGGCCCTGCACAATGGTGATATACAAGGCCGCAGAGGCTGGCACAGCTGCAAATAATTGCGCCGTAAATATAAGAAGGAAGATGGCCAATCGTTTCATCATAGTTAACAATCTTAAATAGTGCGCCAATGCCGCCGCAGCAGCCATTCCATAGCTTTCAGGAGTACCAGCAATAAAAAAAAGAAAGGGGCATCCCAGAGGTAGCTGATTTGTTGTTCGGTTATGCCGGCAGTGGAGTGGGAAATCGCTTCGGGAATCTCATCCCATTCATCGACTGTCCAGTATTGACCACCGGTTAGCTCGGCCACTCGTTCCAGCAAGGGCCGGTTTTGGCGCACATTGAAAATTTCCTGTCCCTGGTCGTAACGTACCGCGGTGGTAGAAGCACCCACCAGGGTGTCCCCGATACGAGAGATGGCCTCAATGCTATACAGGCCGGTCTGGTCTGGCGTGAAACTGGCTTCAAAGACACCTGGCTGTCCGGAAACGGGCAAGAGTTCCAGGTTCACTACGTCATTGCTTTCCGATGAAGCAATAGCAGAGATTTCCAGCCCCTGGTTTTCCTCGGCGTCCGGATCACGCAACTGGGCGCGGACTTTGATTTCCTCACTTTCCACACGGCTGCTTAACTCAAAGGGGCGCGGCGAATTGGCCACCAGTGCGCGGGTTAGCTGGCGCCAGAAGGTTTCGTGGCTCATATCTTCTACGGGTAGACTCATCTGCCAGCGCCAGGTGCCGCCTGTGGCCAGGATATAACTCTGGCCGCGACCATAGGGTTGAGTAACCAGCAGAGGTTGTTCGCGGCCTTCTATAGTCACATTTAGCAAGGTCGTAGCTGCCGGGCGCAGCGGGCCGATTTGTTGATAATCTGCGATTTGAGGTAAATCCCTCCAAATGCGGGTGTTTTCAGCTTCACTGTTATCAAGTTGGAGTAACGGGGCGTTCTGACCACTGTCTGTGAGAGTTACCCAGGCTTTCTCTCGCACAAATTGGTTATCGCCACTATTCAGGCGGGAAGGGAGAATCTCATTAACGACGCTTTCTCCCCAGCCGCCCAGGCCCAGGCCATTAAGGCCGGCCAGCATCATCAGGCTACCGCCGCGCTCGCTGACAAAATCGCGAATCATCTCTTGCTGGTCAGAGGAGAGTTCAGCGGCATTGAAGCTGCCTATAATCAGGGCATCGTATTCATAGAGTTCGGCCCGCTCTGTGGGGAAGCCATTTTCCAGTTGTTCCGGGCTTTCGATGCCCTGGCGGTAATATTTGTTCGGTGTGACCTTGAGCAGGGTGGACAGTTGAATGCTGGGGTCATCATTGAGGGCGCGCTGCATAAATTTGTATTCCCAGCGCGGCTCACCTTCGACGTACAACACCTTGTATCGGCTTTCTTCCACATCCACTACCCTGGCGCGGCTATTGTTGGCCAGGTTGGATTCATTATTGATGGGATCAAGCGTAAAGCGCAGATCCAGCTGACCGGGCTCGGGGACTTCAATGTCTACGAAGGCCAGAGTCATAGTCTGGTTATCACCCAGAACAATTTCCTCGGTAGACAGGAAGGTGTCTCCGTCGTAGACCTTGATTCGGGCAATGCCACCCTGGTCGTGGCGAATCCCTACCCGTGCAGAAAGCGTTGTTCCGGGCAGGGCTTTCTCTGGCAGGGACACTTCGGTGAGTTCCAGGTCTTCAGGAATGACTTCACGACCAATGCCCACAGTATGAACCGGCACGCCAAAAGCGGCTATTTCACTCAGGTCTGCCTGGGAAATCGCCCCACTGTTGTCGGCGCCGTCACTGATAAGAATGACTGCGCCCAGTGATGCCGCGCTGGCCTGCCGCAGAGCCTGGAGAATGGATTGCCCCATGTTGGTTGCTTCACCGGGGTCCGGCAATGCTGAAAAGGTGTCCATGGCGCTGGCGGAATCGGAAAAACTGTAGGGCAGGATAGTGTAAATTTCGGCAATATCTTCCAGTCCATCAGGGGTCAGCAGTTCCTGTGCCTGAACCATGCGTGTAGGCGTGTTCAAGCCATCGTTGAAGGTCATACTCCCGGAGGTGTCGAGCAGGATGGCGACGGCATTTTCACCCTGAAGCAGGCGTTCCGAGACCAGTGCGGGCTGCCACACCACAACCAGGACCACAGCAAACATCAGAAATTGGAGGAGGCCTAAAGAACCGAGCTTTAACCAGCTCATATTGCCCGGGCGCCTGGCCAGAATTACCGCCAGGGTAACCATAAAGGCAAGGGCTGCTGAAATCATCAACCAGATTGGCCAGCCACTAGCAAAGATAAAGTCGCTGTCGCTGAAAACTGATCGGGGATATTTAAAGAAAAATTCGATCATACTGCCAAGTTTTAATCTGTAGGAAACCAGTTATGGAGTAGACCATAATTTTTCAGTTTCATTGTGGCTTTCGTTTCCGCGGCTGCTTCTGGTAAAAGAGGTTAAGGAAATATAGATGGAAAAATTGGCTATTTAAATACTTTTTTCACACCTGAGTTTTTTCTCGGACCTCTCTCTTAACCCAATAATTATGCCGCTTTCCGCTTCCTTTCCCGGAAGGGGGGAGACATATAATCATGTTTGTTTAAAAAATACCATCCCCGCGACTGAACCCACAATAAAGACCTTCAAAGTTCATAATCCTGCCACATTATCACCAACTCAATGCGCGTTTTGACATCGTGCTGCCTTTGTAAAATTGCTGGTTTATGCTCATTGCGATCTTCTTTGCCTGTACCATAAAAACGACTAATCAGATGTGACAATGCGGGAATTGCGGCCCGGATGCCAGTGCTCTCATGCGTCAATCCAGGAACTCGGGATTCGGGTGAGTCAGATAATTGGCGGCCATGGTGGTGTGCCGTCCTTTTTAAGCCCGGAGCAAGCTGTCGATGGCGGTATGGATTAAAACTCCGGGTTCTTGTGCAAACGGGTGCTGTTTATACGCCCGTTTTTAATGAATAATTGCATCTCGATTTTTTTACCAAGGAAGTAGTATGTTAGTACCTCAGGCCATCGCCCGAATTCTCAAAGAAGAAGGGGTTAAATACCTCTTTGGCTATCCGCTGAACCCCATCATAGAAGCCGCCGCTGCAGAAAACATTCGAACCATCATCGTGCGCCAGGAAAGAACCGGTGTACATATGGCTGACGCCTATAGCCGCATGACATCAGGAGATGAGATTGGCGTGTTTGTCATGCAACATGGCCCGGGTGCCGAAAACTCTTTTGGCGGAGTGGCCCAGGCCTACGGCGAATCCGTCCCGGTGCTTATTATGCCTGCCGGGTATGAACGCAGGCTGGCTCATTATTATCCCAATTTCAATTCCACCCTGAACATGAAGCACATCACCAAGTGGGCGGAACCCATCACCATGGGTTCGGAAGTGGGCAATATCATGCGCCGGGCCTTTGCCCAGCTTAGAAATGGCAGGCCAGGACCCGTGCTGGTAGAGATCCCCTGGGATACCTGCAAGGAAGAAGCCGATATATCCAGCTACGTACCCAGCTTTAAAACCAGATTTGAGCCCGATGCGGAATCAGTGAAGGCGGCAGCAAAGGCCCTGGTTGAGGCTGACAAGCCCGTGATTTATGCCGGGCAGGGTATCAACTACGCCAAGGCCTGGGATGAGTTAAAAGAATTGGCCGAACTGCTGAATGCGCCGGTGACCACCAGTCTGGAAGGAAAAAGCACCTTTAACGAAACCCACCCCCTGAGCATAGGTTCCGGTGGTCATGCGACACCTTTGGCTGTGTATCATTTTCTCAATGAAGCCGACCTGATCTTTGGTGTTGGTTGCAGTTTTGCCATCACTTCCTTTGGCACCCGCATGCCGGATAATAAAAAAGTGATACATGCCACCATTGATCCCATGGACCTGAACAAGGATGTCCCTGCTGAAATCGGTTTGATTGGCGATGCCAGACTCACACTACGCGCCGTGATTGATGAAATGAAAAGCCTGGATATGAAAAAAGCGCAAGCACGCAAAGAGTCTACGCCTGCTGATATCAAGAAAGTTAAAGACGCCTGGATGGCGGAGTGGTTGCCCAAGCTGACATCAGAGCAGGAGCCGATGACACCATACCGGGTAATCTATGAATTAAACAAACTGGTCGACAAACAAAAAGTGGTTATTACCCATGATGCTGGCAGCCCCCGTGACCAACTGGTGCCATTCTGGGAAAGCGAAGCCCCTCTGTCCTATATCGGTTGGGGCAAGACCACGCAGCTGGGATATGGTTTGCCACTGATGATGGGCGCCAAGCTGGCCCGGCCTGATCACCTGTGCATCAATGTGTGGGGTGATGCGGCAATTGGTTTTACCGGCATGGATTTTGAAACGGCAGTGAGGGAGAACATCCCCATTTTGTCTATTCTGTTCAATAATTACTGCATGGCAATGGAATTGCCGATCATGGAAGTGTCTACGGAGAAATACCGATCAACGGACATAGGTGGGGACTATGCGGACATGGCAAAAGCCTTTGGCGGATATGGCGAACGTATCACTGATCCAAAGGACATTGTCGCTGCCTTGAAGCGAGGTATTGAGGCCACGGAAAATGGCCAGGCAGCATTGCTGGAATTTATTACCTGTAAGGAACTGGATATGTCTCTGCACTACTCCAGTTATGGGAAGTAAAAAGGATAAAGGGATAAAGGGATAAAGGGATAAAGGATAAAGGATAAAGGATAAAGGTCAGGATGTGTTGTAGGTCGGCATAGGTCCGCAGGGCCGTTTGCCGACGAAGAAATCTGAAGGCAGCTGGATAAAAGGTACAAGGTACAAGGAATGAGAAGGTGATGCTGTGGGAAGCTGGGGAATAAAAAGATAAGGCGGGTTACGCTTTAGACAATAATAAAAAAATAATATCTTTAGGGGCGTCATGTTTAATACCTTGAAAGAAAAATTCGGCCCTGGCTTGCTCTATGCCGCTTTGGCCGTGGGTGTGTCTCACCTGGTTTCATCGCCGACTGCCGGTGCAACCTATGGGCTCATCATGGTGGCTTATGCCGTGTTGGTATGTCTGATTAAATACCCAACCTTCCTTTTTGGAGCCACCTACGCAGCAGCCACAGGCGGAACCCTCGTTGATGGTTATGCCAAGATGGGTAAATGGGTTGTTGTGCTTTTCTTCCTGATGCAGCTCTTTGAATACACCTTTGCGATCTCCGGTGTCTCTGTTACTACGGCCGCGATCATCAGAAGTGTGTTTGACGCGGACATGGGCATTGGTCTTGAATTTGGCCTGGTACTGTCCTGCATGATTATTCTGGCCCTGGGGCGTTACTCGGTTTTGGAAGACATCACCCGGGTGTTGGTTGTTTTGTTTACTGTCGGCACCGTGATTGCAACAATCGTTGCCATAGGCGGCATTGATACCGGCGGCGCCAGCGTGACGGCCAATATCGGTAGTGAGCTGGCCGGTGAAAACAAGGTAGCCACAATACTTTTTCTGGTTGCTGTTGCTGGCTGGATGCCGACAGGTACGGCGGGTTCCGTTGGTATGTCGCTGTGGGTAAAAGCCAAGAGTATTCGTCTCAAGCGGCGAGTGACACCTGCCGAGGCAGCCTTTGATTTTCATGTGGGTTATGGTGCCGCGATTTTTCTGGCTATCTGTTTCGTGGTGCTGGGGACACTGGTGATGTACATCAACGGGGTTGAAGTGGAACCTAATGGCGCGGCTTTTGCTGATCAGCTAATCAGCCTGTTCACCTCCACCATTGGCGACTGGATTTATCCGGTTATTGCCCTGTCAGCGATTACCGTGATGTATTCCACCCTGCTAACCCTGGTGGATCTGATGCCCAGGTCTTCCGCTGCCGCACTGGTTGAAATTATTTCCGTTCCTGAAGACGAGCGCCCGGAAAAATTCGGCAAAATCTATCTGATCTTTATTGGTGTGGAATTGCTTCTGGTGATGAGTGTCCTGTTCATTTTGCTGGATTCTTTCGGCACCTTTATCGCCTGGGTTACTTCCATGGGCTTCGTCGTTGCCCCGGTTTTTTCCTATCTGAATCACAAGGCCATGTTCGGGCCGGATATTTCCGAGCAGGACAGACCCGGTGAATTCATTCGCTACTGGAGCATCGGCACCATTACTATACTGACCGGCGTCGCTCTGATGTTTGTTTACATGACGTACATTATGTAAGCCAAACCGGCTTACCAGGGGAAGTATGATGTTAGAGATCTTATCCAGAGAACGCATTATCGCCAGGCCGGGTTTTAACCGCTGGAAAGTTCCGCCTGCCTCTATAGCCATCCATCTGTGTATTGGCTCCGTCTATGCATGGAGTATTTACAACCCACCTCTTACTCGCCTGTTCGGCGTGGTCACTCCCGCTTCAGATGACTGGAGCTTGCAGGATGTGACCTGGGTGTTTTCCGTTGCCATTGTCTTTCTTGGTCTGGCTGCTGCCCTGGCAGGACATTGGCTCGACAAGGTTGGCCCGCGCCTGGTGGGAACAGCGGCTGCGGTGTTATGGGGCGGCGGTTACCTGGTTGGCAGTGTGGGCATTCTTACTCACCAGTTGTGGTTGCTGTATTTTGGTTATGGCGTGCTGGGTGGCTGCGGACTGGGACTGGGTTATGTATCGCCAGTGAGCACGTTGATCAAATGGTTTCCCGATCGGCGCGGTATGGCTACCGGCATGGCCATCATGGGTTTTGGTGGCGGCGCCATGATTGGTGCACCACTGAAGCGCTTCTTCATCCAGACCTTCTATGAAGCACCGGAATATCTGGGGACTGTTGATCAGGTAAATCTGATCACGGAAGCAGGAAGACGCTTTGTTGAAAGTGCCGGCGAGCAACTGGAAGTGGTAGTGGTTGGTGCCAATGAAGTGGGCAATATGCTGGTTGCCGGTGCGGAAGGAGTTTACGTAGTTGGCACGGGCACAACCGGTGTTGCAGAAACCTTCATGGTGCTTGGCCTGCTTTATTTTGTGGTTATGGTCATTGCCGCTTTTTCCTATCGCCTGCCCGCAGATGACTGGATGCCGGACGGCTGGACGCCGCCTGAAGAAGATAAGGAGTCGACAAAAATGATCACCACGCACAACGTGGATATAGAAGAAGCCATGAAGACGCCGCAGTTCTATCGTTTATGGCTGGTGTTGTGTATGAACGTCTCGGCGGGCATTGGTGTGCTCGGTGTGGCCAGTACCATGATGCGCGAAATCTTTGGCACAACGCTACCCAACATTGTCGATGGTGCGTTTGCTGCGGTGTATGTCAGTATGATTTCTGTGTTCAACATGGTGGGCCGCTTTATTTGGGCCAGCTCTTCCGACTACATTGGCCGCAAAAACACTTACTGGATTTTTTTCGCCCTGGGTATTTTGCTGTATTGCTCGGTGCCCATTGCTGCTGGTCAGGTCAGCGCCAACCCGGCAGTGGTCTGGCTGGTAATGTTTTATGCAGCGACGATGATTATTTTCACCATGTATGGCGGCGGTTTTGCCACCATTCCTGCCTATCTGGCTGATGTCTTTGGCACCAGATATGTGGGTGGTATTCATGGCCGATTACTTACAGCCTGGAGTACTGCCGGCGTGGTTGGCCCGCTGGCAATCACCTCACTGCGAGAAGGCGCGGTGACCAGAGCGATAAATGATCTGGTTAGCAGGATCGATCCGGCGGCCTTTCAGGCCCAGTTTGGTGCCGGGGTGGGACAGCTGGACCAATTGGTGGCGGCACAAACTGTCACTATTGCCAGCCTGATGGAAATAGCGCCACCAGGCACGATTGACCCAACCTCGGGTCTTTACAACAACACCATGTACCTGATGGCCGTCCTGTTGCTTATAGGGCTGGTAGCCAATGCCACCATGAAACCAGTCGACAGCAAGCACTATATAAAGGAATAAACCCACAGATTCGGGCTTTTCGGCAATTTTTCAGGAATTATGAAAATCTGCCAGAATGCCCGGAATGCCTTGATTCCTGTGCTCTGGTAGTTTACTTTCGTTGGCCCTTTCCCAAGAAAAAAATCAAGAACCGCAGGATTATCGGGAAATACAGTTTTAATTTCGCCTAGCAGCTAACAATCATTTTTAAAAAAATCTGAACAAAGAGGTAGTAAGAATGAAATCAACATTTTTCAAAACAGGTCTTATGGCATTGTTATTCATGTGCCTGAGTTCCGCCAATGCAGAAGTTGCCCCTGACTTTATGGACAAACTGATGGCGGATAGTCGTCCGGAAGCCGATCGGGTCAGGGACGGCTCACGTCGTCCTTATCAGGTGATGAATACCCTGGGCGTTGATGCTGGTATGACCGTGATGGATATCGGTGCCGGTGGCGGCTGGTATACTCTCGTGCTTTCAGCAGCGGTAGGTTCCAGCGGACATGTTGTTGCCCAGTTCGGCCCGCGTGCCCTGCAACGCAATAATGGCGAAGCGCAAAAAGAAATTGTTGCCAACCTGGGTAATACCGAAGCCTTCTTCGGCAATGTTGGCGAATATGCAGCAAACTCTATTGATCGAGCCGTCACTGCCCTGAATATTCATCACAACAATGCAGAGCGTGCCGCACCGTATTTCCAGGAAATTTATAACGTACTTAAACCTGGCGGCATGGTTGCAGTGATAGATCATATTGGAATGCCTGGTATGGAAAATGGCATGATGCACAGAATGTTGAAATCTGATGCCCAGGCATGGATTGAAAGCGCAGGTTTTGAAATAGTTGTTGATTCAGAATTGCTTCGGACCAATGCAGATGATCATGAGCGCAGCATATCTGACCCAATTTATGGTCGGGATGTTGACAGGTTTTTCTTTGTTGCGCGCAAGCCAAACTAAAAACACCTAAGCTTATATCTAAAGCCGGGCAACGCCCGGCTTTTTTCTGGATTCTTTTTGGAGGAACTGCAATGGAGTGGAAAATATTTTTTACTGTACTGGGCACAGTGTTCATTGCCGAGCTGGGAGATAAAACCCAGTTAGCGACCATGCTCTTCGCAGCGGATAGTGAAGTCAGCAAGATGACGGTTTTTCTTGCCGCCTCTGTGGCCCTGATTCTGGCCTCAGCGCTAGGCGTGCTGGCAGGTAGTTTGATGTCGGAATTTATCAATGAAAGATATCTGCATTACATCGCCGGCACAGGGTTTATTGTGATTGGGGCCTGGACTTTGTTTACTGCGTAAACAGCCGCAAGCCGCAAGCCACAAGCTTCAAGCCTCAAGGTGCAACCCGTCAACCTGATAGAATTGAAAATAGTTCGGGTAAGATTTAAAGAGAGATTAACTAAAGTGCTTTCAGGTCGAATAGTTTTACCTTGAGACCTGTGACTTGCGACTTGAGACTTTTTCCTAGACATTCTGGCTTACTACTTTTAACTTTGTGCTCTTAACTTTTATACTGAGATGGATTTGGCAGACTCTGGCAGAGGTTCTTTCATACGGGGACGTAAATGAAAACTGAAGTGATAAAAAAATTCTTTTTGATATCAGCATTGTTGGCTTGCAACGCTCTGGTTAGTGCTCCGGTATATGCGCAGCCTGATTTCAGTGGTCTCTGGTATCCTGCCAGTTTTGATCGCAATGCTCCACGTCTGGAGCCTGGTACGCGAGAGCTGCCTTTCAATGCGACAGCGCAACGCATGTTCGATGACTATGCTGCCAGCTTTGAGCTCTCGGATGAGCCCGGTGGTTTTTGTGTTAAGCCTGGTCTGCCCAGAAGTATCTGGGGCGCTCCATTCCCGGTAGAAATTGTTCAGACCGAAGGCTTCATCAACATGCTCTGGGAAGGATATTTCCAGTACCGCAAAATTTACCTTGAAGGTCACCCCCGTCCCGAGCCCATCCTCAATACCCGTATGGGTTATTCAGTAGGCCATTATGAAGGTGACACACTGGTCATAGAAACGACCTATTTACGCGAATATCCCTATATGCGACGTACACCCAATACGGATTCAGCGACTACCGTTGAGCGCTGGAATATACAAACAGTCACCAATGCTGAAGGTGAAGAAGTGAACTACCTGACCAACGAAATGACCTTGACGGATGAGAAGCTGTATACCGCGCCAATTCGCATCACTGGAACTTTACGCTATTCCCCTGATACACCTATTCTGGAATATTCCTGCAGTGAGCAAATTTATGATCAGCATCTCCAGGACAGAGGCTTGCAGACTCCGGATTTCAGTGTATTGGAGTAAGTCTTCCCCTTTACCAGGAGAGCCTTGAGTAGCCCTTCACGATTTAAATCAAACCTAATGAATGCCATTAAGTTTTTTGCTTGAAAATGCGTATATGCCTCTTTATGCTGTCTATCCCTTTTCAATAAAAATAGCTGTAATTTCAATGGGGAACAGTAATATTCTTTACTGCCAGAAATTCTGTACAGCAACCATAAATTGAGAAAATTTTACAGGGACTGTATACAGACTCCCCGAGGCGCATTACCCGGTATGAAAAACCTTACAAAGAAAACCAATGAAGGCTTGAGCCGGCGCCGCGTAATAAAAAATGCAGCCATGGGGAGCTTGTTGCTGGGGCTACCTCCATCCTTATTTGGTCAGCAAGGCCTGAGTGCATCCTCACTGGGAAGAAATCTGACCTTGCTAACAAGGCAAGGGCGCAACGTGGTGGTCGCTGTAGGCACTGACGATGTAGTCGTCGTGGATGGCGGGCATGAGTCAGATGCTGCAGAGTTGATGCAGGAAATTAATAATCTTGCCCAGGGCAAACCGGTATCGACCTTGTTTAATACCAACTGGCGCCCGGAGCATTGCGGCCTCAATTACCAGTTGGGGCCGGCTGGAACCACAATAATCGCCCATGAAAATACCCGGCTGTGGCAAAACAACGATTTCTTCGTGACTTGGGAAAACCGCCATTATCAGCCCATGCCAACTTTGGCCCAGGCCAATCAGACCTATTACAAGACAGGAAGCCTCACGCTGGACAACGAAGCTGTGGACTATGGCACGATCAGCCAGTTTCTTACCGATGGGGATATGTATATTCACTTCAAAGAAGAAAACGTACTGATTGTAGGCGATATGCTGACAGTGGGTACTTACCCACTTTTGGACTATGTCACGGGAGGCTGGATCGGAGGTGCCCAGGAATCAACCCGGGCTTTGCTTGAATTGGCTGATGAAGACACATTAATCATTCCGGCATCCGGGGGGGTACAGCGCCGAGCCGCCCTGGAGGTTCAGCTACAGATGCTCGATCATGCCTATGATATGGTGGCGAATGCCTATCGAACTGGCCGTAGCCTCGATCAGTTCATGGCAACTTCACCTATGGCGGACTATGCTGATTTGTATGGCAATGCTGACCTGTTTACCGAGCTGCTTTACCGTGGTACCTGGTATCACGTCACAGGGCGGGCTGTTCCGGGGATTATCTAAGCAATAAAATATATATTTATCAGCAGCTTATCTAAATTTAGATTAAGCAGCGTAAACAAACAGATGTATTAAAAACGACAGTGAATATGAGCTTAAGTAACTTAAACAGGAAAACCGTAAACCCGATAATGCTGTTCCTTGGGCTTGTATCTGGTGTGCTGGCATTATCGACCAATCTGGCAGGAGCCGCTGAATCAAGAGATTACCAGGCAGCGCTTGCCGGCCTGGAAGACAACTGGTCAACCCTGGACACCTATTGCACGAGTTGCCATAACTTTGAAGATTTTGCCGGGGGTGTCGATTTCACCTTGTTCAGTCCCGGGGATGTTGCGGCTGATGCTGCCACCTTTGAAATGATGCTGCGCAAGGTGCGCAACAGTGTTATGCCCCCGCCCAGCCAGGATCAACCCTCAGAAAGAGAGCGTTGGAATCTGGTCGCCAGTATTGAAAAGGTCCTGGATACCCATGCTGCTCAAGAGCCCAATCCCGGGCGTGTAGGTCTGCATCGCCTTAACCGCACCGAGTATGTGAATGCGATCTATGAGATTACCGGGGTAGAACTGAATGCTGAATTGGCCTTGCCCAAGGATGACAACAGTGATGGCTTTGACAATATAGCCAACGTGCTGAAAATATCGCCTTCCTTTCTGGACCAGTATATTGCTGCGGCCAGGGTAGTAAGTGATCAGGCCATTGGGTCACCTGATCCGCGAAATGACACTATCGTCTATCGCATGGACTCATCCAACCAGGGCACCCATGTGCATGGATTGCCATTGGGAACCCGGGGCGGAGTACTGGTTGAACATACCTTTCCTGTTGATGGCGAGTACGCAATCAGCATTCTTGGTATGGCTGGTGCTGGCTACACCCTGGGCATGGAATACAACCATACTGTTATCGTGACCGTGGACGGAGAAAAAATCTTTGAAAGGGATATTGGTGGGGGCGAAGACCTGCGCATGCTTGACCAGATTCAAGCCCCTGCTGTGGCGGAAATAAATGGCCGCTTTAGTGATATTCGTCTTCCTCTGACTTCTGGTCCCCATAAAATTGGCGTAGCTTTTGTTGCCCGCAGTTTTTCAGAATCCGATGAATTCCTGCACGATCTGGGTGGTAACCGTGGCATGGGCAGAATTGCCAGGGCGCGTGGTCTCGAAATTAAAGGCCCCTTTGAATCTGCCGGAATCATTGATACGCCCAGCCGCAGAAAAGTCATGATTTGTGAGCCGGCCGCAGCAACTGAGGAACTGGAATGCGCACGTCGCATTTTTGCCAACCTTGCCCGACAGGCCTTTCGGCGTCCTGTCAGTGATGCAGATCTTGATGCGCCCATGCGATTTTTCGCTGCAGGACGTGAGCTGGGCACATTTGATGATGGCATCAAGAACGGCATGATGACTATTCTGACCAGCCCCAAGTTCCTGTTTCGCGCGGAAATACCGCCGGCGGATGCGCAGCCAGGTAGTGTAATTGCCCTCAGTGATCTGGAGCTGGCATCAAGACTGGCCTTTTTCCTGTGGAGTTCCCCGCCTGACCAGGAACTCATTGACCTGGCGGCTCGTGGCGAATTAAGCCAGGACAGAATACTTGGTGAGCAGGTTGATCGCATGCTGCAGGATCCCCGCGCCAGTGCCATGGTTGAGAATTTTGTATTCCAGTGGTTGCGTTTGCGTGATCTGGAAAACGTGGATCCAGACCCGGAAATTTATCCTGCATACAGTCCGAGTTTGTTGGAAGCCTTCCGTGAAGAAATCAGGCTGTTTGCCAGTAATGTTTTCCGTGAAGATAGCAATATTGTTGAATTGCTCACCGGTGATTTTACCTATTTGAATGAAGATCTCGCCATGCATTACGGGATCACAGATGTAAAAGGTGATCATTTTCGCCGGGTAAATCTGAAAGAAGAAGAGCGCTTTGGTTTGTTGGGTAAAGGGGGTGTATTGATGGTGACTTCCTACGCCAACAGGACCACTCCGGTTATTCGCGGTGCCTACATCATGGAGAATTTCCTGGGTGTACCTCCGGCCACTCCGCCGCCGAACGTAGAGGCATTTCCGGAAACCCCTGAAGGAGCAACGGTGTCACTTACCGTGAGAGAGCGGCTTGAACAGCATCGGGATAATCCAGCCTGTGCTGGCTGCCATGATGTCATGGACCCACTAGGGCTGGCGCTGGAGAATTACAGCGCTGTAGGGCAATGGCGTACCCGCGACAGTGACGCAGGAAATATTCCTATTGACGCTACCGGCCAGCTGGCTGATGGTACACCTATAAAAGGTGTCAATGATTTACGTGAAGCCCTGGTAGCAAGACCTGACCAGTTCGTGCAGACCTTCACAGAAAAGCTTATGACCTATTCGCTGGGTCGTGCCATTGAATATCACGATATGCCCGCAGTCAGGTCAATTGTGCGGGATGCTGCCAATAATGATTACAATTTTGCTGCTATCGTAAAGGGAATTATTAACAGCGATCAGTTCAGAAAACTAACCGTACCTGATGAAGCATCGGTAATCGGAAGTTTATAGAAATATTTTTTAACAAATAGTTTTGGACTCAAGACTAATTTGAGTACAGGAGAGGAATAATGTTCATCACCAAAAAGCACCTGCCAAGAAGGACTTTTTTAAAGAGTGCTGCAGCAACCATGTCACTGCCATTGCTTGACGCTATGATTCCTGCAGGGACAGTGTTGGCTCAAACAGCCGCCAATTCGGGACCACGCATGGGGTTTTTCTACTTCCCGCATGGCGCGGTAATGGACAACTGGACTCCAGAGACAGTCGGCAGCGACTTTGAGCTTAAGTCCATTCTTCAGCCACTGGAAAAGCACAAGGATTACCTGACCATTGTGTCCAACCTGGAAAACAAGCGTGCCTATGGCCCGGTGCATGCAATTACACCTGGCACCTGGCTAACCGGTGCTGCCCCCCGTATTAGTCACGAACCTTTTGGCGGCACCACTGTTGACCAGATAGCTGCTCAACATATTGGCCAGGACACCCCCTTGCCATCAATAGAAGTTGCTACTGAAACCAGTGGCGCTGCAGGTTCCTGCGACAGGGCTTATGGCTGCAGTTATGCCGGTACTATTTCTTTTCGTACGCCAACAACGCCGCTGCCAATGGAAAATAATCCGCGCAAATTGTTCCAGACCCTGTTTGGTGTCGGTGATAATGCCGAGGAACGTGAACGCCTGGCACAACAAACCAGCAGTATCCTTGACCTGATGCTGGAAGAGTCCAGTCAGCTTGCCAAACAGCTTGGGGCGTCTGACCGTGTTGTACTGAATGATTACCTGGAAACAGTCAGGGAAATTGAGCGCCGTGTGCAAAAAACAGCAGAACATGATTTGTCGCACATGGAGTTGCCGGATGCGCCGCTGGGTATTCCGGGTTCATTTGATGATCACATCAACCTGCAAATGGATCTCATCCTGCTGGCATACCAGGGCAATATTTCCCGTATTGCGAGCATGATGCTGGCAGCTGAAGTGAGTAATCAGACCTACAATCACGTTGGTGTATCGGATGCCTTCCATCCTCTGTCGCATCACCAGAATGATGCCAACAAGATTGGCCGTTTGCTGCAAATTCAGGAATATCACAGCCGGGTATTTGCCCGTTTCGTGGACAAGCTTTCTGAAATGCCGGATGGCGACAAGGGTTCAATGCTGGATAATTCCATCATTCTTTATGGCAGTAATATGAGCAATAGTAATGCTCACGATCACTACCCTTTACCATCTGTGATCGTAGGTAAAGGCGGCGGCACCATCAGGGGCGGACAGCACATCCAGGCTGCAGAGCGCACTCCGGTCTCCAACCTGATGTTAACCGTGCTTGATCGCATCGGCGTCCATGAAGAATCTTTCGGGGATAGTACCGGGCGCTTTGAAGAAGTTTAAACAAAGGAGCAAGGAACAAGGAGCAAGGAGCAAGAAAATTTAAATCGATTTTGCATAATTGCTTTATTCGACTACATGTGGAAACCAACACGAAAATGAAAAAGTTTTTAATAAACCTGCTAACAACATACCTTGTTCCTTGCTCCTTGTTCCTTGCTCCTGTTTTTGTTTTTGCCCAAAACAACAACCAACCCTCCCTTTTAGAGTTGGCCAGTGCTGGTCAAACCCAGGCCGCACTGGAACTGATTGCTCGCGACACCGATGTTAACCAGGCTCAACTTGATGGTACTACCGCGTTGCACTGGGCGGTTTACTATGATGATGAAGATTTGGTTCGGCGCTTGATTCGTCGTGACGCTGATGTCACCGCACGCAATGAATTTGGTGCCACACCGCTTTCCCAGGCTGCCATTATTGGTAATCCCGACGTTATCAAAATGTTGCTGAATGCCGGTGCGGATGCAGATGAAAAAGGCGCGGATGACCAGACCGCTCTCATGATTCTCGCCAGAACCAGTAATGTTGAGGCAGCCGAGATTCTGATCAAGGCCGGTGCTGATGTAAATGCCGTGGAAAAATGGCGCGGCCAGACAGCCCTGATGTGGGCTGCTGCGCAAAAGCAGCCAGAGATGACTGCCTTGTTACTTGAACATGGTGCGGATCCTGATATCCAGTCTCTGCCAAATAACTGGGAACGCCAGGTAACTGCAGAGCCACGCATGAAAGTCTTGCCTGCCGGTGGTCTGACTGCCTTGTTGTACGCATCCCGTGAAGGCTGCACTGAATGTACGCGGCTATTAATAGAGGCAGGAGCAGATATCAACAAGACGGACCCGGAAGCCGTCACGCCATTATTGATGGCCAGTCTGAATGCCAAGTGGGATTCAGCAAAATTACTTATAGAAGCTGGAGCCTGGTTGGACAAGTGGGATATCTATGGCCGCAATCCCCTGTACGCCGCAGTTGATTACAACACCTTGCCTCATGGTGGTCGTCCGGATCGTTTATCGGATAACCTGGCCACTTCCCTGGAAATCATTGCTCTTATTCTTGAGCAGGGCGGCAATCCAAACCTGCAGTTAAAACTGTTTCCACCTTACCGGGCACTGGGCGCCGACCGTGGTGCCGATGGCCTGTTGCGTACCGGTACCACGCCATTATTCAGGGCTGCCCGCGGCGCTGATGTGCCAGCCATAAAACTACTGTTAGAGCATAATGCCCTGATAGACCTGCCTCAGGAAAATGATGTGACTCCGCTGATCGTTTCTTCCGGCTATCGTGCCAGCGCCATTGATACCCGTGGACGCTTCCGTACAGAGGCTGAGGCACTTGAAGCAACACGCCTGCTACTTGAATACGGCGCCGATGTTCATGCCACTACTGATGCTGGCCAGACCGCCCTGTTTGGTGCCGCAACCAACGGCTGGAATGATATGGTGGAATTGCTACTTGAATATGGCTCTGATGCAACAGCTCAGGATAATCAGGGCAATACGATTATTGATGCGGCCATGGGAAGAGCAGGACGCTTCGGACGCGGTGCTGGTGGTGATCAACATCTTGATACCGCCGCGATTCTTGAGAGGCATATTGCAGAGCAGTAAAAAACAGTCGCAAGTCGCAAGCCACGAGTCTCAAGTCACAAGTAACGACCCGTTAACCTAATCAAACTTTTCCTAATTGGTTTGAATATATTTATATTAGTGAAAAAGACTGTTTCAGTTTTCCTAGGGAAAGGACTTTCTAGTTCGACTGTTATTACTTGAGACTTGAGACTTGTGACTTTCCTATGGCAAAAAAATAAATCTCAACTAGACTGTACACATAACGTCGAAAAATAAAGTCGAGTACGACATGTCTTTAACCCCATTCAAAGAAATCCGCAAACTCGCCGAAGAAAGAAAGGGTGGTAAGAAAGCCCTTGAACAATTGCTGGCGACCCACAAACCAAAAACGGTAAAACAATTAACCGCGCTGGGTGATGATCGTTATCTCGCCATGATGACCCAATGTGTATTCAATGCCGGTTTTAACTGGAAAGTGATCAGGAACAAGTGGGACGGTTTTGAAGAAGCCTTTCATGGTTTTAATCCGAAAGGCCTTGCGCACATGCCGCCGGAAAAGTGGGAAGCCTATCAGGAAGATACCCGCATCGTACGTAACTGGACCAAGATAAAAGCTGTTCTGGACAATGCACACTTTGTCATGGAAGAAGCAGAAAAGCATGGCAGCTTCGCCAAGATGTTTGCAAAGTGGCCCGCCAGTGACCAGATTGGTCTGATGGCCTACCTGAAAAAACATGCCTCCCGCCTGGGAGGAAATACGGGCATGTACTTTATCCGCTTTATCGGCAAAGACGGTTTTATCTTGAGCCAGGATGTTGTCGGTCGCCTTAAAGCCTCAGGCCTTGAAATCAAGGACCAGCCCTCCAGTAAAAAAGATCTGGTTGTCTGCCAGGAAGCATTCAATACATGGCATACGGAAACCGGATTACCGTATATGCATCTTTCCCGGATTTGTGGGATGTCTATTGGGCATAACTATCAGGAAAAATAGTTGCGAGTGACGAGTGACAAGGTACAAGGTACAAGGGAACGACACTTGTATCCGTCGTAGGTCGGCATAGCGCAGCGTTTGCCGACGTTAAAACATTTGTGGAACATGTCGGCAAAAGCTGCGCTATGCCGACCTACAAAATGCTTGCCACACATAAGAAATTAGCTTGACTGGAGATTTCGAAAAATATCATCCTGTTCGCCACTCGCCACTCGCCACTCGCCACTCGCCACTCGCCACTCGCCACTTGTGACCCCGTTCCCTTCCCGCATACAATCATGCAATGAATAAAAACAATCCATGCATTTGTGGAAGTGGCCGGAATTTTGGCAAATGCTGCGAGCCTTTTCTAAGCGGCAAAGACAAGGCAAAAACGGTGAAGCAACTGGTGCGTTCGCGCTATGCGGCCTATGCGCTTGGACAAGCGGAGCATCGTGAATACCTGGTGCAGACCTGGCATCCCTCAACGGCACAAAAAATCCGGATGGCGGATTTGATAGCAGATGGCCATCAGTGGAAAAGCCTGGAAATACTCAATTCAAGCCAAAAAGGCGATCTGGGCAGAGTAGAGTTCAAGGCAATATTTTCAGTTGATGGTGGCCCTGATCAGTTGCACCATGAGATTTCGGCGTTCCATCGCCTCAAGGGAGCCTGGCTCTATCTGGACGGGGAGGTCAGGGATGATTAAATGCAAAGCTAACGAGCAGTCGTTATGAAATGCCCGGCGTGCCTTAATTATTTACCTTTCTATTTTGCTTTTTCTTCAGGGTTGAGAAAGCTGACGTGCCCTGCCTGCAAAAAAAGAATCCTGACCACCAGGGAATCGCTGGAAAACATCAAAATGAAATCCGTTATTTTGAGTTTTGTGGCAGGAATTCCGCTTGGTGTTATCTGTAGTTATTTATGGATAAATAATTTGCAACTGGGTTTGGCAGTTTTTGTTTTCATCACAGGCATCATTGGTGTCATGGGAAGCGCTTTTATCTATAGTAAGTCGCATATCAAATTCCAGCTTGATAAAGGCGACTCATAAGCTGCAAACATCCTTGCCCTTGATATAAGCCGGTCTTTCACTTACGCGTTTTCTCCAGGCTTCAACATTAAGGAATGAGCCCATCTCCAGGTAATCCCAGGCATCATAAAATTCAGCGCAGCAATTTACCCAGGGCACCATGGCAATATCCACTATGCTGTAATCCTCCATGATGTACTTGCGGCCTTCCAGACGGGTATCGAGTACGCCCAATAATTTTTTGGTTTCATTGGTATAGCGCTTGAGAGGGTAGTCATCGTTAACCTTGTCGCGCATGAATTTGTAGAAATGGCCGAACTGACCAAAAAAGGGCCCTATGTGGCCCATCTGAAACATCAGCCACTGCATGTGTTCCATTCGACTTAAATAATTTTGTGGCAGCAATTGCCCGGTTTTGTCAGCAAGGTATATCAGGATGGCGGCACTTTCACATAAGCCGACTCGCTTTCCTTCCGGCCCATGCGGGTCAATGATGGCCGGAATTTTTCCATTCGGGCTGATGAGTTTGAACTCCGGGTCTTGCTGGTCATTTTCAATAATATTGATCAGATGGGGTTCATAGCTCAGCGACATTTCTTCCAGGGCAATGCCAATTTTTTGCCCGTTGGGTGTGGCCATGGAATAAAGCTGGATAACATCGGGGATGGTGGGTGGCCAGCGCGAAGGGAATGCAATTTCGGTCATGCGTGTTTCCTGGTCCTGGTGCTTATTAAGTCATGTCAGATAGTAATGTCAGTTGGTCAATAAAGAGTATGCGACATACAATAGACGAATGGAATTATTGCCGAGTATAGAAATAGAAACGGGAAGTGATGTCACTGCGAGCGTCATTTGGCTACATGGTCTTGGCGCAGATGGACATGACTTTGAGCCCATCATTCCTGAACTGAAACTACCTGCAGCCACGGCCGTGCGTTTTGTCTTGCCCCATGCGCCAACCATTCCCATAACAATCAACGGCGGTATGGTGATGCCGGCCTGGTTCGATATTCTCGAACACGGTGAGCGTCATATAAATGTGGGGCAGCTCCTGGCTTCTGCTGGAGCTATCCACCAACTCATTGACCGGGAAATAGAACGCGGGATTTCCAGTGAGCAGATACTGCTGGTTGGCTTCTCCCAGGGTGGTGCCGTTTGCCTGCAGGCGGGGTTGACCTACGACCAGCCACTGGCGGGGATCCTCGGCCTGTCCACTTTTTTCCCTACGGCGGAAGCCGTTACACCCCATCCGGCAAACACCAGCCTGCCCATCCAGATATTTCATGGCAGCGAAGATCCACTATTACCTGAATGGATGGCAGAAAACACCATCAAATACCTGAAAAAGCTGGGCTATGCCCCGGCTTACAAGACCTACCCGATGCTCCACAGTGTGTGTAGTGAAGAAATCACTGACATTTCCTCCTGGTTGCAAAAGATCATTCTGTAAGTGCCCGTCCCCGGGCCGGGCATACTTTTACAGACACAATTATTCCGAATACACTAAGTGTTCTCGAAAATAAGACCCGCTATTTTACAAGCACGCAGATTCATATCTTGGGGAAGATATCACCATGCCTTGCAGCGTTTTGAAGGGCTTTACTGCCTGTGTATCCATTGCCATTCTGGTTTCACAGGTACATGCTCAGGACATAGTCCCTTCCCATCCCTTTTCAGTTGAAGAGTTGACCGCACTGGCACAGGTGGCTGAACAAGGGGGTTCACCAGCTATTTTAGCTGATACCACACTGCAAGCTGATTTCGACAATGGAAGCACCATTTACGATAACGCCTGCGCTGCCTGTCATGGTGAAACCGGTCTGGGAGGTCAGGATGGCGGCCCGGCTCTGACAGGTAACCTGAGTTTGAGTCAAACCATGTTGGTTATCCATGATGGGCGCAATACCATGCCTGCATTCGATGTTTTTACTGAACAGCAACTGGTGGATATCAGTACCTTTGTGGTGGAACGAATGAATCAGTAAAAACAGTTACAAGTGGCGAGTGGCTAGGTACAAGATGCAAGATGCAAGATGCAAGATAAAAGATAAAAGTATCGTAGGTCAGCATAGGTCTGCAGGACCGTTTGCTGACATGAAATAGCCAGCTGACCTAGAGCTAACAAAAAGTAATTTATAAATTGTGTAGGTCGGAAGTTGCGCAGCAACCTTCGACATGGCGGAGATGGATTTACAGGCCAAAGCCCCCACGAAACCTTTTGCTTGGAGGTAAACAATCCCGGCAACCGTGTACCTGATCCGAGCGAAAGCCTGCCCCCCGGATACGCCGCCCACTGCTGAATTCGCCATGTTCCTCGCGGTGTGGGACTTACCCTTACATTATCTCAAGCCGATATCGGGAAGGCAGTAAATTAAAGCTATCCTGTTGATTTATTTGATTTTTCGGAAAATTTCCTGTGTCTTGTATTTTTGTCATTTTCTGGCAATAAATAGCAGGCTGAGACGTATTTCACCTTATTTACCCGCCGTATAAATTACCCTTACAAATGCCCGAATGGGCAAAATGTTTGCGCCGTGTTTTTGGAGATTTTTACAGGACGGTCCTGCATCCCGGACGCGCGCGAAAATGACCTTGTTAGGGTAGGAAGGCTATTGAGCAATATGTTGTTGGAAGCCAACGCAATTGAATCGATTGATCTCAATGAAGATCATTTCCGCATTATCGCGGACACTTCTCCTGTCGCTCTTGTTATCAGCCGCGTTTCAGATGGCATTATTCAGTATGCCAATCACCAGGCTTCAGAACTCTTTAAAAAAAGCACAGCGGAGCTGATCAACAGAAACATTTTCGACCTGTTCAGTGAATACAGTGACGACCCTGCAATTCTGGCCGTGCTTGGTAATGGGCGAGATGTTAGAAACCACGAAATTCTTTTCAAGTCTGAAAATCAGACCATCATGTGGCTTTCACTAAGTACCAGGATCCAGGTACTTGAAAGTGACAAGGTGATTTGTAGCGCTTTGCTCGATGTAACTGAAGCCCATGAATTATCGCGACAGCTCAGCTACCAGGCGGCCTATGATGATTTGACGGGGCTGGTAAATCGACGCGAGTTTGAAGAACGCTTGCAGGAAGTTATCGAGACCGCCAGGGAAAAAAATACCCAAAACGTGTTGTGTTATCTCGACCTGGATCAGTTCAAGGTAATCAATGATACCTGTGGCCACATGGCCGGCGATGAATTGTTGCGCCAGTTGTCCCAGGTGCTACACCGCTGCATACGACGGGACGATACCCTGGCCCGACTGGGGGGTGATGAGTTTGGTGTGCTGCTGGAAAACTGCCCCCTGAAAAATGCCATACGCACGGCGGATAACATTCGTCAGGTGGTTCAGGATTTTCGCTTTATCTGGGAAGACACCAGTTTCAACATTGGCGTCAGTATTGGTCTGACCCCAATCTCCCGGGAAGGAGAAAGCATTTCGGATGTGTTGCGTCGGGCAGACACCGCCTGTTATGCCGCAAAGGATGGTGGCCGCAATCGCGTCCATGTCTATCAGTTTAATGATGTGGAACTGGAAGAGCGTCATGGCGAGATGCGCCTGGTCTCCAGTATTACTACGGCACTTGATGAAGGTCGCATGGAATTGTGGCAACAATCCATTTCCCGTGTGGATCAACTTCAGAATGTCCTGGCCAAGGGTAATACGCATTTTGAATTGCTGCTGCGTATGCGTGACAAGGAAGGCAACCTGATCCAGCCAGATAATTTTTTGCCCTCAGCGGAACGTTACGATCTTGCAACGCGCATTGACCGCTGGGTTTTGGATGCGGTGTTCAACTGGTTCCATAAATTTCCCGAACAGGTAGACAAGATGGAGTTTTGCTCCGTGAACCTGTCAGGACAATCCCTGGGTGATGAAAAATTTCTTGGGGAAATCGTGGAACAGTTCAAGTTGTCCAGGTTGCCGGCTCATAAATTTTGTTTTGAGATCACAGAAACAGCTGCCATTCTCAACCTGGCCAATGCCAGCCAGTTTATAAAAACACTCAAGGCGCTTGGCTGTAGTTTTGCCCTGGATGATTTCGGCAGTGGCTTGTCTTCGTTTGCCTACCTGAAAAGCCTGCCGGTTGATTTTGTGAAGATTGACGGCTTCTTTGTGAAAGACATCGTTACTGATCCTGTTGATCTGGCCATGGTCAAGGCTATTAATGACATGGCCCATGCCATGGGCAAGCAAACCATCGCGGAATTCGTGGAAGACAAGGATATTCTGGAATTGCTCGTTGATTTGGGCGTGGATTATGTGCAAGGCTTTGGTATCGCACAACCAGTCCCGCTAATTAATGAGAAAATCGAACAATAAGCCTCAAGCTGCAAGCCACAAGCCACAAGTAGACCCGCCTTTCATCAAGCTTGCTGATGTTTCTCACAGTTATCCTGAAAGTGATTCTGCACATGTTGTCCTGAAAAATACCTGCCTGGATATTGCCCATGGTGAAAAGCTGGCCCTGTTAGGCAGAAGCGGGTCGGGAAAGAGCACTCTACTCAATCTGATCGCCGGCATAGACCTGCCAGATAGCGGCAGTATTTCCTTTACTGATCAGGATATCGTCACCATTGATGAAACCTCCCGAACCTTGCTGCGACGTCGGCAGGTGGGGTTTATCTATCAGTTCTTTAACCTGGTTCCGAGTCTGACCGCACTGGAAAACGTGGCCTTCACCCTTGAGCTTAACGGCATCAGGGGAGAACAGGCCAGGGAACAAAGTCTGGCCATGTTGCAGCGCCTTGGCATGGATCATAAACACAACTGTTTTCCGTCCCGGCTATCCGGTGGAGAACAACAGCGGGTTGCCATTGCCAGAGCGCTGGTACATGACCCTGCCATCGTGCTGGCAGATGAGCCTACCGGCAATCTGGACGCTAAAACCGGCGCAGATGTACTGACTGTGTTACACGAGGTGCTGGATGCCAGCGGCTCGTCCCTGTTGCTGGTTACTCATAGCCTGGCTGTTGCCAGAACTACTGACCGGGTACTTACCCTGGAAGAGGGTCTTATCTCGGAGCGTGATGGTGACTTTACCTGGTAAAGCATCAGGCAGCGCACTGCTCTGGCGCAGTGCCTTGCGCTATGCCATGCAGCATCGCTGGCAAACCGGGCTGAATATTCTCGGCATCCTTATTGGCGTCATGATGGTAGTGGCGGTAGATCTTGCCAATAACAGTGCTCGCGAAGCCTTCGATACCTCCATCGATATGCTCAACGGGAGCATCACCCACCAGGTGGTGGGAGGGTCTGAGGGCATCCCTGATCTCATTTTCACTCGCCTGAAAACAGAGTTGGGTATTCGCAAGGCAGCGCCGTCGCTCAGTGGACAGGTGAGAGTGAGCGGGAAAGAGCTGACTGTGATTGGCATTGATGTCATCAGTGAAGCTGGTCTGCAACGACAACGCCCTGGTCTTCCCCGCAATGCCTTTGCCTTTACTGGCAATTTGATTGCCACTATTGGTAGTGCAGATCGCGTTGTCATGATTGAAAGTCTTGCCCGTTCTCTGAGCATCCAGGTCAATGACAGTTTCAATGCAGTGACATTCAATGGCACAAGCACCGCCACGCTGGCTGCAGTTTTCGAGCTCCCGGAATCAGAAGTAGCAGGGGACGTCATTCTGGCAGACATAGCCGCAGCACAGAACCTGTTAGGCAGAGCCGGCATGCTGGACAGTATTGATCTCATTCTCGATGACAATGAAGCCGGGCAATTACGTAACTGGCTGCCGGCCAGTCTGGCGCTGGTGGATGCACAGGCCCGCAATGACAGTGTGCAACAGATGTCTGATGCCTTTCACATCAACCTGTTAGCCATGAGCTTGTTGTCCCTGTTAGTGGCAGGGCTGTTGATTTACAACACGGTGACTCTGTCAGTGCTACAGCGTCAAAAAACCCTGGGTATATTTCGGGCACAAGGTCTTACGCGGCGCCAGGTCTTTACTCTGGTCATGGTGGAAAATGGTGTTATGGGTTTATTGGCGAGCCTGTTGGGTGTGGCGGCGGGCTTTCTATTGGGCCGCTTTCTCGTCACCATGGTGACAGGGACGGTCGACGCCCTGTATTTTGATTTGCTGGTAACAACGTTTTTTCTCGACCCCCTGATTCTTGTGAAAGGCATTGGTCTGGGGGTATTACTCTCTCTGGTGTCAGCAGTGTTACCCGCCTGGCATGCAGCCCGGAGCAAACCTGTCACATTGCAGCATCATGCAGCTCAGGGCAATGAATGGCATAGCAAGCTACCCTGGCTCGCCCTTGCCGGTATTGTCCTGATGGGTCTGGGTTGGGTAATGCTGCTTCCTGACTACGGTTCACTGGTGACCGGCTTTATTGCATTAACGTTTATCGTGTTCGGATTCTGTTTGCTGGTGCCATTGTGTTTGTTTCTGTTATTGACGGCCTTGCTGAAGATTGGCGGGAGCAATTTAAGCCTGTCAGGGCTTATGGCAATGCGCAATGCAAGCTCCTCAATCAATCGTACCGGTTTGGCGGTGGCAGCCTTGTGTGTTGCAGTTTCAGTCACAGTAGGCGTGGGCGTTATGGTTGGCAGTTTTCGTGGCACAGTAATCCTGTGGCTGGAACAATCACTGCCTGGTGATATTCAGCTTATAGCCCTGTCAGGTCCAGCTGCGAGCAATGGCTTCCCGGCATCCTTGCGCGATGACCTGACAAACATGGTCGGTATTACAGGGTTGCATGATGCCGTCCTGGTAGAAGTAGAGTCTGAATTTGGTCCCATCAGACTGGGCATTAATGATATTTCCGGGGACGAAAAATTTTATATGAAGGATCTTGTTCCTGGCGGTTTCACTACCTTTGATTTGGGGGAAGGTGTTTTTGTTTCAGAGCCACTGGCTTATTTACAAACGCTGGAATTGAATGACTCTATCTCTGTCCTGACCGATGAGGGCCTGGTCGCCTTTCCCATCCTGGGTATTTTTTATGACTACACGTCCGGCATCGGCATGGTCCAGATGCAGCTCTCCTTGTATACCCGGCACTGGGATCTGAAACCTGCAACGCGACTAAGCCTGGATCTTGCTCCAGGAGTGGATCAATCCATCTTGCTGCCTGTTATAGAGCAGAGTCTTGCTGCCTATGACAGTAATTTCAATCTGATTTCCAATAGCCAGTTACGCACACTTACCCTGCAAATATTTGATCGCACTTTTGCAATTACCAACGTTTTGCGCCTGCTTGCCATTCTTGTGGCATTCGTTGGTGTAGTCAGCACCCTGATGGCACTACAGCTGGAAAAGGCGCGGGAGTTTGCCATTCTCAGAGCCACGGGTATGACGCCCAAGCAGACGTCCGGCCTCATACTCAAGCAAACCACCCTGCTGGGTGTTTGTTCTGGCTTGCTGGCACTGCCGTTGGGACTGCTCATGTCTAACATACTCATTGACGTCATCAACCGCCGTTCCTTCGGCTGGACCATGCAACATTTTCTGCCGCCGTCCGTGCTGCTGGAAGGTTTTGTTCTGGCAGTGGTTGCCGCTTTGCTGGCAGGTCTGTACCCGGCCTGGCGGGCCAGCCGGATCAGGCCAGCCCTGGCGTTAAGGGAAGAGTAAAGAAAGTGGCGAGTGACGAGTGACAAGGGTGTAGGTCGGGAAAGGCATGCAATGCCGTATCCCGACAAGCCAGAAAAGTAAGTTGAACAAGGGGTGGGCCGGAAGTACCCGAGGGCATAATAGGCCCCCAGGGCCGTCATCCGGCAGGCGCAGCTAATGAACAGATACAAGATACAAGATCAAAGATACAAGCGGGCAATATGTATTCCCGCCTGCTTGTTTATGTTTTTTATCTTGGCAGGTTGTGGAGAAGCAAAAGGGCCTCCAATAGAGAATAGATTGAGCGCTGTGGACATCCTTGCCGGTAACAATGTGGAGGGATATTTGCGGGCTGATGCATCACGCCAGTTTTTCTTTCCCCGGGATCATGGTCCGCATGATGGCTTTCGCAATGAGTGGTGGTACCTGACGGGTAATGTGGCAACAGCAGAGGGTAGACGTTTTGGCTATCAGGTGACCTTCTTCAAATCAGCGCTGCGTCCAGACAATAACAACGATTGCGCAGGCAGTAACAACTGGTGCACCAATCACCTTTGGATGGGACATGCCGCGGTGAGTGATGTTGATAATCAAGCACACCACTCTGCAGAGATTTTTTCCCGGGCCAGCCCTGATTTATCGGGAGCCAAACTGGATCCCTTGCGCGTCTGGATTCAGGACTGGCAATTGTTTTCAGGTAGTAATGATTTTCCCTGGCAACTGGAAGTGCTCACTGAAGACTTTGCCCTGACCCTGCAACTGGTGTCGGAAAAATTACCTGTCCTGCAGGGCGACAATGGCCTGAGCCAGAAAAGCCCTGAGCCAGGTAATGCCTCCTATTACTACAGCCTTTCACGCATGAATACTACCGGGCAGCTGTACCTGGATGGTCAGGCTATTGCTGTCAGTGGCAGCAGTTGGCTGGATCGGGAATGGAGCACCAGTGCCCTGGCCTCTGATCAAAGTGGCTGGGACTGGTTTTCCTTGCAGTTCGATAACGGCACAGAGTTGATGTATTACCAGCTACGCGATCTGGAAGGCAGCACACACGCCAACAGTAGCGGCAATCTCACCAGCGTGATGGGCACACAACAGCTTATTACCCCTGAGGCCATGGCCCTGGAAGAAATTGATACCTGGCAAGCAGCGGATGGCACTGTCTACACTACAAGGTGGCGCATGCAATATCAGGACAGGGACTTGCTGGTTCAGGCTGTGTTCGAAGACCAGTTGATGGATGAGACTTTCCAGTATTGGGAGGGTGCAGTGGATGTACTGGATTTTGATACTGGCAATAAAGTGGGACAGGGCTACCTGGAGATGGTGAGATAAAAACGGTGAGGTAAGAAGCCCCTAACATTTACTTTACTCTGTCGCTACTACTGCTGCACTGGAAATCATGCGTTGCCGCGGGCCATTCAGAGTGCGTCCAATAAAGGAGTAGCGCACCCAATGTTCATAAGTCCAAAATAGTATTGCTGTGGCAATAACAAGGATTGCGGGAAACTTGATAGCCCAGTGCAGCGGCCAGTCCATGAATACGGTCTGAAGAAAAAATAGCAGGGGGAGGTGGGCAAGATAGATCCAGTAGGAGGCATCTGCCAGGTAACGCCTTTTGTCATTTTCCTGGTCAAAATATTTCATCCCGACACCCACCAGGCCAAAAATCCAGCACCATGAGGCCATTGAATAAAGCAGCGCAAAAATCAGTTTGTCGGGATCGGGTACATCAGTGATGGCAAAGGGTTGTGCATCAAGCTGCGGGATACTCAAGACCGTCATTACCAGGGCCATGGCGAGATATTGCTGCCAATGATTTTTCAATACCACAAAGCAGTCGCGTTCTCTGTCAAATACCCAGCCAATGAAAAATGCCATGCCGTAAATGAAGAAGGCGGGGGCTTCATTCCAGATGGCTTCTGTGGGTGTCGGAATACCGGCCCAGAATACCCAGTTATCGCGCTGGAAAAATACCAGTGCGGAAACTGCCGTGGCAACAAGCACCAGGAGTCTGGCTTTACATAAAAAATGCAGCAATCTTGTCAGCGCCTGCATCAGGCTGTCCTTTTCATCGAGTTTTTTTAGCAGCAGTGAGCTTGCTGTCGCGATCAGGTAAAACCAAAGGAGATAATAGAGAAACCAGAAGTGCATGAGAATTGGAGAAGCAGGTGCTGTGGCCTGTGCAGCATTTAGCACATCCATGTATTCGCGGCCATAGAGTTTGCTTGCTGCCCACATTACCGTTGGAACTATTATGAGCATGGAAGGAAGCCATGCCACAGCCATGGGCAAAGCGATGCGTTTTATGCGATCTTTCAAAAAATCCCTGGAGCCTTTTCGGTGCAAGGACAGGTGAGCAAAGAAACCGGCAATCAGGAAAAATACTGCCATGCGGAACATATGCAGTACATAAAAGCCGTAGGTCAGGGTAAGGCTCTTGGACTGATCCGAGATAGGAAAGCCGTAGTCTTCCAGGCCAATCCAGAAAGACATGCTACCGTGGATAATCAATCCCAGTAACAATGCCAGACCACGAATGGCGTCCAGGGCATGCAGGCGCGTTTGTTCCATAATCAGTCTTTTCCTGGTAATGAATGACCTGTACTTGCATGCGAAGCGGCAGAAAGGGCGCTCTGGATTGTAGTTGCTTTTCCTTAATGTTTACACACTTTTGCTTCGTTGGTCATTACAATTACCAGCGGTTTCTAACGCAGTTCTGACAGGTTCAGGGTTAGCTTGAATCTTGCTGGGATGTGGTTTACTTTACGAGTGTTTCCGGCGGCTTTTGTTCAAGAAACCAACTGTTTATAAAAAAGAAGTAACAATAAAAACAGTTAACAAATAATAGAAGGCTGGTTGGAGCACATAATAAGACCGGTAGCATTCGGCTCATGCGCTTGATATTGATCAACCAATCACTATTCAGTGTTGTTTCGTCTGTTCCGTGTCCTAATTTTTATGATCTAATTCTGGCCGCTAAGACTAGAAGAATAAGTGGGAATTAACTATGGGTTTTTTACTTTGGCTTGAAGAAAGCGGACTGGGGATATTCATCCGTGAATCCCTTTGGGGTTATCCCATCGTGCTTTCCAGCCATGCCGTTGGTATGGCAACTGTCATGGGCGTTGTGGTTGCCCTGAATTTCAGAGTACTTGGTTATGCCAGGGACATTTCTGTCCTGGCTTTTGATAAGCTCTTCCTCATTGGCTGGGTTGGATTCATTGTTAACCTGATTTCAGGGTTGATTCTGTTTTGCAACACACCCACAACCTATTTTTTCCAGGGTTCTTTCCAGCTCAAGATTGCGTTTATCGTTGGTGGTGGTGTCCTGATGAAAGTAGTGATGAACAGTGTCAGGGGGGAAACCAGTGAGGGCTTAACCAAACTAGCTTCTGCTGCCTGTATTCTTTGTTGGTTTGGTGGTGTGATCACCGGCCGTTTAATGGCTTATCTTTAAGGGGGTGACGCACTATGGATTATGATACTTATGCACCATTAGCCTCCTGGTTTGAATCAACCATGGTAGGCGAGCAGATGCGCAATATCTTCTGGCTCTTTCCCATGATGGAAACACTCCATTTTATCGGGCTGACTGTATTGTTTGGTTCTTTGCTGGTGATTGATGTTCGGGTAATTGGTTTTGGCCGCTTCATCAATATGAACTCCGCAATGAAATTTATCCCGGTTGCTATCGGGGCTTTCTCAGTTAATCTGATTACGGGTATCGCTTTTTTATGCGCTGATCCCTTCAGGTATTTCCCGAACATTGCCTTTCAGTGGAAGATGGGCTTGCTTATCATCGCCGGCCTGAATGCACTTTGGTTCTGGTTTGGTGAGCACAAGGAACTTCAGCAATTGGCTGATGGCGAGGATGCAGAATTCCGGGCCAAGGCCATCGCAGCAGTGTCTTTGTTCCTGTGGGTAGCGATTATTATTCTAGGACGCTTCATGCCTTACGTGGAATACTAGGATATATATTTTCAAAATAAAAAAAGAGGACTTAGGTCCTCTTTTTTTTGCAAGGGAAATAACTTTTATTGTGACCACTACGCTCGCTTGGGTTTATGATCTTAATTTGTCCATGTTTATGGTTTAGTCTGCCAAGCAAGTTAACCAGATAAATACCCAATGAGCATCAAGGCAGCAGAACGGTCCCGTCGTATAGTGTCTGAACCTATCAGACCCTTGATGCTTAGCCTGACTTTTTCGGCCCTGATCGGTAACCTGGCGATGCACCTGATGGGCATAGTCGATACCTTCTTTATCAGCCGGCTGGGGACACTCGAACTGGCTGCAGCCAGTTATGTTATTCCTGTTTACATGATTTATATCAGTTTGGCTCTCGGCATTGGCATGGGCATGAGTTCATTGAATTCACGGCTCATTGGGGAAAGCCGCTTTACCGATTCTTCCCGCCTGATCAGTGATGGCTTGTTGTTTGCTGCAACTTTTGCCGTCCTGGCCGCATTCCTGGGCTCGCTCTTCATTGACCCATTATTTCGACTGCTGGGTGCAGATGATCGTACCTTGCCCTTCATTCACGATTACCTGAGTATCCTGCTGGTGGGGCTGCCAGCCTTGATGCTGGTGGTCATTGGCAACAGCACATTTCGCTCCATGGGCAATATCAAAATGTCGGCATCATTGGCAGGATGCCTGTCCGTTTTGAATATCATCCTTGACCCCTTGCTGATTTTTGGCATTGGACCCTTTCCGGAGATGGGCATCCGTGGTGCAGCTGTCGCCACTTTGTTAGCGGCAACTATTACCTTGATGGTGTCATTTTTCGTCCTCGGCTTTTACGAAAAGCTGCTGGATTTTGGCATTCCCCGATGGCACCACCTGCGCGAAAACTGGTCACAAATCCTTGGCATAGGTATACCGGCCATGGGGGCAAATATTATGACGCCTCTTGCTGCTGCAATCATGACCGCTATGGTGGCGCGCTTTGGTGATGAAGTAGTGGCAGGATTTGGTGTGGGCAGCCGGGTGGAAGCGATCAGTCTGATTTTTGTTATGGCAATGTCATCTACCTTGCCCATGTTCATCGGTCAGAACATGGGGGCGGGGAGAAGTGATCGGGCTTATACCGCCCTTATGGGTTGTCTGAAATTTGTGCTGGGCTTTCAATGCCTGATTTACCTGGTCTTGCTGCTCTTTGGTAATGGTATTGCCACAACCTTCAGCAGTAACCCTGATGTAATCAGTGTCATTCGCATTTACTTGTGGATCTTGCCACTTACCTACGGCGCCCATGGTGTTGTTGTCCTGTGCATGGTGTCGCTGAATGTGTTGCGTCGTCCAAGAATCGCTCTGCTGCTTACCTTTACCCGCCTGATGGTGTTTTATTTACCGCTGGCCTATGTTGGCTCGAGAATCTGGGGGCTGCAGGGACTGTTTATAGGTGCGGCGCTTGGAAATATTCTGGCGGGTGGTTTTGCCTGGTTGTTAATCAGGAAGGTCAGTCAGGAAACCGGTTTACTGCCTGCAGCAGATCAATCGCGCTTATCGGTAGGAAAGGCATCAGCCTCCTAGCTTGCCTAGCTGAAATACGCCGCCAGGCAGGTGATCAATACCATCACAAACATCACCCACTTCAATACTGATTGCGGAACATTGATAGCGAACTGCACACTGGCCATGGCCCCTGCGACAGTACCCACTGCCATTACCAGACCGGGAATCCACAAGACCTGACCTCTGAGTATGAAAACGCCCAGCGCAATCACGGTAAGCGCTGCAGTAATAGCCATTTTCAAGGCATTGGTGCGCACCAGGTCGTAACGCAGTCCACCGGCTACCGCAGCAATAATAATAAAGCCGACGCCTGCCTGAACAAAGCCACCGTAGAACCCGGCAATAAATAGTCCCAGGACGGCAACAGGTCTTTCCTTCAGAGTATATGTTGGTGTGCCTTCTGGAGGAGCAACGACCGAGGGTTTCAGCAGCATCAGGATAGCCATGCCGAGCATGGTGCTCAGCAAGGCCGGTTTCAGCAAGCTTACCGGCAGGTAGGAAGCCAGCAAGGAACCAAACAATGCGCCCACCAGAGTGGGGATTAAAGTAGGCACTATTGTTGAGGGTGCAAGTTTGCCTTTTTGATGGAAGCCTCGCGCGCCTGCGAGTGATTGCAGGAGAATTCCGACCCGGTTGGTGCCATTGGCAATGTCAGCAGGCATGCCGAAGATCATCAATGCGGGCAGGGTCAACATGGAGCCGCCACCGGCAATGGTGTTGATAAAGCCGGCAAGAAATCCTGCTACAACGAGCAGTGAAACGCTGACAAGAGTGAGTTCAAATTCCATAGTGTTCCTGTAAAAGACAGGAGGAGATGACAAATCTCTCCTTTTTAAACAGGTGCGGAGCATGCCGGAGGGTCTGGATAAAGTCAATTTCGGGCAGCCCGGATTAATGCTAGAATTTGCCGCTTTCTCCTTACCGAAATTATTACAAAAACCAATAAAGCAATAAGAAGGAAGAAGTATTGGAAACCTCTGAGAATCCCAAGCCTGGCCCCATGCAGGAATATGAAAACAAACTCGCTAAAGGGGAGTTTAAAATCCAGCAGTGCAAAGAGTGCGGTCATCATATTTTTTATCCACGGCAACTTTGTCAGCAATGTGGTTCAAGCAACCTGAAATGGATTGAATGCAGTGGTCGTGGCACGGTGTACTCAACATCAGTGGTACGCCGAAAACCTGAGAGGGGAGGCAACTACAATATTTCCCTGATCGATCTCGAAGAAGGCCCGCGGATGCTGAGCCGGATAATGGACGTTGCGCCTGATGAAGTGACCATTGGTATGGAAGTCAGTGCCCACGTCGGCATGATCGATGACAAGCCGGCGGTAGTGTTTTACAACAAGGAGCAGGGAGACAAGGAATGGTAGCCTCATTACGCGGCAGTGCTGCTGTGGTCGGTGTTGGGCTGACTGAATTTACCGGCATGCCTGGCATGAACCACATGGAAATCATGGCGCAAGCAGTTGAACGCGCCATTACCGATGCCGGCATTCATAAAAATGATATCGACGGCATTTTCAGTTCGAATTTTGTCGAGTTGCTGACCCCGCTGACCATTGCTGAATATTTTGGACTGAACCCGACCTACATGGATGGCACCAATACAGGTGGGTCGGTGTTTGTGAACTCCGTGCAATCTGCGGCGGCGGCATTACATCTTGGTCTGTGTAACGTGGCACTGATCTGCTATGGCAGTAATAGTGCTTCGGGTACCTTTACTCATCCACCAGCCATGCACACTGTTGAAGATGTGTATAAGCCGCGCAACCCTATTACACCCTATGCCCTGGCCGCCGCCAGGCATATGCATGAATTTGGCACTACTAAAGAACAACTGGCCGAGGTGGCAGTAGCTGCGAGGAAGTGGGCGCAGCTGAATCCTGCGGCATGCATGCGCGACCCCCTGACCATTGAAGAGGTGGTGAATGCCCGCATGATAGCGGACCCCCTGGGCCTGCTGGATTGTTGTCTGGTCAGTGATGGTGGTGCCGCCATGATCATGGTGAAAAGTGACAGGGCCAGAGATTTCCCCAAGCTACCAGTGTATATGCTGGGCGTTGGCAGTCGTACCGACCATAACCTTATTTCTGCCATGCCAGATCTGACGACTACTGCAGCAAAAGAAGCCGCGGCGGTGGCGTTTGCCATGGCAGGGGTAACACCTGCTGATATCGACGTGGTGGAGTTGTACGATGCCTTCACTATCAACACCATTCTCTTCCTGGAAGACCTGGGCTTTTGCAAAAAGGGTGAAGGCGGCAGTTTTGTTGCCAATGGCAATATTGCCCCTGGAGGCTCTCTGCCAGTCAACACCAACGGCGGTGGTTTAAGCTGTGTGCATCCTGGCATGTATGGCATGTTTCTGATGATAGAAGCTGTTCAGCAGCTGCGAGGCGAGTGTGGTGACAGACAAATAGCCGGAGCAAATCTGGCTGCGTGTAACGGGAATGGCGGATTTTTGGCCAGCCAGGTTACGGCTATTTTTGGCACTGAAGATACGCTTTAACTAAGTTACAAGTTACAAGTCACAAGTTACAAGGTACGACCCGTTTACCTAAACAAATTTAACTATTTCAGGGTAAGAACTTGAAGATTAATACACAAAGGCGGCTTTCTGAGGACAGGAAATTATTCTCACAGGTTGACGGGTCGTACCTTGTGACTTGCGACTTGTAACTTCCCTATCGCCTGACCTATATCAAAGCCCAATCGCGTAAATCCCTTAGCATGAGAGTGTCCCTGCAGTACTGTGCTGCTGGCTGTTTATTGGCAAATTAGCAAAAGGTGATTATCGTGAAATGTAACAGGATATTTTTAATTGCAGCTTTAACAAGTGCGCTGTTAATGAGTGGCTGCCGGACCTACCCGGATGAAATAGGAAGCTTCCGTTTCCCCATTCTCAGTGGAAATATTCAACAGGGCCAGGAGGCTTTCCTGAGACTGGAATGTAATCAATGTCATCAGGTTAGTGGTGTCAACTTGCCGGATTTTTCCGGACCAAGACCTGTGACAGTTGAATTGGGTGGCGAGATTTATTTCGCTAAAACCTATGGCGATCTGGTCACGTCTATTATCAACCCGGATCATGTGCTATCAGATAATTACCTGCAGCAACTGCCGCGCGAGGTTCGCCGGCAAACCAGTAGCTCACCGATGTATCTGAAAGAGGAAATGCTGGTTACAGAGTTGATTGATATCGTAGCCTTCCTGAATTCCCGCTACAGTTTGTTGCCGGGGTATACGGAGTATTACTACTAGCCACAAGCCTCAAGCTGCAAGTAAGGAACTCTTCAATCTGAGAAAAGGTTTTCATGTCCTAAGAAAACCGACTATTTGAGTATTAATTTTCAAGTTTTTAGCCAATCCAAGTAAAATTCGTTTAGCCAAACGTGTCGTTACTTGAGGCTTGAGGCTTGAGGCTTGAGGCTTGCAGTTAGATCCCGTCCCCCCACCCATTCAAATAAAAATGATCGCCCAGGGGATTGCGGACGCGGGGTTTCATTTCGCGGTCGCGGAATTCGGCGGGGAGTTTGTCTTCTGTAACCTGGTAGCCGATGGTCATCATGGCCAGGGGATGGATTCTGTCAGGAATGGCAAAAGCTTCCCGGGCTTTGTCGGGTATAAAGCCTGCCATCTGGTGAGTCATCATGCCCAGATGCCTGGCCTGCAGGCAAATGCTTAGGGCAGCAGCGCCTGTGTCGTAGGCACTCCAGGCATTGGGCTTGTCGTTTTGTGAAAATAGGGTGTCGCCACAAATGATGGCAAGCACCGGGGCATGTCTGCACCAGGGCTGGTTACCTTCGGTCAGGCAGCCAAAGGCTTTAAGCCAGGCTTTCTCATCCGTACTCTTGTTACAGAATAGTATGCGCCAGGGCTGGTCACCAAAACAGGAGGGTGCCCACCGCGCAGCTTCAGCCATGCTACGCAGGTCATCATTGCTGACAGTGCGATCAGAGTCATAGGAGACGCCACTCCAGCGACTGGTAATCAGTTCAACAACCGGGGCGGATAAGTCTACTGCTTTGTCAATCATGCCAATTCCTTAATAGTTGGTTAGTAAATTACAGAATATTCAGGGTTCCCGGCGAATAATAGCATCCCTGAGAGCCCCGCAAATGCCATTCCCTTTACCCTGTAATGGCTTTATTGGCCTTGAAAAAAGCCAAAACAGGCCTATATTGGTACAAGGGAGCTCATATTTTGTTTGAGTGCAGTAAACACCATGAAAAACATGAGGTTTTTCATTAATTTAGGAATATTTCAAGAATTTGGCGGTCTAATATTTATAATGGTAGAATCCGCCGGCTACGGTGCTTAATGCCAGAGAAAACCGGTTAAAAACCGTAATACTTTTATTAAGTGAGCAAATTGAGCAAATTAAAAAAGTTGAGCCAAATGAGCCTATATAAAGAAGGAAATATTAACGGCAGCACAGGGAAAGAGCTGCAAGTCATCGACACCATGGTGCCGGGGCGTGATCTTAACGCCTACATAACCTCGGTGAATGGCATTGCTGTGCTTTCCGCAGAGGAAGAACTCGAACTGGCCAACCAGTATTATTACGAGGATAACCTTGATGCAGCACGTAAGTTAGTACTTGCTCATCTTAGATTCGTTGTTTATATGGCTAAATCCTATTCCGGTTACGGTATTTCTGAAGCAGACCTGATCCAGGAAGGTAACGTTGGTCTGATGAAAGCGGTCAAACGCTTTAATCCGGAAGTAGGCGTACGTCTGGTGTCCTTTGCCGTACATTGGATCAAGGCTGAAATGCATGAATTCATCCTGCGCAACTGGCGTATCGTTAAAGTGGCCACCACCAAGGCCCAGCGTAAATTATTTTTTAACCTGCGTAGCTCCAAAAAACGTCTTGGCTGGATGAGTCAGGATGAAGTGGAAGCGGTCGCAAAAGACCTGGGTGTTGAGCCGGCAACCGTCCTGCAAATGGAAGGCCGCATGAGCTCTTATGATGCTTCCTTTGATGGTGCAGCTGATGCGGACGATGAAGAAGCCTATCAGGCGCCTGCCCAGTATCTTGAAGACACACGTTTTGATCCAGCCAAAACAGTGGAAGCTGACGATTTTGAGCAGACCTCGACCGATGGTCTCTATGTTGCCCTGGAACACCTGGATGACAGGAGCAAGGACATCCTGCAGCGTCGTTGGCTCAATGACAACAAAGCCACCTTGCATGAACTGGCCGATCAGTATGGTATTTCAGCAGAGCGCATCCGACAGCTGGAAAAAAATGCCATGAATAAAGTTAAAGCCATCATGGAAGCCTGAGGCTACATAAAATGATTTTATAAAGCCGCCCCTGGGGCGGCTTTTTTAATTCCCAATTTCTTTATTCGCTAATTTCTTGAATCTTTTTCCAGGACAAAATTTTTCCCGTGACCTTATCCTCCATTAGCAAGCAAGCAATCAGCCTGGCAGCAATTAACGGTTTCCTGGTTGTGGCACTGGGTGCCTTTGGCGCCCATGGTCTGGAAGAAAAAATCAGTGTAGAGATGCTTGCGGTTTTTAATACCGGTGTGCAGTACCACATGTTTCATGTAGCAGGTCTGGTGGCAGTGGCACTACTTGGACTGGTCAGGAGCCAATCCCGCCGCCTTGTTTACAGCAACTGGTTTTTCCTTGCCGGCATTATCCTGTTCTCGGGAAGTCTTTACTTGCTGGCGCTAACCAGCTTTACCCGGCTTGGCATGATTACACCAGTAGGAGGGGTTGCCTTTCTGGTGGCCTGGGTCTTGTTGTTTATGGAGGCGATTGCAGTTGATGAGTGATGGTCAGGTGTTTCAACGGCCTGTCCGGTCCTACGTGGTCAGGGGGGGCAGACTAACGCCATCGCAGCAGGAGGCTATTGATACCTTATGGCCTCTTTACGGGGTCGAAAAGGACCAGGGTATTATTGATCAGGAGGCCATATTTGGCCGGAGTCGGGAACTGGTGTTTGAAATTGGCTTTGGCATGGGTGACTCTCTTGTCGCAATGGCACAGCAGCAAGGGGATAAGGATTACATTGGCATTGATGTCCATCCACCGGGCATTGGCACCATACTTAAGGAAATAAAAACTCATGAACTGGAAAACCTGCACGTCATGCAGGGTGACGCCATGGAAGTGCTTCAGTCCTGTTTTGCTGACAAGCAGTTAGGCAGGATACAGATTTTCTTTCCAGATCCCTGGCACAAAAAGCGCCACCATAAACGTCGCATGATCCAGCCAGCGTTCGTCGCAGAGCTGGCACAAAAACTGGATACAGGCGGAATCTTGCACCTGGCAACGGATTGGGAGAATTACGCGGAACAAATGATGGAAGTCCTGAGCGCATCCACCAGCTTTACCAATGTGGCTGGCGCCGGTAACTATTCTGAACCAGGCGAACGGGTTGAAACCAAGTTTGAACGCCGTGGACGAAAATTAGGTCATGGGGTTTGGGATTTGATCTTCGAGAAAATATAGCTGCCAGCCACCAGCTTCCAGCCGCCAGAAAAAAACAGATGTAGGTCGGCATAGCGAAGCGTTTGCCGACAGAGTATTACAATAATGTCGGCAAACGCTTCGCTATGTCGACCTACAAGCTAAAAAGCTCTGACTAACTCTCAAAATCAAATTCATCATTGTCTAGCCTTGAGCCTTACTTCTGACTCCAGAACCGATGCCCATTCTCTGCCAGCCACTGGCGGTGTTCCTGGTAATTAGGACACACACTTTCCACAGTACTCCAGAATTTTTTGGAATGATCCATGTGGCGTAAATGGCTGCATTCATGAACGATCAAATAATTGATCACTTCTCGAGGCGCCATCATCGCCAGCCAGTTATATTGAATCGTGCCATCCTGGCAACAGTGACCCCATTTTGATTTGGTTTTTCGAAATACCACGTTCTTGAGTTTGTGCTCCAGGCCCAGTTGACGTGCGACCCGAATGGTTTCAACTGCCATATACTCCTGTGCTTTATCCCTGAGCCAGTCGTTAAACAGTTTTTCCAGTTTCTCCGGCGTATTTTTTCGGGTATAGAGGAAAATGAAATCCCTGCTTACACGCACTTCCTGATTCGAACTGATTAGCACTACGATAGTACGAGGCTTGCCAAGGAAAGTGACCCCCCTGCCTTCGGCGATAACCAGGCGTTGGCGATGCTGGAGCTTCTGACGGCCTAGCTCCCCAATAATCCATGATTTATTGCTAAAGATGAATTCATGGATCCACTTTCTTGACGCATAACGGGGTGCTCTTATCTCAACTTTCCCACTTTTTACATAAAGTACCAAAGATTTTCGTTTTGAGCGATTAATCTCAAAATTAAAGGGTAAAGTGGGAGTTAAATTGCAAATTTCAGGCATATTTGAGAGATTTGACCAGGTCTTTGCTTCCAGAAACCTCTATTTCCAGCGCAATTTGTAATAATTTCCCAATTTCTCCTTTGGGAAAGCCTTCTTTTTGAAACCATAGTAAATAGGCTTCAGGTAAGTCAATAATCATCCTGCCCTGGTATTTGCCGAAGGGGATGGGTGTAACAAGAATTTTTAAGAGCAGGGATTTATCCAGCATCACATCGTCCATGATTCAAGCCGTGGGTTGGAGCGATAAAGAAAACTGTTTAACGAATGCGCTAAAGGATTGAGAACGTATGCGGTAATAATTTTTACAGGACAAGAAAATTGAAAGGCATTCGTGCAAGGAAAGGTTTTGGAAGTTGTTAAAAGTGTAGATAGCTTCAAGCAAAACATGAAAATTTTTCATCGTCTTTAAAAAATATATCCGCATGTTCCTGAAGTTGGCAGAATGAATTTTTGTTGCAGCGAATAGTAGTCGAAAGACCCAGGCTGCTCAATAAGAAGTCGCGTCAGAAGAGAAATTTTTTTAAAAAAACTGGTGTTTAGTTTACGCTGAAACTAAACGGCGTTTTGCTATAAACAAGTCGATTGCCACTCATGTAAGCGGTGAAGATCAGAAAACCTCCTTTCAGCCCTTTTAGATTTTCGATAACAGATATCAGCTGTGCTCTATTCAGCGAACTTTTTCTCAAAATCAATCAGGCCAGCAGCCTTGTCGGGCCAGGAGATCGCATCCGCCAGGTATAGTTTATCTGCAGGAAATTCGCTTATGCGGCTTCCTGGCGACGTGAATGTAGTACCTGACTAACCGCGTTGAGCAGGGCGTTTACTGATGAGGTGACAATGTCTTCATGAATGGCGATACCGGTATAGCGCTGGTTTTCATACTTCACTTGCAGGTAAGTCACAGCGTCTGCGTTGGCACTTTGACCAAGTGCGTGCTCTCCGTATTCCAGTATTTGTACTTCCATCCCAAAGGTGCTTTCCAATGCATCAACAAAAGCCTCAAGCATGCCTGAGCCCTGACCGCTAATTTCAAAAAGCTGTCCGTCCAGTTCGATCGAGCCTTTAACGCTTTCATGCTCAGCTTTTTCTATGGAAAAACTTTTTAGCAGCAATGGTGATGGTAGGTCGAGGTAATGCTGTTCAAACAATGCCATGATTTCCGAGGGTGCAATTTCCTGCCCCGTGTCTTCTGCAGCCTTTTGCACGATACGACTGAATTCAATTTGCAACCAGCGCGGTAATTGATAGCCATATTTGCTATCAAGTACGTAAGCAACGCCACCTTTCCCGGACTGGCTGTTGACGCGAATAACATCCTGGTAGGTGCGGCCTACATCGCGCGGATCAATAGGCAGGTAGGCAATTTCCCAGGGTTCGCCTTCCTTGTGCATATCCAGGCACTTCTTGATTGCATCCTGGTGGCTACCGGAAAAGGCAGTGAAGACCAGGCTGCCCGCATAAGGCTGGCGTGGATGCACTTCAATCTGTGTGCATTCCTTAACTACGCTGCAAATACGATCCATGTCGCTGAAGTCCAGTTCGGGATCAATGCCCTGGCTATACATGTTCATACCCATGATGACTATGTCCAGATTGCCAGTGCGTTCACCATTACCCAACATGGTGCCTTCAACCCGCTGCGCACCAGCCATCAAGCCAAGCTCGGATGCAGCAACGCCACAGCCGCGATCATTATGTGTATGCAGGCTCACGATAAGGCTGTCGCGATTGTTGATGTGGCGGCAAAACCATTCAATCTGGTCGGCGTACACATTGGGCGTGGCCATTTCCACCGTTGCGGGCAAATTGAGTATGACCTTGCGTTCTGCAGTGGGCTGCCAGACATCAACAACGGCATCGCAAACCTCTACCGCATATTCCATCTCGGTACCCGTAAAACTCTCCGGCGAATACTGGAAATACCAATCGGTTTCCGGAGCCTGCTGCGCACAGCGCAATACGTCCCTGGCACCATTGACCGCAATCGCCTTGATGCCGTCCTTATCCAGCTTGAAGACTTTTTCGCGCTGCACAGTGGAGGTGGAGTTGTAGAGGTGGACGATGGCTTTTTTGGCGCCTTTTAAGGATTCGTAAGTGCGCTCAATTAATTCCGTTCGCGCCTGGGTCAGCACCTGGATAGTGACATCATCAGGTATCTGATCTTCCTCGATCAGCCAACGGACAAAATCAAAATCCGGCTGGGATGCCGCCGGAAAGCCCACTTCAATTTCCTTGAAACCTACATCTACCAGCATGGCAAACATCAAGCGTTTCTGAGCTACGGACATGGGCTCGATCAGAGCCTGGTTGCCATCACGCAGATCCACACTACACCAGGTCGGTGCCTTGCTTATTACCTTGTCCGGCCAGGTGCGGTCGGTCAGGGCGACGGGGGTGAATGCCTTGTATTTGCTAGGGTTATAACGACTCACGTGCTTCCTTTGTACTTTAAGTACCAGCCATCAAATGCCTGGGCTATGGGTTAATAGACGGCGTAGTGTACAGGAATCTGAATGACAGGATATTGCGAATATCGCTTTGGAATTCGAATAAATGGTAGATATATCTAAAAATATGGTAGATATTGGAATATAATGCTTTTTTTTGATGGAAAGGTACAAGGTATAAGATCAAAGGTACAAGAGGAAAGGGTGCTGATGTAGGTCGGAAGAGGACCGAAGGGACGTCATCCGATATAGGTGCCGCAGGCGCCTTGATAAAGAGATAAAGGGATATAGTTTGTAGGTCGGCATAGCGTAGCGTTTGCCGACATTTCGAGGAGCAAGGAGCAAGGAGCAAAAGGAAAAGTCTGGTAAGTCAGGCTTGAGCTTTTAATTAGCCAATCTTGCCTGAACTTACTTGTACCTTTGATCTTGTACCTTATACCTATATTTATTAAGTACTTGTGTCTGACCCGGAGGACATTATGGAACTGGATAGAACAGACCGACGCATCCTGAAAGAGTTGCAGATCGACGGCCGCATGAGTAATCAGGAATTGGCTGATCGGGTGGGGTTGTCCCCTTCACCCTGCCTGCGTCGGGTCAAGCAACTTGAAGAGGCAAGTATTATTGAAGGGTATGTGGCCAAAGTTAATGCCTCGAAACTTGGCCTGAAAATGATGGCATTGATTCAGATCCGGATGGACCGGCATACACCAGAGCGCTTTGATGAATTCGAGCGCACCATCAAGGATTATCCGCAGGTGCAGGAATGTATTCTTATTACAGGTCAAACCGCCGACTATCAGGTCAAAGTCATTGTCGCTGATATGGAAGAGTACCAGGACTTCCTGTTGAACAAGATTACTCCACTACCGGGAGTGTCGGATGTGCATTCAAGTTTTGTTTTACGTCAGGTTGTCACCACGACGGCTTTACCCATTTCCGATAATACCTGACTAGGTAATATTAAAGCGGGCCAGCAGCGGGATATGATCGGAAAAATCCTGCCAACCCTTGCCGGACAAGCGTGTACAGGATTCAAGTTCCATGCCGCGAAAATAAATCCTGTCCATACAAAATAGTGGCCAACGTGCGGGAAAGGTGCGGGCGAAACATTTGTTGCTGGTGAAAAAAGCTTCCTGAAAACCAAAATCAGTATTTAGCAATCGGCTCACCTGCTTGCCGCTCCAGTCATTAAAGTCACCACCAATAATAACGGCATCATTTTCCTGGATAACAGACTCCAGGTGCTTGTTGAGCTGCGCAAGCTGTTTGCGCCTTTCCATTCCCAAAAGGCCCAGGTGCAGATTGACAAGATGAATGGTTTTATCAAGGTCAGGAATGTTGATATTGCCGTTCAGGAGGCTTCCACTGGCCCGCTTAAAAGGTGAGACGTTGATGTTATTCCACTGGGAAAAAGGGTATTTGCTGAGGATGGCGTTGCCATGGTGACGCCTGTCAGCGATGGCATTTTTGCCATAGGCGTAGTGCGGCCAGACCTGGTCTGCCAGAAATTCAAAATGGGAAGTTTCTGGCCAGTCATCGATTGAATTCGCATGGGAAAGGTGTTCGCCAATGACCTCCTGCAATAGGGCTGCATCAATATCAAGTTCGCGCAGTTGTTCACGGATACGGTGGAGAACAAACTGGCGGTTATTGCTGCTAAACCCCTTATGAATGTTGTAAGTCAGTACACTAAGAATCATTCTGGTCGGGTTCGGGTTTCTTGGTTTTCGAAAAAAATTGTGGATTGGCAGAGACAAAATTATTTATCCACTGTTCCAGAAAAGAGTCTTTCTCAATAGTTTGCAGGTATTTGTATCCCATTAGTGAAATAAGCAAAGCGCCTATGGCATCAACAATCAAATCCCACATGGTGTCCCGCAAGCCGGATTTTTGCATGTTGAGCCCGAATAACTCGTCCATGGTGTATTCGAAAATTTCCCAGAGTGCGCCAAGGCCCATGGCAAACATAAAGGCAAACATTGAGATAAAGCCCGGCGTTAAATCCAGGTCGATGGCCTCATCCTCGTTGAGCACATAAACAAGCAGAAAGCCTGTGATGCCCAACAGAAAGCCGGACGAAGTATGCAGCACTATATCCCACCACCAGTAGCGGTTGTAAAAGTCCAGTACTTCGCCAAAAAACAGGGAAAGACAAACAAATAAAATCGCCAGCGTTTCAAATTCATGGGGGATTTTTACCTGGAAACGAGCGTGCAATACGATGGGAAGGAAAGTAATGCTCAGAATGATCAGGGTTTCCATCATGGCCTGGTATTGGCGCGTCATGAACAGAGCTATTGCACCAATAAGCAGGAGAGTTTTCAGAATCAGGCTGAAGCGCAGGTGCACTGTGTCGAAAAGCTGGTAAATTGAGCTAAACATGGGTTTTCTATATGGGTTGAAAGGAGTTAATCAAATTTGAGGTTATCATTGTTTGTTAAGCTTAAACAGAAATTGCCATGGGAGTGAACTTGCTTAACGACATAGTAACCTACCTGCAAGAGATGAATTCGTGGCTTTTTGCCGCAATCATTCTGGTCCCGTTTTTCGGCACCCTGATTCTTGTTCCCTGGCTGGTAGTGCGGATACCGGCCGATTACTTTCTAGACAGAAAGCGCCAGCCCTTATGGCGCACAGGCCAGTTTGTGCCCTGGCAAATACTGTTGTTGGTGCTAAAAAATATTCTGGGTATGGCCATCGTTATGATGGGAATCGCCATGCTTGTGCTCCCTGGACAGGGATTATTGACTATCCTCATCGGTCTGCCACTGGTGAATTTTCTAGGCAAGTTTCAATGTGAACGTTGGCTGGTAAGTCGCAGACCAGTATTAAAATCCATTAACTGGATGCGCCACAAGGTTGGCAAGGAAAAGCTGCTGATTGACAATCAGTCTGATTAACTTTCCATCGTTGTTTTTACAGGGTTTCTTTCCAGTTCAGGAATATGACGCGTTGGTGTCATTACTGTAAAATTTCCAGCCCCGTACAGTCGAACAGGTATTAACGTGATGAGTATTTTCACCAGCATCATCAACAGGGAAATTCCAGGGCATTTTGTCTGGGAAGATGAACTGTGTTTTTCCATCATGACTATTCAGCCGATCAGGCAAGGCCACCTGATGGTGATCCCAAAACAGGAAGTTGACCATTGGGAAGATGTGCCAGAAGCCACGGCTGCACACATGATGCTGGTTAGCCAGAAAATTGCCAAAGCGATCAAGGCTGTTATCCCCTGCAAACGCATTGGCGTTTCCATTATAGGGATCGAAGTCCCCCATACGCATATCCATCTCATGCCTATGGATACTACGGCAGATATGGATTTCAGCAATGCCAGGGAAATGTCCCAGGAATTGCTGGCCGAAACAGCTTCAAGCATTCGCGAAGTACTTGTTGGCCAGGGCCACCAGGAAGCGGTTCATAATTAATCAGAGGTTCCCTAAGTCGGATAAGCTCTTGTCTACTAAAGATACTCTTTATATCCACGGTCTTCCGCATACCGATTTTGTTTTCGATGAGCAGGTAGTTTCTGTTTTTCCTGACATGATCAACCGCTCAGTGCCCGGGTACGGAACCATCATTGCAATGATCGGTACTCTGGCGGCGGAATATGTAAGACCTAATAGCCGCTGCTATGACCTGGGCTGCTCCCTGGGTGCAGCTACCCTGTCCATGCGCCAAAATATTCAGGTTCCAGGTTGCTCCATTACTGCTATTGATAACTCTGAGGCCATGGTGAAAGGCTGTCAGGAATATATTGCACAGGACAGGACAGACATCCCTGTCGACATTCGTTGTGAAAACATTCTTGAAAGTGAGATAAGCAATGCGTCCATGGTGGTGATGAATTTTACCCTGCAATTTGTTGACCCGGCTGTCAGGGATGCCTTGATAGCAAAAGTATTTGAAGGCCTGTTGCCTGGCGGGCTGTTTGTATTGTCAGAGAAAATTCGTTTTGAAGATCCTGTGCTCAATGATCTTTTTATTGATATGCATCACCGCTTCAAGGAGCAGCAGGGCTATTCCAGGTTGGAAATCAGTCGCAAACGCGCAGCACTGGAAAATGTCCTGGTTCCTGAGTCGCTTTCCTCGCATAAAAGCAGACTACTGGAGTCAGGCTTTACTACCTACGATATCTGGTTCCAGTGTTTCAATTTCGCGTCACTTGTTGCAGTAAAGAGCGCTGCAAAAAGCGCGCCTGAATAATATGTTTCTATTCACTCCTGTTTAGCACTGGAATTCCATGGATTACTCTGAACTCATTCCATTTCTGGATAATAAGTTTGCACGGATTATTGAGACCCTCCCGCAGGATTTTCTCAACGCCTTCAACCATGGTGATTTTGGCGGTTGGGTAGAGTCTTTGCAGGCATTGCCTGAGATCACCCCTGTATCCTGGGACCTGGAAAACGGGGTGCGCATTGGTGAGGCGGCGCAGTGCACAGACCAGCAACGTCAGCAATTGAAAGAAGCTTTGCTTGGGCTACATCCCTGGCGCAAGGGGCCCTTTGAATTATTTGGTCTGGCTATGGATACCGAGTGGCGTTCGGACTGGAAATGGGACAGGTTAAAAACGCATATCAGCCCTCTGGAAAACCGCAATGTACTGGATGTTGGTTGCGGCAATGGTTATCACTGCTGGCGTATGGCCGGCGCCGGTGCACGCTTTGTTCTAGGTGTTGATTCTCACCTCTTGTTTACCATGCAGTATTGGGCTATCCGGCATTTTCTTAAAGAGCCCCCCGTATTTGTGGTGCCTCTGGCCCTGGATGATTTGCCCCCGGAGTTGAATGCTTTTGACACCGTGTTTTCCATGGGAGTGCTCTACCACTGCCGTTCACCGTTTGATCATCTCTATGGCCTGAAAAAGTGCCTGCGCCAGGGGGGCGAGTTGGTGCTTGAAACGCTGGTGATTGAAGGGGGAGAGGGGATGACCCTGGTACCCCAGGGACGCTATGCCCGAATGCCCAATGTCTGGTTTCTGCCTTCCTGTGACACGCTGCACGAATGGCTGAAAAAGGCCGGTTTTATTAATATTCGACAGGTGAATGTGTCGACTACTACGGTAGAAGAACAACGCACCACAGAGTGGATGACCTTTGAATCCCTCCCAGAGGCGCTGGATAAATCCAACCCTGCTATCACCATAGAAGGTTACCCGGCGCCTATGCGAGCCATTTTTGTTGCAGAAAAACCCTGATAGCGCCAAATAGCACTGTTAACTGTATGGGTTTTGCTCTACAATCCTGCACTTTTATTGCACAATGTATACACATTAGTTTCAGGGCCTTATAAACTCACGCTGGATATTCAGAATATTCGCGGATAGAAAAAGCGCTTTTTCCCGGCTTTTACTCACTGTGTGAACTCTCCCCACGAAATAAAGCAATAATAAAAACAACGCTACCATCTACAAACTAACCGAGATTAAGGACACCAAGAAAGATTATGGCCAGACCGTTACGTATTGAATATCCTGATGCTTATTACCATGTTAGTAACCGCGGTGAAGACGGGTACCGCATTTTCCCCGGCCCTAAATATTTCCAGGCTTTTCTGGACGGCGTTGCCGATGCAGGAGCCCGATTGAATGTTGAAATTCTCAGCTACTGCCTGCTTGGCAATGAATACCATCTCCTGGTTAAAACACCGGAAGGTAACCTCAGTCGCTTTATGCGACAGGTGGATGGGCTTTACACCCAGAATTATCAAAACCTGAGAAATGAAGGCGGGTCAGTATTCAGGTCCCGCTACAAAGCGGTGCTTGTCCAGCACGAAAAGTACCTGCTGGGTGTTTCCCGCTACATACATAATCTGCCCAGAAAAAACCGGGCCAAGCCGGAAACGTACACCTGGTCCTCCCTTGCTGCTTACAGTAACAAGGCAAAAACCCCGGCCTGGTTGAGCACGGCCGATGTGCTTGGCGCGATGGCCCCGGGCGCCTGGCCTGCTGCTCGCTATGCGGCTTTTGTCGGCGAAGGTGTCGATAGTGAACTGGCGCATTTTTACGGCAAGCTGAATCTGCTTTCCATTCTCGGCGATGAAAAATTCCGCAAGCGTGCCAGGGCAAAAATGGATCCGGATGCAGCCCGGGGTAAATCCAGGGGAGCCCAGGCCAGATTGCGCCCATCCATAAACAAAGTGGTGGCGGCGGTAGCCAGGCAATACAAGGTCAGTGAAAAAAGTATTTATCAGGCTGCCCGGGGTCCGGGATCTAAAAACATTCCGCGCTGGACAGCCATGTATCTTTGTCAGGAAGTGGCTGGAGTGACCTTGCAGGAAATAGCCAAGCGCTTTGGCCTGAAACGTTACGGCACTGTCTCCACAACAATTGGCAAGCTCAAGAAAGAATTTATTGAGTCACCCAAAAGTTTTTCCACGGCAAAAAAACTACGCACCCAATTGGCCCCCTGACCGGCGGTATTTAATTTGCGCTTGTTTTTCCTACCTTGGGCTTTACACTCCCCCTGTAATGCTTAAATGGAACCGGCTCTGGTTATGAGCGCAGTCAAAGAATCAAAAAAAGCCGACAGGCCCCTTGAGCTTGGGGCGTTTCTGCGTGAGCTGGAAAAAAAAGGGCGCATCAGCCAGGAGCAGTTTGAAGACGCCTCTGGAAAACGGCGTAACAATCATAAGCAACACCTGCTTTCCTATATTGCCAGCCTGGATCTGGACGACCAGCTTAACCCGGGCAAAAAACTGACAATCGAGGTACTGACCCAGTTTCTCGCCGAATGGTCAGGACAGGAATACTTCTATATTGACCCTTTAAGTATTGATGCCTCCAGGGTTACCCAGCTCATGTCGTACGCCTTTACGCAACGCCATAACATCATGGCGGTAGCGGTCTCACCTGCAGAAGTGACCATCGCCAGTTCCCAACCCTTCGTTTCCTCGTGGGAAACTGACCTTGAGCATGTCTTGCGCAAGCCTATCAAGCGTGTTGTAGCCAATCCCGAAGAATTGCAGCGACTCACTGAAGAGTTATATCGCCTGGCCGCATCAATACATTCGGCTACATCGGGAGTGACTACCAAAGCACCAGGAATTACCAACCTGGAGCAGATGCTGGAACTGGGGACCCTCAAGGATCCTGAAGCCAATGACCAGCATGTGGTGCAGATTGTTGACTGGTTATTGCAATACGCCTTTGAACAACGGGCCAGTGATATTCACATTGAGCCCAGGCGGGAAGTGGGCAATGTCCGCTTTCGAATTGATGGGGTGCTGTATACGGTGTACCAGATTCCCATGCAGGTGATGAATGCGGTAACCAGCCGTTTAAAAATTCTTGGACGGATGAACGTTGCCGAAAAACGCAGACCCCAGGATGGCAGGTTGAAAACCAAGAGTCCCAAAGGCAACGAAGTGGAATTGCGTTTATCCACTTTGCCAACGGCATTCGGGGAAAAAATGGTCATGCGAATTTTTGACCCCGATGTGCTGCTGAAAACTTTCAGTGAACTGGGTTTTGACGACTCTGACCAGGACCGCTGGCAGGAAATGATCAATAAGAAGAACGGTATTATTCTGATCACCGGGCCGACAGGTAGCGGTAAAACAACAACGCTGTATTCGACACTGAAGACCCTGGCAACAGAGGAAGTTAATGTCTGCACCATTGAAGACCCCATTGAAATGGTAGAGTCCAGTTTCAATCAGATGCAGGTACAGGAAAGTATCGATCTGACTTTTGCCGATGGCGTAAAAGCGCTGCTCAGGCAAGATCCGGACATCATCATGATTGGTGAAATCAGAAACCTAGAAACAGCAGAAATGGCTATTCAGGCAGCCTTGACCGGACACCTGGTGCTGTCATCACTGCATACTAACGATGCCCCCTCTGCCATTACCCGAATGCTGGAGCTTGGCGTTCCCTCCTATCTGCTGAAAGCGACTTTGGTTGGCGTGGTGGCCCAGCGTTTGGTCAGGACACTTTGCCCCGCCTGTAAACAACCTGCAGACATTGACCCGGATATCTGGAATGCCATGACCAGACCCTTCAAGGCTGCCGTACCCAAACAAGTCCATGAGGCGGCAGGTTGCAAGGATTGTCGTGAAACCGGATTTAAGGGCAGGCAGGGAATTTTCGAAGTGATGCCGTTCACTGAATCCCTGCAGCAGTTTGCTGCAAGCGAGAATGATCTGCCTGATTTGCGGCAAGCCGCCTACAAGGAGGGCATGCGCAGTCTCAAGCTCAGCGGTGCACAAAAAATTGCCATGGGGCTAACTACTGTTGAAGAAGTGCTGCGCGTGGCACCGGATAGTCGCTAAGTTTGGCAGGAATTCTTCAAAGCGGGCAGGACAGATGAAAATACTGGTTATCGGTCCTTCCTGGGTGGGCGACATGGTGATGGCGCAAAGCCTGTTCATTGCCCTCAAACAACGAGATCCCGACGCTGACATTCATGTCCTTGCTCCAGCCTGGTGCAAGGCTTTACTTGGTCATATGCCTGAAGTCACCAGCGCCATAGAAATGACCGTGGGCCATGGTGAGCTGGGTCTGTCAAAGCGACGGGCTCTGGCAAAAAAACTCAGGATGGAAAATTTTGCTCAAGCCATCATTCTTCCCAACTCCTTCAAGTCGGCGCTGATTCCCTGGTTTGCCGGAATCCCCTTGCGCACAGGCTGGCGGGGTGAAGCCCGCTCCTGGCTGCTAAATGACTGCAGGGTGCTGGACAAAAAAACCTATCCCCTGATGGTAGAACGCTTTGTAGCACTGGCCTTTCCTGCAGGTGCGGCTTTACCTGCTCCACTTCCCAGGCCGGCCCTGTCCATCAATAACCAGTCGCGGGATGTGACCTTGCAAAAATTTTCTCTGAAGAGAGCAACACCTGTGCTGGTTTTATGCCCAGGGGCTGAATTCGGCGAAGCCAAAAAGTGGCCGGCAGGTTCTTATGCAGAAGTCGCTTCAAACTGGTTGGAGAACAACGGGCAGGTCTGGATATTGGGCTCAGCGAAGGATGGGGAATCGGCAAAGGGTATTCTGTCAGTTGTTGGACAAAGCCATCATGATCTCTGTAAGGATCTGACTGGCCAAACCACACTGAGTGAGGTGATTGAGCTGATGTCCTGTGCTGACAGGGTCGTCAGCAATGATTCCGGGCTGATGCATATTGCCGCTGCACTGGGCCGCTTGCTGGTTGTGGTTTACGGGTCCACTTCACCGGCCTTCACCCCGCCTCTGGCGCAACAGGTGAAGATTGTTTCCCTGGACCTGGATTGCAGTCCCTGTTTCAAACGCACCTGTCCCCTTGGACACACCAATTGTCTGAAGCAACTGGATCCTGACAAGGTGATCCTGGCATTGGCGCAGTTACAGGAGATGGGCAAGTGAAGAAAATTGCCCTGGTCCTGTTTGACTGGTTTCCTCACGGCGGGCTGCAAAGAGATTGTGCTCGCATTGGACAGAGCCTGATCAATTCCGGTGCACAGGTAGATGTACTGTGTATGACATGTGAGGGCGATTTGCCTGATGGTATGACCTTGATTCAACCTGTACTGACAGGAAACACCAAGGTCGCCCAACGTCGTGCTTTTGCCAATTTTCTGCAGGCCCACCTGGCTGATGTTGCTTATGACAGTGTGCTTGGCTTCAACCGTCTTCCAGGGCTGGATTATTATTTTGCCGCAGATACCTGCTTTGCCTGGAAGGCTACGCATGAACGCAACTGGTTATATCGCCTGGCACCACGCAATCGCCAATACCTGGCCTTTGAGAAAGCGGTTTTTGCTCCGCAAAGTACCACAACAGTTTTCATACTTTCTCCGCTACAAAAAGAAGAATACCTGGCCTGCTATCCGCATGCGGGCAAACGCATGGTAGATATTCCTCCCGGTATTGCGCGGGATCGTATGGCTGGTGATGATGCTGAGGATCTGCGTCAGAGTGTCAGACAGGAACTGAATATTGCCGCAGATGAAGTCCTGATACTCCAGGTAGGCACGGGCTTTCCTGTCAAAGGCGTGGACAGATCGCTGACTGCCATTGCTGCCTTGCCGGATGCTCTCAGGAGCAAAGTGCGATTTTTGCTTTTGGGTGCAGACAAGCACAACAAATACAAAAATATGGCAGACAATCTTGATATAGGATCATGTGTCACAGTACTTGATGGCAGAGATGATATGCCCAGGATGCTCCAGGGAGCTGATTTGTTACTGCAGCCTTCGCGTAAGGAAAGTGCAGGCATGGTCTTGCTGGAAGCCATTGTGGCTGGCTTGCCGGTTCTTACTACAGAAACCTGTGGTTATGCCTTTCACGTCAGGCAGTCAGGCGCCGGATGTGTTATTGACGAACCTTTTACCCAGCAAGCGTTAAATGAGGCCTTGTTGTCCATGCTCTTGGTTTTTGACAAAAACACCGAAAGGAGCAGCTGGAAACAAAAGGGCATCCAGTACGGACGTGAAGGGGACTTTTACGCCATGCCAGAGAAAGTGGCTGCCAGAGTACTGGAAGCAAACGGGGACGATGCTCATGTCAGCTGAGGCACTCTATCTGCGCGAAGACCTGGCCGGCCTTGTCGGCAATGAAGATCCGTTTGCGTATTTTGGCAAACTGGAAGGGGAGGTATTTCGCAAGCTGGAATTCAGGCAAACGTTTTGTACTACGCTGAATGGGAAAAACTATTTTGTAAAATTTCATCGTGGCAGCAGCGTCGGTGAAATTCTGAAAAACCTGTTCCAGTTCAGGTTGCCGGTGATCAGTGCCCGCAATGAGTGGCGTGCCCTGAGACGATTAAACGAACTGGGTATTGCCGTGCCTGCGGTAGCTGCATTTGGTGTGCGCGGCAAGATACCCATGACTTGTGTGTCCTTCATTGTGACCGATGATGTGGGTACGCAGGAAAACCTGGAAGACCTGACGCGCCATTGGCCTGAGCAGCCACCCGTCTTTAGTGAAAAGTTGGCACTGCTTAAAGAAGTGGCGCTTACCAGTGCCACAATGCATAACCATGGCATCTGTCACCGGGATTTCTACCTTTGCCATTTCCTGATAAGTGGCCAGGGTGATAAGCGCTTGACCCTGCTGGATTTGCACAGAGCACTGGTTAAGCCTGTTTTGGGTCAGCGCTGGCGCATAAAGGATATTGGGGGTCTGTATTTTTCTGCCATGGATATTGGTTTGAGCCAAAGGGATTTGCTGCGATTTATGCGCTGGTACTCAGGGAAAAAACTGAAAACCATTTTCAGTGAAGATGCGGCTTTCTGGAAAAGGGTGCGTCAACGCGCCTTTAAACTCAAGAACAAATGAAGGGCAACATATCTATTCAGGGTGAAGACAGGATTTCGTAAACTATGATGGCGTCATTGCGGCGATTGGAAAACCGGGTTAACTCAGACAAGTCACTATTAGCCATCAAACGTTCATGGATCTCCCGCTCATCAAAATCAACATCGATCACCAGGTAGTGATGGCCTGAAAGCAAAGCAAGGGTTTCGGCAGGGTCTTTGTTGATTTTGTCATAGTCCTCGACCCGTCCAGAGTAATAAGCCACGGCAAAATTATTGGTTAGTAAAGCGCTGTTGTCAGGGAGGTTGTCTTCTGACCAGTTGATAGCGTCCTGAATATACTGTTTCGAATAGCCAAAACTGACCAGGCTATCCACAAGAAAGAAAAACACTATCCCGGCCAATAGTCTTTGGAATAAAAGTAATTTGCCGGATTGTTTTGCCTGCAGATACAGGGATTCGAGAGTAAGCGGCATCAGGCTTAGCAGCAGCAGAGCTGTCATTACCGCATAACGCGTGGTCAGAAACTGCATGATGGAAACAAATAAAAACAGGGCCAGCAAGGAGCTGCCTAGAAAAAGCAGCCAGGGCGATTTGCTTGCCATGGTCAGTTTTTGTTTTCCAGAAATAAAACCGTATATCAGGAAGAGGCTCGCCGGGGGTCCGAGAGACATGCCTATATTGGCCAGGACCGAATACAGGTAACCCAATATCAGTACCAGCTTACCTTTTCCCGAAAAGGCTTCGAGTTGTTCTGAAATATGAATCGACAGGTTTGTGTTTTCAGCAGCACCTGTGAGTGTGTCCGGATATTCAGCAAGCAGTGGCAGGTACCAGCGATAGGCAAAGCTGAATATAGTGAACAGGTTGATGCCGGCCAGCAAAAAAATTAACAGGGTTAACAGCGTACCCGCAAAAATCAGTGCCATGAGGCTCAGAAATTTTCTCGCACGTTGATCCAAAGCCTGACCCGGTATGAGCAGGGCAAACGGTGACAGAGCCAGGATGAGCAAGCCCTCCAGCCTGAAAAATACTGCTGCTGCCATGGCCAGCAGCCAGCCCCCGGCATTGATCAGGCGTCCGTTTTTGCTGAACCGAATCAGTTGCACCAGGGCGACAAGACAAAAGGCCCAGTAGGCAAAATCCCGCACCAGGTAGTAACGCATCTCATTAATGGTAGGAAAACAAAGAATGACCACGGCGGCAAAAAATTCAATTGCCCGGGTTTGCCTGTATTCCATTGCCAGAGTAATAAAGGCATAAACCAGCAAGGCAAAGGACAGGCTATTAACAAGATGGGCGCTGTTGACCATGTTGAGCGGCAGGAGTGAGTCCGTCAGGGATATAAGCACGGAGTAGCCGTACCAGCCGTAGGTGGAAAGGGTGGCATCCAGGCCCTGGGCATTAAACAGCTCTGCTGCCTTTATATAACTGAAGGCATCATCGTTAGGTATGGGGCTGCCTGCGATAACGACCAGCGAAAACAATACACTGAGGACAATAGCACCTAGCCGAATATCAAGGCTCTGCAGTTGCTTCAGTCTGTTTTCGTTATCAGGCATTGCTTGTTCCGGCCATTTCCAGGCCTGCCGCTTGCGCATACCAATTAAATAGTTCCCCGGTAGCATCATTGTCCAGGTTCAGGTTCTTGACCAGGTTAATAACAGCCTTGCGCCTGTTTAATAAAGTCACTGGTGACTTTTTCATAATAAATTGTGCTGGATCGCTTATGGCAATTTGATCTTCGCTCGCAATAAACTGGTCAAGTTCCGGATTATTGATTTCAACACCCTTGTCATGGAGCAGTGCCAGGAATTCAATCAGGCGTTTTAAAGGAAGCTGGTTTGCTGGCAAGGTGCTCAGCAAGGTTCCCTCGGGTACAAAATAGCTTACAGCAGAAACTTTTTTACCGGGAATACGGAAAAAATTATCTACTGTGATGGTTTTGATTCCCTGCATGCGAAGCATCTTGGCCTTGCGGTCAAAAGTTTTGGCAGGATGGGAGAGGAAAAATGACTTGCTGATGAGCCCGGGATATTGCCTGAGCCACAACCCGCTATCCAGCTTGTAATCGTGAACATCATCCAGTTCAGAAACCTGTTGCGCCGTGCCCAGAACCTGCTCATATTGTTTTTCAGTCAGGCGATGATTGGGTGTTTTGATATTAATATACGGGCTGTCCGGTTTCCCGCCGGGTTGGGTCTTGAAGCGTTTGTGCATCCACAAGTATTGTTCAGGATACTGCCTGATGGATTTTTCAATTATCTGGTTTGTCAGTGTGGCATCCACTTCATCATCACCACTTGGAAAGGACTCGGGGAAGGGAATAAATTCGAGTTCGTATTGCCGGGTCCGGTTTACTCTGTGTTCCCGGAGCAGAAATACTTTTGAGTTGTTAATGGCGGCAAAATGGCTGGCGGCAGTAATGGTAGCCGCCTGTTGGCCAAAGAACGGGACGAAGGCGGCGTGCTTGGGGCCGTAGTCCTGATCCGGTGCATACCAGAGGGTTTTTCCCTGTTTCAGGTGGCGGAAGGCACCCCGCAGGTCATTGCGATCAAACACGCCGTCACAATTTGAAATTCTGCCGCGCAACATGAAGGCGTCAAACAGGGCATTGCGGTGGGGTCGATAAGTCACGCCAACGGTATGGAAATTTGAGAGGAGGTTGGCACCAAAATCCAGAGTGGAATAGTGTGCTCCGATTAACAGAATACCTTTACCTTCTTCATGGGCTGCTTTCAATGCCTCAAAGCCAATCCGGGTGGTCTGTTTTTCGAAATCGCCAGGCTTTCTTACCCAGCCAGTCACTGTTTCTACCAGGCCAATGCCATTTTCCTGGAAACATTTTTTCACCAGTGCATTTTGCTGAGCAGTATCCAGTTCAGGAAAGCACAGGCCGATATTGATTGTGGTTATGTAGCGGCGCTCCTTTGCCAGCCAGTAGGTGAGCATGCCTAACATTTCACCAACCTTCATACGCAGCGCAAATGGCATAAAGGCCAGGAGGGAAAGCAGACTGACGCCGATCCAGGTAGGCCAGAATTTTATAGCCGTAAAAGAGCTTAAAGGTGGAGGTGTCTGCATGCCGGGGGTCGCTAAAATTTCAATGGCATTGTAACAGAATCAGCAATCAGCATCGGCTATGTTATGATAGCGCCCACTTCAATTTCGGCTTTTATATTGACACCATGAAACTCGAGTTTCCAAAATTTGATTCGGCACGACTGCTTGTTGTAGGTGATGTCATGCTTGATCGTTACTGGCAAGGCAGCACTTCCAGAATTTCCCCTGAAGCCCCCGTTCCTGTGGTGAAAGTACAAACCGCAGAGGATAGCCCTGGCGGCGCCGGCAACGTAGCCTTGAATATAGCTGCACTGGGTGCCGCTGCTACCCTGGTCGGGCTGGTCGGTACTGATGAAGCCGGGGTTGAACTTGAATCCCGACTCAAGGCCGCAGGTGTGTTGTGTGATTTTGGCAAAGTAGACAGCAAGCCGACCATCACCAAATTGCGTGTAGTGAGCAGGCACCAGCAACTCATTCGTCTGGACTTTGAAGAAGAATTCACCGCAGAAGATGCCGACGCATTAACCGGCAAAGTCACAACCCTGCTGGAAAAAACCGATGTCCTGATTCTGTCAGATTATGACAAGGGTGCCCTCGCTAACGTTGGGACCTTGATTGCAGCGGCCAAAAAAGCCGGAGTCAAAGTGCTGGTTGATCCTAAAGGGATGGATTTCTCCCGGTATCGCGGAGCTACTTTACTAACACCCAACCTGGCCGAATTCGAACAGATCATGGGACCCTGTAGCAGCGAGGATGACCTGGTACAAAAAGGACGTGCCCTGATCAGGGAACTGGATCTGGAAGCCCTGCTTGTTACCCGTGGGGAATACGGCATGAGCTTGATACGGGAACAGGAACCTGAATTGCATGTACCTGCTCGGGCGCGGGATGTCTTCGATGTTACAGGCGCCGGTGATACGGTGATTTCTGCGCTGGGTGCATCACTGGCAGCTGGTATGGAATTACCGGAAGCCGTGGCCTTGTCGAATATTGCTGCAGGTCTGGCTGTGTCGCGAGTTGGCACCGTTGCCGTTAGTGGACCTGAACTGCGCCGTGAGGTACAGCGTGATGGCGGCTCAGACCGTGGCGTCATGACCCGCGAACAACTGACCCTGGCTGTTGCCGATGCCCGGGCCCATGGTGAGAAAGTCGTGTTTACCAATGGCTGCTTTGACATTATTCATGCCGGCCACGTGGGATATTTAAGTGACGCCCGCAAGTGTGGTGACCGTCTAGTTGTCGCAATCAATGATGATGACTCGGTACGTCGTCTCAAAGGAGAGGGCAGACCAATCAATCCAGTGGACCGGCGCATGGCCGTACTATCAGGACTTGAGGCCGTGGACTGGGTGGTTTCCTTTGCTGAGGATACCCCTGAAGCCTTGCTGGAAGAAGTCAGACCTGACTGCCTGATCAAGGGTGGTGATTATGGCATCAAGGAAGTTGTTGGAGCCGATCTGGTTCAAGGCTATGGCGGGGAAGTGAAAGTCCTGTCTTTTTTGGATAATTGTTCCACTTCGGCTATCGTTGAAAAAATAGGCGAAGAATTGTCGAAAAAATAGCCGAATAATTAGTGAATAAAAAGTCAGAACGACAAAGCTAGCCAGTGTATTCTTTTGCCAGCTTTAAATTTTCTGCCAGGTGCGTCGGATTAATCGTCCCGATAATGGCCGCATGAATGCCTTTGGTAGTAAACAGATTAGCCATACTTTCCTTTATTGAACCTGCATGGCCGCTCATCAGGCCTTTTTTGATCAGGACTCCCTTGTTATTTTCCAGTGCATAGTCGAGCACAGCCTGATCGCGTTGCTCCAGGTTGTAGGTAATCATCACCAGATCCAGCAGGGAAGCTGCCTGGATACCACCGGCAATGGTTTTGGTCGACATCCCGATTGCCCGGATCTTGCCTTCTTCCTGGCAAGCTTTAAGGCTTGCTACACAATCACTGTTATTGAGTATGTCTTCATCATTACCATCTGAATGTATCAGCACGATATCCAGGTAATCAGTTTTCAATCGCTTCAGACTACGCTCAATACTCTTGCGGGTATGTGCGGCGCTGAAATCAAAACGGGACTTGCCTTGCTCAAACTCTTCACCGGTCTTGGTGGCAATGACCCAATCCGCACGATGTGTGAGCAACTTACCCAGACGTTCTTCGCTACTGCCATAGGCGGGCGCAGTATCGAGCAGGTTAATACCAGACTCCCGGGCAAGTGCCAGCAGTTTGAGAACTTCCTGGTCATCCGGAATGGTAAAACTCTCGGGATATTTTACGCCCTGGTCGCGGCCGATTTTTACCGTGCCCAGACCCAATGCTGAAACCGTAAGTGTTGTACCGGGAAGTTCTCTCAGGAAGGCCATGCTTACAAATGCTCCCAGGGAGTTGGCGCGATGCCGGGCTTTTCAAGGAAGGCAGGCAGTCCCGGTTCTGAACAATCACCCGGGCTCAGGTTCGCCTTTTGAAAAAGGGCAATGACCTGATTGGCCAGATTGGGTGCTAGGGTCAATTTGGTCGGCCAGCACAACATGATGTTGTCCTGGGTGGCGATGCTGGTGCCGTTGGGTCGGGAGCCGTCATCCTGCTTTTCTTCGGCCCTGTCAATTTCCAGTGTTGCCCATTCGGCTGTACTGAAGTTGTGCCAGGGAAAAAGTGAATTCAATTTTTTAATGGCGCTAGCAATTAATTCTGCCTCACTCTGTGTTGCTCCCTGCTCGGCCAACTCACCGCCGAGATACCACACGGGTTCACCAGCGCCATTACGATGACTGGTGATGGTCACTTCAGGTGTCATGGTGAGTTTGTCGGAAACACAATGCACATAGACCGGGTCGTCTATCTCATGTTTCACCATGGCCATGCGCAGGGGGCGGCGCTGCATGGTGGTAAAGGTAAAACGGTTTTCATTCATGACAGTTTCGGCACCGGCGCCACAACAAAAGAGATAACGCTCTGCCTGAATTTCATTGCCATCTGCAAAGGTCAGCGACTTGATACTGCCGTCAGGGTTTTTTACCAGCTCGGCATGTTGCCAGTCTATTTTGAAAATGCAGTCCTGCTGATTCTCACTCAGCGTACTTAACAGGGAGGGCACATCAAGGACAATATCCTGCAGTTGGTACAAGGGACCGGGGATGTTGTTTTTAAAAAAAGTTGGATAGTGCTCAAATGCTACCTTTTCCACCCTGGCTTCCAGCGCCTTGCTGCCCAGAAAAGCATTGAGGCGTGAGCGCATACTGTTACGTGGCCACATATAATAGTCATCAGAGAGCAAATTGCAGCCACGCAGGTCGACATCACCAGAGCCACCCAGGCACTGCTTCCAGTGCGCAGGCATATCGGATATAGCGGTGCTGGCATTGGTGAGTTTGCCACCCAGAGCATACTTGATGCCGCCATGGATCATGCCCTGGCTGGCGATGCTCTGGCCGGCGCCCAATTGATCCTGTTCCAGCAGCCAGGCCTGATAGCCTTCGTTTCGCAACCTGTTTAGCAGCCAGAGACCAGCAACGCCACCGCCAATGATCAATGCGTCAAGTTTGAAGGTTTCAGGCATAGGGAAATTTGTGCGTAACTGGAAAGCATGACAGTATAAACGGATTGCAGGTGTAACCGGAAATTGTCCGGCCTTTCTTATGAATTCTCTAAATGCACAATACAATTAACAGAGAGTTTGAACATAGCATGATATTCCGGACGTAATGCAACAGTGAACCGGTTTCTATATTCCATCGTCTTTTACCTGGCCACGCCGCTGTTGATCTTGCGGCTGCTATGGCGCTCAATTCGATCACCTGCCTATTTACAGCGCTGGTCTGAACGCTTTGCTTTCTATTCCTCTTCCGGCAGTTCCAGCAGCAGACAGGAAACCCCTGTTGTCTTTCATGCGGTATCTGTTGGTGAAGTGCATGCTGCCGTACCGCTGATCAGGCAGTTGCAAGGCTTGAATCCTGATCTCACTATTCTGGTTACCACGTCCACACCAACTGGCTCCGGGCGAGTCACCGAACTTCTGGGCGACAAGGTTCGTCATGTGTATTTGCCCTATGACACGCCGGGAGCCATCAAGCGTTTCCTTGATTATTTCTGCCCCAAAGTGTTTGTCATTATGGAAACGGAATTGTGGCCTAACCTGATCCACCATTGCCATACCAGGGATATAAAAGTAGTGCTGGCCAATGCGCGCTTGTCCGGGAAATCTTTTTCCAACTATAAAAAGATACCGGGCCTTGCCAGGACCATGCTGCAAGAGCTGACCAGGGTGACTGTGCAATCCCCTCACGACAGTGAGCGACTGCTTGCCCTGGGCTTGTCACCTGAAAAGGTCAACGTTACCGGCAGCATCAAATTCGATATGGCTTGTGATGAGCAGCAAATTCAAGGAGCCAAACAGGACAGGCAGACATTTGCATCCAGGCCCGTTTTGGTCGCCGCCAGTACCCGCACGGCAGATGGCGTTGTTGAAGATGAAAAAGTGTTGGCGGCATTCCGGATATTACTGGAGGCATACCCCGACCTGTTGCTGGTACTGGTACCAAGGCACCCTGAACGTTTTACCAGGGTGTTTGAACTGGCGGTAGAAAAAGGCTTCAACGTTGCCCGTCGCAGCACTGACAGTAGTCCGGCGCAGGAGCACCAGGTCTATCTCGGTGACACCATGGGTGAAATGCAGTATTACCTGGCGCTGGCCGATATTGTCTTTGTGGGAGGCTCGCTGGTGCCCACTGGTTGTCAAAATATAATCGAGCCAGCCGCGCTGGGTTTGCCTGTTATCACCGGGCCTTCATTGTTCAATTTCCAGGCCGTCAGTGAACTGTTACTTGCAGCCCAGGCTATGCAGGTGATTCAGAATGAACAGGAACTGGCTGGAGCAGTAAGCGATTTACTGGCGAGCAAGGAAAGACGGGAAAGCATGGGCAGGGCGGCACGGGAAGTAGTGCAGGCCAACCAGGGTGCTACGGAAAAGAATCTTGGTCTTATCGACGGATTGTTAAACCGGAATATCTAACAAGGTCAGAAAAGGGCGTACGCCGTACGCCCTTTCAAACAATTAATCCAGTTGTAGGTCGTCATAGGGCATTGCCCGTTTGCCGACGAAGGATTCACATGTCGGCAAACGCTACGCTATGCCGACCTACAACTGTGACTATCAGGTTTCTTCTTGCATCCTGCATCCTGTCTCTTGCCTCTTTTTTTTATAAACGCTTCGATATATCACCGATTTCTGGCTACCGCCCTTCCACATAATTAATCTAGCCAGTTGTTCAGTTCTATAACGTCCTGAGGACTTAAAACGCCTGCGGCTTGCTTCAGGTTCAAGGTATTGATGACATAGTTGTAACGGGCATTGGCATAATCACGACGCGCCTGGAACAGGGTGCGCTGGGCCAATACCACATCTACTACATTTCGCGTGCCTACTTCTGCGCCTACCTCAGTTGCTTCAAGTGCACTTTCAGCTGAAATGATGGCCTGGGCTCGGGCCTGTACTGCCAGCACATCAGTTTCAACACTGCGGTAATTATTGCGGGTGCTCTGGGTACTATCGCGACGGGTTTTTAACAAACCCTCCTCGCTGGCGTCACGCGTGTAATAAGCCTGACGTTTGCGGGCACTATTCAGTCCTCCCGCAAATATCGGATAGGAAAAATTCAGAGAAATATTTGTGCGTTCCGAAGCAACAGCCGGAAAAAAGCTGAATGGGTTAGCGGACTGGTTCCAGCCATAACCGGCCTGGATTTCAATCGTTGGAAACATCGCGGCCCGGGCAGAGTTGGCATCATCCTTTTTGGATTCGAAATCATGTTCTGCAGCCTTGATTGCCAGATTATTTTGCAAGGCCAAATTGACCCATTCGTCCAAAGAGGAGGGGCTCAGCGATTCAATAGGAAATTCAGTAGTAAGTGATTCTAGTTCACCATGCGACCTACCGGTAATTGCTTCCAGTGCCTCAAAAGCCTGGTTCATGTTATTTTCTTCAACCAGACGGTTTACCCGTGCCAGATCATAGTTTGCCTGACTGTCATAAACGTCAGTGATGGCAATCAAACCAACTTCAAAACGTTCGCGGGTTTGTTCCAGTACCTGGGCAGCAGCCTCTTCCTCAGCCTGGAATGAAGTCAGGTTGTCCTGGGAGCGCAGGACATTGAAATACGCCGTGGCAACTTTGAGGATTAATTGCTGTTCGGCCTGAGCAAGGTTTGCAGCAGCCAATTGATCTGAATGCTTGGCAGACTGAAAGGCATACCAGGCTTCGAAATTCAGCAAGGCCTGGTTGATACTCAGGCTATACCCCTTTGAGTTGAAGCCATTTTGGAAGCTGTGTTCAGCTGCAAACGGGGTTTGTACAGCCGGGCCTGATGTATCACGAGATGTGGTGCCATTAACTGTCATACGAGGTAACAAAAAGGACCTGCCCTGATCTATTGTGGTGTGAGCAGCATTAAAATTGGCCCTGGCCTGACGAATTTCGGGGTCATTATTGACGGCCAGCTCAAAAATCTGGGCCAAATCATCAGCTCTCGCTTCAGAAAAAAGTGCCGGGAAGGGTAGTGAGAGCATGACTACTGCCAATCCCTGAGCAAAATGCCTGACAAGGTGATGAGCGTTCACAATTCCCATGATGATCTCCATTACGTTGGTGTTGGTACACTATATAAGACGATTAGGACAAGGGGTCGAATTATCTTATAACACATTGAATTACTAAATAATTATTACAAATAAGGTTGCATGACATAGCCTGACTGACTGGTCAGTCAGTTTCTTTATTTTTTCCTTCGCTGTCAAGCCTTGTGTGACTCCTCCTGCCGGCCAGATAAACCCTTACAACAAATCAGGGTATAGCCAGGCACGAATGTGAACAGGCTAATTTAAGGAAGCTCTGCTTAAGATGTTTCTGCAGGAGAATCGAGGGTGAGCTTCCTTTCTGCGACCATGATTACTATCAACGGGTATGACTGTGAAGTAAGTCTGCTGTTAACCGGCATGTTGAATACATCAGAGTACAGTCAGTCGTTTGCAGTAAATGAACTTCTGACAGCAGAAGGACATTGCCTGATCTCACTCTTTTCTGCTTTGCGTAATCAGTATAATTGTAGCAGACAATTTCAGGTGAGACCGCGATTGCATGCGTAAAATACGCTTGTTTGTTAATACCTTAACGGGGAAATATTCAGGATTATTTCAGTATCAATAAGGTGGTTTTTCTGGATAATAATGATTGCTCTTCCAGGTTGGAAAAAGCTGGCCCTTCAGGGCCTGATTCCAGACAGTTTACAGGTGGCAGAAGTAATAATATTCAATGAAACTGGAAGGGTTAAGACACTTACAGGTTCCTTGTTATATGACACTGATTTGGATAAGGTGCTTGTAAGTTCATGCTTAAGGCTTAAGGTTGAAGAGTAGATAGTAGATAAGTAGATAGTAGATAGTAGATATAGAAATGAAGGTTTAATGATTATCAGGCGTTGATGAAAATAAAAAGCTACATAATTGATTTAAGCGAGCAGATGGCAGTCTGTGATGCAAACTATATACGTTTGCTAAAGTTGCTGGGTAGTTCCCGCTCGTTTGCTCATCGCGTGGTATCTTTTCCACATCTGGGGCGCGGCTCGAACAAGGAACAGGTTTCTGTAGTACTGGAAGTGCTGGAAGAATTCAAATACACCAGTACTATCAGTATTAAACAGGTGCGGAAAAAAGTAATAGAAAATATTGAGCAAAAAGAGCAGGTAGAGAAACAGGTAGAGAAAATAGAAGGCGAACATAGCCCGGCCCAATATTCTGCGCCTGAAATGATTATTCGCGTTTACCATGATGCCAAAACGGCGGAAGTTACCAGTTACCAGAACCATAAATATTTCAAAGCGATATACCAGATCCCGAATCAGTTTATGTATCAGTGTGATGAAAAAGAACAGCTCAACCTGTTTCTGGCTGAATGGTTAAACCTTTGCATCAATGAGGGTTTAAGTAATCCAGAAGAATTGCAGCTTGAAAAGTTGACCTGTTTATAATGCAGGTGACGGAGTAAGATTCCCCATTACCTGATATAACAGTAAAAAAATAACCCAGGTCACCCGGGAGAATTGAGAGAGTAAATTAAATTGGCAGAAGTCCTGGCAAATAACAATAATCAGAGCTTTCGCTTGGTCCAGATCACAGATTCGCATTTGTTTGCAGATCGCAGCACGATATTTGACGGACTGAACACCTTTGAAACCCTGACAGATGTAGTCAATCTTGTTGCTGAGCAGCAGGAGAAAATTGACTGCCTGTTATGTACTGGCGATCTGGCACAGGATTCCAGTGTTCAGGCGTATCAGAATTTTATCGACGCCATGACTCCCCTCAACGCTCCACAATTATGGATTCCCGGGAATCATGATGTTCGCAGCAATATGCAACAAGTTCTGGATCAGGACAGCACCAACCTGAAGCGTTCTGTGCAGTTAGGCAATTGGCGAGTGATAATGCTGGATTCCAGTGTTGACGGTCAGGTTTATGGCCTGCTTGATCAGAAAGAGCTGGCGGATCTGGACCTGGAGCTTGCTGACAGTGAACGCAACTCTTCTCATGTCCTGGTTTGCGTCCATCACAACTGCATGCCGGTTGAAGCAGAGTGGTTGCAGCAGCACTGCCTGAAAAACAGTGACGAGCTGTTTTCCATCCTGGACAAGTATTCCCACGTGAAAGGCATTCTCTATGGTCATATCCATCAGGAGTTTGAGCAGTCCCGTAACGATGTGAAAATTATGGCGACCCCATCTACATGCATGCAGTTTCATCCCAGTAATAATGAATTCACCATTGATAACGCCAACCCGGGTTACCGGTGGCTCGAATTATCTCCTGACGGGGAAATCCTTAGCGGAGTTGAAAGAATTTTTGCCAAGACCTACGACATTGATTTCGCCAGTACCTGCTACTGATTTTTTTAGCGAGTCCGCCTGGACTAATATGTCCCTGAGTATGTCCCTGAAGCCTGCCCCAAAAGTTAGAAAAAATTCAGAATAGTGTAAATACTCTTCCACTCGCAGGAGGGAACCGTCGTATAATTAGCGGATGGATTCAGGCAGGCCGCTCATTATTTACATTCATGGTTTTAACAGCTCACCTGCCTCTGAAAAAGCCCAACAATTTAAAGCCTGCTGTCAGCGACTCGAGAGCGTCGATCTGGCAATTTCGGAACTTTCCTTTGATCCCCGAGAAGCTGTGAACCAGTTGGAAAGCCTCGTTGCTGGTGCGGATCAGAAGCTCTATTTGTTGGTAGGAAGCTCACTGGGTGGTTACTACGCTACCTGGCTGTCAGAGAAATACGGCTGCCGTGCAGCATTGATTAATCCTGCCGTGTCCCCGGTTAAAACCCTGGGCGAGGAATTTCTTGGTCCCCAGCAAAACCTCTACACGGGGCAGGAATACGAATTCACCAGGGAGCATGCCCTGTTCCTGGACACACTGGATATCAACCCTTTGCAGCACTCGGAAAATTTTCTGCTCCTGGTCCAGACCGGGGATAGCGTGCTGGATTATCGCCAGGCCGTAGAGCGTTATAAGGGTTCTCTTCAGGTGGTACAGGAAGGCGGTAGTCACCGCTTTGAGAATTTTGAAAACGTGCTTCCTGCAATGCTGGAATTTGCAGAGCATGGCACCCTGGCACCGGAAACATTGGAAAATATTGCCAGCTGTGGGTAACAGCAATTAATACCATTGAGGCTTTATTGCAGCGTTCTGCATAAAGAACAACACAAGACACCGAGCAAGGATATTGTTAACAAATGAGTAAAGACTACACCTCAGATTCCATTGAAGTACTAACCGGGCTGGATCCGGTGCGGCGTCGTCCGGGTATGTACACGGACACTACCAGGCCGAACCATCTGGTCCAGGAAGTGGTAGACAACAGTGTGGATGAGGCACTGGCAGGCCATGCCCGGACTATCAAGGTCGTCCTGAACAAGGACGGCAGTATCGAAGTCTCTGATGATGGTCGCGGTATGCCGGTAGATATACATCCTGAGGAAAAGGTACCAGGGGTTGAATTGATTCTTACCCGTCTGCATGCCGGTGGCAAATTCAACAGTGATAATTATAAATTTTCCGGCGGTCTGCACGGGGTAGGTGTGTCTGTGGTCAATGCCCTGTCCAGCGAACTGGAAGTGCTGGTAAAACGCAATGGCAAATTGCACCGCATGACTTTTGCTGATGGAGAAAAAAAGACCGATTTGAAAGTGATCGATAAAGTGGGTCAGCGCAATACCGGCACGACCGTCAAGTTCACGCCGGATGGCAAATACTTTGATTCGGCTAATATATCCATTCCCCGTTTGGTCCATGTGCTGAGAGCCAAAGCTGTATTGTGTCCAGGTCTGCATATGATTTTTGAAGATCTTACCGTTAAAAAAGAAAAGGCCCAGAGTGCGGAGTGGTGTTTCGAAGACGGATTAACGGATTACCTGTTACAGGCAACTGAAGGTTATGAAGTAATTCCTGCAGAGCCTTTTACCGGCTCCATGCAAGGAAACGATGAGGCGGTGGACTGGGCAGTGTTGTGGTTGCCAGAAGGAGGTGAGCTCATCACCGAAAGCTACGTTAACCTGATACCAACAATGGTTGGCGGCACCCACGTCAATGGTTTTCGCACCGGCATGCTGGAAGCCATTCGGGAATTCTGTGAATACAGAAATTTAATACCCAGAGGCGTCAAGCTCAGCGCTGATGATATCTGGGAACGCTGCTCCTATATTTTATCCGCCAAAATGATTGATCCCCAGTTTTCCGGGCAGACCAAAGAGAAATTGTCTTCACGGCAAAGCGCTGTGTTTATCGGTGGTGTGGTCAAGGACGCCTTCGGCCTCTGGCTGAATCAGCATACCGATGAAGCCCTGCAAATCGCCGAAATGTGTATTAACAATGCCCAGAGCCGGATGCGAGAAGGCAAAAAAGTCGAGCGCAAAAAAGTGACAGCGGGACCAGCCTTACCCGGCAAACTGGCGGATTGCACAACGCAGGATGTGGAAACAGGCGAGCTGTTCCTGGTGGAAGGGGATTCCGCCGGCGGTTCGGCAAAACAGGCGCGGGACAGAGTAACCCAGGCGGTTATGCCACTGCGGGGAAAAATTCTGAATACCTGGGAAGTGGATTCACAGGAAATCCTCGCTTCACAGGAAGTGCATGATATTTCCATTGCTATGGGTGTTGAGCCGGGCTCAAGCGATCTGTCCGGTTTGCGCTACGGAAAAATATGCATTCTTGCCGATGCCGACTCTGACGGTCTGCATATTGCTACCTTGCTCAGTGCTCTGTTTGTAAAACATTTTACTGCCGTGGTGGATGCTGGTCATATTTACGTGGCCATGCCGCCGCTTTACCGGATTGATGTTGGCAAGGAAGTGTTTTATGCCCTGGATGATGATGAGAAAAATGGCGTACTGGACCGCATTGCTGCCGAAAAGCTCAAGGGCACGCCCAACGTTCAGCGTTTCAAGGGATTGGGTGAAATGAATCCCATGCAGTTACGCGAAACCACCATGAACAAGGATACCCGCAGACTGGTTCAACTCAATGTGGACCAGATCAAAAAGACCGAAGAGTTGATGGACATGCTTTTGGCCAAGAAGCGCTCTCCAGACAGAAAAGTCTGGCTGGAGAAATACGGGAATTTAGCTGAGATATAGGTACAAGGTACAAGATACAAGGTACAAGGTACAAGATTAAAGGTACAAGTAAAAACCTGCCTCGTTCTTGTACCTTTGATCTTGTACCTTGTACCTCGCAAATAAAATTATTAGTAAAAAATAACAGCAAGAAATTGGAAAGATTATGAGTGACTCGATTACCTTAAACGATGACGGCCAGGAACAAATGCCTCTGCGCAAGTTTGTGGAGCAGTCCTACCTGAATTACTCCATGTACGTCATCAATGACCGCGCCTTGCCGCATATTGGTGACGGCTTGAAGCCGGTGCAGCGACGTATTGTGTATGCCATGTCTGAGCTGAGTCTGAAGTCCACTTCCAAGTATAAGAAATCGGCCAGAACCATTGGTGATGTGATTGGTAAATTTCATCCCCATGGGGACTCCGCCTGTTACGAAGCCATGGTGTTGATGGCGCAACCCTTTTCCTATCGTTATCCCATCATTGACGGGCAGGGCAACTGGGGCTCACCGGATGATCCCAAATCCTTTGCCGCCATGCGCTACACCGAATCCAAAATGCGTGAATACGCGGACGTCCTGTTGTCCGAACTGGGGCAGGATACGGTCGACTGGAAACTCAATTTTGACGGGGAACTGAAAGAGCCGGAAATTCTGCCTGCGCGTTTACCCAATGTCTTGCTCAATGGCGGCAGCGGCATTGCGGTGGGTATGGCTACTGATATTCCGCCGCATAACCTGCGCGAAGTGGCTCAGGCCTGCATACACCTGCTGGACAATCCCAAGGCCACGACTAAAGAGCTGATGAAATTTGTGCAGGGGCCAGACTTCCCCACTTATGCAGAAATAATCACCCCCAAAGAAGAAATCCAGGAACTGTATGACACTGGACGCGGCATGGTGAAAAGTCGCGCTGTGTACATCAAGGAAAATGGTGACATTGTCATCACGGCTCTACCTTACCAGGTCTCGGGTTCAAAAATACTTGAGCAGATTGCCGCGCAAATGCAGAAAAAGAAACTGCCAATGATCGTGGATCTGCGTGATGAATCTGATCATGAAAATCCCACGCGCATTGTTATTGTGCCGCGTTCCAATCGCATTGATGTTGATGCGGTTATGGCGCATTTGTTTTCTACCACTGATCTGGAAAAGAGTTACCGGGTCAATTTCAACATGATTGGCATCAATGGCCGGCCCCAGGTCAAGGGCCTGGTGGCGCTACTGAAAGAATGGCTCGAATTCAGAACCAGCACGGTTACCCGTCGGCTCCAGTTCCGCCTGGACAAGATCAAGGATCGTTTGCATATCCTTGATGCCCTTTTAATAGCCTTTTTGAATATCGATGAAGTCATCAAGATCATTCGCACCGAAGACAAACCAAAAACTGTATTAATGAAGCGCTTCAAGTTGTCTGACCGACAGGCTGAAGCTATTCTTGATTTGAAACTGCGCAGCCTGGCCAAGCTGGAAGAAATTAAAATCACGGCTGAGCAAAAAGAGCTGGCTGAGGAAAGGAAGGGTCTGGAAAAACTGCTTGGTTCCAAGGCGCGTCTGAAGACTTTGGTTAAGAGTGAACTGAAAGATGATGCGCAGACCTATGGCGATGATAGGCGTTCAGAGCTGGTGGTCAGGGAAGAGGCGCAGGCCTTTAAGGAAGAAGAGCTGATCTCTACAGAACCTGTCACAGTAATTCTTTCGGAAGGGGGTTGGGTTCGCGCTGCCAAGGGGCATGAAGTGGATCCCACCACCTTGTCCTATAAATCAGGGGACAACTACAAACATAGTGCGCGCGGCAAAAGTAACCAGAATGCCATCTTTATGGATTCCACCGGACGGGCCTATGCCATAGCGGCGCATGCCTTGCCATCAGCACGGGGCATGGGCGAGCCTTTGTCAGGAAGAACCAAGCCGCCGTCGGGCGCTTCTTTCGAAGGGATTGTGATTGGAGAGTTGTCCGGTCAATGCCTGCTGGCGTCTGATGCCGGTTATGGTTTTGTCACCAAACTGGAAAATCTGGTCAGCAAGAACAAGGCGGGCAAGGCGGTCTTGTCATTACCCAAAGGGGCAAAAGTTTTGTCACCGGTGCCTGTCAGTGATGTCGAAGGCAGTGTTGTTGTTGCCATCACCAATGAAGGCAGAATGTTGATGTTTGATCTGAAACAACTGCCGGAACTGGCCAAGGGTAAAGGTAACAAGATTATCGGAATTCCAACAGCCAGGGTGGCAGAGCGGCTTGAATTTGTGGTTGCCATTGCAGTGCTTAAAGAAGGCCAGATCCTGACTATCCATTCAGGCAAGCGGCCCTTCAATCTTGCGATGAGTGATCTTGAACATTACCGTGGCGAACGTGGTCGTCGCGGCAACAAGTTGCCGCAGGGCTTCAGAAAGGTCGATCGTGTTGAGGTTCAGGATAAGTAGGAATCAAGGGGTCGGAATCAAGGGGTCAGAGTTCTTGATAATTGCCTGCTTTCGGCCAAAAGCAGACGTTAATTTTAAAACTCCACTCTTGTAATGACAGCTTCATCGAATATCAAGAACTCCTGATCTGTTCCGTACCCCATGATAGTAGAGCCATACATCATTCCACTTTCTAAATTGAAAGTTAGTGTTACAAAATTCTTTTCCTCACTCATTTGCCAATTGACCTGGAAGGTGTCATCAGATATCTCATGAGTTCTAAATGTAAAGTCTTCACCAGCTGCTCCTGCATTTGGTCCAGCCACCCACTCAAACTTCAACAACCTATCATAAAAAGTAAGAATGACTGCTCCTCCATCGGTATATGTATATTCAATTGTTGCACCGTCAAGAAGTTTGGATTCTATATCTTGACCGACTACCATAAAGGGGCAGAGGATAATCATGAGACTGAAAAGAACATTTAAAACTGTTTTATTTGATTTCATTTTTGTTCTCAGAAGGTCAGTTATCGGCCAGGAGCGGACGTTCACTCATTCCTCAATCCAATTAACAAGATTGTTTACTTTCATTGGTTCCAGGGTAAATATTTCACGTTCAGCAAAATCTTGAAACTCAGGGTCTAATAAATATTTATTTCTCTCCCAATAAAGCATGAATCCCGGATATTGTGTGAAATTAGATAGTTCTTGATACCACCCACTAGGACTGATGAGAGAAGATTCAATTTTTTCTTGAAAGTACATATTTTGCCAAGCGTTCATCCAAATATTAGCAATATTTCTGAATCTTCTAGCCTCTTCATTAGTTAGTTCAAGAGGGGTATCTAGGCCTTTATAAATAACTCCAAAATTTTCTGTAGTGAGCCCAATCGAAAGTACTTGCGCTACCTGATCTTGCAGTCCTTGCGAAGCTATTGATTTTAAAGTTGCAGTATTTTGCTGTGTTTGGATAGCCAAGTAGATCAATGTTATTAGGATAGCGACAGAGCTAATAATTTCAGCTATTGAAGACCATTTTGTCCAGTTAGTTTCTTTCATACTTTCTTATTCTTATATTTGAGCGGCTGCTTACGGCCAAAAGCTGACCTTAATATTGTTATTGTTGAAGTTGGTGATCCAACCACTCAACATATGCCGGAAGATAAACATCTTTGTTAATTATTCCCCAAATACGCCTTGATAGATCAGAGCTAAGTTGAGATGTTACAAGGGCTGCTCTGGTTGACCACATCTCTTCGCTTAAGAAACCTGCTCTATATTGAATATATGATTCTTCGCCTAGTTTTAAAAAAACAGCAAGATAAGCAATTTGTTGTGTAAAAAGATATTCGCCACCACCACTAAAGTTTGGATTATTCATACTTGTGGCTACCAGGGCTAACTCTGGATTAGATGCCACTTCTAATGATAATTGTTGAGATCTTTCTGCGAGAGATTGAATTTTAGCTGAATGAATAGCCTCTGTGTTTTCTCTCATACAAACACTAGAATAACTAATGTTGCAAGTATCGCTATACTGCTGATAATTTCAGCCAATAGTGCATATTCTTGTAATTTTTCCTTCACAGCCACTCCCTCTACAGCCATATAATGCGATATGGATCGTCTGTTTTACCCCAAAAACAGACCTTTTAACAATGTTTAAAGGGAATTACCTGAAAAGTCCGCTTTTGGTCGTTATCCGACCTTTTTGAACATCCATTTTGTGAGTGCTATTTTTACCCAAAAGCAGACCCTTTAACAGAGATTAACGGGGTATGGGAAAAGCTTCTGCCCTGGATCGTTAGCAGACACTAGACAAAACCACCTTTTGAAACCAATTTTCCCTGTAACCAGAATTTGTATTAGTGCTAATTCCAAAAATTATCGAGGGTCTATTAATATGACTTTTAGACCTTCAATGAATTTGGCCTATTGCCCAGCTTTTCAGTATCCTAGTCACCCATTTTCTTTAAAAGGAATGCCCGTGAACCTGGCTATAGCCCTGTTCAATGGGCAATTGGCATGTCTGATCTAGACGACGAGCTTAAATACTCTCCAGGTGATACGCCGCAGGAATCAAGCGGCGAAGAACTGCCTGCGCAGCTTAAAAATTCCCAGGCGACTTCTATTCTTGATCTGCAGAGACTCAACCAGATGCTGTCGCGTTTCGCGGGTAAGGAGTATCGTATTGAAGTGCTTGTCGGGGATGCGGTTAGCAACATGGATGAGGCCACGCTTACTTCAATGGCATCCTGCTATGCCAGGTTGGCCCGGGAAAAATGGTTTGAAAACTGGACTACCGAATCGGCGAAAGAAGAGCTCAAGCAGTATTTCCAGTCAGATGCAGACAGGCTTAATTTAGTAAGCCTGGTTTATAAGGGAGAAGAGATCATTGGCTTGTGCTGGGCGTTCATGTTCTCAGCCAGTCAGCCCGGGAATCTTGCTGCACATTTTTCTTCCACCAAGCTCACCAACAAGGCTAACCATGAAGCCACCCGGGACTGGATTGCCCAGGTCGGCGGTAAAGAGAAACTGGTGTCTATCAGGGAATTGGGTGTCCTGAAACAATATCGGAAAATCAAGGCGCCTTTACTGTGCGCTCCTGTCTATGCCGCTGCCATGGAGCTTAATTGTAAATACATTTTTTTGCGCATGCCTGTTAACAGCGAATCATTGAAGTGGACCCGGGGCATAGGCTTTATTCCCATTCATTATTATGTCGTCAACGAAATGTTGTTAATGCTGGGTAACCTGGAGAACACCGTCCGGGATTACGAATTCAGAATTCTGGATTATTTTGCTGCCCAACTGTCCGTCATTCTGGATCAGGACAGGAGTTTCGAAGCGATGATGCAGCAGACGGAACTGGACTATTCCGAAAAAATGCAGGTGATGCAAAATTTAAGTGCGAGTATTGCCCATGAAATGCGCACGCCGCTGTCAGGTGTGCGCGCCAGCATGGAGGGCCTGGAAAGCTATTTGCCCCAATTGCTGGAAGTGTACAGAAAGGCCGTAAGCCAAAACCCGGAGTCGGTGCCAAGTCTTCGTGAAGACAAGTTGGGTATGCTGGAAAGTACCCCGGAACGTATAGCGCTCATGATCGATCAGGCCAACAGCGTAATTGACATGTTGTTGATAAACCTGAGAGAGCAACCTGTCGACAAGCAACAGTTCAGGATTTATTCAGCAGCAGATTGTGTCCGGCAGGCCATGGACCGCTACCCCTTTAAAAGAGGTGAGCGCGTTAAAATCAGCCTGTTCATTGACGAGGATTTTTATTTCAGGGGTCTCGACAGCTTGTTCATTTATGTTCTTTTCAACCTGATTAAAAATGCGCTTTATTCAATCAATGCCGCATTAAAAGGGGAGATCAGCATTACCTTGAAACCTGGCAATGGCGTCAATAAAGTCCTGCTCAGAGATACAGGAGAAGGAATAGAAGAAGCGGTAATGGAAAAAATGTTTGAGGGTTCTTTTACCACCCGGGAAGAGGGAACCGGAGTAGGGCTGCCTTTTTGTAAACGTACATTGCGTAGTTTCGGCGGAGATATTTCCTGTCATTCTGAACCGGGGAACTATGCAGAATTTGTTTTGACTCTGCCCGGCACCTGATACCAGCCTTTATCTGGGCATCAATCTTGCTAACTTACAAAAGCTTTCCCATTCAGTTTTTAAAGATCAGAGCACCTAATGGATTATTTCCTTACTTAGAGAGTTGCTCTCCAGAAAATCTCTATAGGGAATGATGTCCCTTTTATACGATTCAGGCAGTTTATCCTCTGCCATCACAGTGGCATAAAAATTTTTCCTGGCGCCGGTTTTGGTGCCTTGAAAATAATGCTGCTCCCATTCCATGATAAAGGGATGCTCGCCATTGAGTTTGTCATCCTGAACATTAAAAGTAGGTAGACGTTCGCCGCGCCTGACTGCTTGAACAAGAGTGTCGGGGGCATTGAATTCAACAAGTTGGGCAGCATGCTCTGCCAGCGAATTGTCGCTGTAAATCAGTAGGCAGTGGCGTTTACCGAACGCGTCCACCATCAGGTATCCCGCATTGGGATAATCAATCATGTAGTACTCAATGCTCCCGGTTTTAACCAGCATCTCATTGAAGAAATCCTGAAATCCACCATCGGCCAGAAAGGCATCGTGGTGGTTGGCAACGATGGGGTCAGTGATGAGCTTGTAGCTGCTGCGAAAATACTGGTCCTGGAAAGCAGCCAGCGCGGCATTGAGCGTTTGCTTCAGTCTTGGGTCGTGTTTATCAATAAACTGATCGATCAGGTGGCGGTTAAAGGCTTTTATGGCCAGCTCTGTGTCCGCCTGTCCTGTCAGCAGAATTTTTTTGATGAAGGGGTTTTCCAGGGACATCAAAAATTCCAGGCCATTCATTTCCGGCATGGAGTAATCGACTATAACGGTTGAACTGGTCTGGAAGCGTGCAGGGTTATAGATTTCTTCATGCAGCTTGCCTATATCCACATGTGACAAAGAGTCTGATTCCTGAGGTCCGGTTTTATAATTGCTGTAACAGCGCTGCAGGAAACTGACCTGTTTATGGGCGTTATTCACATAGTCCAGCGCTTCTGTTGCGGACTGGAACAGGCGATAACTGGTATCGTCGTTCAGCATGAGACTGACGCCGTCTAGAAAATCGGCATCGTCATCAACCAGGATTACCTGGGTAGGGAAATAAAAGGGGTGCCCAACTTTAATTTGATCGTCCATAGTACTTTACGTCACCAATCCCTTTGTTATCAGTGAGCCCCTAATATGTGGGCGCACTGAGCCTGGATATTATCCATGTTCGCTGCAAAGTCATTGTCGAGAATATAGGCCATAAAGGAAACATTGTCAGCCGGCATACTGATTTCATGCTGGCCGGATATCTCAAAATGTTCGCTTTCCTGTGCCTGGGAGCAGGCAAATTCACTGATGATCAATTTGTTCGGCCCACTCTGCTTGCTCAGAAAATAGGCAATGTCCGTCGTTTTTCCGAGGATGCTGCTGGAGCCGCCAGTTGTTGTTTCATCCGCAGTGGTGTTGTTTAGACCGGGCGCCAAAAACACATCGCCACTATGAATCGCCATACGAAATTCAAGAATCTGTCCGTCTTTCTCCTTGTGCCTGGCATTAATTTTACCCATCAGCGTATTGAACAGGCCTGCACAATACAGCGCGTTGATGCTGTGTTGGTCTTCGCAGGTGTTTGAATTGAAACAGACCATCACAGAATCGCCATTGAGGCGGTAAATTTCTCCGCCATATAAGCGAATTGCCTGGTTCAGGTAGAAAATGTATTCACGCAACAAATTGGTCAGCGTGGCTGGATGCAGTAATTCAATGGCGGTATTGATATTCACTACTTTGATAATAAGGATGCTGGCCGCAACACGGGCTGGTTCATCATCTTGCAGTGAATCCGGTTTTTCCCAAACACCGGTTTGCAGAAGCTGCCCCTGCATTTTTTCAAATTCCAGCATGACCTTTTCAATGGCTTGCTCCAGGTGCGCCGCTTCATCAAGTAAAGCCGGTTCATCCGTTGTGTCACTTGCGTCGGTGTACTCTTCAAGCCGGTTAATCATGCGCAGCAGAGGTGTCGAAAGTGCGCCTGACAGAGCAAAGGCAGTGGCCACTGTTAACACGATGGCCAACACCAGGATGCCCAGAAACAGATTGCGCAAACGTGCCTGGTACCTGGCAATTGCACTGGTATCCAGAGTCAGTTGTACGGAGCCCGCGATGGTGTCCTGGACAGTGATATTGGCGGAGTAAGTCATTCCGGCCGCTGATCTTGTGGGATCCTGCCCGGCACTGGACAGGGTGTTGCCATCAACATCATAAATTGATGCATGGAGGATGCTGTCATCACGCACAATCTGGGTCAGGGCAACATTCAGGGCAAGCACATCATTAACAAGGACGAGTTCACGAATGGAAGTAGCTGTCTGCTCAGCCAGGGTTGTGCCCAGAGCATCGCTGTATTCAACGAGGGAGCGTTTGAGTTCATTTTGAGAGAGCAGCCAAAAGGCTGAAGTGACCAGAATTAGTAGCAGGCAAAAGCTCAGCGCCAGTTTGTGTCGCGTTTGCAGATTAATGCTACTGCGCGGGCCAGGCTCGGACTTCGAATTGATGTTGTGTGATTTATTATCTGGCAACGCTTTTTCCGGACGCATACTTCAGTCACATTCAACTGGCTTACAAAAGGCCTGCTTCAGGCACGCATGGGACACTTCTGGTGGTGCTTCTAATAAGCTGCCTGGTACTTTCTACCAGAACCATGACCAGGATTCTGAACAAGGGTCATAGTATCCTGTCGAGAGTATAAAATCCCCAGACATTGTAAGCCAATAATGCTTTATTTTTTATCCGGTGTGCAGATGCTTTCCTCATGCGGAAAAATGAATGCCATGGTTGGGGCAGGTGCTTGCACACAATGTCCCTGTACCAGGTCAACACCCAACTCCCAGAATATGGGCAGCAATTCCAGCTCTTCAATTGCCGTCACAACAACCTGTACTTTTTCATGGTGGATGGCGCGTATCAGTTTTTTCACATGGCGTTGCTGCTGATCGCTGTAGAGCAGGTCACACACCAGACTGTTATCCAGTTTGACAAAGGCCGGGCTGAATTCCTTAAGCGTGGCCAATGGCTCAAGAACGCTGCCAAAATGATTGATAGCCAGGGGTATGCCAAGCTCATCCAGACCCTGGCAAAATTCGCGCACAACTTCTCTGTTGTGATGCAGGTAAGTTTCACTGAGTTGAAATACAGGTTGCAGGGATGAGCTTCTGTGATGCCTGAGTAAATCACTCAACCAGGTAAGAAAGTGTTTGTTAACCAGTGTGGCGCCATTGATATGTACAAAGACCAGTTTTGCCGCGTTCTGGCACTGCGCATGCGAGGTAGGTACGGAATGAGTGCTATATAGTTGCGTCAATATCCGCTTGTCGATTTCTTCTGCCAGATTATGCAACTGGGCCTGGGCCAGAAAGGGGGCTGGTGCTACAGGCGAGCTGTCAGTGGAATGCTTTACCCTCAGGAGAGCTTCATAAATTTGCTGTGGCTGCGGCTGGTATGAGATGACCGGTTGAAATAGCAAGGTAAGCCTATCCTGCTCCAGCACCTGTTGAACATTGACCCCATTGTGTTGAGTGCCCGCGTCAGTATTCAGTCGCGCCTTGTTGATAACATCCCTGGCATCCAGGGATTGCCTGTTTACAACAGCAATGCCGATCAATGTCTGGATGTCAGCAGTTGCTGATTTTTCTCCCTTCAGGCTGGCAGACAGACGTGTTGCCAGGAATTCCCTCATCATCTGTCCATCGCGAGGCCGGGTGTTATGTAGCAGGAGGCCGAATTCATTATCAGCCAATCGTGACGCTGTGAACGGTTTGTTGATGGCGGTTTTCAGAAATTCACTGATGTCATTGAGAATCTGGTTGGTCCCCGGTTTGCCCAGTGCTTCCTGCAGTTTGGCAAAATCCTCTATACGTACGACCAGAACTATACTGACAATATTGTCACTCATTGCGGCGGCAATTGCTGATTCCACTCTGGACGTGAACAAGCTCCGGCTATCCAGCCTGGTTAATAAATCCTGTTGCTCGCTTTGTTGCTTTGCCTGGGAATGCCCGCTATTGGCAACAGCAGGAAGCGCAGTAATCTGCAGGCAGGATTCGCCGCGGAAGAATGTAGTGGAAGCCCTGAAAGTTACCAGGGCCTTTGCTTCCTGCCTGCCCACATGGAGTGTCAGGGTGCTGTGGTTTTGCGCTTTCTTTTGTTCGGTTTTTTGCTCAGTGTTTATTTCATGCAGCATTTTGGCCAGGTCCGAATGATAGGGGGCTTTGATCAGCTTGAAGAGTGATTTGCCTAACACCCTTTTTCTGTCGGTGATGCCAAACAATTCGGCATAGGCCTGGTTGCAGTAAATATGGACATCATGACGGAAGAGCGCGGTAGCAAAGCGGTAGTTATCCAGCAGCAGGAGCTGTTGTTTTTCCAGGAGGTGAAGCTGCCTGGCTAGTTCATCAGGAGTTCCCGGGTAATGCGCTGGGAGAAGTGTTGTCTGATTTTCCTTGGTAGCCACTAGTGAAGTCCGTTTCACGTTGTCAATGTTGCCTGGCGTTTAAAGCACAGGCGTTTTCGCCGCTTCCCCCGGCAACTCCCTTACCAGTTTGGGTACCAGGTAACCCGGCAAGGCGTTTTGTAATGCGCGCATGAGTTCAATAGCTGCGGCTTCGTCTACTTCAAAATGTGCGGCACCGGTCACTTTATCAAGCATGTGCAGGTAATAGGGCAGAATCCCGGCCTCAAACAGACGCTGGCTCAAGTTTATCAATGCTGTCGCAGAATCATTTATACCCGAGAGCAAGACGCTTTGATTGAGCAGGGTAATGCCTGCCTGTTTCAGTAACTGGCAGGCATGGTCAACGGCGCTGTCAAATTCCTGCGCATGGTTGCAATGTACTACCAGAATAGTCTGAAATCGGGGATTTGCCAGTATGCGCACCAGTGATGAAGTAATGCGTTGCGGAATCATGATGGGTAAACGCGTGTGCAGGCGGATGCGTTTGATGTGTTCAAAATTTGATAACTCTTCAAGAAACCATTCCAGGTAGGTATCAGGCAGAGTGAGAGGATCACCGCCACTGAAAATAACTTCGCTTATGCTGGTATCTTCTTTTATATAGGCCAGGCTTTGTTTCCAGTGCTGGCGGCCAGGCAGGTTTTCGTTGTAGGGAAAATGCCGCCTGAAACAATAGCGGCAGTGAATGGCGCAGCTGGAAGTGACAAGCAGTAGCGCTCGCCCCTGATACTTGTGCAGGACTCCGGGCTCCGGATTACTGGCAGCTTCTTCCAGTGGGTCGGGGTGATATCCCGGTGCTGCGTCCGCTTCACTTGCTCCGGGGAATACCTGCAAGAGCAGGGGGTCCCTGAGATTGCCTCTCTCTATACGTCCAAGGTAGGGCGCGGGAACACGCAAGGGAAATTGCTGCAAGAGCGGATGGTCTTCAGGCAGGGAGTCCAGTTTGTCCTCAAGATCCAAAAAACTGCAAAGTTCAGCGGTGTTGTTGATGGTGTTGGCGAGGATTTGTTGCCAGGAGAGATCTTGTTTCAGGGGAATGATAGACAAGCGGGGCACCAAAACAGATGTGAATAAGTAGAGGAGAAAGATAAAGGATAAAGGATAAAGGATAAAGGGATAAAAGGATAAAGGTAAGATTTCATGGAGTCCCGAAAGAGCAGCCCCTTTATCCTTTATCTTTTATCCTTTATCCAGTTGCAATAGTGAAAATTCCTGGACACAAATCAGCTGGTATTGGGCAAGAACGGTTGCCTTTGGTGGGGAGTCTTGTATCATGCCCAACTTTTCTGCACAGCTCTTTTTTAAAGATAACAAGCAAAGACTAGTGGGTAATTAGAGTGAGGCCTTTGGCAAAGGCCCTGTTAAGAGGTAAGTCATGGCAACGTATTCAACCAGCGAATTCAAATCTGGCCTGAAGGTGTTACTGGAAGGTGACCCCTGCACTATTATGGAAAATGAATTTGTAAAACCGGGTAAAGGTCAGGCCTTCAATCGGGTGAAATTCAGAAACCTGTTAAATGGCCGCGTCTGGGAACGTACGTTCAAATCTGGTGAAAGCATTGAGTCTGCCGACGTGTTAGAAACTGATATGGAATACCTCTACACTGATGGTGAATTCTGGCATTTCATGAAAACCGATGGCAGTTTTGAACAGGTAGCTGCGGACAAAAATGCTGTGCAGGATGCCCTGAAATGGCTGAAAGAGCAGGATATCTTTGTCGTCATTTCCTGGAATGATTCCCCTATTTCTGTTGTACCCCAGAACTTTGTTGAACTGGAAGTCACCGATACCGACCCGGGCCTGAAAGGTGATACCGCCCAGGGTGGCACGAAGCCGGCAACACTGAGCACAGGTGCAACAGTGAAAGTGCCGCTGTTTGTTGAAATCGGTGATGTTCTGCGCATCGATACCCGCACCGGGGAATATCAGAACAGGGCTAAAAAATAACCCACGCTTTTTAGGGCACGATACGCTACTGGAGATAAGCGCTGGTGGATAAAGATTGGCAGCCAACTACGAGTACTGACATGCTCCTGGCCAGAGCAACACTGCTCAGGCAGGTACGCCATTTTTTTGCTGAACGGCAAGTACTGGAAGTGGAAACCCCGGTATTATCACGCGCCGCCGGAACCGACCCGGCCCTTGCTTCGCTTAAGACAAGCCTGGGTTCCCGGGATCACTATTTACAGACCTCTCCCGAATTTGCCATGAAACGCCTGTTGGCTTCTGGCAGTGGCCCTATTTTTCAGATCGCTAAAGCCTTTCGTGATGGCGAAGCAGGGCAGCAGCATAATCCTGAATTTACCATGCTGGAATGGTATCGCCCCGGTTTCACCATGGTGGATTTGATTGATGAAGTGGAAGCTCTTGTCAGCTCTCTTTTAACTACCGGTAAAGCCAGACGAATTACCTATGCGCAACTGTTCCAGGACAGTCTTGGCATTGACCCCTTCACCACGTCATTGCTTGAGTTACAGGCAATTGCCCGGGAAAAAGTCGATCTCGTTATGGAGAGCCCGCACCATGATCACTGGCTTGATATCCTGTTTAGCCATTGCATCCAGCCGGGTTTGCAGGAGCCTGTTTTTATTTCTCATTACCCACCATCCCAGGCGGCGCTGGCTAAAGTGGAAAGTGATGAAAATGGCACCATGGCAGCGATGCGTTTTGAGTTGGTGATAAAGGGTCTGGAAATCGCCAATGGCTATCTGGAATTAACGGACCCTGTTGAGCAGGCCAGACGTTTCGGGCAGGATCAGGAACAGCGCAAGGCAATGTCTTTACCGGAATATCCCATGGATCAACATTTGCTCGCCGCCCTGGAGCATGGATTGCCTGATTGCGCAGGTGTGGCTCTTGGGCTGGATCGCCTGTTAATGCTGATAACCGGTGCCGAGAGCATCCAGCAAGTTATTTCCTTTCCTGTCGATATCGCCTGATTCAGCGCAAAACCTGCACCGGGCAAAACCTGTAAAACTTCAAAGGCATGCTAAGATAATTGGCCATATACCTTCCTGAAGCAACGGGCGTCAACATGGACAATTCTGAACACGATTCTTCATCAATACCACAAGACACTAAAGTGCCGCATGTTGAATACGCTGGTTTCTGGATTCGTTTCCTGGCGTCCCTGCTTGATTCCATTTTATTGCTGCTTGTTATAGTACCGCTGCTGGTGATGTTTTACGGACCAGGTGTGTTTTTCGTCACTGAATCCCCTGGGCTGGCCTATAACCTGATTAATTACGCCTTGCCTATTATTGCAGTCATCATCTTCTGGCAATACAAATCGGCAACGCCCGGAAAAATCATGATGGGAATTTATATCGTTGATGCACAAACGCTAAAGCACCCGGCCTTTGGTAAATTGGTGCTGCGTTATTTCGGCTATTACCTATCCATCCTGCCCTTGATGTTGGGCTTTATCTGGGTAGCTATCGACAAGCGCAAACAGGGCTTCCATGACAAGATTGCCGGCACCCTTGTTATCAAAATGAATCCCGTGGATACGCCCAGCGCTGAAGACGAGCCTGAAGACGAGCCAGACTCTGCTCCGTCAGTAAGGCAGGATCCCTGGAAGGAATAATCAGGTTTACCTGTCAGGGGAGGTTGATCGTCCCGAGGGACTCACCCATCATGACGGCAGTGTTTTCCGCAAGTGCTTCCTGCCACTGTGTAGCACCCGGACCAAATAATAGAATTACAGTAGAGCCCAGTTTAAAGCGTCCCATTTCTTCCCCTTTTCCCAACTGTATTGCAGGCTGTTCATTGCGGTAATCCGTTTCACTGAAGCCATGCCTGGCGGGGGCGACTTGTCCCGACCACACTGTTTCTATGCCAGCGACTATCATGGCACCAACCAGGATTACTGCCATGGGGCCGGCATCGGTTTCAAACAGGCAAACAGCCCTTTCATTACGGGCGAACAAATCATCAATGCTTTCACTCGTGGTCTGGTTGACGGAAAAAAGTTTGCCAGGGATGTACAGCATTTTAAGTAATTTGCCTGCCAGTGGCATGTGCACACGGTGGTAATCCCTGGGGGCCAGGTAAATTGTGACAAATGACCCTTCGCTAAACACATCTGCCATTTCCGTGTCATTGCCAAGCAGCGCGGCCAGGGAAAAGGTTTTGCCCTTGGCCTGAAGCAGACGGTCGGCCTTGATCTCACCCAGGGCGCTGATATGCCCATCTGCGGGCGAGGCGATGGTATTGGCTTCAACCGTAATCTGTCTTGCGCCTGGTTTTAACGCACGGGTAAAAAAATCATTGAATGAGGCATAGTCCTCGGGATCACCGTGGATGGCTTCTGCCATGTTGACACCATAGCGGCGCACGAATTTTCGAATCAGACTGTTTTTAAGCCATGGCCGGGTGGAATTGGCAAAAATTCCGGTGAGACGGGACAGCAAATGCTGTGGTACCAGGTGTTGAAACAGGATGAACAGGGATTTCATTGCAATTAACCAGGGCTGCCAGTGGCCGCTTCAGGACTCTCCGGTTTCAACCGGGGTGTCCTCAAGATTTCCCCACTCAGACCAGGAGCCGTCGTAAGCGCGCACCTTGAATCCCAATGCTTTGGCAATCAGGTAGGTCAGGCCGGAACGATGGTGGGTCTGGCAATGGGTAATGATTGAATTACCCTCTTTGATATCAATAGATTCCAGTAAAGCTTTCAGGCGGGGAAGGGGTAGCAGGCGCAGGTTTTTACTTCTGTCGATGGTGTCCAGCCAATCAAGATTTACGGCACCGGGAATATGTCCGCCACGTGCTGAGGATTGTTTGGTGCCCACATATTCTTCATGGCTGCGCGCATCCCAGATTTTGCAATTATCATCCTCCAGTGAGGCAAGGACCTGCACCAGTTCAGCCCTGGCAGAAAGATCAAGTGTCAGATTCACTTTAACAGGAGGGACAAAAACCGCTTCACTCTCGACGGGATGATTTTCCTTGTACCAGGCATGAATGCCGCCATTGAGATAGGAATAGTGTTTGTGACCAATCAGGTCCAGGGTCCAGATAAAGCGCCCGGCCCAGCCGCCGCCTTCATCATCGTAGACGACGATATGTTTTTCAGGGGAATACCCGATGCGTGAAAACAGCAATTCCAGTTTCGTAAGCTCGGGCAGTTTTCCCGAGGCAGGAGCTTCCCCGCTGACCAGTTCAGCGGGATTAATGTGAACGGCGCCCGGCACATGAACCTGTGCATAGGTGCTGGCCTGGCAGACATCAACGATTAATAGTGCGTCATTACCCAGTTCCGCTTCAAGAGCGTCCGGTTCAATTATCAGGTCTAGTGAAAGTGGCATAAGCTTGTATCGAAAGGAAAACTGAATTCTAACTGATTACTCAGTCAATGGTGAACTGCAGCACAATTAGCGCAGGCTATATATAGAGCCGCCAGACAAAAGCAGGGTCTTTAATATTTGCTGTTGCTCAATGTCTTGCAAATCAGGCGATAGCTTTCCATACGTTTGCTGTGAATTTTATTGTCCTCAACGGCCTGTTTGAGACTGCAGCCGGGCTCCTGTTCATGCATGCAATCACGAAACTTGCACTCATTCAGGTAGGGCTGAAACTCAATAAACCCTTGCTGAAGAGTATCAAGATCAATGTGTTCCAGGTGAAATTCACGAATACCTGGCGAGTCTATGAGATCACCGCCGTCCTGGAAATGATAGAGGCGGGCAGCGGTAGTCGTGTGTCTGCCCTTGTCTCTGGCTTCAGAAAGTTCACCAATCTGGGTGTTGGTTCCAGGGAGTAATTTGTTTACCAGCGCAGATTTACCCACACCAGACTGGCCAACAAAGACAGAAGTTTTATTTTCCAGATGGGCCTTGAATGCTTCCATGCCCTCACCGGTTTTTGATGACACTGTCAGCACCGGATAGCCAATGTCCCGATAAATAGCCAGCAGTGATTCCAGAACCTCCGAGTTTTCGCTATTGATCAGATCTGACTTATTCAACAGTAAAAATGGGGCGATCCGGTATTGCTCGGCAGCTACCAGGTAGCGGTCTATCAGATTGTTAAACGGTTCGGGTAAGGGCGCTATCACAATGACGATCTGATCAATGTTGGCAGCGACCGGGCGCAGCTCGCCAAGCGCAGATGGTCTCTCAAGAAAATTTTCCCGTGGCAGAACCGCAATAACAACACCAACAGGTTCGCCTTCCTGCCAGATAACATAGTCGCCAGTGACAAGCGATTCTATGTTGGAGCGTTGAAAGCAGCGAAATATTTTTCCCTGGTGCTCGCCTTCCAAAGCTTCAATATCCAGCTGTTGGCCGAAATTGGAGATGACAATACCTTTCTGTTCTTCGCCAAGATCAGTGCCTTTCAGTGTTTCTTCAATGAGGGATTCTTTTTTTTCAGCACGATGGGTATAGGCTTCCTGCATTTTTTGAATGCGCCAGAGCTGGCGACGATTAAGCTGCTTTTTTTTCATAGACGCCAAGGTGCTTTTAAAGACTTCTCTTTCATGTCTTTGTTACAATCATTGCACATATAGTATCGCGATTGTTGTGAGTTTCCGGAAAAACTTCAGGAAATTTATAAAGAAAAAATAATTGATACACATTCACTGCTATGACGCGCGGCATCTGATTTTTTAATCGCCAATACCGGACATTGTTCTTATGGATAAAAAGCAGCACCTCATCTGGATTGACCTGGAAATGACCGGATTGATTCCGGAATCTGATCGAATTATCGAAATCGCCACGCTTATTACCAATACTGATTTACAGGTTATAGCAGAAGGTCCGGTATTGGCGATTAAGCAATCCGATGCAATGCTTGATGGTATGGATGACTGGAATCGTCGGCACCATGGTTCATCAGGATTGGTTGAGCGTGTGCGTATGAGTCCTTACAACGAAAGTGAAGCTGAACAGGCCACTATTAAATTTCTCAGTCAGTATTGCGAGTCCGGGTTTTCGCCCATGTGTGGCAACAGCATTTGCCAGGACAGACGCTTTCTAGCCCGCTACATGCCTTCACTGGAAAACTTTTTTCACTACCGTAATCTTGATGTGAGTTCCATCAAGGAACTGGCCAAGCGCTGGCGACCGGATATCGCGGACGGCATTAAAAAACAGGGCGCCCACCTGGCCATGGAAGATATCAAGGATTCCATTGACGAACTGCGTCACTATCGGGAGCATTTCTTCAATACCAACCGCAACGGCTAACTTAAGGCTATCCCTTTTTTCCTGGGCGTAAAAAAAGCAAAAAAAAAACAATGTCAGGGCCAAAGGGATATCGAAGGGGAAATGACAGCCTGTATGTAAGGAACACGGAGGGGAAGTCCGGTTCAAACCATGACGCAGACCAAATGGGAGTAAAGAAAGCGTCAAAGTTATTACTACTTACGCCCGTATAAACGCTCCGGATCACTAAAAAGCACTTTTTTTCAATCTTATATATTCTGTCTCTGGCACGGCTTTGTAGTTCTGGCATCAGTGCCTATATACTGTTCAGCCCTTGACCAATTTCTACTTTAATCAGTGAGTTAGGAATATGAATACTGTTTATAAAAGCGCTTGTATTAGCCTGTTTGCCGCCCTGTTGCTGGCTGGTTGCTCTGGTGAAAACACTCCCACTGAAGCTGCGGCAACGCCTGTGATTGCTGCCGATAGCAGCCTCGCCACTGGCATTGCCACTGAATACTTTGATCCCAATGTTGCTCCCGGTGCTGACTTTTACCGTTATGTAAATGGTCGCTGGCTGGACGAAACGCCGATGCCCTCGGATAAATCCAATTATGGTTCTTTCACCGCATTAGCCGATGAGGCCGAGGAAAACCTGCGTACTATTATTGAAGAGGCGGCTGCTGAAAATGCAGCGCAAGGCACCAATGCCCAGAAGGTGGGTGATTTCTTTGCCAGTTTTATGGATGAAGAAAGAATTGAAACGTTGGGTGCGCAACCGCTTCAGGACATGCTCTCTGAAATCGCCGCAATTGAAAACAAGGATGCCATGTTGATTGCAATGGCCGAGCTGAATCACATCAGTGTACAGATGCCGGTCGGGGTATATATAGACAATGATGCCAAGCAGTCTGATCAGTACATCAGTTACCTGAGCCAGTGGGGCCTGGGTTTGCCTGATCGTGACTGGTACCTGTCTGAAGGTGATGCGAGCCATGAAGAAGCCCGGACGGCATACAGCGACTATGTAGAAAAGGTGCTGACACTTGCTGGTTACAGCCGTTCTGCCCAGGCAGCGCAATCTGTTTTAACCATTGAATTCCTGATTGCTCAATCTCATTGGGACAGGGTGCAGAATCGTCAGCGTGAGCTGACTTATAACAAGATGGCTCTGGATGATCTGAATGCACTGGCACCAGACATGAACTGGGAGGATTTTCTCAATGCCCTGGGTATTAACGAGACCACTTACATCATTCGTCAACCCAGTTATATCGAAGGTCTGAACAGTCTCTGGAATGACATCACGCTGGAGCAGTGGAAAGATTACACCAGTTTCAAGTATGTGGATTCTCTGGCAGGTTATCTGAGCGACGATTTCGTTCAGGCGCAGTTTGAATTCGAGGGTCGCACCCTTGGCGGGTTGGAAGAAATGCGCCCACGCTGGAAGCGGGGCGTAGATACAGTCGATGGCGCCCTGGGTGAAGTCGTTGGCAACCTGTATGTAGAAAGACATTTTCAGGAAGCCGCCAAGCAGCGCATGGATGAACTGGTGGAAAATCTGCGCGAAGCATTTCGTGTCGGTATTAATGACCTGGAATGGATGACAGATGTCACCAAGGCACAAGCCCAGGAAAAACTGGCTAAATTCACCACCAAGATTGGTTACCCCAATGAATGGAAAGATTATTCTGCGTTGACAGTGGATCCCACCGACCTGGTTGGTAATGTGTTGCGTTCACGCCGCGTTGAGCACTTTCGTGAACTGGAGAAGTTGGGTAGTCCGATCAATCGTGAGGAATGGTTTATGACGCCCTATACCGTCAATGCCTATTACAATCCTCCCATGAATGAAATCGTGTTTCCTGCGGCCATATTGCAACCCCCGTTTTTCAATGTGGAGGCAGACGATGCCGTAAACTACGGCGGCATCGGAGCCGTGATTGGTCATGAATTCAGCCATGGTTTTGACGATCAGGGCCGCAAGTCGGATGGTGACGGTAATCTGCGGGACTGGTGGACAGAAGAAGATGCGCAGGCTTTTTCTGCCAGAGCCAATGCCCTGGTAGCCCAATACAATCAATTTGAAGTACTGCCGGGGAAATTTCTGAACGGTGAATTTACCCTGGGTGAAAATATCGGCGACTTGTCCGGATTGGCAGTGGCCTACAATGCCTACAAGATGTCTCTTAATGGCGCAGAAGCGCCAGTCATTGATGGTTTGACCGGTGACCAGCGTTTCTTCATGGGCTGGGCCCAGGTATGGCGCCGCTTATATCGTGATGAGAATCTGGAAATGCGCATTACCGCAGACTCGCACTCCCATAGTGAGGCCAGAACCAACGGCGTGGTCAGGAATTTCGATGCCTGGTACGAGGCCTTTAATATTCAGCCGGGTGATGCCATGTATCTGCCGCCTGAACAGCGAGTAAAAATCTGGTGAGTATTCTATGAAAGCTTTTTTCACGCGCCTGTTTGGCTTTGTCCTGATTTATTTTGAAAAAGGCGATGGCCCATATTCATATAAACAGTCCAGCCGCAATATCCTGCTGATAGTTGGTCTGTTGTTTTCTGGTTTGTCCGGAGGCTCGCTGTTTTTCTCTCTGCAAAAAGGCGATGCTTCTGCCTTCCTGCCCATCATCGTTTTTTTTGCGATGGGTGCTGTGTGCCTGATTGTGGGTTGCCTGGGAAGTGACCGGGCGGTTGCCACCCTGTGGGGCAACACCAGCAAGCGCAAGTAAAGGCTTTATGGTAGGCTCTTTAGTTGACTAGTTGTTTAACAGATTGGCGGGGGAGTACTGATCGGTAAGTAGGCGCTGGCTCGAATCCCAGGTGACTTCTGTGCTCATGTACTGGATGTAGTCAGTGACATCCATGCCGAATTGTTCCAGCCGCTCCTGAAAAGCGGGAGCGCGAGCTTCAAGCGTTGCCCTGTCTGGTAGCAGCTGCATCGAGGAGACGATGACCCGGTTACCAGTACCACTCATGCGGATATTGAAAATTTCTCCAAACACACTGCGATAGGTATTCGATTCAGCGGCAAACAGACGGCTGGTAGAAAAAGTATTGGATACCACCATGCCGTTTTCCGGCAGCAGCATTTTTACTTCTTCAAGAAATTCTGTCGTCATCAGATGTTCCGGAATATATTCACCGTTAAACGCATCCAGAATAACCAGGTCAAATTTTTCGCCTCTTAATCCTGCGCGCTTGATATAGACGCGCGCATCTCCAATATCAACTTTGATCTTGTCTGTTTCCTGAAAACCAAAATACTCCCTGGCAACACGAAACACGGCATCGTCTATTTCTGAAATGATGATTTCAGCATCGGGAAATAAACGGCTGTAAGTATCAGGCAGGGTGCCGCCGCCAAGACCGACAATAAGAATTCGCTGTGGATTGTCTTGTACCAGCAAACTCGACAGTGTCATTTTTGCATAGGGGAAAACCAGTTCTACAGGACGCTCCAGAAAACGACAACTCTGGTTCTGGCCACTGCGGCTGGTAATAGTAAAACGCATACACCGACGATTTGAATCTTCAGTGACCACTATGTTGCGGTACAGGGAGCGTTCCTGGTGAATATTGCGCAAACCATTCTGAGCAAACAGATCGTTACCCGGTATTACCAGGGCAATACACAGAATGATAATGATATGGGATTTGAACTGCTCCCAAATTGTCGGTGCGCGTCGTGGATTCATACGGAGTCTGAAACCTGTTGTTTGGTACCGGCAATAATAGCAGCAATACCGGCAGCAATCAGAGTCGCAACCATGGTGAAAAGGATCTGGTTCACTTCAAACCACAAGACCAGATAAAAAGACGTGGCCAATGTTCCCAGGGCGCTGCCAAGCGTGGAAACGAAATACAGTTTGCCTGCCACATGTCCGCTGCCATGTGTTGAGCTCACCAGCAGTCGTACAGAGTAGGGAGCGATCATGCCCATCACGGCAGTAGGCAGAAAAAACAGTAGCATTGAAACCACCAGAGAGCCGTAACGGGGATCCTCAATTTGCAGGAATAACCATTCCATGATCGGAATGCTCCAGAGTATCAGTGGCAGCAAAAGCAAAGCCGCGCCACCAAAAAAAGTGCCGTAGGTTTTCAGATTGGGATTGTGCAGAGATAGCTTGCCACCGCAGAGGTAGCCAATGGAAAGTGACAACATAAACACCGTGATGATACTGCCCCAGACGTAAATAGAAGAGCCGAAATAGGGCGCCAGAATGCGACCACCGAGTAGCTCGATTGCCATGATAATAAAGCCCGCAATGAAGGCCAGGATCATGACTAATACGGTTTGTGAGGAATCTGTCATAGGCGCCGCAGTATACCGGCCGAAGGCCGGAAGGGACAAGGGACAAGAGGCAAGAGGTAAGTGACGAGATACGAGTGGCGAGTGACGAGGGGGGCAAGGAAAGAAGAATATCAGGAGTTATTATTTTACATTACGAATGAAAAAGCTTGACATGAGATTTCTAAAAAACATAATCCTGTTCGCCACTCGCCACTCGCCAC